>JAABUZ0100000015.1_pt1 | contig 347285 bp, 205 predicted proteins | sample 5562091 | NCBI WGS metagenome assembly JAABUZ01 (sample SAMN12813069, study PRJNA571459) | rock metagenome | isolation source: Antarctica rocks | place: Antarctica: Victoria Land, Linnaeus Terrace sud | collected 2015-12-21 | reverse complement strand
TGCATTTGTACGTTATTTATGCGTTATTATTTTTAAACTATTTTTAGTAATTCAAATAATGCGAATTTTTTTAAAAATAGAAAATCTTGGCATTTTGACGTCATTTTCGATTGCTTGGCGAGTCGATTAAGTCGAATTAAGAAATCGTTGACCCAAGATCAATTCCAAGTCGAGTCAAGAGATTGATATTAAGTATTCGAGTTGAGTCAGAATGTTAATATCGAAACCTAGCTTGGCGATTAGTCTAATATTGTACAATCGAGTATTTTAATAGTCTAACTAAAATTGCAATTAAATAGATTGTTAATATTAAAGTATAATTAAAACAAAAGTTAAAAAAACTTTACAAAAAAAACAAATAGAAGATTCTCGATTGCATAGAATTGAAGCAGAATAAAAATATAAATTGTAATATTTTTGTAAATATTACAACAAAAATAGTTATATTAAAATAAAATTGAATAATATATAACGTTAAAAATATATTAATATAGTAAGAAAAATTGTAATAGAGTTAATTAATAGTAGACTCGAGAGTATTTGAAACAATTGTAAAATTTCGAAATTTCAAATAGTATTTTTTTCTAAATATTAATAGATTTTGCTTGTCTTAATTAGAGATTGTATTGCGCACAAATTAGTAAAAAATACTAACTTTTAATTTTAGTAAAATATAGTTATTTGTTAATATATAGTAATAATTGAATATTATATTGTAAACAAATTTTGTTGTATTTTATTAACAAATATAATTGAATTATATAAATAAGACTTTTGTTTATTTATTTTAGAATATTGTGTTTATACAAGTTTGAAAAAGTTATTTTTCAAATCTATTAATATCAAATTTACATCTTATACAATTATATTGTTAACAATAGTTAAAAAATAATCTAAACTCTATTAGACTAATCGCGTCGATTTAGGAAATCGACTTTAATTTGGAAAATCGAATCAAATCTTAACAATTCGATTCGAATTGAATCGAAAGTCTTAACGATTCGATTTCTTAAAATAAAATCGACAATTCGATTTAATTTCAAACTTGAAATCGAAAATTAAATCGAAAAATCGAATTAAATCGTTAAGACTTAGTATTAATATAAAGAAATTCTAAAATAAATAGTAGAAATTTATATTTATTTTATAATTTTTCGATATAAGATTATCTAGTAATGCATTATAGTAATGCATTCAAGCTACCTAAATAATTAAAATCAAATTATTGATTTAACTTTTCTAGTTAAAGAGTTTAACAATCTCGTTTTGCATAATTTTGTCAAAAATTGTAAAAAAAAAAAATTATTGTATTTCGAAAAAATCTAAACTTTTAATCTTTTAACTTACGATAACAATAACACAATATTTACGATAAAATCAATAAGAGCATAGTAATGCTCTTAATAATGTTATTATAAATGTTGTGTTACTATTGTTGAAAATTGAAACGTTCTATTATTAAATTATCGAAATTTTGATATCTAAGTATACTTCATTTAAAAATATATAAACAACTAAGAATTCTAAAGCAATAGCATAATTCTTAAAAAGTCAAATACATTATTTAAAAAATTGACTTAAATTGTTAAAACATTAGTTTTATTATAAATTATAATTAATTTGTTTGAAATCTTAGTTATATATTTTAAATTTAATAATGCAATATAGTAATGCAATATAATAATGCAATGTAATAATGCATTATAACATTAATTCGTAATAATAAGTTCTTTAAGCTAAGTGTGTAAAATTATTAGTTCAAGATCTTAATAATTTTGTTTGCTATACTATTATTTCGAACAATTTAATTCGAATTGCTTTTAATTTTGTTGTTATTTTTATTGTCGCAATTTTAATCTTTATTGTTCGCATTTTTCTCTTCGTAATTATTATTAACATTAGTAACTTTATAGTAGTTATAACTTAACGTTTTAGTATTTTTTTAAACTATATATCGAATTTCTTAATTATTATTATTCTCTTTAACAACATTGTTAAAATTCTCTATCTTAATATCGAAAAAATTTAAAAAAAAATTCTCTTTCGCGTTTTTTAATAATGCGAATTCTTCAACAAAGTTACTATACAAATTGAAAAAACTAACTTTATTAGTTCTCTTCAAGTTATTCAAATTATTATAATAAATAACTCGTTATTAAATAATCTTTATAATTGATTTTATAAATATTAAGAAACTTTTATAAATATCAAATTTATTCTTAATGCTTAATTGCAATATTGATTAACTTAAATGTAAAAAACAAGTAATATAATTAAATAATGCATACATTTTAAAAGAAAAACATTATTATTATATTTATGTTTTTACGCATTGCTTGCGCTTCTTAAGTAATTCTAAGTCGCTTTATTTTTTTAATTGCAAATTTCTTTTTTGCTTTTCGTTTAAATTGATTTTTAAAGCACTATGTTATTAAGTTGTTAACATTGTATATTTTAATGTATTATTTAAATGTATTATTATAAATATCTTGGTTAATTCGATGCTTATTAATCTTACTCTCTAATATTGTTCTTTATAACTTTACATTTCAATTAAAAGACTTTTATTTAAATAAACGTTTTACGCAATTTCTTAACACGAATCAAGATAATCTTGCGATTGTTATTTTGTTTTCGATTTTGTTTTTATTATTATTTTATCTTTGCGCGCAATTGCGACTTGCGATGCTTTTTAAATTAATTAATAATAATTTTATTATTTAGACAATTTCTTAGCTTAATTTACTAGTAATGCATATAGATAATGCAATTGTACACTAGATTATAAGTATATTTTAATATTTAATAGAGTGTTATAAGATTTAAAATGTAAAAAAGTTTCAAAGATCAATAAAATTATAAATAAAATATTAAGAGATTATTTTACAAATTAAAGTAAGAATTATATGCGTCAAAATTTAAATTATTTCTCACTTCTACTTTTATTTACTTTTACTTAATAGAATTATTATTTCTTTATTTTAATATTTATTTAATTTTATCGATAAGTAATGCGAGTTTATTTACGTTAACTTCTTTATTGTTTATTTTACGTAATCTTGTCTTTAATCGTTAATTTAAGCTTTTGTTTTTACGCAATTTTTAACGCGATATTTGACGCGTCTTTATCGATAAAAGTCTTGAAAATTATTGCGCTTTTCTTTATAACTTCTTACGTATACATCAATATATTTTAATTAACATTATTATCTTCGATAATTTGCAAAAAGTAAACAAGTAATGCATGCGAATAATACAAAACGTCTTGTTTATAACTAATAAGCTTAATTTGTTAATTTGAAAGTTCACTTTGAAGTTCTCTCGCAATAAAATAATTTCTTGTACTCAATTTAAACAAAACAAAATAAACAATAATAGAGACAAAACTGTCGAAGACAAAAGTATTAAAGAAAAGAGTGTTTATAATGTTGACGTAGACAAGATAATGCGAACAAACAATGTATTTTCAATTAATATGTTGATGTTTTGCGATAAAGAGAACGAAAATAAAAGTTTAAAATTATCGCACTTTAAGAAATTAAAAGATACTAAAAGTTTATCGACTTTTTTATATTCAAACCCTTATTTTAACGCCTAATTCGCAAAATATTATACGACGAAACTTAAAATAATAGTCGTAAAAAAAAAAATTTTAATTTAAAGTTCGATTTTAAACGCATTTTAAAAAATTGTAGAAACGTTTATATGCATCTTTTTCTCTAATGAATAAATTATCTTGTTGCATTATTATTGTAATTACAAAATTTAATTAACATTTCACTATATATAGACTCGAATCTTGCGACAATTTACGTCAAACGCATAATAATTTAACTTAAGAATTGTTAATTTATTAAGCGTTTAATAAAGCAATTCGATCTTTTTTAGTAATACAAATTTTAAAATAATTCTATGTTTTTTTTTAAACAATTATAATATATTCTTTGTGCTAGTTGTGAGTCAAATCTTCGAAATTTAATTATTAATAACTTTTTTTTAACAATCGAAGTTATTAAATACATTATTTTTTTGCATTATTACAAATAAGATTTGTTTGTTTACATTGTAATTGTAAATACGATGTTTTTAATAATATAATACGTCTATTAATAAATTTGATTTAGAACAATTTCGAACTTTATTTAAAAAAAAATCTCTTCTTTGTTTATCGCTTAATTATTATTTTTTTCTTTGCAATATATGTTTTACAATTTAATAACAATCTTCTTTAAATTTAAATTTATAATACAATTATAATACTTAATTATTATAATTTGCTCAATTATTTGCGAACTTATTTGAGATCAATTTTATTAATATATTTTTCAAATAAAACTAAAAGTTCGTTCAATATTTATTAATAACATTAAGCATAAAAGTACATCTTAAGTTATTTGCGTTAATTTAAGAAAGTTTTAAACGTTATCTCTTTAATAATTTTAAGTTAAATATTTATTCTTTATAATATTAATTCGAAAATATCAATTGTCTTTATTTTAAGTCAAACAAAAATATTAAAATTGTCGAAATAAGAATCTTGCAACAATTGCAATAAATTAAAAAAGTATTAGCAAAAAATTATATACATTATTATATTACATTATTTTTTTAACAATGTTTGCTTTTTGTATTTTTGCTCTTAAACTAACAATTAAATTGTAATAACGTTAAAAATAAAATTTAAATTTAATCTTATATTTTGTTTCGTAATTGATAGCATTATTATTATTTTTCTTATTTTACATCTTGTAAAGACTTAGTTTTTGCGTAAAATTTAAAATGTTAACAAAATTGTATAATGTGTTATTAAATTTTATTATTTTCGAATAATATTTTGTAAGTTTTGTTAAAGTTTTATTGCAAACTCTTGTTATAATTTTTGTCAAAAAACAAACATTAATTTCAATTGTTTTTTTTAGATATTCAAGATAATTAAACATTACATCGAATATTCAAAATTTTAAATAAATGCTTGTATTAATTATTCGTAAAATTATAAGAATGTGTTTGTAAAAAAAATTTAACATGTTGTTAATAAATAAAATTAATTGCTATTCGCTTTCGTTTAATTTGATTTATTGTATTTTTAATCTTAAAAGTATTTCTCTATTTAAAGATTAATAAAATCGCGTAATTAATACGCATAATAAAGTATTAAATAAATAGAATTTTAACAAATACAAATATCTTGTACTCGTTTTCGTAATTTTTTTTTATTTTTTTTAAAAGACTTTGAAGCGAAGTAAACGTTAAACTAAGTTATTAATAGCAATTGTAAAAGCACAAATTTAGATAAAATTTAATAAATGCATTATCTCTTTGCATTATTACAAAAAAAAATCTTTTTAATTATAACAAATAAGCTTGTACTTTTTGCAATATTCTAAATTTAAAAATTCTTTACAATTGAAATTATTTGAACAAATTTATTTCAAAGCTTAAATTATGCTTTTGTATTAATTTTTTTTGCTTAACGTAAATTGACAAGTCTTAATTAAATTTTGTTTAAAATACTCTTGTTAATCGCAATTTGTAATTATTATTCTTAAAATTAAATGTTAATATTTGAATTTTATTTAATATATTCGTTTTTCTCTCTTAATATAAGCAACGAAAAATTGTCTCTAATTTTGTTTAATGCTTTGTAAAGAATTTTTTTTCTATTATTGAAAATAAAATTGAGAAAATTTTAATTAAATTAACTCGCGAATTAATTAGAACGTAAACTATTAGATAGCAAATAGCGCAAAATAGATTCGCTAAAATTATTTTCGATTAAAGATAATAATTAATTTAAAGTTTTTAAAGAATTAAATATGTTGTAAACAAAAATAATAAAAACAATGTCTTTAAATAATGTATAAAGAATCTCTTCGAAATAAAAAAGTAATACAAAATAATAATGCAAGTAACAATTAAATTAGACAAATTATTATAAAATAAAATGTAATTGTAAACTCGAAAATTTTAAAAAAATCTCTTTAGAATAAAAGAGTAATGGAAAATAGTAATACAAGCAACAATTAATTCGAATAGATTATCGTATAACAATATAAACAAGTTTGATTATAATTTCGAAGTACATTAAACTATACTTTAGTCAAAATTTTATAATTATAATAACATAAATTTAAAAATAGTAATTCTTGATATAATAATGTAATTTTCGATTTTTTAATAATTCGATTCGAGTTGATTTCAAAATAATTGAAATCGAATTAATTTTCGATTCGATTTCTAAAGTTAAATCGTCGATTCAATTCGATTTTAAAGTTGAAATCGAATATTGAATCGACGATCATTCTAAACTCTATTTAAGCTCGAACAAAATATAGATTGTAATTTATTTAAAATCTATATAATTCGAGTTTAAAATACTTTAAAAAGTAAATATTTCGATAATAGAAATATCTAAATATTCTAATTAATTTCGAAATATATTATATTAATATTAATATTAAAAATAGATAAAACGTGCAATATTTTAAAGTATACAGAGAATATCAATTATATTTAATTATTAATTCTATATCTAATAAATGTAATTAACAAAACGCTTAGTATATTATAGAACTAAATAATGTATATAAAAAAAATGAATTCCGATTAAATTTTGTATAGATAATTAAATCTCTATAATTATCCATTTGTAGAAAATAAATTTATATATATCTTATTTAAGTTTTAAGTTTATCAAAAGTATCTAAAGTAAAACATCTTAGATTATATAAATAAAATATATGTTAAAAATATTATCTAGAGTACAAGTAAAGTTATATATATTTATTTGATTTCAATTACTCAAAAATTAATATAAAATAAATATTCAAAACTTCTATATATTTAAAATTTCAATACTTAAAATTTAAATCTTTTATATATTTTGTAATATCTAGTATATCTAGAGTTACCTAGAACACAAAATATATTGTTGTTGTTATTTAGAGTTTAACTAATATATGTATTTTTAAATATAGAATTCGATTGCTAATTGTATTTATTTGTCTAGTATCTATTATAACAATTTCTTAAACTACACGCAAAGAAATATAAAAAGAACTAAATATTAACTACTAATTTAATAATCGAATATGCGTCGATCTAGATATCGATAATAATATATACAAATCAATTTATATGTTTCTAAAGATCGAGATAAATACTCGAAATAATATAAACAAAAATTGCAATCAATATTCTCGAAAATCAAAAAAAAAATTAGTATCTTCAATAATATAAATTTAGTTTGAAGAAAGAAATACAATAATAATAGAAAGTAAAAACAACAAACTAAAACTAAAAGCAAGAAAGTTTTGCTTATATTTAAAAGTATTATATTAATATCATATTTTTAATAATTTGTGTTTACTAGCAATACAAGTATTAAAGATTTAAAAAAAGAAAAAAGAAATATCAAAATATATAGATTACAAAACTTAACTTAATTCGAGCTATTAACAATTAAAGTTACTATAAATAATTTAGACTTTGATAGATTTCTACAAATATTGTAGAAAAATTTTAAATATTAAATTTTAAAAAAGTCTATATATTACAAAAAAAAAAAAAAAAAAACTTGAACTATATTAATATTCGATTATAGCAATATATATTGTCTAAGATATATATGTCTAATCTAAATCGATTAATATTTATTGTAAATTTTGTATTAAATAGTAAAAGATTCTATACAATTTATATTTGTATATTTATTAATATTATAGTTTTCGAATTAAAATAATAGACAAACAATAAAAGATATACTATTACAAAAATTGTTACTTAAATAGTATTTTCGATATTTTACAATATTGCAAAGCAAGTATTAGACTCGAATACAATTAATAAAGTAGATTAAAATAAGAAAAGTAATACTTTTATATATAATGCAAACAACAATATAATTAAGTTAATTCGATATCTTAAAAATATAAAATATAAAATAAAAATATTAGATACAATTATGTTGCAAAAATATATTCGAATAGTTTGCTTTTAAAAATATTTAGAGTATTAAACAATTTATAACAAAAATAAAAACTTAAAACAAATAACTATTTGTATAACTAATATATTAAAGAATCTATAATTAAATAAGTCGATTTTTAGACTAAAATATATGAAATAACGTAAAAAATTAATAAATCTTGCGTCTAATATTAAAATAGATTTAAATAATCTATTAAATTAATAATAGAGTTTGACTTTAAATTAATTACAATACTTTTTTATATCTATTTTACTTAAACTAACAATAGAGTTAAATCGAATTTCAATCGAGCTTTAAATTAAGTTTTTAAATATTATTATTATAAGTTCAATAATCGATCTATAGTAGAGACTAAGAGATTGTCTATTATATTGTTTAAAATATTGAACAAAAAATTGCGTATAATATTTTTCGAATATAAATAGTTAGATCAATTGTAAGTCTTTCGACTTTTTGCGTATTATACTTTTTTTTGTCTTAACTTTAAGAAGTTGCTATTTAAGAGTCTTGATATATAATAAGATTGTTTATATCTTATTGCAATAAATAGTCTCTATATTGTTAAGAATATCGATTGTTAAAATTTTTATTAGAATAATCTAATATATTGTTATTCTTTAATAGATAATAGTAAGAAGTATATAAGAAATATATTTTATAAATGTTAGAAACTAAATTTTCCAAACGCGCTGTTTTATATTTGCGACTGCAACGTAGTCGCAAATATAAAATAATGCGCTCTTATATAGCGCAATTACAATTGAAGCTAAGAAGTACTATAGTATATCAACACTAAGTAGATCTTTCTTTTCGAGCTAAAGCTACAAGTTTGTTATAAAATAAATAATATCAAATTATATATATAGATTTCCTTACTAGATTTGTTAATAGATTCGAATATCTTAGTAGCAATCAATCTAATACGATAAGACTAGTCTTTCGAATAAGAAATATTAGTAAATAATTTCTAGTATCTTTAATATAAGCACATAAGATATCGAGTATAGTAGTTTTCTCTTGTTACTTTATTGAGACAAAAGTACGTTATACATACAATTACAAACAAGAAAAGTAAGAGAATTTCGAGTTAATGCTGCATAGATAATACGTCACTTAAAAGATTAATATTGTTTGTCTATAATTCTACTAATATCTATTCTTTTCTAAATTCGACTTACAAATTAGAAGTTGAGAGAATATTGCTCTTACTTTTTTGTATAGCTACTATAAAGAATCTGTATATCTTGCAATCTTATCTTGAAAAATTGCTTATATATTGTTGTTCTTGTCTTGCTTCTCTTGTTTATTACGCTTAGTCTTTGTTTTCTATCGTCTTAATTGTATACTTGCATTATCTTTCTTTCTAGTTATAGAAAAAGTCTTATTAATAGCTTATATATTCGATCTTTCTATTATAATACATATATTCGATCTTCCTATTACAACACTTTGTCTTCTATATTAACAATATATTTACAAAATTTAATTTCTATAATTTTTAATTATATATAAATATTTAATAGCAGCAATAAAGTTACAAAATACTCTTTTGTTTAAAGCTAGACTTTTACTATAAATTGTACAAAGAACAAGTTATTTATTAATTAAGAGATAAAATCTTTACAATTTGGAAGTCTATTAAGAAACAATTATTGCTTTAGTCTTTATTACTAGATTAGAAAGTCTTAAAAGTTGTATCTATTTTATCTAAAAATTTATTGTCGATTCAATTAGAAATATTGACATTTCGAATAATTGACTCTTCAATTTCAAGATGCTAAGATAGTTCGAGTAATCTAAAATCAAGTTCGAAGACGTCTAAGAAACAACAAGAAGCTTGCATTTAAAAAATTAGAAAAGACTTAACAAAAAGTATAATTTTGATATTCGAGATATATACGAACTCTTACGATGCTTCTATTACGTCTTTACTTACTACTTGTTTATATTATAGTAATTTAAGTAATAGAATTAAACAATTTGTAAGATTTCTACGAAAAATAATATGCATTTTAAGAGAACTCTTTTAACGCAATTAATTGCGCGTAATAAAAATTATTTGTAGATTATATTTAACAAGTCTTGACAACACAAGTAATAATCGAATAATACTTAACGTATTTTTTAAATTTTTGATAATACTCAAGATCTATGCAAAATTAATTAAATCTACTAATGTAATTTTAGAACTAAAATATTAATACAACAATTCTAGAAGCCTTTAGTCGCTAATAGAATTTCTAGAGAATTATTTCAAATTGTCGATGCCATCTATTAGCAACTTCTTGAGATATATCTTAACAAGCTCTCTTTGCGCACAATATATTTATACAATTGATATTTCTATTATTGTCTATATTATTAAAGCAATGTCTCTCAAAACTTAATAAGATTAAGTATTTTCTTAATTTTATAGCTAGAAATATTATTAGTATAGACAATCGTTAATACAATAATAACAACACAAACTTCTTGTAGACTTTTTTAATAACAACAACATCTTAATCTACAATATTATTTTCAACTATTATAAGAAAACATTTTGTAGAAGATATTACTTTCTTATCTATTATATTCTCTTTAATAAATTAATACTCTTATCTATTATTGTAATCTACAATATCTAGATTATCTTTAAGTTATAAGCTATATCTTATTGCGACTAATTTGTTAATCGCAATTATTAATACGCAATAACTATCTATTATACTTTCTCGAGATTAGACGTTTGCGTTAATAAGATTAAGTTTGTTGCTATCTTTATAGATCATAGTAAATTCGAGTATGCTTTATACTACGCATTTATTTTTAGCTTCTTTATCTCGATTATCTTCTTTTATGCTAACTTAGTTCGATTAAATAAAAAATTCTAAATTACGAAGCTTCAACTTATCTTCGACTCTTTCTTAGCTTGTCTCTATCGATAAGTCTTAGTTCTACTTTTCTATATTTTTTATCTTAACAAATCTTACTTTTACAATATTGTTACTAGCATTTAACAAGAAAGTTTTCGACGCGTTAATATTAGAGATTTCGAGTTAAAATTAATACTCAATTATAATACTCGAAACAAAACAAGATCTTATTTAGATATCTCTTAACATTTAAGTTGCGTCTAAAGTTGCTAACAAAAAACACAAATACAATATTATTATTTTTTATTGCTTTCGACAACAACCCAAAAAGAAGAAGTAAAAGATCTTAAACAATATTTCAAAATTAGAAGCACAAGTCCAAGACATAATCGAGAAAAAAGTATATTATTAATAGAAGCGAGACTTTCTACAAAATATAATTTTGCGAAATCGCACTCTTATATTATCTCGACTTCTATTGTCGAGACAAAGAAGATATGCTTTGCTTGATAGATTGCAAACTTTAAACACTAAAATAAATTGCTCAAAACAAAGATAGAAATACTTGGCAACACATTAGTGTATATATATTACAAAAACTATCTTTGCATAAAATTGCTACTTATATTCTCTTTAAAGCGTATAATATAGATACTATAATAAAGAACGCAATTACAATTGCTATATTATTCTAATATTAAATTGTTCTCTACAATAGTATTGTACTAAATATAATACAATTTACAACAATATTTTGTTTAAATTATAATATATATATAGTATGCATATATAATATATAGATTATTAAGTACTTAAACAAGCAATTATTCTTGTTATTTATTTGTCTTCTTCGAAGAGATTCTCTATAGTCGATATATTTGTCGACGTACTAAGTGTGCACAAAAGTATCAATATTCTTATACGTAGATTTGTCGAGAGCGTGCTTAGCAATTTAATTGCTTCTAACGTTCTTAGCTTAATATTTATTGTCTAAGCGAAGTAAAAATATAAGTAATATCTCGAGCTATAATTTGTAAATTAATTTTTGTATTAATAAAATTGTTGCAAATTATACTTAATTTTTTTTAAAAACAAGCGTTCTTAGACTCGATTAAATTTAAGTCGATAAACAAAGCTTTAAATTTAGATATTTCTACTAACAATTTTATTCGAGATTTGAAAACCCTTGAGTTTTAATTTTTTATTATTGTTTCTCTTTATCTATAGAGTTCTCGACAAGAGAATCTTTTGTTACTTTTTTAACAATTTCTTGTTGTTTGTTTATTTTTGTTACAACGTAAATTGTTCTTCTCTTTTATATTTTATATTTACAAAATAATAATTATTTTAGAGTACGTGCGAGAATTAAATATTTCGAAAAGAATACTAATATTTGCGAGTTTCTAATAGAAATGTCTAGACTTCAAGTTTCTTTAAAACAAACTTGCAAACAATAGAGCACAAAAGCAATAAAAAAAAGCAAAAAAGTTCGAGAGAAAAACGCACTTAGATTTTGACAACACTTTATATACTTTGTTTCTTGTAAATATGCGAATAATAAAATAAGAGAGTCTTAGAACAACTTAGTATTAATAACTTTCTCAACTATCTACTTGTTAGTTGTTAGAAATCAATAGATTAAATGCATAATATGATAGATAAAGTAATTAAATTTCTATCTATCTAATTGTCGAAGACAAATATATAAGCAAATTGATTAATACGACGATTTTAATATCGACGCTACATTTAATTAGGCAAGAGTGTTGAGCGAATCTTATGCGTCATAACAATTCGTAACAATTGCTTATCTTTTTCGAAAAAAGATCGCGTTTTCGTGATTATATTATTAAATAACAAACGTAAAATCTAATTTTGTATACAAATATATATTAACTCAAGATATAAAGCGTTTATAATACTAAAGCGTCTTTGCTATGCATATCAAACAAAAATATATGTGCTTATCTTTTTTGAAAATGTTTGCAACAACAATTGCGAGAACGATCGAGATTATCGCTATAATTAATCAAGACAACAACAACAAGATATTATCGATTTAATGTAATTTAAGTAACGACAATAACTTGCAAGAGAAAAAGCATAGCGACGTTATTCAAATATCTTCGATGTCTTCTCTAAGTCAATTTTAAAGATAAATTTAAAACTTATCTTTTTAACATTTGACTTTGCGAAGCGAAGCATTTTATAATTTTTTAATTGATGCATTTGCTACGTTTGTAAGACGATCAAAGAAAGTTACAAAAACGTATCGATTTTAATAATATTGACGCGTTTTTTTTGCTCGATTCTTATAACAAATTTTACTAATCTTGTTTGCTTAATAATCTTCTTGCTAATTGTTTTAAGACATAAATTTAAAATAATAGAGACAATAACAACAATAATGTAAAAGCTTATTAACAATGCTTTTAATAATGTAAATTTAATAGAAATCTAAATGCGATCGATTTGTATCTATTTGTTATACAAATAAAAACTAATTTTGTTTTAAGACACATCTAGAACGTTATTGTCTAATATTATATCTATCTTAATATTCTTAATAACATAGAGACGTGCTTCTAGAATACTATTGTTCGCGTCTATAATATAAATAGATAGATATATTTGTCTATCAATTATCTTTTCGTCGACAATGTCTCGTACAATAATAGATAAAACAATGTCTAAATGTTTATATAGATTGTCTTTAGATAATAAGAATTCGTTTATAAAGCTAGTGTCTAATTTAGTATCTACACAAACAACTATCTATTTTTGATTGTTATTGTTCTAAAATAGCTATTCTTTAAAGATCGCGTATTTATTAGACAATATCTTGATTTTATAAACGTTTAAGATCGCGTATTTTATTCAATTGACATATTGTTTGCGTTTCTTGCTTTAATCGAAACGAATATCTATTTAATAGCAATCAAACATATAATTGTTAAGTTTCTTGTAATTCTCTAAGTAGATAATCTAACAAATATTGCACAAATAGAATAGTATATCGTGACGTACAATATAAGTATTATTAAAGTCTTTCTTAATACATGTCTAATTATAAAAATTGATTATAATCTTGTTAAATTAAGCATTCGTAATATTATATTTATTATCTATTGACGAGAAATAGTAGATCTTGTTGTTTTCGTCGATAATATAAACATTAAAAGCGTCTTCTATAATTGCGACAATAATGTAGAGACGTATTTTCGTTTAATTTGTAAGAAGCTTCTAATTAGAAGATAAAGTCTAATATTGACGCGATAAATTTTCTAAATAGTCTCGATTATCTTCTTGATTTTTAATATTCTCTTGTTTGCGACAATAAGATAGATATTTGCTAATATTGTTGCAATAGTAGACGTTGTTCTGCAACTTTAACATCTTGTTGAATTGCTATTTTCTTTTTGTTAAATCAATTAGTAATAAAGACTTTGTTAGAGAAAACGAGCAAAATTCTATCGTCTTTTCTAATAATAATTGCATTGTTCGTTCTAGTAATGCTATTATAGTACTCGATAACATTCTTTAGTGTCAGTACAAACTTGTCTAAATTAATACATCTAATAGATTGTTTAACGTTACGACGTAGTTAGTTATCTAGATTCTTTCAAACGTAAATAAATGCTATAAAGTTAATAATATTATATAATCTTTTATGTTAAATAATTGCTTAAATATAGTTGTTTGTCGAATGTTCTTTGCATGCATTCTACATAATATAGTGCTTTATCTATAATCTATCGAATGTCTTAAAAATAAATATTTTATATTTGTTGATTAAAGTTATGTAGAACTCGTTTAATTGATTAAGTCTTTGCTATAAATATTTTAACTAACTCGTAAATTAAATTATAACAAATTCCTATAAATAGAAATGCAATTATTTGTTTATCTTCTTAGTACTTGTTACACGTCTAATTTGCTACGTAAATATATAAATGTTGCAATAAAAGATATCTTTTTCGAACATTATATAATTCTTTGTTGCGTGTGTGTTCTCTAACAAATCGAAATCGAAATATTTTATTTCTAATAATTTAAACAACTCTTGCTTAATCGTAACAATTAAAGTGTCTTGTAAATATATTAATTTTGAATTAGATATTAATAGTGCGATTGCAAAATAAGAGATAATCGATTGTTTATTAGTATAAGAGACAAATTCTCGTAAACAACTTCTATTATATTTTCTATTATTTTCTATATTGAAGCGATTACTTCTATCTTGCTCTTGTTCGTAATTATTATTTGTATAATCTTGTAATTATTTGCGAGAAACATTTAACAACAAGAATTAATAATAAAAAAAGATCGATTTCTAAGAGAAATTCTGTAGATTTAGCGATGTAAAATAAATTGTTTGCGATATTTTCTTCGACAACATCTTTAACGTTTTAAATTCTTGTTTTATTAAATTTGAGAAATTTGATTGCACGAATGCATTCTTTATATTTATCTTGTTATTTAATGTCTTAAACATATTTTTTATTTCGATCGATTAATTGTTTATTAATTGAATAAAAATAATGATATCTAATTTGAATGTTATACTTTGAAAGTCTTGTTCGACGAAGTTGTTCAAACAATCGTCTTATATTTCTAAGATGTTATAACAAGCTTGTATAGTTTTCAACTATTGCTTTGTTAATTTTATTGTCTTTATATTCTTTATAGTATCAAGTAATTGTCTTACGTCTTTTTTAATAAATAACGAAGACATCGATTTGTGTAAGAGAAAGAAGAAGAAAAAGAAAGCGAAGATAAATTTGTTCAATTTAACAACAATTGCAAAATTTATAAAAAGATTGTCGTCAATAACAAGTACAATAAATCTAGAGTCTATTAATAAAATTCTTTTTTTTCTAAATGTCTTGCCCATTAGTAGACGATATAGTAGGCGAAATAAGCTTTGTCGATGTTAATGTTATCTCAATTGCAACAAATATAGATCTATCGATAGAACATAAGCATCGTTAACTTGATTGAAGTTATTAATTGTTAAGAATTAATAAATCAAATGCATAATGTAATAAGTAAAGTAATTGAATTTCTATCTATTTAATTGTCGAAGACAAATATATAAGCAAATCGATCAACACAACGATTCTAATGTTTACGCTAGATCTAATCAAGCAAGAATGTCAAGCAAATCTTATGCGTTATAACAATTTGTAACATTAGTCTTGTTATTTGCTTAACTCTTTATAGAGATTGACAACTCTAATATTTGAAATATCGAAGCAAAAATAAATTTAATTTGCGAGAAATTTAGTAAACTTAAAATAGAACAAAGACACAAAATAAAGACACTTGAAACGCAAATCTTAAGCAACGCTATAAATTGCAACTTAATATGATATTGTTAATATCAATTTTTTGTTGCAACTAATTTCGAGAATTTATATGCTAATTGCTTTTATATATAATGTTTCGAGTATAAGTATTCGAGCAATTTAAAGATAGCTAAATACAATTTGACAAATGTAGAAGAGACAAAAGCGTTAAAATAAGTAAAAGAACGTTACTTATATAAACAAGAAGAATATTATTCTTCTTAATGTTAATTAAGTTTTAGTCTAAAGTAGAACAAGCAATACGCTTTACTTTTGCGTCGATCATGCAAATAAAGAAGAGAATTTATTTCTTTATTTAAAGTTAGATTGTAACGTTTAAACTACTAAGAAAATCGAAACGAAAACAAAGATAAATAGAAGAAAATCGAGACAATAGCTTGAGTAGTGTGATCGTTGAATCGAATCGAACACTTTTTTCTTAATTCGATTTATTCTCTTGAATCTTATAGAGTTGAGTTAGATTTAAGTCGCGAACTCGATCTTAAAATCGAATTTCGTCGAGTTAATGTTAAGAGTTTAATCTAATCAAGTATAGTAAATTAAGCAAGATGCATATTTGATAACATCTTTATATATGTGCATAAAATTCTATTATCTTATCGATTACAAATATAATTACTAGAGATGACGCATTAATTTTGATTACAATTTTGAGAGAAAAAAAATAGAAATAAGTAGTAAAATCTCTAGATTAAAATTACGTATATATGTTAGTTCGTTGATCTTTGTTCTTTACATTTTCGATAAATTGTTTAAGATTTTGTTTGTTTTGTCTTTGCATTTACGCTTAAAATAGATTCTTCTTGCGTTTGCATTTTCTTAAGAAAATGTTATACAATTGCAAGACGCTTATGTAGAGACTTTCTTATTTCGTTATATTTAGCGTAATCAACTAGAACTAAAATTGTTCGATCAATTGTCAAATAACATATAAAAACAAGTATTTTTTTTGAACAATTTAATTAGATATGTCTTTGCGATTTTATATAGTATTTTTATTGCATTGTCTTACATTTAATTAATATAATTAACAATATCGATCTTTAGCAAAATATTTCGACAATAATAATAAAATTGTTGTTCGAAAATTATATGCGATAGCTTTTGCTATTAATTAATAATCTTTTTTAGAACGATATTTAGTTTAAATTTTAGCAATATTAATTAACAATAAAAAGCAATAAATTAACTTTTTAATTTCTCATTAATGCGAGCATTTATAAAAAAACTTAAGAAGCTAAATATTTATGCAAACGATTATTTAGTGCTCTTGATTTAAAGAATTAACATCGCGTTTATGTACTTTCTTGTTGCTAAATTTATAAAGTTAAAGTTGATAAATTTTTCGCATATCTTTCGTAACGTAGATTCTTTCAAGTATTAATTTTTTTTTGCACTATTGTTTTGATTTAGATTAAGACTTCAATTATAAGTAAGTTTTAATAATTGTAAATTAAAATTTGATCTAATAACTTTTTTTAAATTTGCAATTGTAAGTTACAACGTATAGAATGCGAGACAAAAAACTTTCTAAACGTTTTATGTTTTTAAGAAAATTGTTAATTAAATTAATCGAATCTTTTTAATTACTTAACAAGAAATGTTGCATAAAATTTAGCATTTATTAATCGACATTTGTAAGCGAGTTCTTATTTGTTATAGTTATTGCAACAAGTAAATTAGCTTTTCCTAATTAATTTAACTTAATAAGAGATAGAAGTAACATTAATTAAGCAACAATAATTGAGAGCATGTCTTTAATATACAAGAAAATTATTGTTGTTAAATTAATTAAAATTTTATTTATTTTGTTGCTATCGCGTCTTGCAAGAAGTAAACTAAGAAACTTATTATATTTATTTGACTTTACACTTTTTAAACAATTTGATTTTTTTACTTTATTGCGATATTTACAATAAAATGTTTAAATAATTTTTAGAAATTCGATTTTTATCGTAAAAAAATCAAAAAGACAAATAATAAGAGTCGCAATTTATATAATGCTAAATTCTAATGCTAATTTTTATTGCAAAAAAAGTTTACACAAACGATAATAATATTGACGCAAACAATAATAATAGCAATGCGTTAAAAGTTAAATCGTTTTTAACTTCGCATAAGAAAAAAGCTTTCGCAACTCGCTCTATACAATCAAAGTCTTTATTAAAGACGCATATCGAAATTTTTAACAAGTTTATTACAATTAAGAAAGATAAGTATTAATATATGCAATAATAATAAAATGTATTTTGAATTTTTCTAATTTTAAACAAGTATGTAAAGATATATAATTGTTTTATTCGAACAATTAAGAGATTTAAAAATAACAACTTTGATTTAAATGCGAAAATTACGCATCAACTTGAAGAACAAAAAGGTAAATTAGATTACTTGTTGTTAATAATAGATTTTGCATTGTTCGTTGCAAGAAATCGCACAAACAATTGTCTAAAGATAATAATAAAAGATAAATTTATATCGATAAAAGCAAGATTTGCAAAGAAAATTATATTTTAAAAAATTACAATTATAAAGAAGAAGTTCGTATTTAGTGAATTTGTTAAATTGACGTTTGTTAAGTCTCGCAAAGCGATAACGTTTAAGTTTAATATTAAGAATTAAGCGAATACAAGAAATTTTATGCTTGTTAGCGAGACATTACAAGTATGCATTTTTTTAACATTTTTATTGCTAATTTTTATTGCTAATCTTGTATTTTTTAAAACAAAAAACTTAATTACAATTGTTTGCTTTATTCGATTGTTAAAAAGATTATTAATGCTGTGTTATGTCAAAAATAATTAATTTATTATATAAGATTTACGAAATTAATAAAGATTTAGAACGCAAACTTAAAGAATGCATTAAATGTATTTATAAATTAAGTGCAAGATTATAATAATACAATCGAGTTATTTTAATAAGTTCGACAAGTTTGTTTTATGCTTTTTGCTTATGTATATTATTGTTGCGTTCAATTAGCTAACGCGTGTTTTACAATTATACGAATTCGATAACAACATTAATAATAGATGTATACTTAGACAACGAGACTAAAGTTGTTATTAACAATAATAAAACAAAAAACAATAAGATAGATTTCGACAATAAATTAAAAAATCTTATTTAAATTATTAAGTAAAATAGAATATTTCGACAAAAATAAAGAGAAAAATAGAATTTATTGCGAAACGTATAATTTCTTTTTTATCGCACTAGTTGCGATAACTTCTATCGTTTAATTGCTATCTAGATTGACTAAACTCGAGCTTCACTACATATTTGATTTTATACTATAAGATTTCTAAGAATGTTGCAATTGTATATATAAGTTTCAAAATCTTAATATGCTTAGCGCATTACTTAAAATTCTATCGTAACTTCTATTTATTTTTAGCAATAAAAAAAATTATTATAATCTTAAGATAAACGATAGTAGAATTGTCTTTTAGAACTTTATTAAGAAATTTAGCACTAATATTTATTTGCGATTAGTGTGATCGTCGGGTCGAGTTTCAACCCAATCGGGCTAACTCGCCCAACCCTAACCCTAGGGTCAGGCAAATTTCCTAGCCCAACAGAGTGGGGCAGGCGAAGAGTGCGCACCAAGTGTTTAACTCGACTCACTCGATCACGTGACGTCACGTGACGCACTAACCATATGCGATTAGCGTGGATCCTGCGCCAGCTCAATCGAGCTAGCGCATAGATAAGATAAGATAAGATAAGCGAATGCTAACGCGACGAAGTTAGCTTGGATTCTTGGCATTGACCCGACGAAACCCAACCCTCGAGTTGGGTTCGCGCCTTGACCCTGGCCCAACCCTAAGGGGCCCAAGAGGGTGGGTCGAGTTGAGAAAAAGTGTTTGACTTGACCCAACGATCACACTATTTGCGATCGTTAACAAGTTTATTGCTATGATCTTCGTCTTCGTTAATGTTTTGATTGTTGTCAACGTTAAGTTGATTGTTGTTCATGTTTTCGTTTTCGTTATTAAGTTAAACGTTGTTGACGTCTTTGTTTTCGTTATTAAGTTGATTGTTGTTAACGTTTTCGTTTTTATTATTAAGTTAATTGTTGTCGACGTTTTTGTTTTTGTTATTAAGTTAATTGTTGTCGACGTCTTTACTTTTATTATCAAATTAAGTTTTTCAACTTGCTTAAAATATGCTCAAATATAATTTAAATTAATTTTTATATAATTAATTGTAATTGTTGTAAAGTTGAAAAGTCGAACAAGAGTTAAAAGCAATAAAACAAAAAATCACAAGTTAATAAGCAAATTATTTGTTATAAGCAAGACGTATTTTATTTATTTTTATTGTTGCTTTTTGTTGCTAATAATACGAATAATAATTTTAAAATTCTAATTTGCGAAATTTTCTTTATTCGATAACTCGCAAAATTACAAATGTAATAGTTAAATATAAGTAATTAATATATTTTCGCGAAGAAATAAAATTGCGTACGACAAAAGATAAAGATTCAAAAGAGAAACATTATAAATTTTTAAGTTAATATTCGAATTTTGACAACGCGATAAACGATGTTTATTAATATGCTTTAATTTTGAAGAAATTGCTATAACTTTTATTGACTAATTTAAATATTTTAGATATTCGAACTTAATAATTGTTTTTGTATTAGATGTTTACAAAGATAATAAAATTATAACAATATTGTTTGCTAACAAAATCGACGAAATTAATAAAAAATTCAAGCTTAATTTGAAGAAATTTATTCAATCTATTGTCTTAGTTTAATTACAAAGCATTTGAGACAAAAGCAACAAAATTCTAAAAAGAAAAGAAGATTGTTTAAAGTTTTGTCGCTTATTTAGTGAGATTTTAATTTTCTTTTTTTACGTTACATCTCCAGTAATAATTTTTATATTAATATTTCAATTAGATAAACAATTATGCTCTAGTAATAATTACTTTGTTCTAAATATACGTTGATAATTTCTAAAGTGCATTGCAATTATTTTGAAATATTCTTTGATTTGCGAATAATTTGTCAATATTAAAATGTATTTGTTGATTATTAAGATAATTTATTGATTTTATAACGTTTGTTTGCGTCTTAAACTCTTGTTCGTAATAGAAAGTAATAGAAAAAATAATTACAATAGTTCTTAAGAACAATCGAGTTACATTTTTTAATCTCTTGTCTATTATAATTTTAAAATAATATCAAACTAAAGTCAAGTCTTTGAATTGTAATATTTGTCGTTTATCGTAAATAATAGTTCGAACAAACGTTAAACAATGCTAGCTAAATAAGATTGCATTAGAAACGTAATCAATCGATCTTACATTTAAAGATAAAGATAATTTATACTTTAGTCGTCTCTTGTAACGTCTTAATTGTTGTTTTTTTTATTTTAATAATTTTCTCTTTTGCGAAGTTATTAACAATCTCTTTGCAAAATCTTGCGAATAATAATTTTCTAATTAGAAGATTCGTAAATTTTTGATATTAACAAATTTCTTTAAGAGTTATTGTTACAAGTTTAATTAACATTAAAATTTAACTATTAATAGAAAACAAATTTATTGTCTTTTTTATATTGTATAATCTTAAACTTCTTAAATGCTTCTTTTAAATACATTGACAATTTGAAATAACTCTCTAGAAATTCTATTAACGACTTAAGACTCTTAAGATTATTGTGTCGATATCTTAGTTCTAAAATTACATTAGTAACATGAAGTTGCTTTAAAGTCTATCTTAAGTCAAAATATCTATTTTCGCAAAACAATATTGTCGTAAGTTATAATGTTTCTCTTAATTTCTTTCGCGACATTTTAATTTATGCTTATAACATAAATTATAAAAAGTATATTGTCTTTAACGTTTATAACTATTTAGACTCTTATTCAATTGCAACTTACATACACAATAGTATTGCAATTTTTAATATAATTTGTTTAATTTATATTATAATATTGAATGCGTTTGCATTTATAAGAATGCTTGATACTTTTAACATTAAATACATCTTTCTTATATATGCGTTATATTTTTACAAAAAGTAAAAGTTTTTCTTCTTATTATCTATAAAGATATTTACGCACAAATACTTTTTTACATAAGCAACAAATTTCTTATATCTTTTTGCATTATTTACGTTAATCAAGAGAATTCTTTTTTTCTTTGTATATTAAATTGTATTTATTTTACTTTTGATATTTAGCTTTTTTCTTTAAGCAATTTAACTAAGTGTCAATTTTAATAACATATTTTTCTCTTGTTTTTTGACTCAAATTCTATATTTATCTTATTAAAGATTATTTTTAATATCAATTTTTAACTTAATAATTAACTTGTTCGCAAATTATATTAGTATAAATAATAATGTAAAGATAACGAACGCAACTTATTATATTAACACTTTTTTTTTAGTATATTTTGTTTGTTGTTTTTTAATTAGTCTTGATCGATTTAAAATCTAATTATAATTATTGAAGACAACTTATATTTTTTGTTATGTTTTTTAAGAAGTTGTAATCGTCTAATTGCAAATAAACGTAAACATTCGACATTCAACTTAATATAATTTTCACAAAATATCTTTTATTAAAAAAGTCTACTTCGACATTATTCTTTTTCTTAGATTCTCTTTGTAAGTATTCTCGTCGTCAATTAACACATACGTTGTTATTCGTTAAATTTAAACAAGATTTAACTCAAATCTATATCTTTATTTAAGAATATCTATTTAAACGTTATTTTATGTAACGATTTCTCTTTGTAAGTATGCTTTCAATTAGTTAATTTATTTGTTGTTATTTGCTAAATCTAGACAAGATTTGATTCAAATCTTCTTTCTTATATGTGAGCAAATCTACTTATATGTCGTCGTTCTTTTAAGATTCTTTTTATAAGCATTTCTCGCAATTAGTTTACATAACATTTGTTATTTATCAAATTTAAACAAAATTTAATCTAAATTTGACTTATATTTGTTTCTTCGATTAGAAATGCTTACTTTTACGTCGCTCTATTTGTTAATTCTTCTCTACAAACATTCTCGCAATTAGTTAATATCTTCGTGATTATTTGTTAAAATTAGATTAAATCTTTTTTAAATAACTTACATTTATACAATTATTGCTTACATGTTTGACGCTCTTTCTCTATTAAGATTGTTAATTGATCGCTTAAATTAATTTATTCTTACGTATCTTGTTATTTCTTAAGCTTTCAAATACGAATTTTTTATTTAAAACATTTATCGAATTCTTGTTATTATTTTATCGATTATGTCGCTTCGATAAGCATTTAAATTTCGATTTATTAGTATTCAAATTTAAAAGAGATTTTTGAAAAAAAACATACAAGATCTCGTCGTTATCGAACTTGTTAATAACTTTTTTGTTACAAAATACAATTTTTTGTTGCAATTTTCGTATGTATTTCTTTCTTTATATTACGAATTAATTGTCTTATTTTTGTTGTATTTTCTTGTAAATATTTATCAATACACTATAAGTATAAAGATCGCAATTGTTAACAAAATAAAATACATATTTTCGATATATTGTTTTTTGAAATAAATAGATATTTGGGTCTTGTGTTTGAACTTCTTGATGCAATAACAAATTATAGTTTTTATTATTTTAATCGTCTTTAAAGTTATAGAATTAAATATGTATTTAATTAAAGAATTAATTTTAAAACTTTTTTAATTGTTGTTAAAAAACAAAGATGTAAAAGTCTTAATTATTATTAAACTCGCAAATAGTTTAGATTACTTTTTCTAATTATAATTTAGCGAGAAGTTAATAAAGACAAGCAAACTCACATCTTAAATATTTTTACTCAAAAAAGTCGATTTTAATAATAAGACTTAAACGTGATTATGCGACTTTCTATTGCTAGTAAAGTTGTAATAATTTTTAATTACATCGCGAACTTGCTTTATTATGTAAAATTAATACTTCTCTATCGCGTCGTAGAATTACAATTAAATAAACTTTTATTTATAATAAAAAAAGATAAAAGCAATATCTTTCTTGTCTTTTTCGACACGAGAATATTTTCTATATTGTCGTTATGTTAATTCTTGACGCTTCTTATACAATTAGTTATTCTCTCTTACACATGTTTTATTAGCATTGATAGTTCGAATTTTTGTCGAAAATTAACTCAAGATTTATAGTTTTCGACGTTGTACTTAATAACGAAAGTAATTTGCAAAAAGATATATGTCTTAAGCATAACAATTTTATGTTTTAACGTAAACATATATTTCGAACGTCGTTTTATTTTGTCTTATAAAATAAGATTTTCAATACAACATCAAGTCTTGCGTAATAATATTGCATTTTTTTGTTTATTTATGAATTCGAAAATTTGTAATATGAACTTCGTACAATTAATCTTTGAGAACGTAATATTAAGTTCGACGTTAAAAGATTAAAATAAATATAAAAAACGCGTTTTTTAATTTCGAGATTAATTCTTGACAAACGCGAGATTAATAGTAAATTGCATTTAATTAATAAGCATTCTTGTAACTAGAAATAAACTTACATTGTGTCGTATTTGTAACAATAAAATTCTTATTGTATTGTTCTCTTAATTGTTAAGTAATAACGTCTTTCTTTTACGTTTAAAAGAATCGCGCAATGCTTTAAAAATCTTGAATTCTATTTTATTAATCGAATTATTATTATTCTTTTACAAGAAAATCAATATATATTTTTAAGAATTTAATAAGCGATAATTGCGCTTATCGCTTACATATGCGAAGTTCGCTTGAAGGTTATCTATGATACAAAATTAAATGCTCGAATAAATTAATAAAACATTGTATCTAGAATAGCGTAAATTTGTTAAAAATTAAAAGATTAGTAGAAAGCGCAAAGATAAAATTGTATTAAAAAAAAACGAAAGAAACTATTATAATGCATCGAGATACGCTAGTCTTAAATCTAGACGATATTTAATCAAGATTTAATTAAGATTTAATCTAGATCTTGACAATTTTTATTTGAACAAAAAAGATAGCATTCATTGTTACTTAAAAGTGCTTTGCTTTCGCTTATTTATCGAAGTCTTTTTCACATCTTTTATAATTTTATTTAACATTATTAATTTCGATAATTACACACAATTTAATAATTTTGAGTTCAATTGTATACAACTCGATAATAGCAACAATGCGAACAATCTTTATAGTAGCGTCAAGAGTAGCGATTTAAGTAGTAATAAAACAATTGTTACAAATATCGAATTAGACAATAACAATAACAACAATAACGAAAAAGATAATAAGAATTAGAAGAAAACTAGTACAAAAATCAAACTAGACAATAACAATAATAGCGACAACAAAGAAAGTAAAGATTAAAAAACTAAAAAGAAATAAAAAAGTATTAAAAAAGAGAACTATATAATTACAAACGATAAATTTTTCCTTTTTTAATATCGATTTACTTGTAATAAATTATAATAAATTTTATTTATTGTCTCTAATAATATTAATACGTTTATTAAGAATAATTTAAGTTTTGTTAATTTAATTAAGATTTATCTTGTCGCTTCGACTATTATAAAGATGTATCTTACGTCGATAAAAACTAATTTTTAAACATCAAATTATTGAAAAATCGATTTTGTGTTTTCTTTACAATTATCGTTCTTTATCTTAAATTGTTGTTTCTTTATAAAATTAATTAAGTCGCATTGCTAGAATAGGAATAAGATTATAAGCAATAAGTATAAGTTCGACAAACTTAACACTTATAAATTACGTTCAATTATTAAATTTATAACAATTTAGAATGTTTGTACATGTTATATATTTAATTAATATCAAAAAACGTTGTTAAATGCATCTTTATATTTAAGAACACAAGAAAAATATTAAGTTTAATACTTTTAATCTTTCAATACAATTAATAAATTGAGCAACATTCTTATTACTTATATAAAGTTGTTATTCTTATTATTTACAATACTAGACAATTAGATCGAAATATTGCTCGTACGACTAACAAATAATAATATAGAATTGTTGTTCTCGTTACTTAAATTAATTGTCGCTCTTTCGTGCTTTAAAAATTTTCTATTACATGTTGTTAATAACAACTTATTCGTTAAACAACGATTTTAATCGTTGATTTATTTGACGTCTTTTTCTTCGTTTATAGTAGTAATAAAAAAAGCACAAACAAAGTTGTTATTGTTTCTTTCTTATATATAAAGTAGAGCGACATTTTGTAATTCAATCTTATTATTTTTGTCGAATTTACTCTCTTTGTCTTTGTCTCTTGTGTACGAAGATTCTATCTTAAGTAAATATTATGCGAAAGAATAAAATAAAAAGAGACAAACGTTAAATCAATTATTGTTATATAATTCCATAAATAAGACTTTGATTAAGTTGTTTTCTTAAAAATTTAATAACAACGACGCAACATTAAATAAAATTAAATCGTGAAATTACATTATTGTTAACAACAATATATTTAGATTGTTATGTCTTATAAAAGAAACTTAATCGTATATTAAAACAAGCAATAATATTAATTTCGACAATAATAAAACTAATAATTTGTCGATTTTTATGTTCGAACATTCGCACTATATTACAATTAGTTCTTCTTTTTAATTTTATTAAAATGTATGCATTTTAATTTTTTTATCAATTTTTTTTTATTTAAGATTGTTATTTTTTAAGTTTTGCAATATTTGAAGAAATCGTCGTCGTCGCAAATTGCGTAAATAATTGAAATGCAAAACTATAAAAATTCTTAAAAAGAAACGTAAATTTTAAGAATTGTATATTAAATCTTATTTGACAAATATTTAGTCTCGCTTATTGTTTTTTTGATTAATTATCTTTTAATTGTTTTGTTTAAATCTTGATTAGATCTTAAGCTTTCGAAGATTATAAATCTTTAAAATTAAAAAATCAATTAACTTTAAAACTTTGTTAGTTTGTAAAGATTTTCTCGTTAATACAAATAAAACTCGCGTCTTTGCTTTTGTTTTTAATATTTATATTAAGAATTTTACTATTAGCGCAATCAAAAATGTCAAATGTGTTTCAACTTATATTAACTTCTTTGTTGCAAACAAAGACAATAACAACAACAAAAAGCAATCTCTTTTTGCGCAATCGCTCTTATAACTAGCATTATTAAAAAATGTAAAGATCGCATTTCAAATTTTGCGTCTTAAGAATTTGTCTTCTTCTTTAGCTCGAACGTTAGCAATATTGATTAAGATCTTACGTAGAGTAAATATTCCCAAAAATAAAATTCTTAACACTTGATTTAAATTTAATTTAAAATAGATATTCTTAAAGATTAGATTTTTAACATTTGAAAATCAAGATAACTTAAATCTAGATTAAATCTAATCTTCTTATAGCAAAAATTTCAATATTTAAAGATTAATTTGAGTTAGATTTGAATCAAATCTAGTCTAGAACAATTACTTCTTAAAAAGAAGATTCTTAATATCTAGAGAACAATTTGACTCAAATTTAATTTAGATTTGATCTAGAATAATTGTTTCTTAAACAAAAGATCTTTAACGTTTGAAGATTAACTTAAATTAAATTTGATCTAGAACAATTGCTTCTTAAAGAGAAGACTCTTAACATTCTAAAAACAATTTGATCTAAAATAATTGCTTCTTAGAAAAAAGATTCTTAATATTCGAAGAACGATTTAGCTTAGAACAATTGCTTCTTAGAGAAAAGATTATTAATATTCGAAGATTAACTTAACTCAAATCTAAATCAAATTTGACGTAGAATAGTTGCTTCTTAAACAAAAGATCTTTAACATCTAGAAAACAATTTGGCTCAAATTTGAATTACGTAGAATAGTTGTTTTTTAGAGAAAAGACTTTTAATATTCGAAGAACAATTTGACTCAAATTTGAATTACGTAAAATAGTTGTTTCTTAAAGAAAAGATTTCTAACATTTAAAGAACAATTTGAGTCAAATTTGAATCAAATTTGATTTAGATTTAATCTAGAACAATTACTTCTCAAAGAGAAGATTCTTAACATTTAAAGAATGATTTAACTCAAAACAATTGCTTTTTAGAGAAAAGATTGTTAATATTTGAAGATTAGCTTAACTTAAATTTAAGTTAAATTTGACTTAAAACAATTGCTTCTTAAAGAAAAAACTGTTAATATTCGAAGATTAATCTAGTCTAGATTTGAGTTACGTAAAATAGCTGTTTCTTAAAGTAAAAATTCTTAATATTTGAAGAACAATTTGAGTCAAATTTGAGTCAAATCTAATTTAGATCTAACTTAAAACAATTGTTTCTCAAAGAAAAAATCCTCAATATTTAAAGATTAATCTAGCTTAAATTTGACGTAAAATAATTGCTTTTCAAAAAAAAACTCTTAATATTCGAAAACCAAATTAATTCAAATTTAAACGTTTAGACAACAATAATACGATAATCTTTTTGTCAATATTAATAACAATCGATTGAGAAGTGTTGTAATTTTTACTTTGTTATTTTCGAATGTTTGTCGCGTTCGCGAATTAATTCAAATAACTTAATGCGAGACGTTTCAATTCTTTATTTTCGTTTGTTTGATAAGCAATACTAAAAAGACGTTTCGATTGCGTCTTTACTTCTTTTATCTTAATAACAAGAAGAACTTTTTTCTTAATACATTGTATGTTGTAATGTTCGACAATAAGTTAAAAGTCGCATTTGAAGAATTTCTTAATATTTAATTTATGTCGTTTTTGTCAATAACTTTGCTAGTCTTTTTAAGAAATTTTTAAAAATTCGTTAAGAAATTTTACTAAAAGATAAGATTTTTAACATTATAAATAAAAGGTTAACATAACGTCGAAGAAACTAGTTACTTTCTTTGTTTTCGAAATTATAATTGTAAGTATTTCGTTATAACATATCTTAACACTAATTGATAAAAACTTGTAAAAAGATAAAAAGACAACATTATTGTATTTAAGAATAATTAATTTTTTCGTTTTATCGTTTTTGATTTGACAAAATCTTTTTTTTATTAATACTTTTTATTTTTATTTTTGACTTCTTGATTTTGCATAATGTTCTTGTTATTTACTTTTTACTTTATTTCTTTTTTAACAAAAATTAATTCAAATTGAGTGCAATTCGAATTAGCGATCGCGTCTTCGAATCTCGTTTTATATTTAATAATATTTTGCTTATTTGTTTGCAATTCGAATTCTCTTAATCTTGAATTAAGAATTATATATTGTATTGTATTAATTCTAATTAATAAAGTTGTTAACGTAATACTTTGTGCACTTTTGATTTATTAATACAAGATATATGTTCCGAATAATATGTAACATATAATAGAAACGTCAAGATTGTAAACGTTTAAAATTCTTACTTATATTCTTTAAATAATTTATTACTTCGTACATTTTATGTATTTCGTAAATAATATCTTTGTTAACTTAACGCTTTAATTTAACAAATGTTCTTATATATCTTTGTAATCGCTTATTACGCTTCAATTTTTTATGATTGAACACAAAGATAATAAGTTGTACGCTTTTTACATATTTGTTACTATCTATTGCTAATTCGACGTTTCGATATTTCTTGTTTAACTTTTTATCTTGCACTTATATATAATCTCTTCGTCAATTCCTTTTATTGCGTCAATAAAAAACGTATTAAATTATATTCTTTCGTAATCGATCTAAATTAATATAATTTTTCTTGTTTCGTTTTTAATATGTTAAAGATTTGTAAACTTTAACAAAGTAATTCTTTACTTAAAACAAATTTTGTTTTTGAATGTTCGAATTAGCAATGTCGCATCTTCTTTTGCATTTTTCTCGAATAAATATTGCTAAAATCTAGACTAATCGTTAGATCAAGAATTGATATCAATTTTTTAATTCAACTTAAATACTTGATATTAACATCGTAACTCGACTTGAATACTCGATATCAACATCGTAATTCAATTTAATATTGATTCGATTTTTAATTTGATTCGAATCATCGACTTAAATCGTTAAGCAATCGAAAATGTTGTCATAATATCAAGAATTTCTATTTTTAAATTTATTACGTCACGACTTTCGAAAGATTTATGCGCCAAGAATAAAACTATTTTCTTCTTTATTATCTTCTCGTTATTTGCATTATTTTATTGCATTATTTTATTACATTATTTTATTGCATTACTAGTGTTCATCTTTAAATAATTTGTTGTTGTTATTAAGACTACTATTCTTTGCAAAATATATTGCAAAATGTTTAATTTTGACGATATATACAATTTATCAATATTTTCAATTAAGAAAGAATTTAGTTTTTCGATGTTACATAACTTAATCTTAAATAGTCTTTATTTTAATCAATTCGCAAATTAAAATTTATAAGATATTAATTAATTTTTTTTTAAAAAAAAAAGCTCTTCAAGAAGCGATCGATAAAATTCGTCAAAATAATTCTTTTTTAAAATTAAAAAAGAACAACGAATACGTTAAGTAAAGTCTTAATATTAATGCTCAATTTTAACAATAATAATTACAAACATCTATTGGCGAAAATGTCACAAACAAAATTCAAAAAAGAATATTAAATTTATTTTGAACTAAAAAGATTAAAGCAAGTAAACAATTTAATGTTTAAAACATATTTGTTTAAATAATTTCGACATTAAAAGAATATTCTAAGATAGCATGTAAAAATTGTCTTAAAATTCTAAATTATTTTACAATTATAAGTAACTTTTAATCGTATAAGTTTAATTTAATAATGCAAATAAATAATGCAAAATTAACAAATTAATAGAAGAAAAGTTATATTAACTTAGCGTCTTAATTTAATTAACAAAATTAAGAACAAATATTGTGCAAAATCTTTGTTGTCTTAAATCTATCTTTTCGAATTATTAAAAATGAGCATTTTTGACAATTATTGCAAATGCTTCGCCCAAATCTTACTTTTGTACATCGCATTAAATTGTTATTTATAGTTTTCTTAAAATACAATAACATTCGTATTAAGATAAAGCAAGATTTAAAAAAGTTACGACGTATGTTTATTGCGTTAGATGCATAATTTAGTTTTTAAAAAATCGTCTATCTAGAAGTATTAATATATTGAATAAATATTGCATTTTAATATCATAAACATCTTAGTAATGCATTTAGATTACTTATATTGCATTAAATTAATGTATTTGACTTTTTAAAAATTATGTTAAATATTCAAAAATATTAAATTTTTATATATTTTTAAATATAATATTCTTAAATATTAAAGTTTTAATAATTTAATAATAACGCATTTAATTTGCAATAATAATGACATATTGTTTACGATATAATCTACGAGAGCATTATTGTATTATCTAAGATTATATTATAAATTGTGTGTTATTATTATCGCGAGTTAAAAAATTAAGAATTCAAATTCTTCTTGAAATACAATAATTTTTTTCATTTTGCAATCTTTAATAAGATTATATAGAACAAGATTGTTGAACTCTCTAATTAGAAAAGTTAAATTAATAATTTAATTTTAACTTTCTAAATAATTTAAATGCATTATTATAATGCATTTTTTAATTAATATATTTGATAAAAAAGTGCATAATATGATTAACATATTTGTTAGAAAAAATGTATAAATAATGCATCTTTTGATTAATATATTTGATAGAAAAAGTGCATGATGTAATTGAAATATTTGTTAGAAAAAGTATATAAATAATGCATCTTTTGATTAATATATTTGATAGAAAAAGTGCATGATGTAATTGAAATATTTGTTAGAAAAAGTATATAAATAATGCATCTTTTGATTAATATATTTAATAGAAAAAGTGCATAATGTGATTAATATATTTGTTAGAAAAAGTGTATAAATAGTGCACTTTTTAATAAATATATTTGATAAAAAAAGCGTATAAACAATGCATGTAGTAAAACAATGCGCTTAATAAATAATGCAATAAGATAATGCAATTAATGAACTACATAACTAGATAACTTGAATTCTTGTTAACTATTTTTAATTTTAATTATTTTAATTGACTAATTTAAAATCGTTATGATCTTATGCTTAACTTAATTTTTATTGTTATTATCTTCGTCTTTATACTTCGACGATTTAGATTCGTTCTCTATTATTTTTGCATCATTTTTGGCTTTTTTGCATTTAACTATAATCTTATTATTATTCATTTTAATCAAATTCTTCAATTCGTTATTAATCGAATTAAGAGAATTAAGTATTTTACGATTTGCGACATTTTTGTCGCTAGAAAATGTGCTTACAAACTTGTTAAATTTATTGATTACGTCTAAGTTTTAAGTTGCTTTTAGCTTATTCAATTCTTTATAAAACAAAATACATTGCTAAATGATTTAAATAATTAATATTAAATTCGTCGTAATTCGTAATAGTCTAACACGTATATTAGTCTTATTTTTTACATTAAACATAATACATACTTGATCAATAAAAGTAGACTTTGTTACGTTTAAATGTTGACTTTCAAATGCTATCTTTATAACTATCGCATTAATGATTATTTGCTTTGCAACATTTTTCTCTTTAATCTTTTTTATTAATTTTGTTTCGAAACATTTAGCTATTATATAATTAGCTTTTTGAACACACATGCATTACTTAAATGCATTATTATAAAAGTTTCTTTTAACTCGCTTATTAATAACTAAGTTTCGAACATTGTTCTTTATATTTATTTGCTTATCTTTGAACGTTTCTTAATAAATATTTGTAACTCTAAGCTTTATTAATCGTTTATAAAGAACTACTTGATTTGCGTTTTATTTAATATATAGTAATTTTTAATTTGCGTCTCACATAATGATACGATTTCGACTAGCAATTAATTAAGAAAGAGTGAAAAAAATCGACATTTTGCGCTTTCGATTAATTTTTATAATAATGTATACAAATAATGCAAATTAATATTCTTATTTAATTATGTAAATCTATGCAATAAGTAATTAGAGATTGTATTAACTAGTGTATAATTTGTGAAAAAGAAGAATATCGCAATTATAAAGTAAATTTTCGCATCTAAAATTAAAATTAGAGTTAAGAATTTCATCTTTATTTAATATTATTACAATTGAAAATTATTACAATTATTACATTATTGCTTCTAATTAAGTTATTTTTTTTATCTTATATTGCGACATAATTAAGCACTTATTTTAATTATTTAATTACATTATCGTTCGTTAACTTAATTATTTTTAAGTTGATACAATTCTTTCAAACAATTAACGTAAACAATTTCTTATTTACAATCTTATATTGATGCGTATTAAATAAACAAGTAATGCATTCGAGTAATGCATTCTTTGTTGCGAGTTGCTAATATGCTTAATGCAAAACATAAAAAAATTAAGAAATCAATTCGTAATAATATGACATTACAAAATCGCAACAATAAAGAAATTAACAAAAACAAAAATAAGACTTTATTTAGAAGTACGACGTTTAAAATTAAAAAATAATGCAAACAAATAATGTAACAAGCTATTGTTAACTAAGTTTTTGCAATAGAAGAAACGTAAATTTAAGTCTAAGACTATTATTTTAAGAGAAATTCGTCAATATTAAAAGTTTACGAATTTATTAATTTTTAAAAGATCTTTCGAAAAATTAGTGCGAAAAATTCTTTAAAATGAAGTTTTTAACAATAGATTTAAGAACGAATTAAGTGATAAAAACTACAAAATTTAGACTTCAACATTAAAAACATTTTAAAAGACTATTGAAGCGTTTTTAACTAAATTTTCTTTTAGTAAGTGCATTATTTATTTGCATTATTGTTAATTTTTTACGACATTTACTTATTTTCTACTTTATATATATAGACAACAATTTACTTGTTATTTATGCAAAGCGTAAAATTATTTAGCAAAAAAATATACGATTAATAACGCAATTAATAATCAATCTAAAAATTCATTATATTAATGATGAAAAATAAAAATTCGTCGTGATATTCGAAATTTTAAAATCAAGATATCTTCGTCATATTTAAATAATTAAAATTAAGAATAAATAACAAGAATACAAGTTATTCAACTATATAGTTTATTAATTGCATTATCTTGTTGCATTATTTATTAAACGTATTGTCTTGCTACGTACATTAATTATGCACTTTTTTGAACAAATGTATTAACGAAATTGTTGTTTAATTATACATTGTTTTTAACAAATATGTCAACTAAATTGTTGTTCGAACATGCACTTTTTTTGATAACAATGAAGTTAATCGACAAATTACAATAATTTTAAACTAATTATTACATAAACATTAAAGAAATTAAATGCATTATTTAATTGCATTACTATGCAACATTATAAGAAAAAATTTATAAGATTTAACACACAATTCATGTTTACAAATTCTATCACTAAATCGCTTTATATCTTGACGAATTGAATCAAAAATTCGAGTTAATACTTGATATTAATATTGTGATTCGAGTCGAATACTCGATATTAATATCGTGACTCGAATTGACTTTTCGATATTAAAATTCTAACTCGACTTAAGTCTTGACGAGCTAGAAATTCGACTCGAACTTGATAACTTAATTCGACGCGATCAATCTATTTAAGTTGAAATTTTGTTTAACAAACTTAGTCTAAATGTATTTAGAAGTTCAATATTTTTATTTCTTCGTAAAATTCTCTTGTTTATTAAAAGAAATTTTGTAAAGATTGCAATATTTGTTCTTTTTAATATTAGTAATAAGTACTTGCTCTTTGTAGTTTATTATTATTTTTTCAATAATTGAATAACAATTTCTTGTAAAGTTATTTGTATATCGAATATTTACATCGAACTTTTTAAGTTTCTCGAAATCTTTATCGAATTAATACGAAGAACACATACGTTATAATTAAGATACATACATTTAAATATTATTTTTATAATTTAATAATACACTTTCGTTTTTAAATGTAATTAATGTTTCTTTTAATTTTTACAATTAAAATTAACTTTATTAGCATTATTTTTGATCGAATTTAACTACGTTTAATCGTACGATCAAGATTGTTAACAATAGATAAATTAATTACAAGTTTTAATCGTTATAATAATATGTTATTTGCGTCTTATTTGTAAATATAAGAATTAAAACAATAATTGTCTTTGTTAATACTTAATCTTGATACTTTATTATTAATTTCTCGTATGTATCTTTATATAAATATATATATTGTTTGTCGTTTTAATTTAAATAGATGCGTACGTTAATTTTTTTTAAAAGAGTTTGTGTTTTAGTAAAAAGCGCATTACATCTTTTATATTTCGATAATGCATAATATACTTAACAATAACAAGATTACTTATTGTGCTCTTAACAATAAAATTTTTGTTCGTTCAATTGTTATTTTGAATCTTGTATAATATGCGATGTATTTGTGCATGTTATTCTTTAACATTATAACGATTGCATCGTTTGCACACGTATTTAAAATTCGTATTTCGAAAAAAAGCATTAATAGCATTTTTTGTAATTTTATAATTTATTAATTATTGCGCGAACTTCTAGTTCGTAATATCTTGAAAAGACTTATATGTTATACAAGAAATTTCAAGATATGTTGTTATATTTTCTTTGAATTAATAAAAACAATTACTTTTTTTAATTATAAACTTGTTAAGTTCTTTAACTCTTTTCTCTTTATTATAATTCTTTATTATTAGAGAGAAGACAATAGATTGCAAACTTATCGCAAAATTACTTTTTATTAAATTATTAAATATTTTGAAAATTTAATTTTCGTTGATAATATTGTCTTGTTATAAAATTGCAAGATAACAAATCGTAATTTTCGTAAAATGCGCGTTAAAATAATTTTTCTAATTTTAGCTTAACTCGAAAGATTGCAAAGCTTCGTTGTATATTATTTTATTTAACAAATTTAATATTTTAATTTTTGTTGCGATTTGTTTAAATTTAAAAAAACTATTGTGTAATTAATATAACTCTTCGTTCTTTAATTTATCTTTTATTTTTATCTTAAATCTAGATTTTCTTCGACGTTTTTTTTGGAGTTATTAAGCACTTGTCGAAGTGTTTCGTTAGCTTATTGTTGCTCTTTGTTTTAAAGTCGCAAGCATTACAAATACGTAACATAATACTTTGATTACTAGTTTTAATAACACTTTCAATTATATATAAATTATTAATATAGCAAGAAAAAAGACGTTTTAAAGTAATCTACGTGTTACGTATCGATAATTGCGAACAAGAACAATAAATTGCGTTACAAAATCTCGAGTTTAGTGCTAAATCTTATAGAGAAGAAGTGTCGTTAATTTTACGAAATTGCAATTAATAACAACGTATACAAATTAATATTTTAAAAAGAAACAAAAAGACTCGTAATATACAAGAAGATATAAGATATATTTATCTTATTGCTTTACTTATAATATAAGAGAGATACTAATTTTCATTTATGTTCAATTAAATATTAAGATCAATATCGATAATTATTATTATAATGTTCTTATATAAATTAAGTCTAGCAATTAGATTATTATAATTTATAATTAACTAAAGTGCTAATTAAACAACATCTAACTAGTTGTATAAAATACAATCTCTATTATTAATAATTGTCTCTTTCTAACAATAGCATCGTTTTTATATACATCAATGCTTAAGCTTAAACGCGTTCGAAACAATTATTTGTATTTTAGATTCTAGAGCAACTCTCAATATTAACAAGAAATTAATGTTGAAGTAAGAAAATGCGTTTCGTTATTGCTCAATATTCAATGTTTATAGATGTTAAATTCTCTAAATTAAATAACTTAAATCTGATTTAAATACAAGATTATGCTTTAAATTAAAAGAAAAGATATTGAGCAAGTACGAACTTATATTTAGAATTAGATTTGTCAAATTTGACTAAGATTTGATGAAAATTTAACTCAAATACAAGATTATTTTATAAATTAAAAGAGAAGATATTAAGCAAATATAAACTTATATTTAGAATTAGATTTGCTAGATTTAATTAAGATTTAATTAAGATTTAACTCAAATACAAGATTATGCTATAAACCAAAAGAAGAAAAGACATTGAACAAACACAAACTTATATTTAGAATTAGATTTATTAAATTTGACTAAAATTTAATCGAGATTCAATTAAGATTTAATTCAAATACAAGATTATGCTATAAATCAAGAGAAAAGACATTCGACAAGCACAAACTTATATTTAGAATTAGATTTGTCAAATTTAATCGAGATTTAATTAAGATTTGTCTTAGATTACAAGATTACAAGATAAGCGCATAAATTAGAAGAAGCTTAATAACAATTTTATTGCGTTTAACTATAAGATCTTTATGCTACTTTATTCTAAATATACTCTTATTATTATTAGATTTCTTGTATATTCTTAATATCAATAAGCGCATTTACAAAAGTATTATTTTATTTAACAACTTCAATTCTTTGTTTTTTCTTAACACTTATAATTTCAAATGCATCGACAATAAAGTCGAATTTTATCTTTTATCTCTTATTTATTATGCGTTCAATTTTCGCTATTGCATAAAACATACAATAGAATACTTTATTAATGTTATCTTAATAATAAGCGAGCTTAAAAATCTATTTGCTCGATTTCGAGTTAATAATAAATTTAAATATAGTGACAATTATTGTTTGCTAAAAATTTAATATTGTTTTTATAAGACTTGTTATATTGATAAGAGTATTTAATTAATTATAAAATAAAATATTGTCAATTTTTATATTTTTCTTAAGTATAAACGTGTCGACAATTACGTCGCACTTTGTTTGACTATCGTAATTTATTTGTGTATGTTAACTTAATATAAGACATTTACAAAGAAACTATATAAAAGAAGCTAATGTTTATTAATTATAAAGTGTATTAAACGTTGTGCTCAATTTATAAGATAGCAAACATTTCGACTCTTGTAAATAAAAGAGCTAAGTTAAAACATCAATTTACGCGTTTTATTATTAATATTATTTTAAGAAACAAGAATATAATAAACATTAAAGCGTCAAAATGTAATTTAAGAAATAATTTGATAACTTTTAATTTCAAGACATTCTAAATAAAATGTAAATAAAAGTTCGCTAAAAAGCAATAATTTCTTGTTCAATTAATAATCGAGTTTATATACACATTCTTTACTTTAACGTTTATTTATTTTATTTTTTACTTAAGAAAGTTGATATTGCGTTTAATTACAAACAATACATTATTACAAACGTAAAGCGAGTTAATCTCTTTATAAATTTTTTTAAAGTTTAATGTTATTAATCTCTTTAAATGTTGTCGAAAATAGATTTGTTTGTAACAATTCTAATTTTAAATAAATTGCAATTCTTTAAGTTGTCGTAAACGCACACTCTTTTACTTAATTATTAATTATTAATAATTGATACAAAATTATTCGAAAATAGAGCAAAAACAATTTTTAATGCAATCTCTTAAGCTCGATTAAACAATTTTCGAATTAATAATTTTTTTTATAATATTAAATAATAACGCAAAGCACAATCTTCGCAAAGAGTTAACTAAATGTATTTGTCTCTTTTTTAATTTTTTTGTTAATAATTACTTGATGCTTTTTAATAATCTTTTTTATTGCTTTTATTATAATTAATTAAGAAACGTAATGCAAATGCTTCGAAACTCTAGTACGCTTAAGAGCTTGCAATATTATTATAGTTAGCGACAATAATAGAAACAAAGTATTAATTAATTTTGAATAAAAACGTTTGTTAAAATTGAAACTTCGATTTGTTATTCTTTATTTGTCGTTAAACTTTTTAAATTCTCTTTTCGAAATTTCGAAATTATAAAATTTATTAACATTAAAGAAGTCGCAAACAAGACGATTAATTTATTGTATTTTTCTTGTTCTTTTTGTATTTTTTTACAAAAAATAATTGCAAGTATTAATAATCTTGTTGTAAATATAAAATCTTTAGAAGTTTTAAATAATTTATTGTTATAACGTAGTGTTAACGATTATATTATAATGCTTGTTAAGATTGAAATCTTTTTTTGTTTAAAATAGTTAATTGTTAAGCTTTTAAATAAGTAAATATAAGAATCTCGAATTATTTAAAGTCGATTTCTTGATTTAATTGAAAATCTTATTTTAGATTTCTTGAACAACTTATAAAGATATAGAAGCGTAATATCTAGCTTTGCTAAATTCATAATTTTAATAATAACTCGATGTTAATTGTTAATATTAACGCTCAAGATTATAAACAAGATTGATTTTTTAATAAGACGATAATTATAATAATCGAAGTCGAGTTCGCACGAATTTCTTTTACATAATATATTTGTAAGCATCGCATATTAAATCGCAAGTTTCGAATATATTATAACAACTTATTAAAATGCAAACTAGCAATAAATGATTTTATGTTAAAGAAAAACGTAAAAATTAAGAAGCTTTCAAATCAAAGTTAGTTAAATGTTCTTATTCAAATAAATAGAATTATAAAGATAGACTTGAGTTTGTAGCGAGTTACGATAATTATTTTATGCGAGTTACTTTATAATCTTAAGCTTAGCAAGCAAATACTTAAACGCGTTTATTGTCAAAATAATAGTAATCAAGTAACTCACTATATTATTTATGCGAAAACAAGAATCGAACGCGTAATCAATCAAAAATAGAAAGCTAAAACAAACTTTATTGTTAAGATATTCAAGACAATAAATGTGATAAAGAGTCGAAAAAATAAAAATATTAATAAAATTAATAATACGACAAATATATCTATCGATTTACAAGAGAAATTAGAAATTTAAAAAAGATAAAAGTTAATTTAAAATAAAGTAGATGTGTTCTCTTTAACTTAAATAATAATAATCGATTTTATTAATTGTATTCGATATTATTACTTTAAGCTTTTTTCGTTTACAATGTAATTGTAAATAAGATTTACTATTAAATGTTACATTTTGAATACATTTATAAAATAAATTATATTATTAAAATTACGTCGAATTAGCAAAAAGAAATTCGAATATAATTTAGCAAAATAACTTTAGAAACTAGACATCAAAGCTTTATCGTTTAAATAGTAGCTTTAACAATTACAATAAAAAACGCAATTTCTTTAATATTCAAAACTGATTTTTTTCAATTTCAAAGAGATTTACGTTTATAGCGCGTTTTTCGGAATTCGAACATACGATTTTCGAACATCTATAAATACTTAAATTTACATATTGTCTTAATAATTCTAGTTAAATTTTTTAGAAAGTCTAAATCTACTAATTAAATTAATATTATCTCGTAAATATTTTTTATTTGTAATTAAGATCTAGATCAAATCTAAATCAAATATTAATTAATTTAATTTTAATTATTTATTTTGCGTTCTAGTGCGTTAAAGTATTTTTGTAAACACATTTGTCTTGATTTGCTATTTAAATGTTTTCTATAACTTGACTTCTTAATATCTAACGTCTATTTTAAAGTTTTTATTATTTGCGTTAATTTTAAGAAGACTTATAATAAATAATAAGTTTCTTAATATTGTTACTTTGTTAATATTCGACGTTTTGCAACAAGTTAACACTTAAATTGTAAATTGCTATTTTTGCATTAACTTTAATGCGCATACATTTTGTCTTAATAAGTTTACAATTATATAATTATAATTTTGATATTTATAGCTTGTTTGTATTTTTCTTGTTACTATATTTCTTAAAATATTATTTATTAATAACTTATTATAACATTATTTGTAATAATTCTTGACTTCGTTAACAAAAATAATATATATATTTGAATTAAAGTATTTGTTGAACGAGTTTTTTTTTTATTTTACAAGTATATTGTTAAGCGATTTTTTATTTAAGCATTAAAGTTTATTTAACAAAATAATGTTCTTTTAAAGTTTAGAAAGACAATATTTATTTCAAAATAGTACTTAAATTAAAGTGCGTAAACTTCGTTCGTATTTTGCAACAAAAATCTTAAAATCTTATAGAACTTTTTGAGCACTCTATATTTATTAAACGTCTTAATAAAGATGCAATTACTTATGTTAATATCTTCGATATTAAAATTATAATAAAAAAAAAGCTTATAAAGAGAATAAGAAAATAAAATTACAACATTAATCTTTAAAAGTATTCTTTATTTACAAGTTTCTTTTTTACTTCTTTTAACTTTTTCTTTCTTTTACTTTTTTTTGCTTTATTTTGTTCTCTTTTTATTTGTTTGTTTTCAAGTTCGCGTTAAGCGAATTCGCAATTAATTGCATTTTATTTCGAATAAAATTGTTTATACTTTTGTGCAAACTGAAGATTAAACAATTCTTTACAATTATATCTAGAATTTGCTCGCAATTTAGTAGCTTTTGTTTGAATTTTCTTTAAATTCGACTTCGAACGCACAACATTTTTTGCAACAAAATTAATCAAGTTTTAAAATATTATATATTAAACGATTTTATTATTTTATTTAAGAACGACAATTTGCACAACGAGATTATTATAATTAATATATATATCGAAATTATATTAAAGTTTAATGTTAATTATAAAATAATACAAATAAAATAATTTCTTGCTTTTGTATTATAATCTATTTAAAGAATAAAAGAAGCGTAAAAACATTCGATCGATGTTAATTCTAAAAATAATTTGTTCAATCTTTTTTTTGACGTCTTCGAACTAACGAAAATTTTGTTATATTGTTTAGCAAAGTTGTCACAAAAAATTAATAAAGTTGATTAATATATTATAACATTCTTTTTATCTTACGTTTTTAAAATTAACCTTACATTGTTTTGAATTCGAAGTTGTTTATCTCTAAATTTTTGAATTTCTAAACAACGAACAATCAAAAATTATTTCGTCTTTATTTAAGAAAGTTAAGCAAAAAATACATTAAGAAATGTTGTTAACAATACTTTAAATAATCGAAATAACAATTAATTTAAATTCAAGATTGCAATTAAGACTAATAAGAAAGAAATAAAAATTATTCTTATCGTATTATTAAACACGAAATAAAAGAACAAAAGTATCAAAAAAATCAAGAAAAACAAGAACAATAAAGTGCAAAACAAAGATTTATACGTTAAGTTAAAACATTATTTCTTTACTTAAGCATTAAGATTAACTTAATTACTAGAATTAAAACAACGCAAGTTTATCAACTCTATAAACATTTTATCAACAATATATAAGAACGCATTACACATTTTATAAAATTAATTTTTCGCAAAGATCGATAAAAAAGTTATATAGTTATTGTCAAATATGTTGTTGCTTATTTTTATTAACAATATTCGATTATTTAATTTATAACTAGAGCACATGTAAGCATTCAAAATCTTTGTAACGTTTTTATAAGAAATAAGATAAATTTAAAGAAAATAACATATGTAAATTAATAATATAAAGATTAATAATATTTATTTACAAACAATCTAAGCGATCGCTATTATTGTTCTTCAAATTTATTTATAACGTCGATTAAAAAATATTTTATTTAAATAAAAAGCAAAGTTCGCTATTTATCGTTGTTGTTTCTACTAAGTATTTAAGATTTTTATTTGTTTTTTAATCAACACTTTTAATATTTGATTAGACGTTTATTAATGCTTGTTAATTACAAAATATATTAAACAATATACTTACATTCGCATTTCGACAAGTAGATCGAGTTAAGCGTATCAAGATATTTTCTAGATTTTCTAGATTTTGCAGATTTGTGAACATAGATTTGAACAATTATCAAAACTATATAATCGAGCACATTAGACACGAGAACTATTTATTAGAAACAACTAGAGAATTAAACTGTTTCTTGCGAACTCATATTATAATTTAGATCTAATATTGAATTCAACAATTGTCATTATTAGTTTAACGAACATTATTTTGTTCGTCAATCTAATCACTTAACAAGTTCGACTAATCGTTAGATTAATTGTCATTTTAACATCGCATTATTTGTTTATTTGATTCTCGCATAACTCACATTCGAAGTCTTGAACAATAATATTGCTTTACTTGTTTTAACTAGCGTCGCAAAGCGCAATCGAAGCAACAACGTACAATCTATAACAATTAGATTTACATACATTGCTTCGTTATATCGTCTATTTAACGCTTTTAGAATTCTTCGTTGATTTAGCAATTGCGTCACTTTGATTCGCACTCTCTTTAATTATCAATTTATTTTATCTCGCGATCTTCGTCGTTATATCTTTGGTAACTCTTTAAGTCTTTTGTTCTTGTTTCGCAATTCTCGTTGCCACAATTTTAGTCGTTTTAATGACATTTTGTTTTCGCTTCGCGATCTTTATTGTCATGTCTTTCGTCGCCTTGTTAGCTTGTTTAATGTTAAGATTCTTCTAATTGTTATCGTACAACGAATTGTACATTTCTTAATTATAGAACTTATTAATATAGAAACTTTTGTTTGTTTCGTTCGTCAAAACAACATAAGCATTGCGTTTAATGATTAACAACGTTCAAAATTGACGCGAGTTCAAATTTTGTTAATTTAATCAACGTTCTTAATTAAAACGATTCGCTTCAATCATTTTATAAATGTTATAAAAAAAGTTATTATTGCGTTAATGCAAAGCATTTATCAAAGTTTTTTGATAACATATCGCTTTCTCTTTACGATCATATTGTTCGTTGTTAAAATCTTAAATCATTATTACAATTAATAATTGTTTCATTAATGTTTCTTTAATACAATTTAAGATCTTTCGTTTTGTTCTTTTGTTATTTATTTGTTTCTTTGCGTTGAGCATGTAGTCTTAATCTCATATTTAATTTTGTTGAACCAAGTCGTTCTTGTTGCTCTAAACATGAGAGCAACGAATTATTTCGCAAGTTTGTTCATTAGTATTTATCGTTTTGACAACACGTTTTTAGCAAGTAATAGAGAGATAAATGCAAACAAAATAGTTATTTATTTACGAAAAATTATTCTTTTTGCGATAGAAGAAAATGTTCTTGCTTTCAAGAGTCGTTTTTTTTTTCTTTTGTGTTCGATCTCTTACGACTTATTAATAACGAATAAACGAATTAAGAGCTTTAATAAAATTAAGAATTTGAAGACATTTAATAATATTAGTAGCGCGCCTTTAGTGTTTGGGACTCACATTAATTATTTTAAGTTTATTCTTTATGTTTGAATCGATCGTTTAACGAAACAACTTTAACTTTTATAATTGTGAAACTCTTATAATTTTAATTTTCTCGTTCGTGTTAATTTAATTAATCGTAGTGTTATTTTAATTAAGCGTTGTATCAATTTAATTAAATGCTCTCGTATCATTATGTAGTAACAAATTGTTCATTGTTTGCATCTTAATCTTTCAAGTGTTATAATACAAGATTTATTTTTAATAATTTGAATTTTTATTAATTCGATTATATTGCGATTTAACTTCTTTGTGCATCGCCTTTTTTGCGAAACTAATGTATTTAATCGAAGTTTTATATTTCTTTATATGCGAAACTTAATAACTTAATATATAGTACTTGAAGAAGTTAAAATAATCTATTAGATCTCTCTTTTTTTTTCGAAACTCGCGAAAAATCTTTTTTAATTTATCAATATAATACAAGGCATAATTTATATAGCGTAGTGTTTTATCGTTGTGAATTCGATAATGTGCTAGCATAACAAAGTTTAGAAACGTTCGAACGCACAACATCGCATGCGATAAAATTGAAATAAATAGCAAAACTATTATAAGAATTAATTGACGTAGAATTAGCTTTTATTTATTGTCTATTCATTGCTTAATTTCACTAAAATGATTGAAATATTTAAGTTTCACGTACGTCGTTACAAGTTAAAAGCGTCGCTTAAGCTAATTTGTTGCACTTTTCTTTAAAAAAATAAAGTCATTTTGATTTCTCTTAAATTGTGAAACATAATGATCGATAAGTTTGCGAACTCATTTAAGCAAATAATTTACGATGTCGTTGCTATGAAGTTGATGCAAAATATTTATTATTATTACATCGTAAATGTTTACAAATCAATGCTTTTAAGCAAAGTTTTTTATTGAATGCATTTAGTTTGAATGCTTATTTAAAACGTTATTTTCAATTTAGTAAAAAATTTGCGCCTAAGTGCTTTCGTGAGTGCGACTAGATTAATCAATACGTATATTTTCGCGTTGAATAAATAGAACTATGTATATATTGCAATGTTAATTGCTTTTAACGTTAATAATTAGAATCTATTTTTTATAATCGACATTTATGTCGATCAATATAGAATAGTCACGTGAAATGTATTCGTTAGCGCAAAAAATAAACATCTTTTTAATAGCAAAAGTTTCGATAGTTGCAAACAATCGATTAGAATAAATACTTCGTAAAAATTTTCTTGCTCTTACGCTTAAAAATTATTTTTATCGTTCGATAATATATATTGATCTTGATGTTTGTATTTTTTGATTTAACAATTAAAAGAAAATTTAGTTAAACGAAGCTTGAGCGAGTCTAATTTCTTTTTGTCTCGTTGTTAAGATTCTTAATTGTTATGTACATCGAATATGCTTGTTTGTTGTCGTGCATTCTAGTTAATACGATTTTGTCAATAAATAGCATAATAAATATCACGATTGCTTCATTCGAAAGACTTAATTAAGTTCTTTATCACTAGTTTCTCGTATAAAACTCATTATATATTTGAATCTTTTTTACTATGTTTCACTAACGAATTAACTAATATACTAAATTGTTTGCGAACGTTGAATGATCAATAAGAAATTCGATCGCTCTTGTTATCTCTTGATGCTAAACTATGTAAGATCGATTTTGCGATACATAAGTTGTTTTACTTAATTCGAATTAAGTATGTATCTAGACGTCGTTGCGATCTTCATAAAGAACATAATGCAAATTGTTTCGTCATTCGTTTAAGCTTCTAAAGCTTAAAAGATTGTGCAATGATTTAAGATTAACGTTGCTAAAAAATTTATTTATATCGCTAGTTGTGCATTTAGATTGCAACAATTAATGAATTATAATATAATTAGTTTAATTATTAAACGATTAATATATCTTTTCGTTCGTTAAGTTAAGAGAAGATTACAATAGTTTAAATACATTGACAATCGAACGTTTCGCTAAATATCTAATTATCTTTTCGTAGATATTGACTTATATAGTTGTTCTTGCTATTGTAGACTTCGTCTTTAGTCGTTTTTTCGAGCTCTTAACTCTAGTTTTTTTCTCGTTTATTTAAATATTATTTTTCTTTAATTCTTTAAGATCGTTATCGTTATCATTTTTCTTAATGACGAGTTTAAGATCTTCTCGCAATTGGCAAAAGTTGCGCTTCGACAATAAGATTGTTGTGTTAGAAAGTCGCGTTAAAAATGTAACATTGTTCGTCTCTAACTTAATTTAAAGAGTTGAGAGCATTTGAATCGTAAGTTTTAAATAATTGTTCTTTACGTTTCTTAAGAACACATGAAATCAATCGATTAATTTTGTTATTTCAAATTGATTTGTTGTTGTTTGTCTTACTTCTAAAGAAGATTCTAGATTTGTATCGTCGTCGTTTAAATTAATTTAACTTAGTGCTTCTTTTAGAAGTCTTCGACGAAGCCATTTGCTCAATAGTATAGAGCATGCTCTTAAGTGTTGTTGCATGCGAACAAAAGATATAATTTTTCGCAAATAGAATAAACAATTGCGTTTGTGCATATTTTCTTTAGTTATTTTTGTATTTGTTTGCAAAGAAACTTTTAATAATCGTAAAAAGAATCGCTAAAATATTTAAATTTAATGACGAGATGTGTTGCTTTAATCGCATTAAAAGACGATAAATTATTAAAGATAAAGTTTTTCTTAAATCCAAAATAAGTCGAAGCTAGACGAAATTAGTTTAATCAACGTTGTTATTTTGATCGCAAAAACTACATATCTAATTTTGTTCTTATTAGCTCTTTGCTTACGAAACAATTAGCAAATCGACAAAACAAATATGTTAAATTCGAAAGACATAAATAATTTAGTAAAGATCGTCTCTTTGTTAAACAAACGTTAAGTCATAGTTACTTTAATAGTCTTATAACTCTTGCAAATCAATTATTTTAAAATACTCTTTATCTATATTCTTTTGCTTATAATTTTCACGTATTTATTTATGTTTCACACATATAATTTATAGACTCACTTTAACTTTCTTTATGCATTCGATATATTATATAGTATTTCTTTATGTATGTAAATAAATTACGAGTCACGATCTTGTTCTTCGTTATAATTGTACGTTTATGTAGAATTTCGATTTTAATAATAGAGAACGAAACGATATTTAACGATAAAATTCTAGCTTTCATCGCTTTCTTCATTGTAATTTATTTCTTAAATTTGCATTTAACGATGTACTTAACGTATTCAATGTTAATTGTAACTTTAATAAAAAGAAGAAAAAAAAAAAAAAAGAAAAAGAAAAGAGCGTAAATTAAAGAGATGTAATAGAAGAGAACGTCTAAAAAATTGTAACTTCGATGACGTCTTTAAAAGAAAAAATAAATCGTAAAATAATGTTAAAACGCAATTAGATTAAGTTAGAATGTTACACTTTTATTTTCGCGAGTTATTTCTTCGTTACGATCGCGCATTTACGCGAGATTCTAATTGTGTTAATAGAGAACGAAAAGATAATTAACAATAATGCTCTAAACTTTTATCGCTTTGTTTATCTTAACTTATTTCTTAAAAACGAATTCGACAATGTACTTAGCATATTTGATGTTAATTGTAGCTTTAACGAGAAGAAAGCAAGAAATCTAAGAGAAAGAATGAAGTATATTAGAAAAATGTAATAAAAGAGAACGCTTAAAAGATCGTAACTTCGACGAAGTCTTTAAAAGAAGAAAAAGATCAATAGATTGTGCTTAAATATCGTTAGATTATGTTAAAATGTTACATTCTTATTCTTTTAAATCTTGCTTAAATCTTGCTATGATCGCACGTTTACGTAAGACTTTAATCTTAATAATAGATAAAAACGTCTAAAAGATTATAAATTAGTAAAGTTTTTAAAAAATTCGATTATTCTAGTTTACATTCACTTATTAATAGAAAGAGATTGTCGAATTATGTTAAATTAAGTTAAATTATATCAAATTTTCTTTTCTCTCTTATCTCGCTCTCTTTCTCTCAAATTGATGAGCTTATTAAAGTTTCGTTCATGAGACTATTTGATAACAACTAGCTTGTCGTTTTTCTCTTTTCATTTTATTTCTCGACATAGCTAAACAACAAACGCGTGCTTTGCGTTAAAGACTTATTAAGTAAAAGCAATAACGACGAAGATAATAATGATAAGATTACTATATTTTTGCTCAAGTACAATTAATATTGTATCTAGTTAATCGTTATGAAGTGTTTCAAGTCATTTTCGTTCGACGTTAATTGTTCTATTAGCGATTAATAAAGCTTCTTCTTGTTTCGTTCTTCGAAATTTAATGTAACGATTAAGGCGCTAATGAAGTCAAGCTTTAAATAATAAAGCATTAAATTAACTTTAATTATTAATTCGCTTAACAAATCGCCTATTAAGAGCAACTACTATAGCAAGATTAGTTGCATCAAATATTATATACGTTGTTCGAACGCATCGTTTTCTTGTTCTATAAAAGAATAGATACAATATTGCTATTGCGAGACGAGATAAAGTTGATATTATCAAAGCAAACAAGATTCTAGACTTTAGAATTGTTCGTTAAGATAATAAAGAGACTTAGAAGATAAAAGATCTAACGTTGCATTTGTATAATTATTAGCTCACAAATATAGCAATAATGTATAAGCTCGAAACTAGACTAGACAAGTTTACTAAAAAAATAATGATTAATCAAATAAGATTGAACAAAATTGTAATAACTATCGCAATTATAATAATTAATCGATCTAGCGTTAAGAATAATTCTAAGACTATTCTTATTGTCGCAATGTTAACGTTTGTAAATTAATAAATGAACGAGTTTGCGAAGCATCTTAAATTTAATGTTTTTTTTGACGTTATCAAGCATTATGCTTTCTTAAAGATAATTGATTTTAAAGCGTTATACATAATGCAAATAGCGAATGTTGTGCTAACTGTATACGACGAAGTCATTAAATTTTATTTTAAATTCTTATTGCTTAAAAACTTAAAGACACTTAAAAAAAAAATTAAATTAATAAAATAAAATCTAAAATACAATTCGTGAAGCTTTGCATCGTATTTACTTTTATAAAGTCGTTTTTAATAAGATTTATATTATTAAGAATTATATAACGCAAACATTTGTTGCTTGTTATACTAATAAGAATCGCAACGCTTACGAACGATTTTAAACAAATTAACACAATCTTTGCTAGTTTATCGCTCAATAATTAGACGTATTATGTGAAATAAAATAGTAAACTCGATCTTCGATTTGATGCATAACGAAGAGAATAGCGAAGAGACATCAATAATAAACGTGAAGCGAAACGAATCGCGCTAAGCATTAGTTGTAAAATCGAAAATACTAGATAGTCTATTTTCGCTATTATCGTTAAATTAACTAGTTTCGTTAAACTAATAAAAGTCGTTAGTTTAACAAGAATTGCTAAGTTGACAAGGCAATAAAGAGAGAGAAGATAAGTTTTGCCTTTTTGATCGTAAAGTCGCAACGATTATATCAAATATATAATCAGAAAATGTGCTTTAGAAGTACGTCTATATCTAGATTAGTTAATAAGAGTACAAAGACTCTTTTATTGAAGCAAGAAAAACATACAAGATTTTTGGCGTAATTCTATTGTAGATCTAAAGAAAAGCTTATTCGTCACACGTTTTCTTATTAGAATTTCGTTTTCGAACAAGTTAATAATACTTTTTTAAAGTTTTTTGTTAAAGCGTTTTCGACAAGACGATATGTCTTTCTTCGAGACGACGTTGTTAAGTAAATCTTTTCGTATACGCACTTAAATCGCGTTAAAGACAAATCTATAAAGAGAATTAAGACATAGATTATATTAACTATATATAAATTTCGTTGCATATTAAAATGTTCGAGATTAACGACAAAATAAAGTTTGCTTTGATTGTTCTTTTAATTACGTAATTAGACTCGAGATTTTATTGTATTTGCGCAAAGTTCATATACGATTAATGCATTAATCGCAACAATAACATCGAACTCATGCGTTAAAGTTTTACATATTTTATCTTTTTTAAAATTTACATTAATTTCTTGTATTTAATATGTTCTTAATGCGATCAAGACGAAGCACACGTACGAAAAGAAGACGTTACTCTTATTTAGAACGATTTTTAATTACGACGATGCTTAATTAAAACATTGATCATTTTAATTGTTAACACGAAAGACAATAGATTGAAGCAATTTAAATTAAGTCGTTAGAAGACATAGCTTAATTAATTAAAGAAATTAACTTAAACATAACTATTAATCTAGCGATATTTATTAGAATAGACGCTTTCTTCGACTTGTCTTAGAAGAAACAAAAATTGAAGCTTTATCATTAGAAAGTTTAGATCTTAACTAACAATTTAATTCGATTTCGTCTCTTAATAGATAGCAATGAAAATTGCGCACGTAGTAGATTGCAAATGCGTTTGTAGATTTAACAATTAAACGTAATTACTAGTTGCTTGATAACACGTATGCTAGATCTTTAAAAGTTCTAGATTTTCGAACATTTCAATTAAAAGTTGAATTAATAGCTACGTTAGCTAATTGTTGACGTACAACGAGAAAGACTTAATTGATCTACGAATATAACGAAGAACAAGAAAGAGAATTAGGCGATCGCGTTGTTCGCTTAGTTAATTTAGATTAAATTAACATTTAATATTTAACAAACTATTAATAAACAATAAGAGTACGATCTTAAGTAAAGTCTTCGTGCATGTAACAAACTTTGCAAAACATTGCAATTCTAGCAATAATTATTAAATTGCGAAGTTACTTCCTTTATTTACAAATCGAACGCAAGAGATTTGAGATTTTTGTCGACTTCTATTTATCTTTAAGCGTTAATAACTCTTTTTATGTCTCTTATCTTTGCAACTCTTCTTTAGTGCTTGCTTCTTCTTAGCAAACGATTTTTTTTTCTTGTTCTTAAGTCGTTTGCGCGACTTTTTCGCTAATGTTATTTTTTTATCATTTGACTCAATTGTAGTTTTGCGTCTCTTAATCTTTTTCACGCTCTTAAACTTTTTTTTGCTCTCATTAGATCTAAGATATGTAAATTCTTTATTAATAATTACTATTGTCTTTTGCTAATAGATTGTCGAACGCAATTTAACTTCAAAAGCTATCGATATGTCTCTACTATCACTAGAAATAATTATTAGAAATTCGTTCTATTATATATTTAAAAAAGAACTTTTATTCTTGATCGAGTTGTGTCTCGCCACTAGCGTCGACAATAAGCATTAATAATATTTGGCGCGAGAAATCTATATATAGAAAGAGCTAGAATTTGCTTTAGCTACAATGAGCGTTAACAAAAGTTTAAAGTTAATAAGACGAGAAACATTTCTTCGTCGTAGCAATCGACGCAATTGACGCATTATTAAAGCACATTGTTAAAAGATTATTTTTTCTTGCACGATAAACATATTATATGCATTAACATTCGAAGAAATGCAATTATTTGCGACAAATATAAGCAAAATTCGTTTTTTGTCGATGCATTTTTTTAGTTTTGTTTTGACAAAATTAATAAGCTTTAATCTCTAAATTTAGCGTACTTAAAGAAGATAAACGATCTTGAAAATAATAATTATGACGTATAAATTTATTTAAATATCTTAGCTTCTTTGCAATTTTTGTTCAAAAAAAAACCTTTATCTAATTAGTATTTTTGCTAGATTGAATTAGCTCATCTATGATGTTTTAATAAAATTAGAAGAAATTAGTTTAACACAATATTTTCGTTAGAGTAATCAAAATCTTAAATATGTGACATTTACACATTTAATTATTGCGCTCTCATTCTAATTGCAAAGAATTGCTTACTTCGACTTCGCAATACTTTGCGCCTTGTTCGAACTCGCACGTATTAAGATTTTTTAAATTGTTTTTATCATTTAAGTCTCTAATTATTATGTAGAATCTCACATTTACTTGACGTTTTCTTAGATATTCATTTTATCAATTTATTATAAAAGTAATTCGCGACTTTCGTTGCGATCGTTGGCGTCGTCTTGAATTTAACATTTTTCGCTAATTAATGATTGTTGTATTACTTTTGCGAAGAGCTTTAGTTTTACAAATTCGCAATTATTAATAACTCGAACATTATACATCGAACTTCTACGATATAATTAAAAAAAAATGTCTTCTTAAACGTCTTTCTATCTAGAAGAGTGTCAATGAAGCTCACAACTATGACTTAATAGTTTCGAGCAACATAACTAGAATGTTTTCTTTTCTTTAATTTATTATCGCATTGATTTTTAAACGACACGAAGATAATAATATAAAAATGTAAATATTAAAACAAGCAACAAGTAAAAAAGAGAAAGTTGTTGATAATCGTTAAAAATTAAAGTCAATCTTAGAGCTTCGTAATAGCTTAGTTACTCTTTTAAGAGAACGACGTTGCGAAGACGATTCTCAAAATTAATTTAATAGTAAATGATATTAATATAATTTGCTTCTTTGCGATAAATATACTTTAGCTCAAATAAAAAGAAGCTTATATTGATAGCTTGAAGTCGATCTATTATAATTGTAATATATTTCGAATGTTTGTCAAACAAAATAAACTAATCTTTCGAATTTTGAAGCAATAGAACGAACAAATTTTTACGAGAAACGAAGAATAATAGTATGCGCAACTTAAATTGCTATAGACTTAAGCGAAAACTAACAATTAAAAAGATGAAAAAAGTAAAAATTAACATTGCTTAACGTCTTCTTATAATAATAAACGCGTTAACAATTGTTAAAGTTATAAAGTAGATTAAGTTGCTAGCGCAAGAAATTCTATTTTTGATAAATATCTTAAATAATAAGAAGAGCGATTTAAGCGACGACGATTACAAGTCTATTTCCACGTCGTTGTTCCTTTTTACTTTGTCTTTCAAATTTACTCTTACGTCGTTGTTCTCTTTTATTTCATCTTTCAAATCTACTTTTACGTCGTTGCTCTTTCTTATCTTAATTCTTAAATCTACGCTCATTTCGTCGCGCTTTTTCACTTTTTTTCTCAAATTTACGCTTACGTCGTCTCGACCCTCTTCGTCATTAATAAGATTAAATTTACTTTAAAACGTGACAAACGAAATCGAAGACAAAATTAATAATGCGCTACGAGACATAGTACGCAAAGTTGTAGACGAAATGCACAACAATATATTTAAAGATAATAACGATGTTGTGACAAATTCGTGACTTAACGTCGTTATTTCTATAAAAGAATATACGAACGTATTCAAATTAACATTAGCGTAAGTACGAAAAGCTCAAAAGATAAGCTCTATATCTCGCAATCAAGATATTGACTTATATTATCACTAGAGTTTAGTTATTCACATCTATCGTTATGCTTAGTTATATTAATGAGAAAAGATAACAAGATAATTAAGATACACTAAAATATCTTTATGTTATGTCGAAGAACGTCGAAGCTCGTTAGCGAATTTTGCTAAAGAGTTTGTTTGTGAAAATTAAGCATTTCAACAATACGTTGTGAATTAAAAGTAAATAAGCGAAAGACAACTTAAATAAGACTTTTCTTTTACTAATATAAGTTCAAGAATATATATTATTTCTTTATGAATCAATTAATGTTAAAGTATGTTAAATTGACGTAAGCAAATTGAAATAATAATAAATCAAATGTTTTTTAGACAATAAATAAATATCGTTCTCGATTAATGAAACGTTAAGAGAAACGACTTTGCAAGTTATTTGCGTTCGTTTACAAAGAAGCAAGCACATAATTTAGCAATTTGTTGTTTTCGTAAAATAAAATTGATATCACTTGTCTCTACGTAAAGAAAGACTTAATAAAAATATATAAAAATTAGTATAAGATCTTGCTTATTGACGTCCATTTAAGAATTGTAAAGACATTAACGAATAAAAATCAAGAAATGAAGCGATTTAGCATTCAAAGACGTATTTGATTTCGATAGATAACTTTATTATAAAAACAATCAAAGGAACGAATTATTAAATCAAGTATTGCTATCTAGTTTTACAATATTTAATGACGCTTTATTTCGCTTAGAACTTGAGCGAAGCTCAATCATTAACAAAATTGTTCAAACAATAAAAGAGTAATTATTGATCAAATAAAGCTTAATGAAACGAATGAAAAAACTTTGAATTATAAGCAAATGATTTAGACATTGTCAAAAGAAAAAAAAAATATTGATGTTTTATCGATTCTTTAAATAGAAATTTTTAAAAAGCTTATAATTTACGTTTTTTAAGAAGCTAGTCTTTTATCTTGCGTTGTTCGAAGTCTTTAGATAAAGTATGTTTACTTATTTGCTCTCGATTTCTACGATAACGATCATAGCGAATTTTGACAAACAATATAGTACTTTTCGCAAAAAATATGTCGAAGCAATAACAAAAAAGATTTAAGCGTTTGTCTAAAAGACGTTTACAATTATTAATTTATATTCGCTTTAAACGTTTAATGCGAGTCGCTTTTAAAATAAAAAATTAAAGATAATGTTGTCGCTAAACAAGTTTGTCTTGCAAGTAACAATATCTAAAATGTATAAAACAAACATTAAGACGCTTCGAGTTGCGATCTTAAATAAATTTCGAACACAACATTTTAACGTCGAAACAATAAAATTGGCGAGAGATATCTATATCTTTGCGCTATATTATTTACGTTTATGTTACATCTTTTTGACGTTAACGAAGATTAATCTAGTCAATAATTTCCAATTAATCGAAAAAAAATTGTGAATCAAGAATTAATTAAATATTAAAACAAAAAACAAGATGTATAAATATGTGTTTGTCGTTATTGTAATCACAAAAATTAAGCTTAAAATAATGACGAAAACACTTTATAAAAAACAAAAAAGAAGTCGTTATATTTTCGATTTATGTTTTTTTTCTAATTGTTGCATGTGTAGTTAGCAAAATACATTTATTGTCGCAATTTCGAATGACAATAATCTTAATTTAAGATTAACATTTCTACGATAACTAAGTAATAAACTATGTGTACGAGTTAGTTTGCTCGAATCAAATGTATTTACAAAAAAGAGAAAGTTGCTAATTGTACATTTTTAAATCGTTTAACTTCGAAGTTAAAATTAACTTTTAATTAAGTATTTCTTTCGCATTCGAAGAAACAAAGCATTGTTAACAAAGAATAGAAACTAGATTAACACAACAAATTGTACATTATAAAATAAATTTAAAGTTTATTTTCTAAATTATAAGTTATTGAAGAAGAATTACGATTTCGAGTTTAAACGTTATTACAACATTCGATAATTCAAGATTTTTTTTTTGTTAAACAAAAAGAATAACTTAGAACACAATATTATTGTTTTAAGAAAATTCTTTATAAATTCGATTTTAAATTTTTAATAAAAAAGAATGTTTTTAATAAAATGTATGTAAAGACTATATGCATTAAGTAATTGATCAAAAATTATAATGTTAACAATAGAATTATATTAAGACAATCTAAATGAACTAAGATATTTACAAAAGATTTTGTATACAAATTGTTAAGATAGTTGCAATAATTCGAAGTATGTAATAACATTTTTAAATTTAGCACAATGCAATTAAATTTTATAAATTACAATTAGTTTAACACAAGCTAACGTAATCTAAGAATTGCAACAATATTCGAAGATGCTTTAATATCTTCTTTTTAAGTAGCACTTTTTCTTGATTTAATGCTTTAATTACTAGGCATTCGAGTAATTGAAATTTATTAATCTTGTGTAAAATGCAATTTTAGAATTAGGCGCAACTAGGGCTTCAGTATACTTGTTAGTTTGACATAGTCTAATTTGATTTAATAATTTATATAAAAAGTAAATTTAAAACTAGGCGCATTTAGAGCTTCTTTATAATCGTTAATTTAACATAGCTTAACTCGAGCTAATGATTGCATTGTTAGTAAGCATTTCACAATTAAGATTTATTGTCGTTGTTATCTAGGAATTGATAGTTATTTGAAACATCTTAATTAGTTGAAAATACTACTAGTAGTAGAAATTCTCTTTAAGATTTAAAAATAGAATGATTTTTGTATAATAGATAGACTAGGATTGTCGTTTAGTGAAACTTAAGATAGAAATCTAGTATGTAGACGAAAAAGACGAGTTGCATAATCTCGCTTTCTATAAATTTAACATCTATTATAAAGACTTGCTTTAAAGACATTTTATATATTCTTTTGTATATTAACTTTAACTTGCTTAATGATTTTTCAAGTTACTAGTTAAAGCGCTTTCAAAAATTGACGACTTCAATTAAATAACATTATTTTACGTTAGCTTACATTAAATGATTGCGAAAACTAAGTTTATTTTAAAATTCGTCTTCACTTGTTTATTTCTTTGATTTTCTCTTTAGCACTTTGATAAATCTTGATCGTGTTAGCATATCTATTAGCGATTAGTATATCTTTTTAGAATGGCGATTGCATTTGACTTTAACTTGATCTTTCTTTTATAGTCTTGATCGAAAACTTATATTAAAGATAAGTTTTAAACGATCGACTTCATAATTAATAAAAAGTATAAAAAAATTATTAATGCTTTGATCGTTAAACTTAAGAAGCAAAGCTTTATAAATGAATCACTAATGACAAAAGATAACAAGCGAAAGCTTTAGAGTACGATTTAAGAATTTTAAGCAATGTGATTAAAATTTTTTCTTTTTTTTGATTTGAGCTCGACGTAATCTCAAAAGGCGTTCGATTATATAATACAAAACATTCGTTATTATAGCAAGCGACAAGTAAAAAAAAAGAAGTCGCTAGCGATTACTAAAAGTCGTAAACGATTTCAAAGCATTATGATAATTTAGTTCTTTTCTTAAGAGAACGACGTTACGAATGCGATCTTCGAAATTCATTTTATAATAAATAACATTAACATTGTTTGCTTCTTCGTTGTGAATGTTCTTAAAAAACAATACTAAAAAGTTGTTTTTAACAAATTAAAGTTTATTTATTTTGACTTTGATCTCTTTCGAAGTTTCGTCGAACAAAACACATTAACAATTCGAGTTCTTTAATTGTGAAACAAACTCACTTATATAAAGAACGAAAAATGTTAACATGCGCGACTAAGATTGCAATAAAAACAACAAATTATTCGTTTTTAAATGAACGAAAAAATGAAGAGTAAGTAACTTTTAACGTTGACGCAAGTTAATAAATGCATTAACAAGTAATATAGTTATAAAGAAGACACAATTGCTTGCGCAAAAAACTTAAAATTTGATAAAAATCTTAAATAATAAAAAGAGAAATTCGAATAAATTCGAATACAAATCTACTCTTACGTCGTCGCACTCTTATATTTTATTTCACAAATCTACTTTTTTTGTCGTCGCAATCTTTTACTTTATTTCATAGTCTTATTGTCACGTCGTTGCGCTCTAGCATTTTATCTCTTAAATTCACGCCCATTTAATTGCGCTCTTACATTTTATTTTTTAAATTTACGTTCGCGCAATTTCGACTCTTTTTATCATTAGTATTGCTAAATTTATCTTAAGACGTCGTAGATTAAATCGAAGATAAAATTGATCGTTCGTTAAAAAACACAATATAAGAGATCGCAAACGACATGCACATTAATACATTCAAAAATAATATTAATGTTAAATCGAATTCGTAACTTAAAGTCGTATTTAATATAGTGCAAAATATTAAAAATTTCGAGAAAAGACTAGATTTATTTATGATAAATGCGATAATATTGTAAGTTAAGCTTTATATTTTAAAGTTAAGACATAAATTTATTTAATCGCTAAACTTGAACAACTAAAGTAGACGACAATATTTAATCATATAAATGAGATTAAATAACTTAAATACTACAACTTTATTAAGTGTTTATAACTTTCTTACAAGAAGATGCAAGAGAAATCTTAGCAAATTAAGCTTAAAGACATGACAATACTCTTCAACGATTTTTAATTATATATTGTATATTAAATGTGAAGATTTAAACGAAAATATTGCGACGATTTTTTTTGTGACAATATAGAATTGAGCAAGATATAATATTTTCTTGTGCATAAATTGATGTCGAAATATGTTAGACTAACGTCTTTAAACTACAATGATAATCGATCTAATCGTTTTCGCAAAATGAACAAACATCGCTTTAAATTAATAAGAAATAGAGAGAAACGATTTTACAAAGCATTTGCGATCTTCGACGAAAAAAAAATTACAAAACTTAGACGATCTTTGTTCTATTTAAAAGAAGATCGAGATAACTTGTTCGTGTGTCAAGAAAAGTTCATTGCGTTAATTCAAAGTCAAATATGACTTAACACTAATTATAGCTTCGAAAGATATTCAATCGCATTAACTTAGTAAGTTTAATAAGTAAATTAATTGTATCTTTGTAGACGTCTTAAGTCTTAATGAGTGAATTTAACATAAGAACACTTATAGTAGTCATAAATTAAACAAGACGACGTTAACAAGAATGCTAGTCTTAAAAAACAATATTTTGTGACAAGAAACTAATTGATAATTTATAATCACAACGAGCGATTTATATTACTTATGAGTCGCGAACTAGTTCGTCATGAAAAAATCTTTATAATTCGACGAGAATGATAAATTACTTTTTGTAAAAATCACGTTTTGCGACATTATATGAACGAGAATTATTAAAGACAAGTTTTATTTCGAAAAACATTTTAATTCGTCTATTTGCAAGATTTTTAAAGAACTAAATAGTTGACAAAGATATTTCGACGACATGAAAATAATTGTTACTTAAGCAAAAATCAATGAACTTAACAAGAAAACTTCAAATTATAAGATAGCAAAGCAATTATTACTAAAAAAAAAAATAACTATGTTAATCGCTTATTAATCTAGCAAATAAAATGTCTTAGAAACATTATAATTAACGTTATTCGATTAGCTTTAATTTTATCTTGCGTCATTCGAAATCTTTAAATGAAAAAAGAGTATTTACTCGCTTTAAAAGTTTACATCTAATATTATATTAAATCTCAATAAACGTTTTAAGACTTTTTGAAAGAAAAATTTTAAAATTACAATCGAAAAGATTTAGAAGCTTGCGAAGGCGATCTTAATAATTATTAATTCGTACACATTGCGCAAATCGAATGCTAGTCGCTTTAAAAGCAAAAAATTTAAGAAAATGTTTTCATTAAATAAGCTAAGTTTGAAAGTAATAATATCAAAAATATTTAAAACGAATGTCGATGCTTTGCGAATTGCAACACTAAATAAGCTTCGAACACGTTACAAAAATGCGAGAATCGTAAAAGTAACGAACGACACGTATAGATTGGCGCTATATTGTCTTCGAATGTGTTTTACGTTTCTAGCGTTGACGAAGATAGTTCTAAACAACAATTTAAAATTAATCGAAAAAAAGCTTCGAAGTAATGAGTAATTAGATTTAAGTACAAAGAGTAATTCGTATTAACTAAATTTTAATACAATTGTAAACTCAAGCTCTAAACTCAAGCTTATAAAGAATAATATTAAAAAAAGAATAAAATTTACGACGAAGTTTTTTGTCTTCACAAATTTCTTAATTATTGTTTATCTTATAAATAGAATATGTTTGTTATATCGAAAATAAAGAATAAAGATTTTAATTTAAGACTAATTTTTTTGCAATAACTAAACATAAAGTTGCGTATTCGATTCAAGCTATTCGAGTTCAACTTATTCACGAAAAAGAGAATGATCTTGATTGACGCTTTTTAAGAGATAAGAAATCTCGAAAGCGAGAAGCTAGTTAAGAAAAACATTTCGTGCGTGCTAATAAAAACATACATTTTAACGAAAGAATAAAATTTAAAAAAAAACAATTAACTTTATATTATAAAGCTAAATTATCAAGCAAATCAAGAGTTGTAAGTCGAACGAAAAAAATAGCGATTTGTGCAAAAGATAAAGTGTTTTAACGTGAAATTTGTTAATCTTGATCTCTTAAAAGAAAAAACGATTATAAATTAGACGACGATAGATTCGAACGTAATTAATTATGCGATGCGAGTTCGCGTCAAAAACAACAATAAAATTGTATTCGTTAAGAGTGAGATAATCTTGTCAAATGACAAGACAAGTGTATAATTAAACGATAAAGACGAAGAAACTTAAAAGAAAAGAAGTCTAAAACTAGATAATGTTTGAATGCAAGATTGCAAAGAATATAAACAATTTTTCTCGCAAGCTTTTTATCTTAATGAGACATCATTATAAGCATTTTAAATGAATTAATTTATTGTGTTGTACTTAAAAAATGTCTAAGTAATGTTCTTCTTATGTTTGCAACACTATGTAATCGATGTTGCGAAAATAGATTAAACAATGTTTTTAAAGCGAAAATAGTTAGTCTAATTAATCAAAGATTAGATTAATACGACTTTGACACGTTAGTAACTATTGTTATTGGCAAAAGAGATTTAATTGGACTAACTATATTAAGTTAAACTAAATTAGTTTAATCTTAAGTTAATTTCGCAATTGCGTACTTTATTGCTTTTACTTTCTTACAATTATTCTACTTAGCAATTCTCTTACATTACGTTCTTTGCTTTTTTATTATTATCTATTTATTCTTTTCTAGACGCACGAAATATAATATCTATTAAAATTATCATAGCGAAAGAACAAACTTCAATAAAGAAGTTTACGACTTAAGAATTACTCTTTAAGAAAAAGCTAGAAGCTTTTCAAAAATCATTTGCTAAAAAGTTGTCTTTTAGCAAACTTAAACAAATTGAAAAAGCGACGTTTAAAACATTGCTCGTCGTCTCGTTTAAGATTGCAATTATGTATGTATTTGTTGTCAAATTATTGTTGAAACAAATTGTTTCAATCGCGAACAATAGCGACGCGAGATCACTAAATAAGATTTCTAGATCTTTGCTAATTATTGTTACAATCGCATCGAAAGTAAGCTTTCACGTATTAAAAGCAATTTGCGAAATCTATTAATTTATACAAAACAAGATCTTGATCTTGACGTCAAAATCAATTGTTGTGATTGTTAATAAGAAGTACGTAGTTAGACAATTTTAAACAATTGATTTTACGTCGCAAGTTCCATTGAGCGATTTAAAGTCAATCGTGTCTATCGTATCGAACGCGTCGCAAGCTTCATTAATTAATTTTTGGTCTTTAATCTCTTCGATGCAAAAGCGCGTCAATATTGACGTTAATGTCTTCTTCAATAGCTTTAATAAATGTAAATTAAAGATTGTTTTCTTATTAGAGATCTATTTAAAAGCAATATTAGACTTAAGATGTCACAAACAAGTGACAACTATTGTACGAACGTCGAACAAAGTCTTTATCGCAAAAAGCTCGCAACGAATTTTAAAGCTTGCTTGCTTCGCTATTATATAATCGCTCTTCTATAGCAAGCGATACATCTTTTTATAGATTTATATTAAATAATAATAACAATTTTAGAACAATGACTACGAATTAAATTTAAAATGAAATAGTTAAGCGAAAAAACTCTATGATCAAAAAGCAAAGCGCGATAATCTTTAGATCTTCGATGCATTACAACATGCTTTCAAAGCAACATAACTTTTAAAAACACAAAGTCTTAATTTCTTCGATTAAATTATCTTTAAAGCGCGAATTCTTATTTTCGTTTTATTTGAATTTGCGAAGTAACAACTCACAACGTTTAGAATACATTAATAGCAATACAAGAAAATCGCTATTCGACGACGTCAAAATTACTTATTTTTAATTCGAAGCATCAAAACGATCTAAAGACGACTTTACTTAAGAGCATCGAAAAATCATAAAATTAATTAATTTACTACTTAAAGTCATAATAATGTTTAGCTACAAATTTGACCTAAAAAATTTATAATTAAACGAAAAGTCTCTCGAGTTCGATCGACTTGTAAGAATAGTGTGAGCGAATATTGTTAAAAGACTTGACAACGATCAATTTTTTTCAAACGTAAATTCGATATTGACGTCGAATAAAGTTAAACGAGTAAGTGTTTATAATACTTTAATAATATTCTTGACAATTAATATTATCTTAGCTATTAAATTACATTGATCATTGTCGAACTTATATGATAAAAAAGATACGAAACGTGATTCGCAATCAATACGTTTTTACAAATGTTAATGAAACAAAATTAAGAATTAAGGCATTGCTAAGTTTTAACACTTTTTTAATAAAGAAAAGAGTCGAAGTTAGTACTACATTAATACGCGTCACATCGCTAATAAAAGTAGAAATCTAATCAATCTTTTTTAATTTTTATTATAGTCAAAGCTATATTGCGAGTCTTCTTCGACAATAGCGATAACAATATGAAAAGAAACTTAAATCATAGATAGATGTTTAAGTCTCTATTATTAATCGCTATTGTGTTAATATGCACTTTAATACATTGAGTTATCAAGAATTAAAAAGAAAAAAAAGACAAAATTAATAAGATTCGCTTAATCATAATTATTAGTGACATTTCTATGTTTTGTTTGCAAGATGCATGTTAATTTGTGAAATACAAAACATTATAATAGACTTATAAGAACGTAAACAATTATGTTCGTCGTTGTGCAAACTAGTCTTAAAAGTTGTCTAAAAGAGAAGGCGCTTCATTTGAGTGAATAAAACGAGAACGATAATATACTAAATAATTAAAAATCTATGCTAAATACTTCGATAATTCGCGTAAAAAATATGAAAAATAGCGAAAAAAAATATATATAATCGTCGAAGATAAAAAAAGACAAATAACATTTCTTTTCGATGACAAGTATTGAATTAAACAAGAGAAAAATGTGTACATTGATCATTTGTTAAATTAATCGTTAGACTAAGCTCAAATTGTTAGATTTAAAAAGAGAAACTTTTCGACGAGATAAAAAATGAAATTTTGCATTTGAACGAACGAAATTCGATTAACAATTGTTTTTTATAGAATGAACTCGAAGAAAATGTTTATGCATTATTGAGAAAAAAAACAAATAACGAGAGCGATAAAGAGAATAAGTTGAATAAGGATTTGAATAACGTTAATGCTACGAAATCTATTGCTATAAGTGGTAATTACTTAATAATTTAAATAAATAATTAATTAATTCGCATAACACGAGATAAATGTCGTCGAAATCGCAATTTAAAGACGATGATGTCGCAAAAGATAAAGATAGCTATGCAAGCATTGTGATCTAATGTTAAGAAGTCGCACTAATGCTAACTAATTTATTTGTTAAATAAAAGAGTAAACTAATATTAATAATATAAATACTTAGGAAAATCAAAATATAAAGAATATGAACGACAACTATTTAATTTTTTGTCATAAGAAAGACATTCTTACTATGGTGTTCACGATCTTTTCGTTCGCAAACTTTTAATCTATTGTTGTTTGCGAAAAGAAGAATTATTTGTGCTATGCGATTAACGAATTTGAAAATGTTAAATCAATTAATTGTCTAAAGAAATACGAGAGATATTTAGCGATAATTAAGAATTATAATTCGAATTAAAAGATTAACGTGTAAGTGAACAACGTTTAATTAAAAGAGTTGATGTAATTTTTCGAGAATCATTGATGTTATACTAAATATTTAGTCGTAGCACTTTACACTTTAAATTGCGAAAGCATACTATATATGTTAACGACACGACGCAATAATGTTGTTTGTTTTATAAATCGCACAATTGTCGTTTATATTGTCGCGTCAATTTGGCGCAACGTGACTACGATAACTAAGATAAAAGTTTGTAAAGCATAAATTAATCGAACTTAATTTAACATCTAGTTGTTAAATTGACATGAAAATTGTTAGACTAATCTATATATTTATGAGATCGACAAGTTTTATAATTGTGCGATTAATAATAACTTCTTAAACAACTAGAGTGTTAAGATCATTTAAGTTTGATCGATCGTCAATATTAATAAGATACTAATCAATACAATAATTGTTGTGCCCTCAATTCATAAAGAAATAATACGGGTTGTTGTGCGTAATGATCGTATTAAAACATCAAATATTATTTGATTCTATAGGATTTGCAAAATTTGCGATATCTTGAACGAAGTACTTGAATCTTGATTTCACTTAGTTTTAAAATTCGAGTAACACAAAATTGCGACTTTTGTTATGCTAGATTTGTGTATCCAAGCAACTAGAATCTTATAAAACTAAACGAGAATGTAATATATAAGATAAAAAAGATTTCGATTTTAAAAAATAAAAAAATTAAGACGAAACATCAATTTACGTGTTTTATTATAAGAGTTATTTTAAAGAAAGAGAACATTATAAGATTTAAAACATTAAGATGTCTTTTAAAAAACATTTTAATTGCGTCGAATTTTAATGCGTTACAAATAATTCGTAAATAAAAATTTGTTAAAGAATACTTATTTTTTAGTCAATTAATAATTGAATTTATGCAAACTCTTTCGACGTTCGCATTAATTTACTTTATTATATTTTTAAAAACAATAAAGACGACGAAAACTAAATACGAAAGATTGTTATAAACGCAAAAAAAACAAATTACGTTAAAAATGTTTTTGATTTTTAACAATTTTGATTTTGTTAAATGTTATCGAAGATAAACTTAAATGTGCTAATTTTAGTTTTATTTAATTTGCAAATCTTCGAGTTATTTTATTCTCGTTTTAAATTAAGAGTTAATTATCGAATCGTATGTTACAAGATGTTCTTTTAAGAATTTTGCAATAATTAATAATTGTATAAAATTCTTAAGATTTATAAGATATTTTTCGTCTTAAAAACTTTTATTATAACGTTAAATTAAAATATAAGACAAAAGCTTTGCGAAAATTTAAACTATTTTGTTTATTTTTTTTGATCGACTTCTTGATCTTAATATCTTAATGTTTTTTAATAATTTTTTTCATAAATTGTAAATTAATTAATCGAAAATTGTAATAAAAGTGTTCGAAGAAATTTCAAGATTTGAAGCTCGTAATTTTAAAAGAAGTTACAATATTAATAGAGTCGAAATTAATAATTGTTTTTAATAAAGTTGCAAATCAAAATTAATACATTAATCTAACGTTCTTTATAAAATTAATTATTTTTTATAATTTTTTTCGAAAATTCTTTACATTATGCGATTCGTTAATTATAAAAAATTTACAATATAAACGAACAATCTTCTTTGTCTCTATAATTATTTCTTTCTTTTTTTGAAAATTTTATATATATAATTTTATAAATTTATTTTCTAAATGCGACTTTTATAAGTTCTAAATTATTAACAATCAAATAGAGATACTTGTCGAAAATAAAATTTTATGTTAATTTAATTAATTAATAAATGTTTGTTTCGATAATTTGATGTTAAAATTTCAAACAATCTTAAGTTTATCTTTTAACATTTGCGATAATTGCACGTTAAAATCCTTGAAAAGTTCGTAAAACTCTACAAATGTAATGTCAAAACTTTTGAAATTAACAAACTTAATTATGATTTAATGTTAATTCTTAATGTTAATTCTTAAGACAAGAAAGACAACAAAATCGTTAATAAAACGAATTTCGTAAAATTCGAAATTCGATTAACAAAAACATACGTCTAATTAAAAGTAAAAAGTATTTGTTAAAAAACAAAAAAAGAACTTCGATGCTTTGAAAAAGTAATAAAGACAAATAATAAACTCTTGCTTTTATTTATTTCGAATCTCTTGTTATCGAAATTATAACTAATATTGAAAGATAGCAACGACGATAATCTCTATGATTTGCACGTAAATATCGTCAATCTTCAAGTTGTTTATTAAACTAATAAAAAAAAAAAATTTTAAACTTATTTCGTCTTTTACAAGTTCTTTATATAGATTATCTTTATTTGCGTTAACTATCGCGATAAAAAAAGCGATCAATTATTATTAATAAAATATAAATAGTAGCATGTTTAACAAATAATATTTGACTTTATTGTTAATTGTAATTAAAACAATAAACATAAACTAAGCAACGCGTAATTAAACATTATTAATTAGACGTTCGCATAATTAAGAATTTTAAGTTGCTTTAAATTTAAAATTTGCGTTAATCTTTATATACAAACGAGAAAATTATATATTAACTTGACATTTATATTTTTGAATTAATTATTGTCTTTTTCGATATTTTTGTCTTGCGAGTTCTTATTATTCGATTTCGACTTTTTAATATCAATAATCTTTACTTTTGTATTAATTTCTTTAATTGAAGATTTAAATTTAGATAATTAATTCTTCTTTTTATCTAAAATATTGCTTATTTTTTTTTTTTTGCTTTGTCTTTCTTAATTTTCTTCAATAAAGATAAAAAGATTGTTAACTTCTTTTTATTGTTAAGTTCTAGATGTTCGAATGCGAAGCGATTCGAATTTAGAGCGATGCAATGTTAATCTTAAGAATGTGAAATATAAAGAATATTGTAATGTATTAACTAATTTTATTAAATTTCTTCGACGACTTTGCTAAACGATATAACAAAATTTTCTTTAATTCGAAAACATCAAAAGAAAGAAAATCGAACAAATTATTTTTAAAATTAACATTGATAAAAAGTCTTTGCGTTTTTTTTGTTCTTTAATTAGATTGCGATACAAAAGCGAGAAATTATTTTATTTATATTGTCTTGTGTCTAAATTAAAATTCGAAGATAATTATTATTTATTTGTTAAACTTGACGAATTTTATTGCGCAAGTTATCGTCTTTAACTAGCTTATATAATTTCTTCAATACAACATATATTAAAATTTGATTTATTTTGTTTGTAAAGATGTTGCGCATTTGCAATCGAATAACAAAAGAATTCAAAAAAAATTGCTAAATTGCAAGTTAATATCAAAGACAATTATAAAAAGCTATCTAATCGTGAGCTTGCATAAAAATATAAATATCTTTATTTAAGACGAAATGCAATTAAATTCGAACTCGCTCAACACGAGTTATAAGACAAGTTAATAGAAAAAGAGCAAAACGAAAAAGAATAAAGAGACAAAGAAAAAATTAAAAAAAGCAAAAAAAAAACTTATTAACGCAAGAAGCTTTTAGAGATTAGCGTTGTAATTTTAATTTCTTATTCTTTTTGCGAGCTCTTCTCTTATTACAACTTTAACATTGAAATTATTAACGTAAATAATTGCATCTTTATTAAGATGTTCGATAAATATAAGATAATCGACAATTTTTATTACGTTTTAAATTTTTTTTGGCAAAATACGATTAATTTTCGTTCGCTTCTAGATGAGTGTCGTTCTAAAATAAAAATGCGTTTGATACACTTCTAAAGTAACATTGTGTTAGCGAATAAATTATGAAACTTTGTTAAAGAAGTTCTTGATAACGTTTAAGTAATCGAAAAAATACGCTTTCTTCGCATACGTTTGTGTCTAGACTTTTGAAATTTTATTATAATTATAATTAAAAATAAGTAAATAAGATGTTATTGTAAATTCTTGATAAATAAATTCTTAATAATTAAATTAATAAAAAAATAATAAGAAAGAAAGAAGCAAACAATAATATTCAGAATTATTATTAAAAATTTGAAAACTTATTGACGCAAAATGCATGCACGTCGAATTTAATTCGATAATAGTAATTTACGACGCGCTATTACGTAACTTGTATACTTGAACAAAATCTCGATCAAATTTAAATCAAATCTAAATCAATTTTCTAAATATAAAAACAAAAAAGAAGATTAAATTGTCGAATTACAATATTTATATTAATAAAAAGATTGTCACATATATATAAGCAAAGTTCAAGCAAATTAAGTTACGTGAAGCAAGAACTAGAAAGCGATAAATTAAATTGTCGAATTACAAATCTATTTATTTGTGGAAAGCATGTTAGAATATGTATATAAATTAGATTTGAACTAATCTAGACTAATATAAGCAAGTTCTAGTTCAAAAATAATCTATAGACGATATATATTTATAAAGAATTGTTTAAGATGCGCAATATAATAATCAAGCGAAACAATTAGAATTGCAATATATATTACTAAGGTTACAACAAAAATTACATTTCGTAATACTAAATATATGTTTTAACGAAACAAAGTAAATATAAATTATAAAGTTGTTAATAAAAGAGTATTGCTATTGTAATCAAGAACTAGCTATTAGTTAATCTCGAGTTATAATAGCAATATTTGTATCTTGAAGTTGACGAGTCGCTTTCCTAAAAACGATTAAATAGAGAAATTCGTAATTGATCGAATTGTTATAAATAATAAAAAGACACTAAACAAAAAAGTTATTAAAGAAAAATTAAAAATTAAAAAAGAGTTAATTAGATTTGATAATTATATAATTTAGCAAAAGAAAAAAAATTATTAATTCGAAATTTGCATGTTAGAACTTTTATTTTCGTACTTAATTATTAATATGTAAAAGTTGTTCGATCAAAACAATTGATTAACAAGACGTTAAATAAAAGAATTTTTTTTGCTTCGATAACAAAAGATATACAATATATTGTTTTTAGACACATTGCAATATAACCAGCATAAGCTAAGAAGTTTAAATGTAAACGAGCAAGAAATTGCGTTTCAAATAAAGAAATTCGAGAAAAAATATTTAAATTTATACAATGCTATAAATTTAGAATATGAGTATATGTTTGCGTTGTTATTGCTACAATTTATTGTAAATTGCTAATGTGTTTTGTAAAAACAAATATTCGTTTTTTAATTCTATCTTCTCTTTGTTAATCTTAAATATTAATTTTGAAGTAAAAGTGTTCTTGTTCGATAATTTTAAATTTCAAAATAGCACGAACGAAGACAACTCGAACGATATAAGTAGCTTTTTATTTAATAATAATAAATACAATTTAGATCAAAATAACGTCGATAAGAATAATAATTTAATCAAGAAGTTCAAAAATAATAACAACGAGAAGAACAATAACATTAAAAACGTGAATATAACAAAGAGTTAAATTAAGAATTAGAATTAACAAAAGTAACTTTAGCGTTAATTTATAATTTGAACGACTTTAATTCTCTAGTATAATTCTTTAATTTGCAAATAATTTGCAAGGATGTTTGTAACATTGTACTTAAGCAATTAATACATAACAAAATAATATTAATAACGTAGAAATAGTAAAATGCAATAATAAAATAGCACTTGCTAGATTAATTTATGCTAAATATGTTATTGTTTCTTGCTTATTTATTTTATCGATTAAGATAACTTTAATAATTACTTTATATAAAGTCTTAATATTGTCAATTTAATGTCTTGAGATGCTTCTTAATTATATTGACGTTATGCATATATCAATTTAATTAACGCAAGTATTTTAATTTACAAATTTAATCAATATTCTTATTAAACAATCGAAATTTTACTTTATCTACTTGTATTATAATGTTTCTAAAAAGTTAACTATTAATTGACAATATTAATATTTGTTGTAAACTCTTGTTAAGAAAACATATATATATAACGTTTGTTTTTTTAATTTTACGTTATTAAGAAGAATTTCTTTTAATCGAACAAAATTGCTAAAAGAGCGAGAAGCTCTTTTTCGTAATATGTCTTTTCTTTATTACAAACTATAAAATAGTTGTCAATATTATTTCTTAAGTTTATAATGTGCTTTTTTCGACAAATTTGTCTTTATTCTTTGATTAATAGCGTTATTGTGCAAAGACTTAAATAAGTATAAACTACGTTTAAGTAACATGTTATTTTAATTTGTGACTTGTTAATATAATGTTGTAGCAACGTAATTGTGTGCTAGTATGTTTAAAGTTAATATATTTGAGTTTAAGTATAAGTAAAGTTTGTTCAAGACATTTTGTTATTTATAGCAATAATTGCATTTAATATAATCTTAACAAAAATTATATTAAAAATAAAAATTGTAATAAGAATTTAATTTACATTTTTACATCAAAGTTACAATGCACAAGATAATAAAATTAAATAATAAAATATTCTTAGTTATTACTTTTTATTGTTGCACAATATTTATGTAAATAATTCTCTCTTATATTTTTGATAACTTATTTTTGCTCTTTTGCTTTAACGTTTAAGTGTAAGACGTATAAAAGTTTCTTAATGTTTAAAATTGCAATTTAATAATTATTATTAAAGTAAACACTTCTCGCAAGCAATTCTCTAATTGCAAAATTCTTAACTCACGTACTAATTTCAATGTTATAAAGCATATTTACATCAATAAGTTGTAATAGATTTGTTTATCTTCTTAAGTCGTAAGATTGTAATTAAGAAGAGTCGAATATTCGAGAAAATTATTGTTTATTTACTAATTTATTGTTAAGAACAAGTTAACAAATTAGACGTTCAAGTAAGTTTTAAGATAAATTAACGCATTATAAAAAAATGCGATCGAAATATAATTTGACATGTTGTGCAAATGCATTGTTAGCAACTATATTTCTAATTTTGTCTCTTAATTATATTCATTTGTTAAAGACTAGATTTGCTATATTTAATTGTTAAATTTAATAAAGTATTTAATTCAATATCTTAATAATTAAATATATCTTGTTCTAGAAAGTCGCAATAATTAATAGTATTATTATTAATTAAGATTAATCGATATATATAAAAAAGATAAGATTTGTTAATATCTTGTCTTAACATTTAAATGTTATAAACATTACTTATTTTTATTTTTATTTCTTTTTATTTCGCAATTGAAGCACAAGTTGTTGTTATACATTGCTAGTTATATTTCTAATTAAACTTAAAATCAAATTACAACGAACTCTAATAAATTATATTAACAATTTTTAATTTTATTTTATAAGAGAAGAAATATAACGCATAAAGCAGTAGAATTTAGGAATAAAATTATAACTTTAACTATTATTGCGTATTGTTATACAAGATCTTAAGAAATAACTTATACTTTTTATTAATAATTATTACATTTTTTTTAATTCGACGTTGAAGTGCGTAAGATTATATATTACTAGTTATTAAGTAAGCATTACGCAAGAGTTGCAAAAAAAGACGTTAACAAGTAACTTTTAATATGTTATTATATTATTAGGTTATCGAGTTTTAAATAACAATTGCGAGAGTTATAAGTTGTAACACTAGAAATAATAAGACGTAAAATATTAATAATTAACTAAAAATTAACTTTATTTAGATTGATATTTGTTTCGACATTATTATAATTATTAACAAATAGCAAATTTACTTTAAATCGTCAATGTAAATAAGTGTTGTTTAATAATATTTTATACGTTAAGCAAAATCTATAATTCTAATAATTTATTACGAGAAATAATGCTCTCTTACAATAAAGAATGACTTGTTCTTTCTAATTGTTAGCTTTTGCTTTAAGTGTCTTATTTGAACGTCAAGCTTTATAAATAATTATATCGTTAACTATATGCGACGTTTGCTTTGTTAAATAAGAAGCTCTAAATAAATAGTAATCGAGAAATTAATATAAGAATAAATAACACTTAAGATGTTATTAGATAGCATAGTGTAATTACACACATTTTTAGCACTAATTTCTATTGTTCGAAAATTTATATTATCGAGATAGAAGACTATTGTCGAAACAACAAAATTTGACGAGTAAATCTCAAATAGTAACTTGATGTTATTATTTTTATTAAATAATTATATTTAAATCTTAGTTTTAATAGCATATTGACAAGTATTAAAATTCAAAATAGAACTTAATTGTGTTAATTATTAAAGTTATGTCGAGTTAGAATTTTAACGTAAGTATATTATATTAAATAACGTTTTTACTAATTAATAATTATTTATAAATATAAAAAGCGACAATTCTTATAAGAGTTTAAAAAGATACGTTTAATTTACGAAAATTGTTGTTGCGCAAACAAGAAATGCACAATGCACAACTTTCGATTTTCGACATTGTATTTAAAAAAAAAACGCAATTTTAATAAAAAATCTACTTGTAAACAACAAATCGACGTAAGTATTACACTTTTTATGCTTTTAAATTATATTAAGATTTTAAAACTTTAGTGCGCTTTCGAAAGAAACACTTTTACAAACAAATGTTAAAAAATATCGCATGTTGAACGAAAAGATAAAATATATCGATAATGCACAAATAATTTATAATTATTTTAACTTTCTTGTGTTATACAATAAAGCAAATAGATTAGACGCGATTGTCAAGTCTAATTATGCGAACTTCAAGTAAAATTTAAGTAAAAAAAGATTTAGCAATAAAATAAAAAATAATTGACAAAAAGTTTACGACAGAAATTAGATTGCAAAAGCTATTTTTATGCTATTTTTTCTTACTTGTTGTAACAACTTATATAGTCTAACATAATTATTGTAATTTTACTTTTACTCTAATTGATTTTACTTGCTTTAAAATAAATTTCTTAGTATTTAATAATAAGCGAGTATTGTTTGCGAATTTTTATTAAATTAATTTTTATATTTTTTTGTAATTTAATTACAAAATTAACATTTCGTTTTTCAAAATTTGTTAATAATATGTCGATATCTATTTTAAGTAAATTGATTGTCGATTAAGTATAGTTTTCGTCGAAATAATTAGAAAAAATTCGATTATTGTTGCTTAATTAATTATTTTATTCTTTGTATAATAGAATTTCGAATTGCATAAAAAAAAATAGCGATTAATAATAAAATTTAGCAATAAAATCTTTTGTCGTTAAACTAAATATAAGAGTATTAGTTATTTTAATCTCTAAATATTATTTTTATAATTAAGATAATTTTCGTTTACATTGGTATTTTTTTTTATTTTTTTATTTTTAATATTATGTGCTATTTCTAAAGCATTTTATTATAATTATAGAATTTTTGCAATTTAATTAAGATGCATTGTTCGACTTAAAAAAACATTTAAATATTAACAACGTTCTTGACACATTTTATCGATTTAATTCTTTTAATTTAGAAGTTATTAAAGCTTACTAAAATCTTTTCTTGTTTACTCGAAAAAACAAACGTTAAATAGAGTCTTTATTTGACAAGCTTTTGCGTCTTAATAATAAAAGAGTAATTATATAAACGATCCAAAAGCATTTTATGTTTGAAGAGTAATAATAAAATCAAACTTTTTAAAGTTAAGATACAAAGTTGAAACTAATAAAGCATTTAAATTTTTAATAAAATAATTAAGTTCGAAAAATTAAGTTTTAAAGCAATTAGTACAAGATTGTCTACATTGTTATTAATGTGCTTAAAGTTATTTACAAGAGCTATAAAAAACATTTCTTTATTTAACTTTTACTAATTCAAAAAATTCTATTATAAGACGACACAAAAAAGACAATAATTGATGTCGAAAATTTAAAGATTTATTGCAAAGAGCTATAAAGCAATCTTTGCAAAATATAAATTAAGACTTTTTTACTTATTTTCGCTTCTTTTTCTTTTGTATTTTCAAAACTTAACTTTTATTGCTATAATTAATTGTTAACTTTTTGCTTTTGTAATTATTTTATTATTATTTTCCGATAATATTTTATTTATATTTAAGTTGACGTATTAATACGAATTTTACTTCTAATTGTAAAAAGCAAAATTTATAAAATGCAAAAAAATAAAGTAACACAATTAACAAAACTTTGATAATCGATTAACAAAAATAATATTAAATCTTAATATCTTTTTTCGACTATTAAAAAGATTAAGCTTCAACAAGTTTGTTCACTTTTTACGAACGAATATAATTATATCGAAATATACAAAGTTCGCTAAATTAATTAAAAAGCGTATAAATTTAATTAAACGCAATATTTTTAACAATTTGAAAACAAGTACTCGAATGTTTATTGCTCTAAACAATTAATTAAGTTTAAATTTTTTTTTGAAAGTTATCGCATACTTTATTGACATAAATTGACAATATAAAGAAATTCTATTAATTTTCAAGTTTTTAAAAAATAAACACATAGAGAAACGACTAACAAATGTAATATATAGCATTTTGAAGAAATATAATGTTTAAGATCGTCTAATAACTATTATCGCAAATAACATTAATAACAATAGAATATTACAAAAAGTTTTTATTAAGATTTTGCGAAACAAGAGCATAATCTAAAATTTAAAGCTTAAAACGATAAATTGCATAAGTTATGTTATGCAAATTGCGATCAATAATTTGTTAAAAACGTTCAAAATATGTGTTCGAAACGAAAATATTATTATCGAATTCAAAAAGAAGAATCTTGATAATCTAATTATCTTTTGACAAGATTTTGCGCAAGATAAAATTAATTGCTAGCTTCTATTGTTATAAGTTTTAACAAATATAACTTTTAAATTCGACTTATTATTATTGCGATTAACGTGTTAATTGTTTAATACGAAGTTTTTCGCGAACTTTAAGCAAATAATGTATTAAGCAAAAACATAAAAAGCATAATTCAAGATATTAAGATTTGTTAAAATAGTATTTATACTATGTTGTAATAAACGTACAACATAAAGAACTTTATACATAAATAATTTTATATTTGAACAAAATCAAAGTTTCGAATACTAAAATTGACAAAAATTAAATAAAATTAAATACGTTATATAATAACACTTTCGAAATTTTTTAAGAAACTTATTCGAACATTAAGTTCTTCTTAGAATTTTACAATATATAAAACTTGAAAAATTTATAATGCAATGCATAATTATTTGAAAAATTAATAACAAATTATTGCGAGATTTTTAAATGTAACTTGAACGAAAAAGTTATAAAAAAATATTTAGATTATTGAAAATCAAATTAATGTATATTATAAAATTATTTATAATAAAGCAAATACATACTTTAATGTTAAGACTTTACTTCATTTGTTTAGAAATTAGTCGATGTATAACGTACGTTACTTTATTAATAATGTTTCGCATTCTATTGTTATCTTTTATTGCTTAAAAAATTAACGTTTCTTTATAAAATTAAAGTTAATTATTAGTTGATAAACAAAAATACATTTAAGAGTTTAAGAAACACTACAATAATAATTATTTGCAATATTAAAAATTAGAATATTATTGACGTCTTATTATTAAATTTAAAAGGAGACGATTTTTAGCAACTATTGTGCTAATTACTTAATGCAACATCGACAATTAATAAGATATCATTAATAGCACACAAGATATTGCGTTAAAGACGAAAATTAACAAAATAATTATTCGACTTGCTAAGTTAATCGAATTTATCGATAAATCTTTTATTTTGAGCGTTTAAAATACTCTAAAATCTTGATTCTTAACATTGACTTGTATAATTTAAGACGTTTTAACAATTCTTGTTTCGAATATTAATGTTAAATAATTATTTTTAATAACGCGCGATGTAATTATTTATTGTCGCAATCTATTTCGCAAACACATTATTAAGAATATAATAATAATTAAGCGTACAAATTAATTTGCTAAGAATATCTTGAAGAACGCAAATATTATATTGTCTATTATCGCGAAAAAGTTAAATCAAGATATTAAAGAAATCAATAATAACAAATCTTTGTTAAATATTACTTAAAAAACAAAATTAAAAAACAATAATAAGAAGTCGAACAATAATTTAGATTTCGAAACATCTTTTATCGAGCTAAATAATTTGAACAACGCTATTTATGCGACAACAATAATAGACAACAATAGAAGTCAAAATTGAATTAATACATTAAAAGAATTTTAAACTTGTTTTTTTGTTAATCTCTCTTTAACATTTTGATAAATAAAATTCAAGATTACGTTAATAATAATGCGAGAAAACATTAAAGCTTAAGTTATTCGCAAATAGAGTTAACATTGTTGATATACTCGCAAAACTCAAATTATTTTTAATTAATGTCTTAGATAATTATATTTGTCTTCGCGAAAAATTGACAACAATATATAATAAACAAATTAAGTTAATGTATATTAATTTGTTCGCGAGAGATATTTGCGAAGCGATAGCAAGTTAATACACAAAATAGCTATTAATTTAGCTTAAACATAATAGAGAAATAGCGAGAGAAACTTAGTTTCGACATATATTAGACGAAGCTTAATCAATTATTATAATAGCTACATTTTATTTTAAATTTTTAACAAGCACTTATTCTTAAATCTTAGTGTTCTAGACTTTCAAGATTAATTTTACAAATTCTATCTCTATATATATGACGTGATTAAATAGCGTTAAATCTTTATTAATTTATTGTTTAAATTTGTTACTTGAATTTCGAACGCAAATTGTTAATGCATTTAACTATGCAAAGCATAAGACGTATCTTATTATTTACTTAATCTTATATTAATCTTATCGATAAAATTGAATAAGTCGAATTGAACACTCGACGCGCATTCTTTGTTCGTCTTACTTTGTTGAGCTAAGAAATTTGCCTAATCTTAGAATCAAAGTTGAGCGAATTAATTCGATTGAATTGAAACTCGATTCAACGATTATGCTAAGCTTGAGAACTAAATAACATAGCGGGTTGTAATTAGAACTCTAGTACTTTAGATCAAAAAGATTGTATCTACGACTTACGCTTTAGCATCTCGAAAGAGAGATTGAATAGTTATAGCTTATCTTGAGATCGCTATTGTTGTTGGCGAGAACTTCGAATATAACTTTAAAGAGGTAGGTCAAGTTGACAACATGCAATCTTATATATAGCTATCTCCTACCATTGACTACGTACGAGCTTTTCTACTTATGCACACATTCTTTATTCGAGATAAAAAGGCAAACTAAATAATGTAATAGCTGATTAAGTTGAGTACAGTTATTGCTTAAAGTAATATTAGACGATCTTTATATATATAGCCTGTCGACGATTTATTATCTAGAGCCTTTATAGCATGTTTTATGTCTTTCTCTTCTGCCAAATTACGCGTTGTGCGTTCGGCATTGTCGATCGCGAATTCCAATGCCCCTCTATCGAACAAGAGCTTGGTCGCTTCCTTATATTCTAGTTGAGTAGAAAGATGTAATGTCGTACAGTCAAGTTTGTTCACTGGGGACGTTTTAGCTTCTTGATCGATCAATAATTTTATTATCTTTTGACTACCTCTTTCGACCGCCAGATGCAATGCGATTCTACCTTTGTGATCCTGCGCAGACATGATCGCTCCTTTGTTTAAAAGCAAAGTCATCACTTGCAAAGACCCGCTCTTCATAGCAAAGTATATTGATGTTTGCCCCCTTCTCTTCGTGATCGATGTATTTGCTCCTCATATAAAGCTTCTTCGTCGCGTTCTTATGTTCGCCCAACACAGCGCTGTTCTTTGATATCTGTCTTGCTTCAACATTGAGACGCCATGTTTCAACAGTAGTTGTAAAATTGTTAGGTGGTCTTGACGCGCAGCGTGCAAAAGGGGCGTGAAGTCGATTGAATCTCTTGAAGAATGCTGAGTGCTCTATTTCAATAGACGTCGCCATGTCCCAACTTATCGCGTTGTATTTAGAACGAACAAAGACGACTAAACCTAAAGTGTAATGCGACTCTTCTCCATCCTTACGCGTTTTGGCGCACCTTTATTGTAGGTTTTTGGATGTAGGCTTGGAGTCTAACGTTTTCAAAGTTGTGTGCAAATTTGAAAGGTTGAATAGGGCACACTTTGTCGAATCTCAAAAAAATTGCGTCGTTTAATTTGAAGGTCAGATTCAAATCCTAGAATTTATTAAGCCCAACTCATCGACTCCTCTTTTCACATTGAGTCTGGATAGAGTTAGAGATCTTCGAGTAACTCTTTAGCTAACTTTCTTTTTTCGAGCAGTCATTGAAGCATCTTCTGCGCGAAGTTGAGAAACTTCTGCTTATTTTCTTCCTTAAGAGATAGTATCAAGTTCGCCAAAGTGAAAGCTTCTAAAACGAGGTCTTTGCGCATGAATTCTTTTGAGTATAAGAATTAGCTAGGGTTTGCTCTTATGCTACAAATGCTCTCGAAAATATTACCTTAAGAGTCGAAGAAAGGCTCTTCATAAAACTCATTTGCACTTTCGCAAAGTTTGCCTTCTGAGTTTTTTACCTTAGATTTGAACTTTTAATCGAGTTCTTCTTTTTCTTGATCACATAGTTCTTTTGAAGGGGGACCCAACAGCGCAATCATTTTCGCAATATGCGCCTAGTCATTGTACTTCTCTTGATTGAAATGGATCTCTCGAAATAAATCTCTTTTCTCTAGTAGATTCTAGATCTATCTCTTAACGTGTTAGCAAATGCCAATTGGGCGAAAGTCAAAACGCATTAGCACACCAAGATTCTAGACATCTGCGCTATATGTCTAGCCTGCTCCTAAGATCACCTCGAGTGCGCGGTAATGATTCGATTGTATTGGGTGTCTTTGAAGCTCGTTCTTGCCGTATTGGGCCAAGCCAAAGTTCGCTATTTTTGGCAGAACATAAGATGATTTGAGAGGTTCGAAGTCATTATGTGATTGATAGACTGAGCGCCCGTTCTGAACTTTTCGAGAATAGGGTTTTGGGTTTGTGCTTGGGCAAAATCCTCGATCACGAATGGATTCTCAAATTTCATCATTATATTGTCGAGCTTAATGTCTGTGATCGTCGAGTAAGCTTCAATCGACAAATAATTATAGCTTCAAGTCTACTCGTGTGAACGATGTGGCACTTCGAGTGAAGATAATTTAAGCCCATGAGAAGAAGTCTTAAATATCCTTTTAAGAGGCCTAATGTTAATCGGCCATTCTTGCATCGTCGCTCAAATAACTAGAGGGGTTCTCTCATAGCTTCATATATTAGACATATGTGGTTGCTATGTGGATCGCTAATCCTGAAGTTGTCGACGATCGTTCTAACGTATGAGAGCCCTTTATGCGATGAATTTGCTTGCGCAATGCGTCGAGAGATGTTAAGCTCATAATTCGTCGCGCTCTCGTTAGCGAAATCGCTATTATTAACTTTCACAGCTACGTAACGATTGAATCGCCACTTCTACCTAGAAGTACGTTAAAGAGACTACATGATGAGGACTTTGAACGTATCGTTGTGTATCTTTGGCCAATCATATTGTCGAACAACTGCCACATTTAAGCTTCGTCGTCATTTCGTATTTGTTGTGAAAAATGTCACCAGGATTCACTGGGTAGAAATGTTGAGAATCATAGTCGAAGACTAGCTCTTCCTCGATGAGGATATTAGATGGGAGAATGACGAGTTGGACTGGTGTCATAGCAGGAGGTCGAATTCCAAGGGAGGTGAGGGCGCGCTTCGCGCTAAAGGGAGACGCGATCATGATAGAGGGTGTTGAAGTCCCAAGAAATCGGTGAAAGCGCCTAAGTGTATGTGTTATTTGGCGGCTTGGGGAACACACCATATCTTCATGTGCACGTCCTCCGTACTAAGATATATGTGGCTCTCATGGGCAAGATGGAAGAGATCTTAAGATTTCTCGAGACGGATAAAGCTGTTTTTCCGTTCCCGTGTTAAACGGTTTCGGCTAGCGTCCAACTGCTGCTACTGTCGCCTATATCTTGCCTTGAAGTCGCTGTTGTTGCCTACGGTTGCCTGCTGCTACCTATCCTCTCTAACCTACCAAATAGGAAGCTCCCTACAGCTATAAACGAAGGCTTGCAATCTGAGGCCGACTCTCCCACCATCCTTTTACCAACTGTCTCATCTTACAAAAATCCAACGAAATTTACGTTCTTCCTGTGCATTTCTTCTCATCCGAGTACTTGGCATACGAAGTTGATTTGTTAAGGCTTGGTCCCAGAAATCCATTCCAAACATGTCCCAAGTGTTCAGCACTTCCGCACGCCGTATTAAAGAACTTAGATGGAATGGAAGCTCAACGGAACGACAGAAGACGTCAACTGGGTCAAGAACCTTCTAAACGAAGCTATTGATCAAGCGCCAGAACTCGCCGGAAAAGTGGATAGTGATATCATCAAGTGAGTTAGCTTCACCTTACCATCGATCGTAACAGGAGTTCCTGACTTTTTTCTGGAGTGGGAATCCGCATTCCACCGACAATGACTCGCTACACGCGTCAGGAGTGATTGGCCAAAATAGTATAAAGGGGAAGAATCGAGTCACCTCGTTTCATGCATATCTAGACGGACGTGTCCAATTCTTCGACAAGGCTCTAGAAGAGATTAAAGTCCAAGGCTCTTCCACTTCGATCGAGGGTTTAGGAAGTGGTACGAAGAAGTGAGCCAAGTATAGAATGTAGTCAAAGTGCCGTTGGTACTTGGCTGATGAACGATCACTGTTATTCTTGTGTAGGGCATGACTGGTAGTGAAGGGAATGGAAGGGAGCAAAGCCGCCAGTGCGAACATGGCTTGATGGAGAGAAAGCAGCGACGTAAGGTTTAGCTACATGTAATAGACGTTGAATGCACTGGATGAGCGTGTTGCCTTAGTGCTCTTCCCTTCATGAACGTCAGTAATCACTAAAATCTGTCTTCGTAGGGGAACTATCCTCTGTAGTTATGTCCTCATCCGACCACACAACGCTCGTCCCCGGCTCCAGGCCATCTGTTCAGGATTGCTCTTTGCTTTTCCGACACATGGAATATCTCCTCGTAAGCCGCCCTTAGTGTTTTACGAGCATGGTATTTGAAAATGGCGCGATAGGATACGGGAGCTTAACAGATCTTTTGGCATGTTGTTGTCTCATGTGTTGTCGTCTTGTTAGCTTCGACATGAGACGAACCTCCTCTAATACGCCTTGTTCTATCCTTTGCCAAATTTTGAGATCCTGGCGACGCAACTTGCAACATGGTCGTGTCGTGCCCTGTCGTTATTCTAATGCGTCGTGGGAGTGCTTTCTATGGGATTAATGCCTGTGGGAGTGCTGCTGCTTAGTCGATTGTTGGCGAGTGTTGCATGTTGCCTGCGGTCTATTGTTGGACTGGTGCGCATTCGCCTGTTCAAATGCTGCTAGTTCGATTGCTGCCTTTTGGAGCGCTGCCTGCGATCGATCGACGAATTGCGCCTTGCACGACATTTGGCCCTTCCAACCTTGCGGGTCCCATCAGCTGATGCGTACAGCAAGGATGACTGGTCGATGCGTTGCCACCGGAGATGGTGACGCCTCCCTCCCAGCACTCACTGCTCCCCTTTGGCGACTGAATCACCGACGCGTCCTATACCCTGATGTGGTAATTGACCAGGCTGGCCAGCTTATCTCTCATCGTTAACAGGTAAGCGATGACGGATGCCAGGACTAGAGTGACTTCAGGTCCCGCACAACCCTCTCATACCCTGCGGCACGCGCTGCTGCAAGCTCTCGGCCATTGGAGCCTCGTATTCTATCCATGGGCCATGCTGGCTGAGTGTTCGTTGCGCCCCTCGGAAATGTCCATCTATCTTGTCTCGTCAGCTGCTGTTGCCTGAATCTTCGAGCTGAGACAGCTACAACGAATCGCTGGCACTGCCTCTCCACGATCAACAGCAAAAGGCCAGATCCCACGTCTCGAGGCCACGTCACCCGAACGATGCTATTGCGGCATCCTTGTCGGCGCAGCCAGGGGGGACCTTCTTCGACTAGGTCGGCGGGGTTGGAGCTGGGCCGGTGAAGCGACCATCGTTTCGAGCGAGTCGTGAGAAGGGTAGCTAGAGTCGATAGCAGAGAGAATGAAGCAACAAGGGGACGTCCAAGCGAAGAAAATGGAAGAGTGGAGGTGAAGGATAGCAGGCGAGGTGGGACGGACAGGGTATTTCATGCGCTGCGCAAATGTACGCCTGACTAAGCCGCCTAGCCAGGTGGGAAAGGCGAATCTACGCAGCAGTGGTCCAGTCCGCTTGGAGGCAGCATTCAAGGAGTACAGGCAGCAGCATGCCGCCAACAAAGGCAATTGAAGCCGGGCTCAAGGCAACCAGTTCAGGCTCCAGCGTGCTGCGCCCCTGCGCTGCCCCGCGGGAGCTCAGCTCGGCTCAGCCATGGCTCAGGCACGGCTCAGGGCCCCTCACCCCTGGCTCACCTTAAAACAGCCGCTGCTCACCCGCGAGGCTAGAAGTGGAAGCGGGAAAAATGTTTCGTGATCATGTCTAGAAAGGTATAGATAGCAAGCATTGCCTGGCAGGCATATGAAATTTATCAAGCTGCATGCAAATGAAGACAGTCAGCCGGAAATATTTAGATTCTCCCCATTAGCAAAATATGACCTTCGGCTGGAGACCGCAGGGGAGTAAAAAGTGTAGGGCGTTCTGGCCAGGAGGGAGTAGGGCAGCAAAATGTATGGGGAATTTCTAGGCTTGAGACCGCAGGGAAGGAAAGATTGCAGGGCCTTTGGCCTCAAGACCGTAGGGGAAGAGAAAGTGTAGGGAATTCCCTACCTCAAGGCCGTAGGGTCGCAAAGTACGTAGGGACTTCTAGGGCTAAGACCGGAGGGTAATAAAGGGTGTAGGGAACTCCTGGGCAAAGACCTTAGGGAAGGAGAGAGTGTAGGGACTTTTATTCCCTAGGGGAGCCGCCGGCCGAGCGTGTAGGGAATTCTAGCTTCCGGGTAGTAGGGCAGCAAAAAGTATGCGGACTTTTGGGACCCAAAATTAGAAGTTCTCTATACTTTTTGCTACCCTACGTCCTCCTGAGGATAGGAGTCCCTACGTACTTTGCGATCCCACGGACTTGAGGTAGGAACACTTTCCGCTTCCCTGCGCTCCACGTTCCTGTTGACCATACGGCTGGCATGACCTCAAGCTCTCAAAAAGAATGGTCTGTCCCAAATTTTATGGTCCAGGCCTCATCTCATGGCCCATCTCTCAATAAAGGCGTCGGAGGAGGTTCAATCAAAGATTACACTCGTCGACTACGACTGGACCATCGATCCTTACGAAGTTGATGCCGAAGCCACACAGCTTTACACCAAAATGTATTTCGATCATATCAACGCCGCCACACACCAATGGTTCCTACGCGACGCTTTCAATGGTTGGCTCTCGAAGACAAGGAGAATGTCAAGGCATAGCATTATGCTGATATACGCAATGCTTGCTCTGGGTACTCTCTTCTCTGTGAGCCACGACCGCAAGTCTGATGCCCAAACCCTTGTCGAGATCGCTCGTGTAGCCGTTACGAACCATCGAGAAGAGTATGCCCTCCAGCTTGTACAAAGTCGCATATTGCTGGCATTCTACTACTTCGCAACTGGAGGATCCGAAGTTGCGTGGGATTTTCTTGGGCAGAGCATTCGAGCTGCGACGGTCACAAAAGGAGGGACTGGTCACGAGAGGGAGACCGGTCACAGCCTGGCGACTGTTCGCTGGGAGGTAATTGGTCACGAGAGGAAGACTGGTCGCTGGACGCAGGGAGGAAACTGGTCGCAGGAAAGAGAGTGGTCGCAGGAAAGAGATTGGTCGCAGGAAGGAGACTGGTGCTTGGATTCGGTAGCAAGCTCCAAAGAGCCATAGATTAGAACAGGCTTCCTGGGAGCCTGCTTGGGCACCAGCGGTTGAATTGGGTCCCGAAGATCGAATTGGGCCCTAGCTGAGATATAGACGGGGACCACATCGGGCCTCCCTTGGTGTGAGCTCCTTTGTTGTACGCTCCTTTGGCCTGCACCCGTTTGGCGCAACGCTTCATCTCCTCCCGGTACTGACTTGAGCTATAGATTTCTTTAGGAAATTAGCTAGTTACGGCCTATGCGGACCTCGAGGTTGGGAGGTTTCAATTCTAGAAGGTTCGATTTGACAGCCCTATCAAATCCGATGCTTTTCTTGCCAATTGATGAACAATCGAGAGGTTGTAGGAGCAATACTTCAATTGACTGGTATACTAATACTATGGAGTAAAAAGGGGAAATGCAGTTGCTGGTAATTTAAAATCTCCGCCGCTGACTAGTCAGGTCATGTGACTCAGGGAATGAACCGTAGTTCAACACCAATCGACTACCCCCTTCAGTCCCGGTCAAGGGTCTGTCCCCAAATTTATGGCCCAGGCCTCAGCCATGGTCTGTCCCTATTTTCGAGGTCCATCCCTCGGGTCGCTTTAGCCCAACAAACCTTTTCCAATCGCAATCTCTAGTTATGGGCCATATTAGCGACCTAGTTTCTCCAGTCCGAATTGCTTCCTCCGCAAAACCATTTCCACTTCAAGGAATCCTCCCTACTTCTCTATCTCCGACAATTCCAGGCCAGCAGCTTGCTTCCGCGCTGCCCGTCGCCGTCCGCCACAGCAGCATACCTTGAAATCTACCTCTGACCAAACGCCGCGCATCACTAAGCCTGGATGGAAAGCTGTCAAGCTGATAGCAGCGAGAACAACCATCGCACCTTCTAAGACCATGAAGGTAACCTGATCGTTCGCCAGCTGGCCATTGAAGCCTTCGCTCAGCTCTGCGACGCGGAAACTGGAGCGGATGAGGATGCAAATTGTTGCTAGGGCCAAAGCTAAGATGATAAGGGCGGGTAGTCAGTTTCCTGGCGTATTGGGTGGTCCGACGAAGAAACATACCCAGAAGGAACCCCTTGAAGCGTGCACTCCGCTTCAGCGCCAGATGTGTCGCTCGCCCTCCTCCTGTCTGGTTAACACGCTGCGCAAAAACAAGACACAACGTGATGAAAAAAAGTAGCGACGCTACTTGCAGTGCCAGACCGCCAATCATGACATGGATGCCCTTATACTCGGTCGGAAAGTCGCTCGCGAGAGCCGTCAGCGCGCCGCCACCGGCTTGCAGCAGGAGGGAGAGGAAGTCGAGGCTTATGAAGAGGAGTGTATAAGCCCTTGGAGGGATAGGAGAGAGGTTGGTGTCATAGACGATAATGATGCGGGAGAGGCACAGGTATATTGCTGCTGCAACGAATACCGGGGCGATTGTAAGGCAAATTAAGTACCTGTATATCGTACATTATCAGCAAAGAAGTACTTGGCCATTTTACTCCTTTGGCAGTGGAGGGCGGTGCGGAAAGAGCGAGAGCATGTTTTAGGTTTTGGAAGTGGAAGAGGGATAGGAGGGGAACGAACATGAGGAAGGCATTATGATCAAATGGATCGTGGCTCAGCTGTAGGCGAGCGACGTAGCCGACGATTTCGAGGGTGAGGCCGAAAGTCATGGAAATGAGGAAACCCCAGGTGCGGTAGAACAGGCCGAGGGGGAGTTGGACTGCTAATAGGAAGGCGAAAATGGACAGGTAGAGGGTGTTGCCTGTTAGGGTGGGGACATATTGAACTTGAGCCTCGGAGATTGGGCAGGTGTCAATGGTGCAGTTCTGGGTTGTTGAAGACATTTTTGCGCGGATTGCTTTTGTCGAATCGGGACTGCTTTCGTGGAATGAGGGATGGAAATGGGTTTAGAACAGGGCCCCCTCGTAGAACTCTGGTATGAAGATGGAGGTGGAGGAGAGAGATAGAGGATGAAGAATATAAGGTGTCTTGTGGGTGATGTTTGACTTGACTTTGATATGATCTCAGCAAGTCCTACCGCAGGAAAGCACCTAGAGGGCTGAACCGCGCGTGGTTTTGCGAGCCAATTACGATGGAGCCAATGCGAGTAGCTGAGAAGCGAGGAATCGAATAGCATAGGTCATCGGTAATGCTCCAGGCATTGATTTCAAAAGAACCCGCTGTGAAACGCTGCCATTTGCAAATGCGAGCAATTATAAATGCTGCTCGATGATTGGCCTCGTCGTGTTCGATAAGAAAGCTAGCCTGTTACGGACGAGCTCATCAGTCTCGTCAGCGCGTTCGCTGCTCCCTTAAGGCCTGGTTATCATCCTCCATTACATATTCGCTCTGTCGTGTTCAGAGATTATTGAGAAGAGGCCTTTTGACTTTCAGAGAGCATGGCTCTTTCGTGGATGTCACCGACATAACGAGCCAAAAGTCCAATCTGCGACTTGTAACCTACCTTTGATTGGTTCTCTCGTGAGAGACATCAGGCTTCTTCCACATCATCACAACTAAGTTCTCTCGTCAGTGAACAGCCGCTCCTATATCGCTGCTACCAACCACAGCGGCATCTACTACTCTAGCTCTTTCGTGAAAGATGGTCTCATTCTGTACGAACGGTGCCGAAAATAGGAGCAATAGATATGGACCTGTCAAGCGAATACGAAAAGGTGGATCCCATACAAGAAGTGGGTGTCAGACTTGCAAGTTTGTCATGACCTCTCGACTGCTTCTTACATCTCATATTCGCCGAGATGCTAATCAAGTTCTCAAACCTCGACAGAATCCGACATTTGAAGTGTGACCAAACATTACCAAGTTGTGTCAAATGTACTTCTACTGGTCGAACCTGCGATGAATATGCCGACCCGTCTAAGCAAACAGGAGCATCTGAGTCACCACTGCTGGAGAGTAGCTCCAGTGCTTCATCCGACACTCTCTTGAGCGGTAGTCGCAGCACAGAAGGGAGCATGGTGATGGCCATGCGAGTGATGCCTTCAATGACTGTGAACCATCGAGAACTTCGCGCGATTGACTACTTTCGCCATCAATCCGGACAAGATCCATTCTCTGCTCTCGAGGGAGATTTTTGGAGGACATTCGTTTTGCAAATGTCGAATTCTTTCCCGGCCGTGCAACATGCTCTTATCGCTTTCAGCGACTTACACGAAAAATACGTTGTGAGAGACGACAGATTCTCGTCAGCGAAGGTATACTCCCGACAGCAGTACGGCCGAGCCATTAAGAGCCTGCGTGAGCATCTTGGTTCAGCCTCAACCAGCAGAGACGTGACTGAGGAGACATTATTGATCTGCCTGCTGTTCGTCTGCTTTGAAGTTCTTCAGGGCAACGACTTCGCAGCACTGGTGCATCTTGAAGCTGCGCTGGGCATATTTTCAAATCTTCCCAACTCGTGCCCTGGAGCCTTGACCAGATCGTTCCACCAAGGTACACCAGTTCTTCCCGCGCTTGCGAAAATGTTCATTCGTCTTGATAATCAGGCTACAAACCTGATAGGTTCCCGGCCGCCAAGCACAGTGTCCCCAGATAACATCCACAGGCTCGCCATAATATCTGAGGTCTCCCAATCTTCGCCTAGCAAGATAGCACAGGCCCGTGACAGTCTGCACCTGTGCATTTCATGTGCGCATGACTACCTGCGCTCCACGGCCGGTTCTGTAGATCTCAATAACACGACAATCGGCCTCGCCCTCGCCGTACAGAAAAAGAATGGCCAACTGGGCAGCCTTCGAGCATGGGTACGAGAATACCAAGACTTGCTCGAGCGGATTTCTTTCGCGTTTGAGAACAATGACGCTGAATTGGCTAACAGAGAGGAGGCAACAGAATGTGCCGTCCTCTGGCTTGCATATCTTGTGACGTACATCAAGCTTTCCACCTCCCTCGACCCCGACGAGATCACATACGATTCGTATCTCCCACAATTCAGAGCAATCATCGAGCATTCTGAGGCTGTACTCGGACAAATTCTAGCAGACGAGAACATCCTGTCACGAAATGATGCAGCAAGCCCACCGCGAAAGCTCTTTACAATCGAAGAGAAATTTATCCACCCGCTGTACTTCACAGCATTCAAATGCCGTGATTCACTCATCCGGCAACGAGCTATTGCGTTGATGCGAGTCGCTGGCAAGGAAGGGGCTTGGGACGGGATCGTCTTTGCAAGGATTGCTGAGCACGTCAAGGTTTTGGAAGAGGAGGGAGCACCTGGAAGCGAATGTGGTGGTGAAGGCAATCCTGCTCTTGTCAGTGAGCTAAAAAGAGTGCACAGTGTTGGCTTCCAAATCAATAGGGAGGAGAAGACAATATGGGTGCAGTGTACCCTGAAGGCTCCTACTTCGCTGTCCGAAAATAAAGTGTTCGAGGGGAAGAAGCTGGATGATGTGCTATCATATGCTTAAGAGCAACAAGGCTCTTTTTGCATACTGAAGCTAGGGTAGCAAACTCCAATCGAGCAAGATTTCCGTTCCAATTGAACGTCCCATGAAGTGAGCTCTTTCCTCGTTTCATCTGCGACAGAGCGGGGGACTTGGCTCGCACCAGCGCAGCCATCATATCGCAAACTGAGTTCGAGATCCTTGCCAGTCCATGGGGCATTACGCTCGACAGCAACAGCTATGAGGGTTTCAATAAGAAATGTGCAAGTGCGAGTGCAGCTGTGTCGCGACCCTAGGCTTCTAGTCAGTCTCTAAATCAGCAAGTGCTTATGCTGTAAGTTGGTTCTCGTAGAGAGGAGTGTCTATTCGGATGTCATAACATGGCTGAAAAACGCTTAGCGTCGAATGAAACGGATGTGAAACGAGAAGTCATCCTTTATGTGGTCGCCTTTCGGAGGGCTTACGGGTGAAGTAGAAGCTTCTAGAATTTTATGATTTGTGGGTCTTCGAGGTCTGCAAATTATGATTTCCGTAAGCCTTCGGAGTCAACCCGCGGGTGACAAAATAACGCATAGTGTAGGCGCAAATTTGGCCACACAAATTTCTTAGCCATTACGCGTTTATTTTGCCACCCGCCAAGGTCATTAAGCATAGCTCTGACTGTGTGGTTGGTGGAGGAGTGATAGGAACAAGAGATTCATGGGAAGGAGTGATTAGATATTGTAGAAAGTTGAGCGGATGATCTTAATGAATCCATGGAAGTGGTAAGCCTTAGTGCTTTCGGCGTGTCTGGGAGCATGGTCAACTTGGATACGCGGCAGATCTGAGGTGGGGGCATTTGAAGTAAAGTCAAAGGGGAGGTTCAGTGGCGGAATACTACATACTGCGGTGGGGACGGTACAAACAACCTAAAGATCCTTCGAGATGTGTTGGCTATTCGGGGTAGTCAAGAAGTCTGTGGAGACAAACAACGGGAATGTCGGGCTATATCGAAAAGTTGAATTCAGAAGGCGGTTAACAATTCCAATTGGCTGCGAATTTGGAAAAATTGCCTTTTTCGGGGAGCTTGAGAAGGTCATGAACCGATAACGTTTGAGAATTGTAAGATCTTACACAAGTCAGAAAGTTGGTTCCTTCTCTGCTAATTATACTAATCCTTACCAAAATAGATCTAGATCGCGTGGTACTAAAATAGAACCCCTGCACTTAACGCTGGCAACGCTGGGCGCAATGTCGATGACAATCTGCGGTGCCAAGTCATTCATCTACCCACCCATCTTTGGTGTATTCCCTAGGGCCGCTTCAAGAGTGTAATGTCGCAGCTGTGCAGTACTCGCTCGGGGAGTACTCAGGCTTCCAAAAAGTGAGACTCATGAGGGAGTGCTCGCTGGGGGGTTACTCGCCAGGGGCATCCAAAACGTGAGGGTCATGGGGGAGTGCTCGCCCGGATTGTACTCGCTCGGGGAGTACTCAGGCTTCCAAAAAGTAAGGGTCATGGGGGTGCTCGCCAGGGGAGTACTCGCGAGGGGCATCAAAAGGTGAGGGTCATGGGGGAGTGCTCACCCGGGACGTACTCGCTCGGGGAGAACTTAGCTTCCAAAAAGTGAGGGTTATGGGGGAGTGCTCGCCAGGGGAGTACTCGCCAGGTGTTCTTCTCCTAGGAACCCTTGGCTCCCAGGCACCCGCTCCCAGGAGCCCTTAGCTCTTAGGCATCCGCTCTCAGCAGATATAAGCTCCACGGAGAAGAGTGCTCCCTTGATCATGGTCTGTCCCAAAATTTATGGCCTAGGTCTCATCTTATGGTCCATCCCCTCCATCAAGGCCTGTCCCTTGATCGTGGTCTGTCCCAAATTTCATGGCTCATGCCTCATCTTTTTACTTTGCCGCCAGCATCGGATAGTTGGCGCAGGCGGTCCTAGCGCTATAGCCCCGCTCGGTATAATGAGGAGAAATCCGATCTGTATGTGTAAATGACGCGCTAGTTGGATAAATCTTAGATAATGCTCTATTTAACTTAGCACTTTTCTATTACGATTAGCGCAAACGCGTTTATCGTTTTATCTTCGCAAAGGTACCTTCTTTTTTATCTTAATTGCACTATTTTACCTCGATTTTATATCTAAACTAACAATAATATGTCTTCTAAAGTAGATACAATGCTCTAGACAGTCTTTAGTATCTATTCTAGATAGTTAGACAAATTATCTAACTTTGTTTAATGCAAATACTGCAATAAAGAAAAGGCAACAATTAATATATCTAAAATAAGATTTCAACTTAATAAATATAAAGTCTATATCGATTATTTGTCTATTGTCTTAAATAGTATTGTTGTTAACATTAAACAAAAGAATCTTCGACAAAGTTAGAGTTTTACTTCTTTGTCTTTAGAATTAGACAATTCGATTGTTAGTATTTCTTTATCTTTATTGATGCAATTAATGCTTCGCTCTTTAAAATTTAGCAAATTAGATTAAGAAAAAGCAAACAAACTTGCAACAATAACTATATTAGATTGATCGTCGATTCAATATTCGATTTCAACTTTAAAATCGAATTGAATCGACAATTTAACTTTAGAAATCAAATCGAAAATCGATTTAATTTCAACTATTTTGACATCGACTCAAATCGAATCGAGTCGATTTTTAATTTCAAAAATTAAAATCGAATTAAATATTTAAAAAATCGAAAATCACATTATTATGTCAAGAATTACTATTTTTAAACTTATGTTATTATAATTATGAAATTTTGACTAGAGTATAGTTTGATATATTTCGAAATTACAATCAAACTTGTTTATATTGTTACACAATAATTTACTCGAATTGATTGTTGCTTGCATTACTATTTTGCATTACTTTTCTATTTTAAAGAGATTCTCTTAACATTTTCGAATTTACAACTATATTTTATTCTATAATAATTTGTCTAATTAAATTGTTACTTGCATTATTATTTTGCATTACTTTTTATTTTAAAGAGATTCTTTATACATTATTTAAAGACATTGTTTTTATTGTTTTTGTTTGCAACATATTTAATTCTTTAAAAGCTTTAAATCAATTGTTATCTTTAATCGAAAATAATTTTTGCGAATCTATTTTACGCAATTCGTTATTTAGTAGTTTACGTTTTAATTAATTCGTGAATTAATTTAATTAAAATTTTTTTAATTTTATTTTTAATAATAGAAAAAGAATTCTTTACAAAGCATTAAACAAAATTAAAAACAATTTTTTGTTACTTATATTAAAAGAGAGAAACGAATATATCGAATAAAGTTCAAATATTAACATTTAATTTTAAGAATAATAATTACAAATTGCTATTAACAAGAGTATTTTAAATAAAATTTAATCAAGACTTGTCAATTTACGTTAAGCAAAAAAAATTAATATAAAAGTACAATTTAAGTTTTGAAACAAATTTGTTCAAGTAATTTCGATTGTAAAGATTTTTTTTAAAATTATTTGCAAAAGTTGTTACAAGCTTTTAAATTATTCTATTGCTTACAATTATTTAAGCACAACAAATATAAAGAAATATCTTCAATTTAGTTTTTACTTAAAACGAAAAAGATCTAAATCGCAAATCGCGATCGATTTAGTCTTTAATTGCGTAAATTATAGTTAATAATGCAAATAAATAATGCAAAACTAACACATTATTAGAAAAAAAGTTATATTAATTTGTCGTTCTTCTTTGTTTAAGATAATTAAGAAAATTAACTATGCAAAACTTTTGTTAATTTATATTTACTTTTTTGAATTATCGATAATTTTTATTTTTGAAAATTATTAAAAATGCTTCGATTAAAGCTAGTGCTTTTAGATTGTACAAAATTATCAAAAATAATTTTTTTAAATTTTGATCAAATTCGTAAAAAAATCAAGATAAGTTTTGAAAATACTTAGCGTATCTTTATTGCTTTAAATATATAATTTAGTTCTTAAAAAGTTGTTTACTTAGAAATGTTAATATATTAAATTAACATCGCATTTCAATTTCGCGAATATTTTATTAAATTTATTTCTCTTAATATTGAGCATATAGATTGTTAATTAATTTTAAAGCTTATAAAGATTTTGAAATTTTTTAAAATTAAAAACAAATTTCTTGATGTTGTTATTAATAATGCGAACAATAATAGCACTTTAAAAGACAAACTTAAAAAAGCTTTAAATTAACAAGAATTTAATAAAACAAATAGCAAAACTCTATTTCTTGTTTAACTTATATTATTAATTTAATAACTTAAGATTTTATTGCAATTTTAAAATCGAAAGCAATAATTAATAATGTTGTTGTGCAATTAAAGAATGAACAAATTTAAAATATTGCAAAAAGTATAAACTTGTCTATTGTAATTAAAAAGATATTTTTTTTTATAATAATGTAAAGAAATAATACATTTGTTAAATTTTATCTAGATTCGCATTTTTACAATTGCTATTAATAGCTTAACTTAATGTTTGCTTTAAAAGTCTTTTAAAATCAAAATAAAATAAAAGTTACGAAAACTAGTACAAAATATTTGTATTTGTTCAAACTTTATCTATTTAATGCTTCGTTATGCGTATTAATTACACGATTTTATTAATTTTTAAGTAGAGAAATACTTTTAAAATTAAAAAATACAACAAATTAAACTAGACAAAAGCAAGTAATAATTAATTTTATTTGTTAATAATATGTTAAATTTTTTCTACAAATGCACTCTTATAATTTCACGAACAACTAATATAGATATTTATTTAAAATTTTAAATATTTAATACAATATTTAATTATCTTAAATATCTAAAAAAAAAAAAAAAAATTAATGTTTATTTTTTAACAAAGATTGTAACAAGAACTTGCAATAAAGTTTTAACAAAGTTTGCAAAATATTATTTAAAAATAAAAGAATTTGATAGCACATTATACAATTTTGTTAACATTTTAAATTTTACGCAAAAATTAAGTCTTTACAAGATGTAAAATAAGAAAAATAATAATAACGTTATTAATTACAAAACAAAATACAAGATCGAATTCAAAATCTATTTTCGACATTATTATAATTTAATTGCTAGTTTAAGAGCAAAAGCATAAAGAGCAAATATTGTTAAAAAGATAATACAATATAATAATGCATATAATTTTTTGTTAATACTTTTGTAATTTGTTGCGATTATTGCAAGATTTTTATTTTAATAATTTTAACGTTCTCGTTTAACTTAAAATAAAAACAATCGATATTTTCGAATTAATATTGTAAAAAATAAATATTTAATTTGAAAATATTAAAAAGATAATGCTTCGAACTTTCTTAAGTTAACGCAAATAGTTTAAAATGTACTTTTATACTTAGTGTTATCAATAAATATTAAACAAACTTTTAGTTTTATTCGAAAAGTATATTAATAAAATCGATTTCAAATAGGTTCGCAAATAGTTGAGCAAACTATAATAATTAAATATTATAATTGTATTATAAATTTAAACTTAAAGAAAATTGTTATTAAATCGTAAAATATATATTGCAAAGAAAAGAATAATAATTAAGCAATAAACAAAGAAGAGAATTTTTTTCGAATAAAGTTCGAGATTGTTCTAAATTAAATTTATTAATAGACGTGTTATATTATTGAAAATATCGCATTTATAATTACAACATAAATAAACAAGTTTTATTCGTAATAATGCAAAAAAATAATACATTTAATAATTTCGATTACTAGAAAAAAGTTATTAATAATTAAATCTTAAAGATTCGATTTACAATTAACATAAAGAACACATTATAATTGTTCGAAAAAAAAATATAAAATTATTTTAAAATTTCTATTACTAGAAAAGATCGAATTGCTTTATTAAATGCTTAATAAATTAACAATTCTTAAATTAAATCGTTATACGTTTGACGTAAATTGTCGCAAGATTCGAATTTATATAGAGTAAAATGTTAATTAAATTTTATAATTACAATAATAATGCAACAAAATAATACACTTACTAAAGAAGAAAATGCACATAAACGCTTTTGCGATTTCTTAAAGTGCGTTTAAAGTCGAATTTTAAATTCGATATTCATTCTCTTTACAATTGTAATTTTGAATCTCGTGGTATAATATCTCGCGAATTAGACGTTAAAATAAGCGTTTAGAAATAAAAAAATCGATAAATTTTTAATATTTTTTAATTTCTCGAAGTGCGACAATTTTAAACTTTTATTTTCGTTCTCTTTATCGCAAAACATTAATATATTAATTGAAAATACATTATTTGTTCGCATTATCTTGTTTATGCTAACATTACAAATACTTTTTTCTTTAATACTTTTGTCTTCAATATTTTTATTTTTATTATTGTTTATTTCGCTTTATTTAAATTAATTACAAAGAATCATTTTATTGCGAGAGAGTTTCGAAACGAACTTTTAAATTAGTAAATTAAGTTTGTCAACTATAAACAAGACGTATTGTATTATTCGCATACGTTATTTATTTGCTTTGTGCAAATTATCGAAAATAATAATGTTAATTAAAATAAATTGATGTATACGTGAGAAATTATAAAAAAAGCACGATAAATTTTAGAATTTTTATCAATAGAAACGCGTCAAATATCGCGTTAAAAATTGCGTAAAAATAGAAATTTAAATTAACGATTAACGACAAAATTACGTAAAATAAACGATAAAGAAATTAACGTAAATAAACTTGCATTATTTATCGATAAGATTAAATAAATATTAATGTAAAGAAATAATAATTGTGTTAAGTAAAAAGTTCAAAGTAAATAAAAGTAAAAGTAAGAGATAACTCTAATTTTAACGCATATAATTTTTACTCTAATTTATAAAATTATCTCTCAATATTCTATTTATAATCTTATTAATCTTTAAAACTCTTTTATATTTTAAATCTTATAACATTCTATTAAATATTAAGATATACTTATAATTTAGTGTACGATTGTATTATCTATATGCATTACTAGTGAACTAAGCTAAGAAATCGCATAAACGATGAAATTATTATTAATTAATTTAAAAAGCATCGCAAGTCGCAATCGCACGCAAGAATAAAATAATAATAAAAAAAAATATCGAAAACAAAGCAACGATCGCAAAATTATTTCGATTCGAGTTAAGAAGTTGCGTAAAACGTCTATTTAAATAAAAGCTTCTTAGTCGAATCGTAAAGTTATAAAGAACAATATTAAAAATAAAATTAATAAGCATTAAATTAATTAAGACATTTATAATAATGCATTTAAGTAATGCAATAAAACACATAATGTTAAGAACTTAGTAGCACAATATTTTAAAAATTAATTTAAACGAAAAGTAAAGAAGAGGTTTGCAATTAAAAAGACAAAACAATTTAGAGTTACTCAAAAAGCGCAAGCAATGCATAAAAATACAAATATAATAATAGCATTTTTCTCTCAAAATGTATGCATTATCTAAATACATTTTTTGTGTTTTTTACATTTAAGTTAATCAATATTGTAGTTAAGTATTAACAATAAATTTAATATTAATAAAAGTTTCTTAACATTTATAAAATCAATTATAAAGATTATTTAATAACAAGTTATTTATTATAATAATTTAGATAAATTGAAGAGAATTAATAACGTCAATTTTTTCAATTCGTATAGCAACTTTGTTAAGAAATTCGCGTTATTAAAAAATGCGAAAAAGAGAAAAATTTCTAATTTTATCGATGTTAAAATTTCTAATTTTGACGATGTTGTTAAAGAGAATAATAATAGTCAAGAAATTCGATATATAGTTTAAGAAAATGCTAAAACGTTGAATTATAACTACTATAAAATTACTAATATTAATAATAATAGCAAAGAAAAAAATGCGAACAATAAAAATCAAAATTGCGACAATCAAAACAACAACAAAATCGAAAGCAATTCGAATTAAATTGTTCAAAATAATAGTATAGCGAACAAAATTATTAAGATCTTAAACTAATAACTTTATATATTTAGCTTAAAGAGCTTATTATTACAAATTAATATTATAATGCATTATTACATTGCATTATTATATTGCATTACTATATTGTATTATTAAATTTAAAATATATAACTAAGATTTTAAACAAATTAATTGTAATTTATAATAAAACTAATGTCTTGAAAATTTAAGTCGATTTTTCGAATAATATATTTAACTTTTTAAAGAATTATGTTATTGCTTTAGAGTTATTAGTTCTTTATATATTTTTGAATAAAATATACTTAAATATTAAAATCTCGATAGCTTAATAATAGAGCGTTTCAGCTTTTAATAATAATAACACACTATTTATAGTAACGTTATTAAGAGCATTATTGTGTTCTTATTATTTTTATTGTAAATATTGTGTTATTATCATTGCGAGTTGAAAAATTAAGAATTTAAATTTTTTTCAAAATATAATATATATATTTTTTTTATAATCTTTGACAAGATTATGTAGAACAAGATTGTCACATTCTTTAACTAAAAAAATTAAGTCAATAATTTGACTCTAATTATTTAGATAGTTTAAATGCATTATTATAATGCATTACTAGATAATCTTATATCGAAAAATTATAAAATAGAACATAAATTTCTACTATTTATTTTAGAATTTCTTTATATTAATACTAAGTCTTGACAATTCGATTCGATTTTTCGATTCGATTTTCGATTTCAAGTTTGAAATCGAATTGTTAAGACTTTCAATTCGATTCAATTTCCCAAATCGACGCAATTAGTCTAAACTATATATTGCACAAACAACAAGATTAGTTTGTTTAAATACTATATATAGCAACAATTTCTTCTTAAATTAAACTTAATTTATCAAGTAATATCTTGTGCTCTTATTTCGAGACAATTACTAATTTTTGCATACAAAAAAATAAATAAAGAGATTCTATCTTTGATGCAAAGCAGCAATTGCATTAATTTTATTACTAATAACTTCGATAATATTAATTAGCAAAGAATTACAAATTTATCTTGCAATATTGACAACAACTTCTATTATTTATACTAGTGTGATCGTTGGGTCGGGTCGGACACTTTTTTCTCAACCCGACCCACCCTCTTGGGCCCCGTAGGGTTGGGCCAGGGTCAAGGCGCGAACTCGACCCCAGGGTCGGGTTTCGTCGGGCCAATGCCAAGAACCCAAGCTAACTTCGTCGCGTTAGCATTCGCTTATCTTATCTTATCTTATCTTATCTATGCACTAACCCGATTGGACTAGCGCAAGGGTCCACGCTAACCATATGCGGTTAGAGTAGACCCTGCGCTAGTCCAATCGGGTTAGCGCGTCACGTGACGTCACGTGATAGGGTGGGTCGGGCTAGACACTCGGCGCGCATTCTTCGCCCGCCCCACCCTGTTGGGCTAGGAAATTTGCCTGACCCCAGGGTCAGGGTTGGGCGAGTTAACCCGATCGGGTTGAAACCCGACCCGACGATCACACTAATTTATACAACAAAAATATATTAGACGTTAAGTATAATACTTAGCTTCTAACGTTCTAAATTAATAATAAAATACTTTATTACTACACTAAACAATCTTTTAGAATTAACTTTTATATTATCGATATTAAAAACAAGATATAAGTTGTTTATGCTATACTAGATTGATCGCGTCGGATCGAGTTATTAAGTTCGAGTCAAATACTCGACTCAAATCTTGACAATTCGTATTAACTTGGCTCGAAAGTCTTGACAATTCGATTTCTAAAGTTGAAATCGATAATTCGAATCAATTTCTATACTTGAAATCGAAATTCAATTGGAAAAATCGATTTAAATTGTCAAGACTATTATTTTAGTAACAATTAATTGATAGTTTAATAGAAATAGTCAATCTATTTAAATTAATTAATAAGTATATTAGACTATTCTTATATTATATATTACTAATGTGCATTATCTAGAAAATAATTAAAAAAATCTAAATTTAAACTAAATTTATACTATTTTTAATATTCTTAACATTCTTGACAATTCAATTCGATTCCTAATATTGAAATCGAAAATCGACTTGAATCAAATTAAATTGATTTCAAAATAATAGAAATTAAATTGAGTTTTAAGTTAATTTCTAATGTTGAAATCGACAAGTTAGATTGATTTCTAAAGTTGAAATCGAAACTCAATCCAACAATCAATCTATATTATACTAAGTTTTTCGAACAATTTTAAATATATTTTCTAAATATTTTGCGACAATTATAATCTTTAATTACTAATGCGTAATATTGTAGAGCTTTCGTAATTTGCAAAGATCTTTAAAAGTATCTCTATAATAATATATTACTTTTATAGAAATAACAAATAGATAACAATGCTTTAACAACATTAAATATGCAAGTATAAACAATATTACTCGATTATATTGTTCGTAATAACTTGCTAAGAGACTTAAATAAATATTCTAGTTAAAAGTTCTAATCTTAATTAGATTTAATACTAATATATAACGCGTTTGTAGATTGACTTAATTGTCTTTCTACTTTGCAACAAGATTGGTCTAAAAATTTGTGCTATTAACAATACTAAAAACCTCAAATGCTAGCAAGCTTATTAAAGCTTAGTTGTTTAATTATTGCTTTTAAGATAATCTCGAGAATATAAAAGAGATATTGCAACTTATTTACGAGCAACAAAAGATATCTAAGTCTAATCAAGTATATCTAAACTATATAATTAGTAGATAAAAGAGGATTAAGTATAGATTGGTTGCGTCGGATCGAGCTATCAAGTTCGAGTCGAATACTCGACTCAAATCTTGAGAATTTAGATTAACTTCTTACAATAATCGTACTTTTCTTGCTTGGCAAGAATAATATTCCTTGCTTAACAAGATATTTCTTGACAATCAAGTCTATATTTAGATCTAAAGAACTTTCCTTCTTCTAGCTAGCAATTTAATTCTTTTATTATATTATGCTCTTTATTACAATGCGTTTTTCGCATTATTTAATAGCTTCAACGAAGTTCGATAATTAATTTCTACATTAATTGCAATCAAAGAAGAATATCTTATCAAAAAAGAAATTATCTTATTATTATTTCTGCTTCTTAGAAGTTTGCTTTATTAAATCGTAAAGTCTACTTTTCTACTACAAAAATTGTCTACTAGAAAAAGAATATTTTATCAATATTTCGTATCGATAGAAGTCTACTTTACGAGCAAACATTACAACTTCTCTCGTTAGCAATCTTGACATTGTCGTTAAAATTATCGAATAAAATTATTGAGTTTGCGTAAAAGTTAAACAATTTTCTAATAAAGATTAGCGAATTATTGTCGAAATAATTCAAAAAGTTTTTGTCTATCTTGCAAAGTATATTGAACAATATATTTAAATCGATAATTATCTATACAACAATTAAAAATAGTAAGCGTTTAAGATTTGCGAAGTTGTTCTACTATCTAGTAGAATAAGTTGTAAATCGATCGACTTTTACAAAAGTTGTAAAGACTTTCGTAATAAATATAGAAGTCTATTAACAAACGTTAAATTACTTTAGCTTCTTCTTCTTTTCGCAAACAAGAAAACTAGAAAATTTAATTAAGAAAAAAAATATTTTTCAAAGTTTAAAGTCTTCGACTTTACGCATTGTTACACAATTTTAAAAAGTCAACAATACTTTAATATTAAAAAGAAATTAACGTTTGCTCGATTTTTCTTTGTGAATTTTATTGATTTATTTTATTTTATTTGTTTAAAAGACTTTTCTTGACTTTCAAAACAAGTCTATATTTTTTGTTATTTAAACGTCTTTCAAATTAAGCTTTTTCGAAGCTTACATTATCGACGTCTCTAACAAAAAAGACAAGAAACAAGTAAAACATTTAAAAACAATTAAGAAAAAAATATCTTACTTATTCGAGTAAACATATTACGAATTATAACGTTAATTATAATAGAAATCGAAGATTTAATAAACAATTTCGCTATGCAAAAACTAATTAATCAAGCGATAATTAGAGTATTAGCAAGCTATATTGCTCAATTGAGTAAATTGTCTTCGTCTATTGCTTTTTCGAGCTTAACGAATTTTGCTAATTAACAACACTCTTTAGAACAATAGAGTTCTTCAAGATTAATCAAATTAGTCGATTATAATATCTTAGAAGATAACGTTATGTTTTGAATTTTCGATTTAAATTATTTTTATTTAGATTTTGAGAAATTCTATAACAAGAGCAACATCGTTATTATCGAAAAGAAAATTATCTATTAAGAGATATATATTTTTTGTCGCAAAGTTGACAATTATGTTACTATTGTTAAGAAAGAAAAAATTAGAAATTATATATCTATATGCTTTTGAGAAAACGCATTGTACTAATAATTAAATAATCTTACTTAAAATAAGAAAAATACAATAATTATTTTGCTTAATAAATTAAATCGTATTCTTTGTTATTTAAAAAAACAATTTAAAATCTTTATATTAGCAACTTAAAATAAGCTAAATTAAGAAATATTTTTCGTAAAGAATTCGCAAAACAAAAAGAAGTTGTATATATATATACAAAATGTAGAGTTGTACGCTATATAAACAAATTTAAGTAAAAATCTAATTAAGACAATCTAAATTTAGAATTACTTGTCGTTAGAGTTTTAAATAATTATATCGTTACTTACAACAAATATTTTAGTCTAGAAATTCGACAAACTAATAACAAATCAAAAGAAAATATAATAGCGTATTGCTTTATTTTAAAAGAAAAATAAGAAACAAAATAAAAAAGAAAGTCGATTTTCGAAGAGATCGAAGAACAAATCTAAAGTTAACAAGAAATTTTGTTGTAATTGTTTGTAGACACAAGCAAATAAAAGAACTTTTATAAGTTATTCTTTCTTTAATTGTTATTTTAAACAAGAACAAGATAACTTTTATTTAAATTATTAGCGATCTTACTTTTCTTTGTATTAACAAGTTTTCTTATTTTATTAATCGAATTTTTCTTCTTTGCAATAGAATTTTTCTTATTGAGAAAAAAATTCAAATTTTGTTTTACGTCAATAATAGAATAGAAGTTTATACAAATTAGTAAAACGCAAATATGTTTAAGTCAAATTTGATTTAAACTTATTCGAATCAATTAAATGTTTAAAATATTTAAGATTAAAAGATTGTCTTATCTTTAACAAAACAATCGCTAATAATTATTGTCGATAATATTAATTTTTATCGAAATAAATTTTACAATCGAGATGATGTTTCTATTGTAAGAAGAGAACGCAAAAGATTCTTGTATTTATACAAAACAAATAGCGCAAATTTCTCTCTCTAAGTCTTAGATTTGCAAATAACACATTAATAAATTTAATTATACTTCGATAATTAAAACAAAGATAAAAATTAAAAATATATAAAAGATATAAAAATATATTACAATTACGCGTTAGCAAATATCAAGACAATATATTCTTGAAATTGCAAAACTAATTCTCGTAACGAGATTTTCAATAAAAAGAAGAATAATAACAAAAAAAATAACAAAAATGTTAATAGTTTCTTTATTGACGTAATATATTATATCTCTTTATAGAAGAACATTGTCGAAAAATCTATTTATTAACAATATTAAAATGTTTTCGAATTTAAAAACAAGCTTTATGTTTACGTGCAATCGTACAAAAAGAAAAATTAACAAAAGTTCTTAAATTTTACTTAATAACATTTGTTCTTAAAATTAACTATTTCGAATATAATTGTATAAAAGATAATAATTTTTTTAACAATATTTTTCAAAAAAGACAAAATAACATTTAAAGCATCATATTATGTTACAATAATAATTAAATATAGCGTTAGCAATTTATTAAGTCTCTTTTGCGTAAATTTTAATTGCGATATATTTATAATAAATTGCGCTTTTGTTAAGACAAAAATATTTAACATAAAGATTAAAAAATATTTTTTAATTTTATTAAAAGATATTAACGCGATAAAATATATTTTAGATAAATAATTTTTTGTAAACGTTTATTTGAAGAACAAAAACAAACTTAATAACAAAATAATTGCTTATGTTTGTTACGAAGTTTACTTAATAAATAATCTTAAGACAAAGTTTCTTATAAGCATAAATATTCTAAAATTAAAACAAATAATTATAGATATATTAAGTCGAAAACTAAGATTTAAATTTTGTAAAAAAAAAATTATATTTTGCGAAATAAAGATTCGAGACAATGTTTAAATTTGTCGAACTATTTGCACAACAAAGAAGAAGATAATTGTCGCAAGATTAACAACAAAGATTGCTATAATTTTAAAGAGAAAAAGTAAATTTTCTAAGCGTAATTTTTTTTTGAACTTACAATGTTAAAAGCGTATATTTATTTTGTAAATGCGAACTTTTAATTTATTAACTTTCGCAACAATAAAGAAATTTTGTAAAAACTTAATAATTGTTGTTGTGTTAAACGTATTATAAAATACAAAAATAAAGAATATTATATTATAAAAAAGAAGAATTACTTATTTGCGACAATTTTTTTTTCGAAGATTATTTAATTTTATCTAAGTTAAATCTTGTTAAAATACATTTTTCTTAAAAAATTATTTCAAAGAAAATAAAAATTTAATTGAAAAACAACATTATTATCTACGATTTACTCAACAAAGTTTCAAAATATATTAAGATAATTAATTGTTATTCGAAAATCTAAGAGAATATCGACAATATAATAGATTTTTTTCTTAAAGAGCATATAAAGATTTCTATAGTAATTAATTGACAAATTACTATTAACGCAAAATTAGCGCACAAAGTTTATCTATTAAGTCGAGAGTTAAAAATCTTAATCGATAAAAAGTTTAACAAAATGCATGCACAAGATAAACTAGAATAATTCGAAAACTCTATACTCTTTAAATTTCTTGTTTTTGTAATTTGAAAAATCGTATATGTTAATTTAGACAAAAAGATTATTCGAAAAAACAAAACAATAATTGATATTCGAAATTTAAATGCTATTAATGTTACAAATTTGTATTCTTTGTTATTACAAAAAGATATAATAATTAAATTACAAAATTACTCTTATATTATTGTCGTAAACGATAGCGATCAATTTTATCAATTTCTAGTTAAGAAGAAGCATCGAGATTGTTTTACAATTATCTTTTACAAAAGAAAAGAGCAATCGAATGTGATTCTTATAAATTTCAAAGAATCAATATTATACGTTTAAAATAAAATAAACAAATTTCTTAGATTTTATCGCGAGTTTTACAAATGTTATATCGACAATATTGTAATCTTTTTGCGCAATATTGTTAAGCATTTATCGCATCTTAAGATTATCTTTGCTTTATTTTCTCAAATTAGAATTTCTTTAAAGTTCAAGAAATTGTATATCAAATATTTATTCGTAATATTATTGAAACAACGTGTCGATAATTTAGATCTCTAAACTTTCGAGAAAAAGCTTGCGACATTAAAGAACTTAAAGATTTATCTAGAAATAACAAATTAATTTCGATCGAAAAGTATCTATTATGCATAAATAGTAAAAGCTCTTTAGAATCTTAAGACAAATTTGTTAAAGAAATCTTCAATTAAAAATAAAAAGATTTACGCACAACATTGCAAAAATACTAGTATTACTTCTAGCGACGTAAAGTTACAAAGCTTTAAAATAATTTAATAGCAATTAACAAAAGAGATTATTCTTTATTATTATAATTCTAGAGACAAATATATATCGATATAGACAAATTCAAGAAATATAAATTCGAAATTTATATCTATTACGTATAAGATAATTTTGACACAATTTTTTTTCAAGTAACTAATATTTAAACTATAATGTATCTTTTTAAGTTGCTAAATAACGTCGAAAAGAAATATTAATCAACAAAGCTCAAAGTAATAACGCTTGTCTAAATACTTAAGAAAATTCAATATATATTAAATTATACGTTAAAGTTTTTTTTTAATGTTTTTATTAATTATTTTGCGATCGTCAATATTGCAAAGCAAATCAAATTATTATTTTCTTTTGTTAATCGAATAAATCTACGACTTGTTTAAATCTCGCAATATATCTTACAATTTTTTATCGACATTAAATACAAAGTTAAAAAATACAATATTATTCTCGACGCTCTTTTACAATTATTGCGAAAAAATTATTTATAAAAGAATCTTACAAATAACAAAATTCTAAACAAGATATTAGCGTTCTATGTTATCTTAATTAAGATAACTTTACTTTTCAAAAAAAAATTAACAAAGATTTAGAAAATCAATAAAAAATAATTTAAAATCTACGAAATGCTTCTTAGTTAACGCAAAAAGAATTATAAAGATTGACAAAAAAATCAAAACTATTTAGTTAATCTAGAACAAATATTGACGAGACAAAATTTTGCTATAATTATTTTGACAAAAGTTTTAACTTTAACAATAGAAACTTAGATTATAATCTTGATGCTCAATACAACAAATACAACATCGAAAAAGTCGATTAAGTCGAAAACAATAAAACGAAAATCTACTATTATAATTTCGACAACTTCGACGATATTAAAGAATTCTAAGAAGATTACTATCTTAAAAGAGTTAACAATATTGAAGAAATCGATTAAGTTAAAAGAAATTAGAGTAAAAGATATTCAATTTATATTAAAAAAAGAACTTGTTTACTTTTAAGACGAAAAGAACAAATAACTAAGATTGTGCATTTCTAAAGCTATAAAAGCGAGAATCTTCAAGCTATCGCATAATATATAGACGCACAAAGAATTTTTACGCATCTATAATAGAATTATAATCAACTATTATATAAGAAACTTAATTAGACAATTAAAAAGATATTTAAAATACTGTTTATTATGTTAGCTTAATAGTATAGCTAAACATTGTTTGTATAAACAACTAAAATCTATTATTACAAAGTCGAAGATATTCTATATTATTATTATCAATTTTATTTTTGCGTTGTCGAAGCTATTAAACAAATACAATTCTCTTATATTAATAATAAACAAATTCTTCAAAAGAATTATAACAATAATTGAGAAGAAAACTTTCTTAATTGAGAAATAAATTGTTAAGCTTATTAAAGTTCTTGCGAATTAAAATCTTTTTTATGCATTATTTTCGATCAAGACAAAAAATTCTATTCGCTTTATAAAAAGCAATTTTTTACTCGTTAGAAATTAATTTATTGTATTTTATTGCTTATTATTTATAGTTAAATAATTAATCGAAAAGATCTAATTAAACAATCGAAATAATATTACGTTACTATTTTACAACAAATTCGAACGCGAATTAAGAGCGTTTTGCTATAAGATTACGTAATATTCTAAATAACTCAAAGAATACGTTAACGAGAAAATCTTCAAACAAACTAATTTACGAGAAAATTGTTCGCAACGTTCTATTATTAATTAATTCTTACAAAAAAGATATTAATTACGTCGCGAAAAGAGAAAGAAATTAAAAAGAAGTTGCGAAATTTATAACGTTTGTTAACGTAAAAATAAAACTTCAATACGACAATTGTTATCAATTGCTTATCTTGAGAAAAAATAATAAGATTTTTCTTAAACTTTATTTCGAATACAAGATTTTAAATTTAAATAATTCTAATCTCTCGAATTAAAGAGCAAAATCTTTTACAATTTTGAAAGTCTATAAGTATTTAACATTTAGACTAGATTTGTCTCTTAATTAAAAAATTTATTCTATAATGTCTATTGTTATACTAAAATTTGTGTCAAAAAAGAAAGATTTGTATTTTAGAATTGTAAATATCAAATTATCGTCTATAAATAATGTCGAAGAAGATAATCGATATAAGTTCGAAAAACTACTTGATAGACATATAACGTCGCGCGATAGCAAAGATCGAAAAAAGAAAATTGTTCAATACTTAGTTAAGTAAAAAGACTAAGATTTGACATATAATGTATAATACAATAAAGTCGACTTAAAGAAGACGTTAATTTTAATTAATTATTATTTAAACATTTACGACGTATAGTTAGTACAAGAATATCAAAGCTTATAAAGTCACATTATTTGAATCAAAACAATAAACGAATCGTCTATAATTAAAATAATACAACATTTCTTTAAAAAATTCTTTATTTATTTGAGCAAACAAGTAGAAACTTGTCTCTTCTCTATATTGTAAAGCAATCGAATGTGCGACATATTGTTAAATGTGTTTAATACATCAAGATTAAATAGAAATGTCACTTTCTTCTTTTGATTACTTTATATTGTGTGAATTTTTTTCGTAAATAATTGTAACATTATGTCGATCAAATATTGTCTTCTAACTTTTATTTATGTGTTTAATTAAATATTATGCGTCTTTACAACGTAACGAAGACGTTTCGATATTATTGACTCTAATATCTTATTTAATATATTTAATAACGCGATAAATTTAAAGAATAACAATTTAGAGTAATTCTTTTTCTTCGATTTGCGCAACATTATTGTAATTGTCTTTTTAAAATAAGACGATTGCATCTCTTTCTTAGTGTATTTATTAAATAGAAATCTTATTTAAAATTAAATAATGCGAATTAATTGTCGCAATGTACAATTAATTACATCGTTAATTTCTAATGTCTTGTCAAAAGTTATCTTATATATTGCTTATATTACTTTGCGCTTCGACATCATCTTATTGTCTTTTATAGAAATTAAATAAAAGAATTTGTTTAAGTTGTTTATTAAAATTGTAAACGAAAAAAAAAAAGTTTAAAAAAAAGTTTTAATTTTATTCTTCGTTGTTGTCGCGATATTTGTATTGATTCGTAATAATAATATAATAAATTTAATCAACGTATTTTTTGTCGCATTTCTAATTTACTTTGTTATTTTAAAGAGATTCTTAATAATATTCTTTGAAGCTTTTATTTGTTTGCGAAAGTCGTTTTGTTTATGTCTCTTTAAAATTTTGTTCTTCTTGTCGTATGTTTAAACGTACGTTGCTTACTCGCTAGAAATATAACATTGTCAACGTAATCTTCTATTTTTTTTGATTATGGTTGTGCATTTCGTTATTTTTTCAAATTTGACTCTCTTGTATAATCTTGCTTACAAAATAAAGTTTTTAATAATTTTTTTTAAAGCATTAAGCAACTTTGTTGTGTATTTATTGATGTCGTCTCTTTTTATTAGATTGTTTAATATTGATTCGAATAATAAATCTCTTAATATGTTATTAAACTTTTCTAAGTTTATAACTTTTCAATTTCGTCTAAGACGACGTCGAAACTTCTTTTGTGTTCGAAAATTTAGCATTGTTCTTATTGGAAAATAATTAAATAAGTTTTTTATTTTCTCGTTTATATTGCAATATATTAATTGATTTGCTATTTTCTTTATAACAAACAATAAGTTGATTATAATTTAAACGTCTTAATAATTTCTTGTTATAATTCTTTAAAAAAGAGTTAATATTGCGTCGATTACGTACATTATATTTAACAAATTCTTCGAAAACAAATGTTGTCTAAAATAGAAAAAACTTGCTCAAAAAAAATGCAAATTAAAATTTCTTATAATAACACTTTTGTTTTGCATGCGCAAAGTTAGCTTTATTATTAAAAGATTGTTTTTGTCAATTATTTTGTTACAATTATTTAAGAACGAGTTGTGAATGTTATAAACGTTAACAAAATTATATCTTGTGTTATTATTGTCGAAACATAGTTATAATGTTATTGTTTTTACATCTTCGAAATGTTATATACTATGTTAATTATTATTATTAATGCGTTTGTTAATATAAAAGCATATTTTTTTATTGTTATTTACGAGCGTAAAGTTTACGCGTCTCGAATTATATATTTTCGTTTTAACGTAATGTTATTACAATTTTTGTATTATTAATATATTATAATTTATATCTTATTCTTCTAAAGCAATGCGATTATTATTTTATTTCTTAATTTATAAACATTATACTATAATATTCTAAGCCTGTTTTGTGTTTTTATTAAAATTACTTTGTGTAATTCTTAATATTAATATTTATCAAATTTTGCATCTCTTGCGTAAAAGATATATTCTATAACGATATTATTGTTATCTCGTTATTATTTTGTCTAATTAGAGTAAACTAACTATTTAACAATTTGTTCGAACGTCTTTTCTTAATTAATTGTTAAATTACGCTTTTATTTGTTATTACAAGAATGTTTTGCATGCGACTTGTTTATCTTAAATAATCAATTATTGTTATTTTGCGTTTTGTTTTCTTTTTGATGTTTAATTGAACGTCGTTGCGCTTTCAAGAATTATTAAAATAATTATTATTTCGTTTGCTTTCGTCGTTTTGACAACGTAATATAATAACTTTGTTTTTGTTACTTCTTTTATTCTTAATTTTTCGCTTTATTTTTTAAAACACTTAAAGTCGAATGCTTTGTAAATATTCTTGCAAACGTCGCACATTTATTTTAATAAATTTAATTAATGCAAACATTAATCGAAGCAATAATCTCGCATATAATAAGCGCATTATTGCTCGTTTTTACATTCGTATATTAAGTAATTATACTTTTAACATTTTATGCATTGCTTTATTTTGCAACTCGTATTATAATATTTTGTTATCTTAATATTTAATTTATAAATTATGTTAAATTAAATCAACTTGTTTATCGTTTTCGCGCAATCTATTTACATTACAATAAAAACGTATTTTTTTATTAATTTTTCTCGTAAATTAAATTATCTTATTAATCTTCAATTCTTGATGTATAATTTTGTATAATCTTTTTATTGTTTTTGCTCCTTTTTTTTATGTTTTTAAACATTTTTTTTACTTTAATGTTGTATATTATTATTTTTGCGCATTTACGACGCAAAATTGTCCCGATAAATACGTTCTTAATTTAATAATTATTTGATTTTAAAATCTTCTTGTTGAATTCGTTATTAATTTTAAAAATTATTATTTTTTATATATTTTCTCGCGCATTTAGTGTGTTAACGATGTCTAAATTGCGCGTTAATGCAATTATTTTTGTTGCGCTTATCTTGTGTATTCTTTTCGTCTCTTTTTTTTTCTTAATTTACGTTATTAATTTTATCTCTTTAATTGATTGTCGCTTTAAGAGTGCTTATTTAATATTTATTTTAATTGTTGTTTATGCAATTAATAACAAATACTATGTTATATTCGCTTATGTGCTTGCATCTTGTATGTCTTTTTTTATTTCTTTTATTTTTTTTAGTTAATTTGTCGTCTTTTTTAATCTCTTCAATACAAAAATTATGTTAATTCGTCTATTTTTTGCGAAGAATTCGTTGAATTTGCGCGTAAGTTTCTCGACAAAAATACATTACTTAATTAACGTTGTTATTAAAACTATTTCGAACGCGTTTTTTTTTAGATTTATAAAGCTTCTTAATCTTTATTATTTTCGCGATAATCTTTGTCGCGATTTGTGATAAATCGCGTTAAGATATATTGAGTGCGTTTCGATTACTTGTCGACGTCGCATCGATTACGTTTATTTGACTTTAACAATTGAAATAAATCGTAAACGTTATTGCTAGTAAGATCTTCTCTCTCGTCTCTTCTTGTATAATAAGATAGTATAATATCGATTTTCGTAGCAATTTTTAAATTTAATCAATCTAAAGTTTAATTAACTAATATTTATTATATACTTAGATTGTACGTATTTGTTTAATAATAATCTTTAAATACATTAATTGTTCTTTTTAATATTTGACAAAATTAATTAACAACAAGTAAATGTTAACGAAGATTTAAAGAAGCGCGTATATTTACAACAATATTAATTAAGTCTTATATTTAAAGCTTTGTAGCTATTTTATAACTTAAAAGAAAGTATTGAAGAATATTAGAGTACAGTATAAGTTAGACTTGAAGTCTAGCTAAATTCTTATCTTTTTGTAGAACAAATATAAACTTAATTCTAGTAACTCGATAATTGAAGTCAAGAATATCTACAATACAATTCAAAAGATACAAGATAAAAAACTTTGAAATATAATTTTAATTTAGACTCTTAATATTATTGTAAACAACGACAAGAGATAGTAAGTTTACTCATAGCTAGATCGAAAAAAACGCGTTAAATCAAAATTGCAATTAGCTGTAACTTACACTTGAACATATTATATACTAAACATATATAGAATTTAATTATCTACAAAAAAGCAACAAAATTAAGATTAATATCTGTAATACGCAATTAAATATCTATATTTTAATTTAATAAGAGCAATTCTTGTTTTTAATACTAATTGCACGCAAAGATTATACTTATTATTTGTTATATTCTATTAAAATATCTCGAGAAATTGTCGACAATATAGTTTAGATAATTAAATAACAAAATCTATTATATTTTACAACATATAAATTAATGTTATATTTAATATATATTGTGCTTAAATTAATATTTTATTTTATAGAATGCTTTGCTATCTTTTCTACAATATCTAATTTATATATTATGTATAATAATATTACTTTACAATATATATATAATATTCTTAATATAAAAGATTGTATTGCAGCATTAATTTGCAAACAAAAATTAAAAGAGTTTTCTATTAAAATAATCTTAAAAAGTTAGTCTATATATTGCTTAAGTTATATATAAAGCAAACTTATATATAGCAAAAATTAAGCGCAAATTTGCTTTTAATTAGTTGCGTATTTTAGAAGAAAAAAATCAAAAATATTGTATATTTGAACAAAAATTCTTAGCAATATACTATTGTATACTATATATATACTCAAGCTAAAATCTTTATAAATTAGTTGTATTTTAAAATAAATCTTATTTTTAAATAATTTAAGATAATACAAATTTGTACAATATTTCTAATTAAAATAAGAATTATTATTGTAATTTTCAAAAATATTTTTCTAATTATTTAACAACTTATCTTATTGCACAACTCTAAAAAGCTAAAACTATTAATAAATTAGATTAGCGCATAAACAGTATAAGTATTCTATATTCTAAACTTAAGACATAAATTAAATATCGAAAAACAAAACAAATTCTAACTAAATTATACAAAGAGAAAACAAAATTTTTGTTGTATTAATAAATATTAACTTATAATTATATTAATATAGAAAAAAGTAATTACTTTTAAGATAATAAGTTTGCAGAATAAAAGCTCTCTCTGCTTGCTTCTATATTTAGATAAGATTTATAATAAGACTAAACTTTGTTTGTACTAATTATATACTTAGAATAAAAAAGTATATTATAAATATATTTAACAAAAACAATTTCGAGATAGAAAGAAAAATCTTATTTACTTAATGCAATTGCAATAAATCTACTAGAATTAATGCTTAATTAGTTAAGAAAAATGCGTACGATTAACATATGCGTAACTTGTTCTTATAGCTAATTAAGCTTAAAACAAAAAGTATCGCAAAACTGCAACATATTAGATAGATTGCGTAGCTTTATTCAATACAATTATTCGATTGATTTGCGAGAGCTAGTAAGATCTAGAATCGCTAGCTAGCTCGCGCTATATTAGATTGGATAATATAAATTGCAATCTAATAATTATTGTATTTGATCGATTTTTGTTTCTTTCTATTAATAATATGCATCTTTAATCTCTTTTACTCTATCTAGCATATCTTAATTGATTTAATTGATTCAATTAATCGACAACAATTAGAATATACATATAGCTATTGTTCTTGTTCTTGTTCTTGTTGTTATTTTGAGTTAATATCTTGTCGACAATTCTCAATATCTATATATTAAATCAATAAAATTAAAAAGTCTAAATTTGATCTAAATGGAATTCTCTCTAAACGTCTTCGTCGTATAATACAATTTAATAAGAAGAAAATTCGATTACTTGTTAATTATTTTGTTATCGATGCTATCAAATAAAGCAATTGTGTTAAACTATTTTTCGAACTTGCTCTTTGTTGTCTTCTATACAAATTATTCTATTTCTATTAGCTATTTAAATTGACAAAACAATTTAATTGTCTTTTCTTCTATTTTTTTATATTCTTAACAATCTTCTTAAATATTTCGAAATTCAATACAACAATATGTTTCGATAGCATTTAACGCTTATCTATACATATATTAGAAGATATATTAGCGTAATAAAAATAAGTAAAAAAGATTAGAAACAAGAGTACTATATAAAGATTTATTAATAGAACTTTTTAGAAATTTTGCAAATCAAATATAAAATAAAATTTTTATTACTCTAATTACAAAAAATTATACGAAATAATTTAACTAGTTATTATTTGCTCGAACAATTTAATAGAATTTATTTACAGTTTTTGTAAAAACAAGATAAACAACATTACAATACTACAAAAGTTTAAATTGCAAAATCGATTAAAATTTCTTTTTAAAGATCGAAGAAAGCTTTAATTGTATAGCAATAAAGTCTATATTTATTAATTATATATTATATTCTTCTATTTAGATTATACAAATAAAAAGTAGATCTTTTTTAAAAAGCGAATATTCGAAGCTTGTATTGCTGTCGAAAACTTCTTTAATTTAACTTAAATTTTGTAAATATTTAATGCTTTTAAAACGCAAATAAAAGTCGAATTACAATCGATCGAAAATCTCTATTTAGCGACAATTCTTCTAATTAACTACTATACGTATTTACGAGACACTTAAATCGAATTTTGTTTTGCAATACAATTTTTAGTTTTTCGAAATATTTGCAAGTTAATAGAGTCTTTAACAATTTCGAATGCTTTATATTATAAAAGTACTAGATTTTCTCTTTTGTTTTTATATATATATCTAGTTTTGATAAAGTTTTCTAGTATTAATCTTTAGTGCTTGTTGCTCTAAATCTTGTTGTTGTTGTTTAATTGTTAAATTATAGAGAAAAACCTTAAATCAAATTTTTGAAGACAATTTTTGTTCTCTTTTTTCTCTTTTGTTATTTCTTATTATTATCGTATTAAATTGTCGCAATAATATAATTATCTATATATTTTTAATAATTAGAGATAAAATTTCGAGTTGTTGATAAAATAAGTGCAATTTATACTTGTTTGTATTGCAACTTGCGTATTATATCTCTTTAATATGTATTTAATACTCTCGAAAGAGACAATATTGTATATAAAAGTCTAATAACTAAATATTATGTTATTTCTTTTCTTTTCAAATTAAGTCTGCGAAGCTTCGAAGAAGAAAATGTAATAATAGTGCTTTTTGCTTCAAATTATAGATATTTTCGCAAAAGTATCTTCTTTTTGTATCTAATATCACAATTTACTTTCTCGAATCTAAATTATTTGTTGTTCTTCTCTTTCTATTTCTTTTGTTGCTTGTTACAATTTTCTTGTCGCTCGTATTATCTATTGCGAATCTCTTCTTTCTTGCATTACTTGCTACAAATCTCTTTCTACTATTTCCATATTATTGTTTTAGTTGCTCTATATTCTTGTTAAGTCTAGTCAAATCTTTAAACATATTATTTTATTAAAAATAAACATATTTTTTATAATATTTATACAACAATTCTTTAAAATAACGTCTAAGTTTCAAGACTTTCGCAATAAATTCTATCAAATATCTTTTAAGCATATTTTTTATCTTCTTTAACAAAAATTTTTGTTTCGATAAATTTTCTATCGATAATATTCGATCTTTAAAATAGTCGATTAATATATTTTGCAAAAGATCTAAGTCTTTGTTGTCTATTATATTAATACGCGTTTGTTTAAATCTTTTCGAAATTTTATTATTATTTCGAGATTGTTTTGCAATTTTGCTTTCTTAACATTCTATAAACTCTAACAATATAAATCTATTTAATAGGAATTTGAAGAATATAGACAAATAATTGTTATTGTCTTTAGATAAGATTTATACTTTTGTATATTAATTATTATTTATATCCTCTTTGTAGTCTAAATCTTCTATTATTATTGTATTGTTATTAGATAGAAAGCTTGTTTCTATTACAAGTTTCGATTTCTTTGCATTCTTCTTTGCGTTAGAAAATATACTAGAACTACTATTTTCGAAATTGCTTTAATTCTCGAAGCTCTTCTTACTACTAACAAAGACAACAAAGAAGAAGAAAAAAAAGATTTTGTAATTCAATTTATTTTTTAGTTGCTAACTAAGTCTATTTCTTCTCTTTTTATATTTTGCATTTTCTTTTATCTTTCTCTTTTGCGAAAAGCTCTTCTAATTCTTTATTTTTTAATATATTGCAAATGTAGATATCTATTTATCGACAACTTGAATTCAATTGTTGTTTTATACTACATAATTAGATTTGTGTAAAACTCTAATATTTGCTTTTCTTTTATTTATTAATTGCTTTATTTGTCTATTAATATCGATATATTTACAATTTATTGTTGTTTCGAATCTCTTTCTAATCTTATCTTAGAAATATTATATAGTCTTGATATTGTACTTCGCAGATCTAGTTACGCACATATTGACAAAAATAATATTGTTTTTCTTTGTAAGTTGTTAATCGTAATTGAGTTTTTAATCTAGTTGTCGATTTTTCTTTTGCTTGTAAAAGATAGAAGAAGTAGAGATTTTTAATAACAAAAAAATATTAGAAGTATTAAAAGCACAACGTCGACTAACAATGTTTTAAGTATAAAAGTTGAAATTAGTACTACTATCTATATCTAACTTGATATTCTTCTTCTTCAATTTTTATATAATTGTTTTATGATATTTTTTATCGATTTATCTTCTTCTCTTCTTTGACAATTGTTGGAAACAACTCTAATTTAAATTAGATTATTTTTTTTGTTTACAAGACAATTGTTGTGTATTCTTCAAAGACTGCAAGATCTACAAAGATAATAATAATTGCGAGAATTGCAAAGATAGCAATAATTGCAAGAGTTGCAAAAATAATAATAATTGCAAAGACTTCAATTGTTGCAAAGAAGTATTTAAATCAAGAACATAAAAATAGCTTTTAAATATATCTCTAGATATAACGATAACAACAGCGAAAATAACAATAGAAAATATAATTATAATTTTTATAAGCTATATCTAGACGAGTAATTGAAGCAATTAAATAAGATGATAAATTAATTGAATAGATATTTAATAATTAAATACTAATTTAATTAAGACTGCTAAGTTGTTAGATCTGCTTGCTCTTTTAAGATTAGACTAACTAGATGAAGAAACATTTAATTGAATAATTGTATTAAATAGAGTTGCGCAATCTGTCTATTGTCAACAACAATTATATTTTTCTTATAATTCGAAAAATTCTTACAATATATTCTTTTTAGATATATTTAGCTCTAAGCATAAATTTAATATAAATATAGACTCGAAATTCGATATTAAAATCTTTTATATATTTTTAAGTTGCAATTTAAGAATTACTGATTTAAGCAAAGATTAATATTAAATATTAACTTTACTTATATAAAATTAGAATTTTAAATTAATTTCTATATTACATTGTTACGTAAACACAATTCTATTTAGAAATAAATATTATATATTAGTTTAATATATACTAAATTTAAGCTTCGAATCTTCTTCTACGTAACAATAATCTCGAGAAAATAAAAGTTAGATCTTAGTTCAACGTATATCGAGTTTAGGTTTAGTATATATTTTAATATTATATTATAAAATAAGATACAATAGAACAATCTTATCTAATAGAAGCAAATATCGAGCATTATCTAAACGTAAATTTATTAATATATCTAAAATCTATAAATACAAATTATTGATTAAGTTTATATTTAGTATCAACTTTAAATTTGTATTAAGTAAAAAAATTATATTTACTTTTGTATTTGCAGAATATTTAAATCCTGCTCAATATATATTAAATATAAATAACGCTTTTATTAAACTTAAATATCGCAAAACTTATATAGTAATATCTTCGAAAAATTAAGTTAAAAATTAGACGCAAACACAATATAAAACAATGCAAAAGATAAAATTATAATACAAATTCTTAGTATGCTTTTAGCTTAAACTTAATACAAGCAAAAGCTTTTATATTATTAATAATTTAAATAACAACAAAGATAAGCATAATATAAATTCAATATTTATTTCTTCGAAGACTTCTATATAATTATTATTATTGTTTTTTGTTTTTATAACTTATATAAAATATTTAATAATATTAGCTGTTTAAGACTTTTAATTAAACAATTATAGTATATATTTAAACCCATCTTATATAAGTTTTATAAAATAAATTAATTATTAGAGAATATTTTAATAATCTGAAAGCTTAATAATTAAGAAGAATTAATCGACAATAAGATTATATACAAGAAATTTATACTAATTATATACTTAATATCTTCGAAGAAGCATTGTATTATTATAATAAGAAAACTCGCAATATCTGAAAAAAAATTCTATAAAAAGTTAATAAAGTTTATAAAAGAGTTAGATTATAAAAAGACTAAATATAAGCAAGACACAGATAAAATCTAAGTATAGAAAAAAATTCTTCAATATTAAAAATGTTATTTTAAAATAAGATATATAAAAAGTTTAAGCATGATATATACTAAACTTACATAAAAATATAATTATTTTTTGTTTAAGAATAGTTATTGCAGCAGTTACGTACAGATTAGATATATAATAAACATTAATTTACTTAATAAAAGAAAAGTCGAATAGAAATTCGATAGTATAAGCAATATATATTACGTATCTTAAATATTAAAATATATTATTAAATCTTATATTTAATATTAGCACAATCTATGTTTAATCTAATATTTAGTTTATTAGATTTACAAGTTTTTTATTTTTTATTTGTATTAACTTTAATTCAATATATACAAAATATAAACAATAAAGATATTTTATTCTTTAATTTCTTTGTAAATATATCAATAACTAATGTAATACTTGTATTAGTTATATATAGACTTAATATATAATTAATATTGCAAAAGAAATAATTGTGTTTACTAAAAGATAAAATCGATTTATTATTGTTAAATACTATATATAAGTTTAGTATAGACTTAATATATATAAAATAATCGAAAATCTATAACTTTCTATTTCGAAATTTATATTTTTTAAAATTATATATAAGCTTAGTATAGACAAAACATAATTCTATTATAGCAAAGTTATTTTTCTAAGAGTTACAAATCTTGTTACAATTGTTATTTAAGTATATTATAAATATAAGCTTAATATATATTAAATACAATCTAATATATTAGCGAAGACTTTTATATTAAACTTTTTACTTTTGTATTTATATTTATTTGTTAACTAAATATATACTAAATATATATAAATATTCGCGTTTGATTTTATAAGATTCTAGTTGCTTGAATACACAAATCTAGCATAAAAAAAGTCGCAATTTTGTGTTACTCGAATTTTAAAACTAAGTAAAATCAAGATTCGAGTACTTCGTTTAAGATATCGCAAATTTTGCAAATTTTATAGAATCGAATAATATTTGATGTTTCAATACAATTACTACGCAAAGCAATTAATGTTATTTTTTTATTAATCAAGAATATAGCAATTATTGTATTGATTAATATTTTATAGATATTAACGATCGATTAAACTTAATTAATCTTAACGCTTTAGTTGTTTAAGAAGTTAATATCAATCGCACAATTATAGAACTTGTCGATCTTACAAGTATGTAAATTAGTCTAACAATCTTTATGTTAATCTAATAACTAAATGTTAAATTAAATTCGATTAATTTATGTTATATAAGCTTTTATCTTAGTTATTGTAGTTACGTCGTGTTAGATTGACGCGACAATATAAACAACAATTATGCGATTTATAAAACAAACAACATTATTGCATCGTATTGTTAACATATACATTATATTTTTGCAATTTAAAGTGTAGAACGTTGCGATTAGATATTTGCAATTTAAAGTGTAGAACGTTGCGATTAGATATTTAGTATAATATTAATAATTTTCGAAAAATTACATCGACTCTTTTGATCAAACGTTGTTTACTTACACGTTAATCTCTTAATTCGAATTATAATTCTTAATTATCGCTAGATATTTTTCGTATTTCTTTAGACAATTGATCGATTTAACATTCTCGAATTTATTAATTACATAGCATAGATAATTCTTCTTTTTGTAAACAACAATAAATCGAAAGTTTGCGAACGAAAAGATCGTAAACATTATAATAAGAGTGTCTCTTTTATAACAAAAAATTAAATAGCTATCGTTTATGTTCTTTATATCTTGACTTTTCTAAATATTTATATTATTAATATTAGTTTGCTCTTTTATTTAACAAATAAATTCGTTAACATTAACGCGATTTTTTAACACTAGATTACAATGCTTACATAACTATCTTTATTTTTTGCAATATTATCGTCTTTAAATTGCGATTTCGACGACATTTATTTCGTGTTATGCGAATTAATTAATTATTTATTTAAATTATTGAGTAATTATTACTTACAATAGTAGATTTTGCAATATTAACGTTATTTAAATTTTTATTCGACTTATTTTTTTTATCGTTTTTGTTATTTGTTTTTTTTTTCAATAATGCATAAATATTTTCTTCGAGTTTATTTTATAAAAAACAATTGTTAATCGAATTTCTTTCGTTCAAATGCAAAATTTTATTTCTTATTTCGTCGAAAAGTTTCTTTTTTTGAATTTAATAATTTAAGATCAATTTAACGATTAATTTAATAAATAATCAATGTACACATCTTTCTTTTATTCAATTTAATACTCGTTATCGAAGAGAAATGTTATTTGTCTTTTTTTATCTTTAACAATCGTAAATTTTTTTCTTTGTTATCTTTTATATTTTTTACGCGAATTATCGAAGTATTTAGCATAGACTTTTAATTAGTTAGCATGTTATTGTTCTTGTTTTATTTACTCAAATAAAGCGTCTTTTCTTTTAAATAACTTTCGAGACTAGTTTGCATAACAACGAACATAATCGTTCAAATTCTTATAAATCTATTATAATGTCTTGTATTTTATAAATTAATATACATTTTGCAAACAAAGCATAAAAACGTTATTAATAATTATAATTGAGCGAATTTTGTCAATTTTGTCTTTTTCTTCTTTTTAGTTCTTAATAATTTAATATATTAAAGTGCATATTATTACAATAGCGATCGATAATAGAGACTCAAACATCTATTTATAATTTAAATTTCTTCTTATATTGTTATTGCTATTGTCGAAAAAGACTCGCGATATAACTTTGACTATAATAAAGATTAAAAAAAATCAATTAATTTTCTATTTTTGTTAGCGATGTAACGCGTGCTAAAGTAGTACTAATTTTAATTCTTTTATTTATTAAAAAAGTGTTAAAACTTAGTAATGTCTTAATTTTTAATTGTGTTTTATTAATATATATAAAAGCGTACTAATTACGAATTACGTTTTGTATCTTTTTTATTATGTAAGTTTAACAATAATTAATGTGATTTAGTAGCTAAAACAATATTAATTGTCAAAGATATTATCGAAATATTATAGATACTTACTTGTTTAATTTTATTCGACGTTAATATTAAATTTACGTTCGAAAAAAATTGATCGTTGTCAAATCTTTTAACAATATTCGATTATATTATTTTTACGAATTGATCGAACTCGAGAGACTTTTTGTTCGATTATAAATTTTTTAAATCAATTTTGTAATTAAAAATTATTGTAATTTTGAGCAATAAATCAATTAATTTTATAATTTTTTAATACTTTTAAGTAAAGTTATCTTTAAATCGTCTTAATGCTTCGAATTAAAAATAAGTGATTTTAACGTTGTTAAATAACGACTTCTATGTATTGTTATTAATGTATTTTAGACGTTGTAAATCGTTACTTCGTAAATTTAAATAAAACGAAAATTAAAGTTTGCGTTCTAAAGATATTTTAATCAAAGAAAACAAAATTTTGTGTTTTCCAAAATTATGTTATCTTGAAAGCATATCGTAATGCATCGAAAATCTAAAGATTATTGCGCTTTGCTTCTTAATTATAGATTTTTTTCGCTTAATTATTTTATTTTAAGTTTAATTCGTAATTATTGTTTTAAAATTGTTATTATTATCTAATATAAATTTGTAAAAAAAAAAATCGTTTGCTATAAAAGAGCGATTGTATAATAATAAAGCAAACAAGTTTTAAAATTTGTTGCGAGCTTTTTGCGATAAAGACTTCGTCTAACGTTCGTACAATAATTGTCGCTTATTTGTGACATTTTAAATTTAATATTGTTTTTAAATCAATTTCTAATAAGAACATAATCTTTAACTTACATTTATTAAAGTTATTAAGAAAGATGTTAACGTCAATATTGACGCGCTTTTGCATCGAAAAGATTAAAAATCAAAAATAAATTAATAAAATTTACGACGCGTTCGACACAATAGACACAATAAATTTTAAATCGCTTAATAAGATTTGCGACGTAGAATTAATTGTTCAAGATTATTTAATTACGTGCTTTTTATTAATAGTTATAGCAATTAATCTTGACGTCGAAATCGAAATCTTGTTTTGTATAAGTTAATAAATTCGACAAATTGTTTTTAATACGTGAAAGCTTACTTTCGATGCGATTGTAACAATAATTAGCAAAGATTTAAAAGTTTTGTTTAGTAATCTTGCGTCGCTATTGCTCGCGATTAAAACAATTTGCTTCGACAATAATTTAATAGCAAATACGTACACAATTGCAATTTTAAACAAGACGACGAACAATATTTTAAATGTCGCTTTTTCGATTCGTTTAAGTTTGTTAAAAGACAATTTTTTAACAAATGACTTTTGAAAAGCTTTTAACTTATTCTTAAAAAATAATTCTTAAATTACAAACTTCTTCATTAAAGTCTACTCTCTTGTTATAATAATTTTAATAACAATTATATTTCGTGCGTTTAAAAGAGAATATATAGATAATAATAAAGAAGCAAAGAACACGATGTAAGAGAATTGCTAAATAGAATAATTGTAAGAAAGTAAAAACAATAAAACACGCGATCGCGAAATTGACTTAAGATTAAACTAACTTATTTTAACTTAATATAATTAGTTTAATTAGATTTCTTCTATTAATAACAATAGTTGCTAACGTGTCAAAGTTGTGTCAATCTAATCTTTGATTAATTAGATTAATTATTTTCGCTTTAAAAACATTATTTAATTTGTTTTTGCAATATCGATTATATAGTGTTGTAAATATAGAAAAAATATTGCTTAAATAGTATTTAAGTACAATATAGCAAATCAATTTATTTAAAATGCTTATAATAATAATTTATTAAAACAAAAAGCTTACGAAAGAAATTGTTTACATTTTTTGCAATTTCGCATTCGAACATTATTTAATCTTAGATTTCTTTTTTTTAAATCTTTTTATCTTTATCGTTCAATTGTATGATTGTTTTGTTATTTGACAAAACTATTTTACTTTTAACAAATATAATTTTATTGTTGTTTTTAACGCAAACTCGCATCGCATAATTAATTACGTTTAAATCTATCGCTATTTAATTTATGTATATTTTTTTTTAAAGATCGAAATTACCAAATTTCGCGTTAAAACACTTTATTTTTCGCATAAATTATTATTCTTTTTGTTCGACTTGCAACTTTCGATTTGCTTAATAATTTAACTTTATAATATAAAGTTAATTGTCTTTTTTTAAATTTTATTTTTTTGTTAGAATTTATGTTTTTATTAGTATACGCAAATTGTTCTTCTTAATTAGCTTTTCGCTTTCGAAATTTCTTATCTCTTAAAAAGCGTCAATTAAAAGTACTTTCTTTTTTGTAAATAAATTAAACTCGAATAGTTTAAATCGAATACGCAACTTTATGTTTAATTATTGCAAAAAAATTAGTCTTAAATTAAGATCTTTATTCTTTATTTTCAATGTAATAAGCATATTTTGTTTATAAGATAAATAACAATTAAGAAATTTGTAAAGACAAAAAACTTTGTCGTAATTTTTTTTTTTTTTAATATTATATTTTATAAGCTTTAGTTTAAAACTTGAGTTTATAATTGTATTACAATTTAGTCGATACAAATTGCTCTTTATGTTTAAATGTAATTACTTATTACTTCGAAGCTTCTTTTCGATTAGCTTTAAATCGTTGTTTAAAACTATTTTCGTTAACGTCGAAAACGTAAAACACATTCGAAGACGATATAGCGTCGATCTATATATATTATTCGCTATTTTTACGATTTTCGCGTTCTTGTAATGCGTTCGAAGTTTATTTAGTGTTGTAGTTCGCAAAGTATCGATATTTGTTTTAAACATTTTTGATATCATTACTTTTAAATTTAGTTTATTTAATAAAAATACTTTTTTAAGTTTTTTGTTTTTGAAGCGATTAATATTCGATTTGCGCAATATATACGAATTAATAATTACTAAAATCGTTTTCGCAAGCTTCTAAATCTTTTTAATTATAACTTTAAATTTTTTTTTTCAAAAAGTCTTAAAACGTTTGTTAAAATTTAATATAATTTTAGATATAAATTCTTAGAGCGAATAAATACTTTTTTTTTATTTAAAGATTTCGAATAATGCAAAATAAAATTAAAGTTAATTGAATAACGTTAATTATAATATTTTTAAAATATCTTATTTGCTAAATCGATAAACGATCGACATAATTATTTCTTTTGTTAGTAATAATTGCTTTGTTATCTTATAATCTAAAATTTTCTTATCAAGTTTATTAATTTTTGTTCGAACAATAATTACTCTTATATCGTCGAAATACTTTTGTTAGCTATTTAGTTTTCTAAAAATCTTGAAAGTAAACAAATCGAAATGTTTTTCAAAATAAAACTTGTCTTTAATAATTTTCGCTTACATAGTATTGCGAAACGTAATTTTTATAAAAAGTAATTTATTGTTTTTGTTAAATTGCAAAGACTTTTTTATAACAAATTGATTTGCGACTTATAAGTAATATAAATCGCTTGTTGTAATTATAAAGTATTAATTAATTTCTTGTCGCAAAATATTGGTTTTTAAAATTAGCATTCTTATTAACGTCGTCTTGTTTAATTTATAATTATTATAAATGTTTTTATGTTAAATTTATTTATTAAGATTTAAGACGTTTGCAAAGATAAAATTAATTTACTTATCAAACTTACTAAGTTAATGCGATTAAATATCTTTCGAAGCTATAATTAGTGTTAAATCGTATTTGACTTTAAATTGACGCAATAAGTTTTTCCTAATACACGAACAAGTTATTTTGATTTTCTTCTAAATAGAACAAAGATTGTCTAAATTTTGTAATTTTTTTTTCGTCGAAAATTGCAAATGTTTTGTAAAATTATTTTTCTTTGTTTCTTATTAATTCAAAGCGATGTTTATTTATTTTGCGAGAATAATTAAATCGATTATTATTATAATTTAAAGACGTTAATCTAACATATTTTAACATCAATTTATGTACGAAAAAATATTATATCTTGTTTAATTTTATATCGTTATAAGAAAAATTATCGCAATATTTTCGTTCAAATCTTTATATTTAATATATAACATATAATTGAAAATTGTTAAAGAATCTCGTTATGTCTTTAAGTTTAATTTGTTAAGATTTCTTTTACATTTTTTTGTAAAAAAGTTATAAACATTTAATAAAGTTATAGCATTCGAGTTATCTAATTTTATTTATATAATCAAATATCGTTGTTTGCTTTAGTTGTTCAAGTCTAACAATTAAATAAACTTATGTCTTAACTTTAAGATATAAAATTTAACTTACAATATTGTTGCGTTTATTATAAATAGATTTGATTTTTACTCGAAATTTTTAATATTTTGCATTGTATTAAATACGACTTTAAATTACAAATTCGATTCGACATTAATATTATTTTTAAATGCATTAATATATATATTATTTACGATTTTTTATATTGTGTTTTTAACGAATAATTAATTTTATTTTCGATTTAATTTACGATGTGTTAAAGTAAATTTAACAATATTAATAATAAAAAGAGTCGAAATCGCATAAGCGTAAATTTAAGAAATAAAATATAAAAGCGCAATCGAATAAGCGTAAATTTGAAAAATCAAATGTTAGAACGCAACGTAACAATAGAATTATAAGATAAAGTAAAAGATTTTAACGACAAAAGAGTAGATTTATAAAATAAAGTATAAAAACGCAATAACGTAAAAGTAGATTTGTATTCGAATTCGTTCGAATTTCTCTTTTTATTACTTAAAATTTTTGTTAAATCTTGAGTTTCTTGCGAAAGCAACTATGTCTTCTTTATAATAATATTACTTGTTAGTGCATCTATTAATTTGCGTCAATATTAAAAGTTACTTACTCTTTATTTTTTTTATTTTTTTAAAAATGAATAATTTGTTGTTTTTATTAGTGTGATCGTTGGGTCGAATTTCAGCCCGATCGGGTTGACCCGCCCAACCCTAACCCTAGGGTCAGGCAAATTTCCTAGTTTAACAGGGTGGAACGAGCGAAGAATGCGTGCCAAGTGTCTAACTCGACCCACTCGATCACGTGACGTCACGTGATACGCTAACCATATGCGACTAGCGTGGACCCTGCACTAGCCTAATCGGGCTAGCTTGAATCCTGCGCCAGCTTAATTGGGTTAGCGCATAGATAAGATAAGATAAGATAAGATAAGATAAGCGAATGCTAACGCGACGAAGTTAGCTTAAGTTCTTGGCATTGGCCCAAAGAAACCCGACCCTAGGGTCGGGTTCGCGCCTTAACCCTGGCCCAACCCTACGAGGCCCAAGAGGGTGGGTCGAGTTGAGAAAAAAGTGTTCGACTCGATCTAACAATTACACTAGTTTTTATTGCAATCTTAGTTGCGCATATTAGTATCTTTTGTTCTTTATATAAATAAGTTTGTTTTATAATTGAAGAACTTAAATTGCTAATATGTTTTGTTTAACAAAACTTTAAAAGAAATCAAAGTCGAAATAAATAAACTTTAGTTCGTTAAAAACAACTTCTTGATATTATTTTTTGAAAACATTTATAACAAAGAAGCAAACAATGTTGATATTATCTATTATAAAATAAATCTTAAAGATCATATTTGTAACGTCGCTCTCTTAAGAAAAGAATTAAGCTATTATAGTGCTTTAAAATCGTTTACGACTTTTAGTAATTATTAACGATTTCTTTTTCTTTACTTGTCGCTTGTCATAATAACGAATATTTTATATTATATAATTGAGCGTCTTTTAAGATTACGTCGAGCTCAAATTAAAAAAAAGAAATAATCTCGATTACATTGCTTAAAATTCTTGAATCGTACTTTAAAACTTTCGTTTGTTGTCTTTTATTATTAATAATTTATTTATAAAACTTTGCTTCTTAAGCTTAGCAATTAAAGCATCAATAATTCTTTTATACTTTTTATCAATTATAAAATCGATTGTTTAAAATTTATCTTTAATATAAGTTTTTAATTAAGATTATAAAAGAAAGATTAAGTTAAAATCAAATGCAATCGTTATTTTAAAAAGATATGCTAATCGCTAATAAATACGTTAATACGATCAAAATTTATTAAAGTATTAAAGAAAAAATTAAAGAAATAAAGAGATAAAAACAAGATTTAAGATAAGCTTAGTTTTCGCGATTATTTAATGTAAGTTAGCGTAAAATAGTGTTATTTAATTGAAGTCGTTAATTTTTAAAAGCGCTTTAACTAGTAACTTAAATAATTATTAAGCAAGTTAAAATTAATATACAAAAGAATATACAAGATATTTTTGAAACAAGTCTTTATAATAGATGTTAAATTTATAAAAAGCGAGATTATGCAATTCGTCTCTTTCGTCTATATATTAAATTTTTATTTCGAGTTTTATTAAACGACAATTCTAGTCTATCTATTATATAAAAATCATTCTATTTCTAAATCTTAAAAAGAATTTTTGCTATTAATAGTATTTTTAACTAATTAAGATGTCTCAAATAACTATTAATTTTTAGATAATAACGACAATGAATTTTAATTGTGAAATGCTTACTAACAATGCAATTATTAGCTCAAGTCAAACTATGTTAGATTGACAATTATAAAGAAGTTCTAAATGCATCTAATTTTAAATTTGTTTTTTATACAAATTATTAGATCAAGTTAAACTATGTTAAATTAACAAATATAAAGAAGTTCTAGTTGCGTCTAATTCTAAAATCGCATTTTATACAAAATTAATGAATTTTAATTATTCGAATATCTAGTAATCAAAGCATTAAATTAGAAAAAAGTGCTACTTTAAAAAAAAAAATTAAAATATCTTCGAATATTGTTGCAATTTTTAGATTACGCTAGTTTGTATTAAATTAATTGTAATCTATAAAATTCAATTGCGTTATATTACATTTAAAAATGTTATTATACATTTCGAATTATTGCAATTATTTTAACAATTTGTATACAAGATTTTTTGTTAATATCTTAGTTTATTTAGATTGTCTTAATATAATTTTATTGTGAACAATATAATTTTTAATTAATTATTTAATGCATACAATCTTTATATATATTTTATTAAAAGCATTTTTTTTTGTTAAAAATTTAAAATTAAATTTATAAAGAATTTTCTTAAAACAATAATATTGCGTTCTAAGTTATTTTTTTTGTTTAACAAAAAGAAATTTTTGAATTATTAAATATTGTAATAGCGTTTAAATTTAAAATCGTAATTCTTCTTTAATAGTTTGTAATTTAAAAAATAAACTTTGAATTTATTTTATAATGTATAGCTTGTTATGTTAATTTAATTTCTATTTTTTGTTAACAATGCTTTGTTTTTTCGAATGCGAAAGAAATACTTAATTAAAAGTTAATTTTAACTTCGTAATTAAACAATCTAAAAGTATACAATTAGCGATTATCTTTTTCTTGTAAACACGTCTAATTCGAGCAAATTAATTAATATATGTAGTTTATTGCTTAATTATTATAAAAATGTTAATCTTAAATCAAAATTATTATTATTCGAAATTGCGACAATAAATGTATTTTGCTAATTACACATACAACGATTAAAAAAAAATATAAATCAAAGATATAAGAATTTTTTTTTTTTTTTTATAAAGTGTTTTTGTTATTATTTTAAGCTTAATTTTTGTAATTACAATAACGATAAACATATATTTGTACATCTTGTTCTTTGTTTTAATGTTTAATTAATTCTTGATTTACAATTTCTCTTCAATCAATTAATTTTTATTAACGTCAAAAAATGTAACATAAACGTAAATAATATAGCGTAAAGATATAAATGTCTTTCGTCAATTTTATTGTTTTGACGTTGAAGTGTTGTATTCGAAGTTTATCTAAAATCGTAATTCGAAACATCTTAATGTTCGTTTTATATACTTTAGATATTGTTACTTGCAAAACAAGCTTATTTAATAACAATATTATTTTTAATCTTTTCTTTCGAAAGCAATTCGAATTAATTGTTTGAAGCGAATATAAATCAATAATTCCAAACGTCTTTTAAACAAACATTTAAATTTTTTTATTGTTGCTTCGACATATTTTTTGCGAAAAGTATTATATTGTTTGTTAAGATTCGTTATAATTGTTATCGTAAAAACTAAAAGCAAATAAGTAAACATACTTTATTTAAAGACTTCGAATAACGCAAAATAAAAAATTAGCTTTTCGAAAGATGTAAATTATAAACTTTTTAAAATTCTTTATTTAAAGAATCGATAAAACATCAATCTTATTTTTTTTTCTTTCGATAGTATTTAAATTATTTGCTTATAATTCGAAGTCTTTTTATTTATTTTATTGAGCTTTATTCGATTAACAATTACTCTTTTATTATTTAAATAATTTTGTTAATAATTGAGTTTCGCTTAAGTTCTAAATAAGATAAAGCGTTATTAAATATTATAGAATTAGATAATAATACTTAATTCGATAATTCGCTTCTTTAATCGTTTTTATAATAAAATTATTTGTCGAGATCAAATATATCTTTAAACGCTAAATTACTTTATTTTTTAATTTTTATTTGTTAATGTCTTTATAATTGTTAAGTAACGTTAATAAGCAAAATCTTATATTAATTTTTGTATATTTTTATTAAGTTTTTCTTTACGCAAAAACAAGTAATACTAATTTTATTTTGCGAGAACAATAAATTGTTAAATGATATGTTTGCTTTTTTGCAAACAAACGCAAATAACTTGCAAAGTCGTTTATCTTAATGTTTTATTAATCGAAAGCGATATTCGTTTATTGTTCGAAAAACATTTGACTTATTATTATTTCGATTTATCTATGTTAATTTAACATACTTTGACATTAATCGATTTACGAAAAAATAACATATATTTTTGAATTCGTAATAGTAAAAGAAAAGTCTTATTTAAGTTGTTTTTCGCTTATTTACTTTTAATTTACAATACATTGTTAAAATATTCGATTTTTATAAACAAACTCTTTAATAGAATTTGTTAACGAGCTTCGACGTTCTTCGATTTATCATAAAGATATTTTAGTGTATCTTAATTATTTTGTCATCTCTTCTTATTAATATAATTAAGCATAACAATAGACGTAAATAATTGAATTCTAATAATAATATAAATTAATATCTTGATTGCGATATATAGAGCTTGTCTTTTAAATTCTTCGTACTTACGCTAATGTTAATTTGAGCATATTTGTGTATTTTTTTGTAGTAATAGCGACGTCAAATTACGAACTCGTCACAATATGATTGATATATTTGAATATATTGTTGTGCATTTTGTTACAATTTTGTGTACTATATTTTGTAATAAATTATTAATTCTGTTTTCGACTTCGTTTGCGACGTCTTAAAATAAATTTAGCATTGCTAGTAACAAAGAGAATTGAAACAACGTAAACGTGAGTTTAAGAAAAGAAATAAAAAAACGCGACAAAGTAAACGTAAGCTTAAAAATTAAAATAAAAAAGAACGACGTCGTAAAAATAAATTTAAAAGATAGAATAAAAAAGAACGACAACGTAAAAATAAATTTAAGAAACGAAATAAAAAAGAGCGACGACGTAAAAGTAAACTCGTAAATGTTATTGTTCGAATCGTTCTTCTTATTACTTAAGATGTTTATCGAAAATAAAATTTTTTACGTTAACAACTTAGTTTGCTCTATAACTTTAATAGTTGTTAGCGCGTCTATTATTATAAAAAGACGTTAAACAATATTAATTTTAATTTTTTTAATTTTTTTTATTGTTAGTTTTCGCTTAAGTTTATAGTAGTCTAAGTTGCGCATATTATTATTCTTTGTTTCTCGTAAAAGTTTGTTCGTTTTATCGCTTTAAAATTCGAAAGATTAATGTATTTTGTTTAACAAATATTCGAAATAAATTACAATTGTAATAAATTTACTTCAAGCTATCGATATAAGTTTTTTTTAATTTGAGCTAAAAAATATTTATCGCAAAGAAACAAATTATGTCAATATCGTTTATTATAAAATTAATTTCGAAAATTGTTTTTGTAACGTTAATTTTTTAAAAGAGTAACTAAGCTATTACGAAGCTTTAAGATCGATTTCGATTTTTAGCGATTATTAACGGCTTTTTTTTTTTTTACTTGTCGCTTGTTTTAATATTTGCAATTTTGTATTATTATTTTCGTGTTATTTAAAAATCAATGCAATAACAAATTAAAAAGAAGAAAACATCTTAATTAAGTTGTTCGAAACTATTAAGTTACAATAATAAACTTCGTTAACACTCTTTTAAATAAAAAGACGTTCAAGAAGACATTTTTTTTCAATTATATCGTAGAAGTTCGATGTATAATGTTTAAATTATTAATAATTGCGAATTTGTAAAACTAAAGTCTTTCGCGAAAGTAATACAACAATTATTAATTAACGAGAAATATTAAATTCAAAACAACGTTAAAGATCGTAGCGAAAGTCGCAAATTACTTTTATAATAAATTGATAAAATAAATATCTAAAAGAACGTCAAGTAAATGTGAGATTTTGCATAATAATTAGAGACTCGAATAATAAGAGCAATTTAAAAAATTTTAATACGTGCAAATTTAAGCAAAACGCAAAGTATTATAAAGTTAAAATAAATAATTCTTTGCAACTAAAATAAGAACGCAATAACTAAATGTGTAAATATTGTATGTTTGAGATTTCGATTACTTTGACGAGAATATTGTGTTAAATTAATTTTTTCTAATTTTATTAAAACATTATAGATAAGTTAACTCAATTCAACAAAAATACTAATTAGATAAAGATTTTTTTGAACAAAAACTACAAAGAAGTTAAGATATTTAAATAGATTTGTAGATTATAATTATTATTTTCAAAATTGTCTATATTTTCTAATTATGCTTAATTTAGAGATTAAAGCTTGTTAATTTTATTTACAACAAAATAACTTCGATTTTATCAAAGCAAAATTAAAAAAATGCATTAACAAGAAGCGAATTCTGCTTACATTCGTCGCAAATAATTGCACTTCTTTAAATGTCAATGCATACAACATATTTATTATATCAAAAAAATTTGTTCGACAATGTGCTTCAATAATGCGTTAGTTGCGTCGATTGTTACGACGAAAAAATATCTTTTGTCTTGTTAATTTTAGACTCTTGTTAACGTTTATTGTAGTTAAAGCAAGTTTTAGCTCTTTTTATATATAGATTTCTCGTATCAAATATTATTAATAATTGTCGTTAACGCTAATAACAAGACACAATTCGATCAAAAATAAAAGTTCTCTTTTAAATATATAATAGAACGAATTTCTAATAATTATTTTTAATAATAATAAAGATATATTGATAGCTTTTAAAGCTAAATTGCGTTCGACAATCTATTAACAAAAGACAATAATAATTATTAATAAAGAATTTACATATTTTAGATCTAATAAAAGCAAAAAGAAGTTTAAAAGTGCGAAGAAAATAAAGAGACGCAAGACTACAATCGAGTTGAATAATAAAAAAATAATATTAACAAAAAAAACGCGCGAACAATTTAAAAACAAGAAAAAGAAGTTGTTTATTAAGAAGAAGCAAACATTAAAAAAGAATTGCAAAGATAAAAGACATAAAAAGAATTGTTAACGCACGAAAATAAATAGAAGTCGACGAAGATTTCGAATCTTTTGCATTCGACTCATAAATAAAGAAAGTAACTTCGCAATTTAATAATTATTGTTAAAATTGCAATATTTTGCAAAGTTCGTTACATATACGAAGACTTTACTTAAGATTATACTTTTATCGTTTATTAATAATTTGTTAAGTATTAAATGTTAATTTGATCTAAATCGATTAAACGAACAACGCAATCGTCTAATTCTCTTTCTTGTTCTTTGTTGTATTTGTAGATTAGTCAAGTCTTTTTTGTTGTACGTCAACAATTAATTAACGTAATTGTTAATTTAGCTCTTGATCGAAATGTTCGAAGATTTAAAACTTTCGAAGATCTAACATACGTATTATTAGACAACTAATAGTTACATTTAATTGTTAAATTTACAAACGCATTTGCAATCTATTGCGTGTGCAATTTTCATTGTTATCTATTAAAAGACGAAATCGAATTAAGTTGTTAATTAAGATTTAAACTTTCTAATAATAAAGCTTCAATTTTTACTTCTTTTAAGACAAATAAAAGAAAGCGTCTATCTTAATAAATATCGCTAGATTAATAGTTATGTCTAAATTGATTTTTTTGATCGATTAAGCTATGTCTTTTAGCGATTCGACTTAATTTGTTTTAATCTTTTATCTTTCGTATTAACGATTAAGATAATCGATGTTTTAATTAAGCATCGTCGTAATCGAAAATAGTTTTAATTAAGAATAATGTTTTCTTTTCGCGCGTATGCTTTGTCTTAGTCGCATTAAAAACATATTAAATACGAAAAATCAATACAAATTTTAAGAAAAATAAATTATGTAAAACTTTAATGCGTAAGTTCGATATTATTGTTACAATTTATATATTAATTGTATATAAACTTTGCGCAAATACAATAAAATTTTAAGTCTAATTACGTAATTGAAAGAACAATCAAAGAAAACTTTATTTTGTTGTTAATTTTAAACATTTCGATATATAACGAAATTTATGTGTAGTTAATATAATTTGTGTTTCGATTCTTTTTATAGATTTGTCTTTGACGCGATTTAAACGCGCATGCGAAGAGATTTACTTAACAACGTTATTTCGAAAAAAAATATGTTGTTTTTTTGAAGATGCTTTAATAAAAAGCTTTAAAAAAGTATTACTAGCTCGTTCGAAAACGAAATTTTAATAAAAAAACGTGTAACAAACAATGTTTTCTTTAGATTTATAACAAAATAACGTTAAGAATCTCGTATATTTTTTTGGTTTTAATAAAAAAAATCTTTGTATTCTTATCAATTAATTTAGATATAAACGTATTTCTAAAATACATTTTTTTGTTATACATTTAATATAATTGTTGCAACTTTACAATCAAAAAAACAAAGCTTATCTTTCTTCTCTTTATTGTTTTGTCAATTTAACAATTCTTGTTAAATTAACGACTTTTGTTAGTCTAACGAAACTAATTAATTTAACGACAATAGCGAAAATAAATTGTTTAGTATTTTCGATTTTACAACTAATGCTTAGCGCAATTTGTTTCGCTTCACGTTTATTATTAATGTCTTTTCGTTATTCTTTTTGTTATATATTAAATCGAAGATCAAGTTTATTATTTTATCTTATATAATACGTTCAATTATTAAGCGATAAATTAACAAAGATTGTATTAATTTGTTTGAAATTGTTTGTAAACGTTGCAATTCTTATTAGTACAACAAACAACAAATGTTTGCGTTATATAATTCTTAATAACATAAATTTTATTAAGAATAACTTTGTAAAAGTAAATATAATGCAAAGCTTTACAAGTCGTATTTTAGATTTTATCTTATTAACTTAATTTCTTCTTAAACGTTTTTAAGTTCTTAAACAATAAAAACTTAAAATAGAATTTAATAACTTCGTCGTATGTAATTAGTACAACATTTGCTATTTGCATTATATATAATGCTTTAGAATTAATTATCTTTAAAAGAGCATAATGTTTAATAACGTTAAAAAAAATATCAAATTTAAAATGCTTTGCGAACTCGTTTATTTATTAATTTATAAACGTTAACATTGCGACAATAAAAGTAATCTTAAAATTATTCTTAGCGCTAAGTTGATTAATTATTATAATTACGATAATTGTTACAATCTTGCATAATTTTATTTCATTAATTATTATTTTTTAATAAGCTTGTCTAATTTAGTTTCGAACTTATGCATTATTGTTATATTTGTGAACTAATAATTATATAAATGCGACGTTAAATCTTTTATCTCTTAAGTTTTTTTACTATTTTAACGAATAATTTTAAAGTCTAAAATCTTGTTTAATTTAATAATATTGATTTTATTTCGTTTTGCAACAACAATATTATATTTATTCCTTTATAAAACAAGAAAACGATGCGTTCGAAAACGTATATAATACTTAATACAATTAATTTTGCTATAGTAGTTGCTTTTGATAAACAATTTGTTAAGCGAACTAACAATTAAAGTTGATCTAATGCTTTATTATTTAAAGCTTGACTTTATTAGCGTCTTAATTGTTACATTAGATTTCGAAGAATAAAACAAAAAGAAGTTTTATTGATCGCTAATAAAACAATTAATGTTGAGCGAAAATAACTTGAAACGTTTTATAACAACTAATTAAATGCAATATTAATTGTACTTAAGCGAGAATTTAGCAATCTTGTTATTATTATCTTCGTTGTTATTATTGTTATTTAATAAATTTTTAGCGCAAAGCGCGCGTTTGTAATTTAACTATGTCGAAAAATAAAATAAAAAAAGAAAAACAACAAGTTAGTTGTTATTAGATAGTCTTATGAACGAAACTTTAATCAACTTATTAATTTGAAAGAAAAAGAACGAGATAAAAGAAAAAGAAAATCTAATATAATTCGACTTAATTTGACATAATTCGACGATCTCTTTCTATTAATAAGTGAATGTAAGCTAAAATAATTAAATTCTTTAAAGACTTTACTAATTCTTAATCTCTTAAGCGTTTTTATCTATTATTAAGATTAGAGTCTTACATAGACGCGCAATTATAGCGAGATTTAAACGAGATTCGAAAGAATAAGAATGTGACATTTTAACATAATCTAACGACGTTTAAACACAATCTATTGATCTTTTTTTTTAAGACTTCGTCGAAGTTACGATCTCTTAAACGTTCTCTTCTATTATATTTTTCTAATTTAATTTATTTTTTCTTTTAGATTTCTTGCTTTCTTCTTGTCAAAGTTACAATTAACATCAAATATGCTAAGTATATTGTCGAATTTATTTTTAAGAAATAAATTAAAATAAACAAAGCAATAAAAGTCTAAAGCATTATTGTTAACTATTTCTTCGTTCTCTATTAATACAATTAGAATCTCGCGTAAATGCGCGATTGTAACAAAGAAATAACTCGTAAGAATAAAAGTGTAACATTTTAACTTAATTTAATCGCATTTTAATAATATCTTACAATTTTTTTTAAAGACGTTATCGAAGTTACGATCTTTTAGACGTTCTCTTCTATTATATCTCTTTAACTTACGTTTTTTTCTTTTTCTTTTAGATTTTTTGTCTTTTCTTTGTTAAAGTTACAATCGACATCGAATACGTCAAGTATATCGTCAAATACAAATTTAAAAAATAACTTACAATAAAAAAAGCGATAAAAGCTAGAATTTTATCGTTAAATATTGTTTCGTTCTTTATTATTAAAATTGAAATCTCGCATAAGCGCACAATTGTAACAAAGAACAAGATCGTAATTTGTAATTTACTTATATATATATAAAGAAATGCTATATAACATATCGAATGCATAAAGAAAATTAAAGTAAGTCTATAAATTATATATATAAAACATGAATAAGTACGTGAGAATTATAAGCAAAAGAATGTAAACGAAAAGTATTTTAAGATAATTAATTTGCAAAAGCTATAAAACTATTAAAGTAATTGTAACTTAACGTTTGTTCGACAAAGAAACAATCTTTATTAAATATTTTATGTTTTTCGAATTTAATACGTTTGTTTTGTTGACTCGCTAATTGATTTATAAGCAAAGAGTTAATAAGAACAAAATTAAATATGTAGTCTTTGTAATCAAAATAACATCGTTGATCAAATTAATCTTGTCTAACTTCGACTTATTTTAAATTTAAAAATAACTTTATTTTTAATAGTTTATCGTCTTTTGATGCGATTAAAGTAATATATCTTATTATTAAACTTAAATATTTTAACGATTTTTTTTACAATTATTAAGAGTTTCTTTATAAACGAATACAAAGACAATTAAAGAAAATATGTATAAACGTAAGTATTTGTTTTGTTTGCGAAGAGTTACATCTTTTGATCGCATGCAATGATACTTAAAAGCCTGCTCTATACTATTGAGCAAACGACTTCGTCGAAGACTTTTAGAAGAAACACTAAGTTAAATTAACTTAAACGACAACAACATGAGTTTAGAATCTTCTATAGAAGTAAAACAAACGACAACAAATTAACTCGAAATAATAGAATTAATTGATTGATCTTATGTGCTCTTAAGAAACGTAAAGAACAATTATTCAAAGCTTACGATTTAAATGTTTTTAACTCTTTAAATCAAATTAGAGACAAACGATGTTGCATTTTTAACGCGACTTTCTAGCACAACAATCTTATTGTTAAAGCGCAACTTTTGTCAATTGCGAAAAGATTTTAAACTCGTTATTAAAAAAATAATAACAATAACGATCTTAAAGAATTAGAGAAAAATAATACTTGAATAAACGAAAAAAAAACTAAGATCGAAAACTTAAAAAAGCGATTAAAAACAAAATCTACAACAACAAGAACAACTATACAAGTTAACATTTAAGAAAAGATAATTAAATATTTAACGAAATATTCGATTATTAATATATTTAAATTGTTGCAATCTTTTCTTAACTTAACGAACAAAAAGTTGTATTAATTGTTCAATAATTAGATTAATTATGTTATAACTCACTAATTGTTGCAATTTAAATGCACAACTAACGATATAAACAAATGTTTTAATAACGTTAATCTTAAATTATTGCACAATCTCTTCAGCTTTAGAAGCTTAAACAAATAACGAAACAATTTACAATATGTTTTTTATAAAGATCGCAACAACGTCTAAACATATACTTAATTCAAATTAAGTAAAACGACTTGCGCGTCGCAAAATCGATCTTATACAATTTAACATCAAGAGATAACAAGAGCGATCGAATTTCTTATTAATTATTTGATCTTCGCAAACAATCTAATATATCAACTAGTTCGTCAATAAAACATAGTAAGAAAAATTCAAATATATAATAAGTTTTATACGAGAAACTAATAATAAAGAACTTAATTAAATCTTTCGAATAAAGTAATCGTAATATCTATTATGTTATTTATTGACAAGATTGTGTTAATTAGATTGTACGACAACAAGCAAGCATATTCGATATACATAACAATCGAAAATCTTGACAACAAAACAAGAAAAAGTTAGACTTATTTAAACTTCGTTTAGCTAAATTTCCTTTTAATTGTTAAATCAAAAAATATAGACATTAAGATCAATATATATTATTAAACAATAAAAATAATTTTTAAGCGTAAAAGCAAGAAAAATTTTACGAAGTATTTATTCTAATTGATTGTTTGTAGTTGTTAAGACTTTTGCTATTAAAGAAATGTTTATTTTTTGAGCTAACAAATACATTCGACGTAATTATTCTATATTGATCGACATAAATATCAATTATAAGAAATAAAATTCTAATTGTCGACGTTAAAAGCAATCAACATTGCAATATATACACAATCTTATTTATTTAACGCGAAAATATACGTATTAATTAATTTAATCGCACTTACGAAAGCACTTAAACGCAAATTCTTTATTAAATTAAAAATAACATTTTGAATAAACATTCAAATTAGATGCATTCGATAAAAAACTTTGCTTAAAAATATTAATTTGTGAACATTTACGATACAATAATAATAAATATTTTGCATTAACTTTATAGCAACGACATTGTAAATTATTTGCTCAAATAAGTTCGCAAACTTATTAATTATTATGTTTTACAATTTTAGAAAAATTAAAATAACTCTATTTTTTCAAGAGAAAACGTAGCAAATTAGCTTGAACGACGCTTTTAACTCGTAATGATGTACGTGAAACTTAAATATTTTAATTATTTTAATAAAGTTAAGCAATAAATAGACAATAAGTAGAAGTCGATTTTGCGTCAACTAATTCTTATAATAGTTTTGTTATTTACTTCAATTTTATCGTATACGATGTTATACGTTCGAACGTTTCTAAACTTTATTATGCTAGCACATTATTAAACTTACAACGATCAAACATTGCGCTATATAAATTATGCCTCGTATTATATTAATAAACTAAAAAAGATTTTTCGCAAATTTCGAAAAAAAAAGAGATTTAATAGATTATTTCAACTTTTTTAAATATTATGTATTAAATTATTAAGTTTCTCACATAAAAAAATATAAAACTTCAATTAAATACAACAATTCGACAAAGAAAACGATGCACAAAGAAGTTAAATCGTAATATAATCGAACTAATAAGCATTTAAATTATTAAAAATAGATTTTGTATTACAATACTTAAAAGATCAAAATACAAATAATAAACTTTCTATTATTACATAATAATTCGAGAGCGTTCAATTAAATTAATACAACGTTTAAATAAAATATCATTACAACTAATTAAATTAATACGAACGAAAAAATTAAAATTACAAGAGTTTCACAATTATAAGAATTAAAGTTGTCTCGCTAAACGATTAATTCGAACATAAAGAATAGACTCAAAATAATTAATATAAGTTTTAAACATTGAAGATGCGTTATTAATATTATTAAATGTTTTTAAATTTTCGATTTTATTAAAGCTCTTAATTCGTTTATTCGTTATTAACGAATCGTAAAAGATCGAGCACAAAAGAAAAAAAACGACTTTTGAAAGCAAAAACATCTTCTTCTATCGCAAAAAAAAATAATTTTTCGTAAGTAAATAATTGTTTTGTTTGCATTTATTTCTCTGTTATTTGTTGAAAACGTAATGTCAAAATGAAAAATATCAATAAATAGATTCGCGAAATAGATCGTTGCTTTTATGTCTAAGACAACAAGAATGATTTGATTCATTCGACAAGACTAAATATAAGCTTAGAATTACATATTTAGCGCAAAAAAATTAATAAATAATAGAAGAACAAAACGAAAGATTTTAAGTTGCATTGAAAAAACATTGATAAAACAATTACTAATTGTAATAACGATTCAAAATTCTAACAATAAGCGATATAATCGTAAAGAAAAAGCGATATGTTATTAAAAAACTTTGATAGATGCTTTGCAATAACGCAATAATAACTTTTCTTATAACATTTATAAAATAATTGAAGCAAATTGTTTTAATCGAAAACGTTAATCAAATTGATAGAATTTGAATTTGCGTTAATTTTAAACGTTGTCAATTATTAAACGCAATGCTTATGTCGTTTCGACGAACGAAATAGACAAGAATTTCTATATTAATAATTTTTGCGATTAAGAAATGTACAATTCGTTATACAACGACAACTAAAAAAATCTTGACATTAAACAAGCTAACAAAATAACGAAAGACATAACAATAAAGATTGCGAAGCGAAAATAAAATGTTATTGCGACGACTAAAATCGTAACAACAAGAACTACGAAACAAAAATAAAAAACTTAAAGAATTGTCAAAAATATAACGACGAAAATCGCGAAATAAGATAAACTAATAATTAAAGAGAGTGCGAATCAAAATAACGCAATTGCTAAATCAACGAACAAGTTTAAAAGCGTCAAATAGATAATAAGACGAAGCAATGTATATAAATTTGATTGCGATAAATTGTACGTTGTTGCTTTGATTACGCTTTGCGACGTTGATTAAAACAAGTAAAGTAATACTATTGTTCAAAACTTCGAATGTAGACTATGTGAGAATTAAATATCTAAACAAACGATGCAATGTTAGTCGAACAATTAATCGAACTTGTTAAGTAATTAGATTAACGAACAAAATAATATTCGCTAAAATAATAATAACAATTGTTAAACTCAATATTATGTCTAAATTATAATATAAGTTTGCAAGAAACAATGTAATTTTCTATTTGTTTCTAATAAATAGTTCTAGTGTCTAATGTATTCGATTATATAGTTTCGATAATTGTTTAAATCTATGTTTATAGATTTGCAAAATCTAAAGAATTTAGAGAATATCTTGATACGTTTAGCTCGATTTGCTTGTCGACATGCGAATGAAGTATAAATCTCTAATAGTTCTTAAGATCTTAAGCGTACTATTATTAGCAAATTTCTTTGCTTTGCATTTAGTAAATATAAATATATATTTAGTATAATCTTAATATAAAAAAGAATAAAGAAATTTACTAAAAATTGAAGAATCTTCGATAAAAATATTAATCTAAATATAATCTAAGTATATATTATATATAGATTAACAATTTAAAATATATAAAAGCAAACTTCTCGATTGCAATAGTTATTTAATGTTGAAAGTAAATTAGTATAAATTTAGCATTATTTAAGACTAAATTAAAAGCATACTTCTTACTAATAGATTTAAAATTGAAAAACAAATTTTCGAAAAGCAATAAGTAATAATTAAAAAGCATCTCTAAAGCTTATATTAGTATAGATCTAATATGCGTTAAGTTAATATATATATAATATATAATCGAACATTTAAAAAATAAAATAAGTATTTGTATATAATATAAATAATAGAAGAAATAAAAACTAAGTTATATATATAAAAAGTATAAGATAGGTTTATTTTGTAATAAAATTGTATATTATACAAAGAAAAGAAAGCTAAATTATAATAACTCCAAAGTTTAAGTTATATTTATATTTAATATAAACTCAATCTACGCAGTATACTTTATATTGCTAATATATTAATATATAAGTATGCTTGTTATATACTTATATTTATACAATATATAAGCTCAATCTAGTTGACACTTGTATTAAATATACTTCAATTTAATTGTATAGCTTGCATTATATTAATTTTTAGATTAAACTTACAATTTAAGCGTACTATTATAATATAAGCGCGATATATATTAAATATAAGAGAATTATATACTTTTCGACAAGATAACATATGTTAATTAATCTATTATTAGTATCAAAATTTGCAACTAAATATGCTTAGTCTATACTATATATATAGAGAGAAGTATAGTTGCTTACTTGCGTTAGCATAATATATATATATATAATATTGTAACTAAAATATTGTAACTAAAATATTATTGTTATTCAATATAAATTTAGTATAGATTTAGTCGATATTAAATATATAGATAACTAACAATTAATTATAGTAAAAGTTATTTCGCATATTTAATTATTTTCTATAACAATATTATAGTTGCTTATATTTAGTATATACTAAGTTGTAATAAGATTTATAATATTTATACAATCGAATTAAATAACAATACGCAAGTTTCGAGATTAAATATCTCTATTAATGCTTAATATATGCTACGCTTAAATAGAATTATTCTTAATTACTATTCTATTTTAGGACTTTTAATATAGATATTGTTTATATTTAGCATAGATTTAACTTAGACAAAAAGTAACTATTTATTAATACTATTTTGTTCTTATATATATTTAGCTTAATTTGAGTATAAATTTAGTATATATCTAGCAGAAATTGTGTTATAAATTAATATTTACTTAAAGATACAAAGTCTCGATTTAAATAAAAATATAAATCTTGATAAAATAATAAGCGTACGTTATATATAAGCTCTGCATATACTTATTATAATATATATTAAAAATCGAGAAACTTATTGTGTTAATAATCTAAGTATTATTGTAATAAATTCTAAGATCGACAATCTAATCAATAGCGCTTATATTAAATATATGCTAAGATCTTTATATAAAAATAATCTTAAAATATACTTAGAATATACTTTGTAAACTTAGAAATATATACTAAATCTATATAGATAATTAGAAAAGATAAAGATAAAAGACGCAAAAACAATATTTTAATTCGACAAAGAACGCTAGTAACTTTATTGAACTTAATATTTTAATTTTATTTGAATCTAGACTATGCTACGCAAATACTAAGTATGTATCTAAATTGCGTCGCGCATTAACGCATAGTTTTCGATGCGTTCGAATACTTAAGTCTCTGTTAATACTAAATATATACTTAGCTTAGCAAATCTGCGTTGTAACTTTGTAATTAATATATTTATTTTCGAAAGTTAATGCTTAATATATGCTATGCTTGTATATTAATAGTATATTTATTCTCGAAAATCGATATTTAATATATGCTATACTTGTATTTAATTCTTTCTTTAATATTTTAGTAAAATATCTTTAATTATTATATATTGTGTTTATGTTCAACATATGCGAAGATTATTCCGAATCAAATATTTGATTCGAGATAATCTTATTTCGAATTAGAGATCTATATTCGGAATAGACTATAATTCGAAAATGTTAAACTATTAATAGAATTAATAAAGAAACGTCTTAACAACTTTACGCATTGACGAATTAACAATTTAGATATTTTGCTACTTAATATGTCAAGAGTTAAAATCTCGACCGAGCTAGCTTTGAAACTTCGAATAATTTTTTAAAAATCTAAAAACTTTCCTATACTAAAATTAGCATCTATAGATATCTACAATTATCAAATTGTTGTTTAATTAATGTTTAACTTTAAAAATTTAAATGTTATACTTTAATTGTTATGCAATTGTTGTTTAACTATTGGAAAATCAAATTTCTAGTCTTAAATCGTTGTCTAATTGTTGTTCAACTATTGAAAATCTAAATTTCTAACTTCAAATCGTTAAACAATTGTTAAACAACTATAAAATATCTAGATTATTATTATTTAATCAATATATAATTATTGTACAATTGTTGTTTTTATTAGTAGAAAGTTTTAGACGAAATTTGCAATTAAATTTAGTGTGATCGTTGAATTGAGTCGAACACTTTTTTCTCAACTTAACTTATTCTCTTGGGTCTCATAGGGTTGGGTCAGGGTTAAGGCGCGAACTCGATCTTAGAATTGGATTTCGTCGAATTAATGTTAAGAACTTAAGCTAACTTCGTCGCGTTAGCATTCGCTTATCTTATCTTATCTTATCTATGCGCTAACTCGATTAATTTAGCGTAAGAATTCACGCTAATCACATGCGATTAGCGTAAATCCTGCGCTAATCGTATATAATTAGCGTATTACGTGATGTTACCTAATTGGATAAATTGAGTTGAGCGTTTGACGCGCCTCATGCGTTCGACTCACTCGATTAAGCTAGAAATTTTGCCTGGCCTCAGGATTAGAATTGGGCGAATCAATTCGTTCGAGTTGAAATTTAACTCGTCGATCACGCTAATTAAATATGCTTAATCTATATTATATATAGTAGAAAATATATAGTTGCTTATTTGTATTGATATAATATATGCGCATATAATGTTGCAACTCAAACAATGTTATTATTTAGTATAAATCTAGTATAGACTTAGTCGAGTTTAAATATATAGAAAACTAACAATTAATTATAGTAAAAGTTGTTTTGTATATTTAATTATTTTTTATAGCAATATTACAATTGCTTATACTTAATCTATTCTAAATTGCAATATAATTTATAATACTTATATAATCGAATTAAGCAAAAATATAAGTTTCGAGATTAGACGTAATTGTTAATACTTAGTATATGCTAGACTTAAATAGAATTGTTTTTAGTTATTGTTTTGCTTCGCAACTTTAAATATATATATTGTTTATACTTAATATAAACTTAATTTAAGCAAAAAGTTATTAGTTATTAATTTTATTTTTATTTTATATATATTTAATTTGATTTAGACATAGTTTTAGTACATATTTTACAAAAATTGTTACAAAGTTTCAATTTAAATAGAAATACAAGTCTTAATAAAATAGTAAATATAAATTATATATAGATACTATCTACATTTATTATAATATATATTAAAAGTAAACAAGTTTATGATATTAATAACTTAAGAATTATTGTAATAAATTTTAAGATTAACAATTTAATTAAAAGCACTTATACTATATATATACTAGAATATTCGTATATAAATAAATTCAATTTATACTCAAAATATGCTAGAAGAAGACAATAACATATATTAGATCTCTACAAATAATTAAGAAAAATAAAAATAAAAAACGCAAAAACAATATTTTTATTTAACAAAGAACACTAGTATTTTTGTTATCTTTAATACTTTAATTTTATTTAAGTCTAGTCTATACTATACAATTGCTAAATCTATATTAAGATTGTATTTTTTATTAATATATAATTTCGACGTATTTAAGTACTTAAGTTTTTGTCAATACTAGATATATATTTAGCTTAGCAGATTTTGTTTTGTAATTTGTAATTGTTAATATATTTTATTTTCGAAAATTAACTCTTAATTTATACTATATTCTTATTCAATTCTTTTTTCAATATTTTAAATTTTTATCTTTTTTACAAATTTCTAGATATATATTTTATATTATATATATACTACGTTTATTTCTAATATATAGAAAGTTATTTAATATCTACAATTAATATAGATTATATTTATGCTAGATATATACAAAGATTATCTTGAATAGAATTTTGCATTTGAAATGAACTTATCTTAGATCAAAGATTTGCATCTAGAATAAACTATAATCTAACAAAATTTATCGATTGTTTTTTGCGCTAGTATTTTCGCTTTCGCTTAGTCTCTATTAAGACTAAGTAAATATATATTAAAATAATATTAAGTCTATATTTAGACTATATATCATATTAATATATTAACAAACTATTAATTATTATTAAGAACAATAACTAAATAGATTCTTATTCGATTTATATTACATATATACAAGATATATGTTTTAACTGTAAAAATATATCTAGCAACTACAACTTAAAATTTGTATACAAAAACATAGTTTATACTAGATATATACTAAACGTGTTATCCAATTGTAAAAGCGAAAGTACTTAAAAAGTTTTAAATTTTATATAAGAGATTTAGTTTATACTTAGTATATATTGAATCTTACTATTTATTAGATTATCGAAAACAATCTTAACAACGTTATATTGCTAAAGATAGTTAATATACGCTAAGTCTATATAAGATATAAATAAAACTTACTTTAAATTAAACTTTTTACTCGATATAAGCTTATTTTAGAGAAAAAATAAGCATTCGATATAAATTGTAACTTGTATTTAATTTAAGTTATTCAAATAATTTATTATTTAATTTAGTTTTAATTCGAATAATTTCTCTAAGCAATTGATACGTTGTTATATTAAATTAATATAGTAATATTTAAATACGTTTGTTACGTAATTTATAACTCGTTTTGAAGAGTTTCTTTGTTTAATAATCTTTGCTATAATAATTAATTTGTCGATTTTTTCTTTTCTTTTGTTTTGTTAATTTGTTTGTTTAGATTTGTTTGTTTTTAATTACTAGTTACGTATTTAATAAATAATTGTTGTACTTTTTGTTTTTTAACAATTAAATTAGATTTCTTTAAATCAAATTTTATTTTTTTAAATATTTTATTTTCTAAAATTGTATTTATAAACTTTATAGTTATTATTTTTGTTATATTAAATATATAATTGTCTTTTATAATTGAAATAAAATCTTTAGTATGTTTTAAAGCAAATATAAACAATAGTAGAATTTTATTTTAATTTTACAATTTTTAATTGCTATCTTTTCTAGTCTTCTAAATACAAACGTATTCTTTTCAATTGTGCTTGCTTTAAATATTTTTTTTGTTACTTTTGCTATTAATATAATAGAGACAAACTTAAAGCTTGTATCTATATCTGTTTTTGTATTTATAATATACATCTATTAATAAGAGAATAATTTCTAATTCTAAGTTTTGGTTTTATTTTAGTTCTAATATTGATTCTAGTTCTAATTTTAATTTTAACTAACTTATTTTAATTTACTTAGATCAACTTCTAAATTAATAATTTTGTCTAGAAAATAAAATATATAATTTATAAACTCTTATATTAATATTACTACTTTATATTTGTTGCAAATCTATTTATAGTTTTATATATATAGAGAGTTACTACAAATAGATCTTTTATATTATGATCTAGAAAAAAAATACTAAAGCAATTGTATTATTATGTAAAAATATTATATTTCTATAGTTTATTTGTAATTTTTAGTTATACAATTTAACTATAAAATTAATAAAATAACTATTTATTGAATTTGCTACTAGATTTAACGTAAAAACTTTATACAATATATTTTTAACTTTTTTTTACAATTGAAATAATGAATTGTTAAATTGCTAATATAATATACAAAAAAGAGCTAATACAGTAAATATTTGTAGAATTAATATTTGTTTGTTTAATAGTTTAATTTCTAGAAATGCATTTTTCGTCTAACAATAACAACAAATAATTGTATTTTCTTAATTATAATACTCTTAAATATATACGCAAGCTTATTTAAGTTGTCTAATTATATTTTTTGACTTGTAAACTTTAAAATTCTATTGTTCTTTTAAAAACAAAAAAGTCTTTATTTTATTTTATTTTAAATATTAAATTGTATTATTACTTATTTATTAAAAAGCTATATCAATTGTATGTTAAAGTATTGTAATATTTATAATAATATTGCGTTCTACAATATAACTTGCTACATTATTAATGTAGCTAAAGATAAATATACTATATTTGTAGAAATAAAAAATATATATAAATTAGAAACAATATTAACAATATTAACAATATTGAAGATTCTTACAATAATTTTGTTTATTTCTGTTAAATATTAAATTAATTACTTGTTTTTATTAAAAACAAGTAATTCAATTAACAATATTGCGTAATATATTAAGTCTCTTTATTATATTAATTAATTGTATTAAAGATATATAATTAAAAATCCCTTTAATATTTATAAGCAAGCAAGATAGAGTATTGTTTTATTTTTAATTATTCATATACTATATACTAGATTTAGAACAATATCTATAGTAATTTTTTTTGCTTTTTATTTGCCTGTAATTCAAAATATCTTTGTTATATAGTAAATTTTTTGCTAAATATATAATTTTTATAGCGATTATCTTTTTTGTTATTTTAACAAAACAATTAAGAAATATAATAATTTTTTTTCAATTAAGAATATATTATCTTAGATTATAACACTATATAGTTTATATATATCGAGCTAGTAAATTACATATTTATTTTTATTTTTCTACAATTCTACTATTGTTACGTATAATATATTAATTATTTTTGATATTTACTAGTATATAATTGAATTTTTTTAAGAAATTTTCAAATTATCTTGTCTTTTTTTAAGCTCTTTTATTGTTTTTAAAATTTACTTTCTTGTTGTTACTCTAATTTTGTTTTGATAATTGAAAGCACAAACTATATTTTTTTAAGTCGAAAATAAAAACTTTACAATCAAAACTTATATATAATACAAAATAAAAAAGACTCTCTTGTTTTAAAAATAACGATATAAAGAGACAAGAGAGAAGATATTACTAGCAATAAAGCTCGCAATTTATCTAGATTATTAAAGTTAAAAAGATGTAATCGAGACGCATTCGATGCGTCTTAACGCAAAATATTACAAATTGTAGTAGAAATTATAACAAAGATAACAAAGATCAAAGAACTCTATAAATCGAAGAAGAAAGATATATTCGAAATCTCGATAGCAACTTTAAGTAGATAATACACTTTTATCGAGAAGATAACGTGTCGACTTAGCGCATTTCTTATAGAAAATAGATAAATCAATATAATTGTAGTATTAAAAAGATTGAAGAAGACAATTAATAGATTAGAGAAAACAAATAGAGACAAGAAACGTACGCAAAGTGCAAATATATAGACAAATATAGCACACAACTTGTTATTGATTGCGCAAGCAACAATTAAAATAAATTTCGAATAAGTATCTTCGAAGCGCAAGTTAAGCAAAAAATAGAATTAATAATATAGATAAAAAAAGAACAAAAGACAAAAAGAATGCATAAGATAAGCGCAACAAAGATAGTAACACTAGTATATAATTTAAATATTGTCGACACGCTAGTAGCGCAAAAAGATATACAAGAAATAAGACAATTTAAAACAATAATTGTTTTTAGAGTTAATAGCAAAAGCAATAAGAAGATACTAAAAATGAGCAATTTTTGAATTAAAGATATATCTATTGCTACAATACTATATCGAGAATGCGCAAAAATAATAATATACAATATTAAAGTCAAGAGTATATCGAAAAATATAAAGAAGAAGAGAGTGAAAGTTATAAGAAAGTTATACAAAGTTATATACTAGAGATTAAATATAGATAAGATAGTATAGCTTACAAAGAAAAGCAACAAGAAGAAGTATTTTTTTATTGTAATATAAATAGATTGCGCAAAGATTGCAAAAAAACTAATTTATCTCGAAATAATTTACAAATTAAATATTAAAATAGTAAAATATTATAATATAGAATGCAAAATAAAGCAATATATAAAGTATTAGAAATATAGATACTTAATATATAGAGACAAGAACGTACAACAATACTATAATAGAATAGAATCTAAACTAATTGCATTAAAACTATTTGCGAGATATTTGCGCATTGCAAATATCTGCGAAAAGTAATATATAGAGAGATCAATCTAAATTGTTACAATTATCTTTCCTTCCAAGAATCTTGTTTCAAGAAAGAATTATTTTAGGATTTACTTATAACTACGTCAGAGTTACCGAAAAATTTATAGTGTATTGCAAACTTAGAGATTACTTTGAAGATATAATATTTAATATATACTTAGAGATTGCGCACAATATAACAATTTTAAGACGTATATTATATTTTGTTTACAACAATATACTTATGTCAATCTTAATATTATACTTAGACGCAATCTAGTACTTATAACACTTGTAACATTTATGTTTTTGCAATATAATATACTCGAAACTTGCGTTTACAAATGTCTAACTTATAACTATAAAAGAAATTAATCTTAAAGTTTAGATATAATATATTATATTAAATAGAGTATATATATAAATATTGTTATAACAAAACAAAATTTAATTTAATTGCATCAAAAGTATTTGCAAGATATTTGCGCATTACAAATATCTACGAAAAATAGTATATGTAGAGAGACATCGACAATTCGGGGAAGTGATTCCTGTAACACAATGACTTCATTGAGTCGACATCGGTCCGAGAGAGTCTCGTGACATCTCGCGCTAGCCGATTAGAGTAATTTAAATCGTTTATTAAAATTTAAATTGTTTTGTAATTTATTTGAAATTTTTAGCCTAATCGGATTAGCATTACGTACAGAATTAATATTTGAACTAGAAAAAGATTTTAAAGAAAATTGTTTTCAAATATTAATTCTGTACGTAATACTAACCCGATTAGGCTAAAAATTTCACATAAATTACAGATGAATCTAGATCCTAATAAACATTTTAAATTACCCTAATAAGCTAGCGCGAGCTGTCACGAGACTCTCTTGGGCCGATGTCGACTCAGTGGAGTCATTGTGTCACAGGGGCCGCTTCCCCGAATTGCCAATGGAACAATCTAAATTGTTATAAATATTCTTATTGTTTGCAAAACTATCGCTTTAACTATTCTTATTTGCTAAATTTGTCGAAATAGAAATGCGATACTTGCAAGAGAGTTTATAAAATATTCGATTTCAAATATTTTAGAAGACAAGAGAAGAAACAAAAAATAAGAGAAACAACAAAAACAAAGCTACTATATTATAATGTTAAAACAACAAAAACAACAAGATTAATTATTTCTTTACTATCTCTTAAAAGTTTAACTACGTATAGTTAAATAGAAATGAAAGAGAAAAAATACAAAACAACAATTATCAACAATTTGAGAGAATTCTCTAGAGATTCTATTAGCGATTCGAGACTTCTAGAACTATTATATCGATATCTTAGTCTTAAAGTTATATTAATAGATTTAATTAATTTTGAACAAGTCTTAAGTACTATCAAAAATTTAAGAAATATATTAAATATTACTTAAATATTATTTGTGTTATTAAGATTTGTTATATACAATTTGCGAATACTACTAATGCGCAATTAACTATGCGCAATCAATTATACGCAACTAATTACGCGTAATCAATTACGCATATATTGTATTGCTTAAGTGCACGTTGCTCTTGCGTAGTTTTTTTACAAATTGTTTAATTTTGTTATACAAATTACTATAATATAGACAAGTAACAAGTAACAATTTAATTAAAGTGCTACAAGAGTTTACTATTTATACGTATTTCGAATATCAAAATTATATTTTTTGTTAAGTTTATTTTTATTTTTTGAATGCAAGTTTTTTAGAAGATCCTAAGCTTGTCTCGAGCGTATTTCGAGTTACTTAAGTTATCTTAATATCTTGAAATTAAGAAATTGATTATTCGAAATATCAATAATAGTAGAACAATTAATATAGACAAGTTGTATGCAAAGCGTATCTATTATAATAAGAGAAAGCATAATTTAACAACTAGCTAAAAAAAGATATTCGAACAAATTATTAAAGAGTTAATCTAGTTTAATAAGACAAAGTAGTAATTGAGAAACAACAATATTAACGCAAAACGTATTGTTTATGCAAGAGATAAAAAATCTAATAGATATTAATATAGATAATATCTAGAAGAAATTGTAATAAAGATATAATAGAAGTTTAAAATATTATAGTATAATATCTACAAATTAAGAAGCAAAATAATAATAATCTTATTATAAAAAAAGAAAACACAAAAATATAATATACTAGTAATACAACAATTGTAGTAATATTATATTGAAGCGAAAATATATAGCTCGAAATGCATAAACTTTACGCTTAAAAATAATAGCAAAAGAATATACTTCTATATTAACTAGTATATCGATAACAACAATTAATACAATATACAATACTTTAAAGATATAGAAACAATAACATTTTAAATACGTTTCAATAGCAACAATATAAACTATAAGCTTGTTAATGTCTATAATATATACAATTTATATTTAAGTAATTATAATAAAACAATAGACAAAGACAATCTTTCGGCAATAAAATAAGCTTTGTATATATAGGACAAAAGTGTTATTGTAAAAGATTTTAACTTATACTATCTATTTTAGATATACTCTTTCTATTCTATATAGTATTTACTATCGAAGAATCTACTAAATATAATATGCGAAGTTGATATCTTATTAACGCTTCTATATAATATTATAACAAAAAATTATTAAGATGTTTAAATTATAATTAATATATTATTTGTAACAAAAGAAGTAACAAACATACTAAAATACTAGAATATAGATAAAAGAATAAAAAACTTGTTCGATTATTTTTTAATTAGAGCAATACTAAATCTTAAAACACGAAAACAACTTCTACGTTACTCTAGACACAATTTGAAAATTATAAATCTAAAAAAGTTCGATAATATATTGAAGAAATTGCTATTTGAGCTATTATTTGACAATCTAGTAAAAAGATAACGCATTAAGAAATATACAATTAAGTTTTTCGATATTCTGGAAAAAACTATCGAAAAATTTACTTTATAAACAAAATTATATACAAGAGTAGTATCGAAGTAAACAACAAAGTGGACAAAGATAGTTAAAGAAACTAGACAATCATATTGACAATATTTTATTTTTCGCAAGTAAAAGATGTATATTCGAATATATAACAAAAAGAGCAAGATCTTGAAAAATTATAAGCGAGACAAGTTTTGCAAACAAATATAAAGTTTAGAAAATATTATTAAAAGTCTATTTGAAATAGCAAAGTAAGTTAGAAATATAATAGCAAGAACATTAATTAAGTCTATTATATTATTGTTAAATATCAATATTAACAACATCGCAATAACAATTAAAAAACAAGATCAAGACAATATTTTAAGCTTATTTCTCTTTTCTATTAACAATGTTAACAAATAACTTAAAAGAGTTCTTGTACCTGTTATTAATAGAAGATAACAAAATAGTATTGAAATGCAAAATAGTAAGAGCAACGCACAAAACAACTTCTAACAAGATATTAAGAATTAATAATATTATTAGTTAAATATTGCAACAATTAATTTGCAAAGTCTCGAAACAAATAAGATCTCTATTGAACAAATACATCACGAAAGATATTTTATTATTTTATTTTAAAAAAGCGATTGGAATAATACTATGCAAACTTGATTAAAAAAATCACTTCGAACTTTTTGTATTTAGATTTATTGCATTGCTTAATATACTAGACAAATTACTAGAGTTAATTATATTAGAGTATCTTCAATATATTGTAGAAATACATAATACTTTATTACGTATATAAATAGAGATTAGAAAGCAACATTCGATCGATATAATATTGCAGTTAATTATAGAAAAAATTTATACAATATAGAATAATTAAAAGAAGAGAGTAATATTGTTGTTAAGTCTCAATCTATCTAGCGCGTTCGACAATATACTATATATTTAACTACTTTATAATATAAGAAATAGAAGAGTTTTAATTTGTCTACTCAAATAAGTAGAGAATCTTTTAAAAAAGTATTGCACTATCTTAACTATAGATAACTATATATTAAAAAAGCGCAATGTTATCGTATATATCTTTCTTAAGAATGTTTCTTATCTTTAATCTTATACTTGTTCTATAATGCAAATCTTTTAAATATATACAATAACATTAAATTAAGAGTTAGTGTTACAAGCTTTGTAAACAACAATAATATATTAATAGACAAAGAATTAATCGAACGCAACTATAGAGTGTTAAGTTAAATATACAATAGATGCAAACAATAGATACAAAATTACAACTTCAAGTTTGCAAAAAAAAGTACAAACTAATTTATTTTTTACAAATATTAAAGAGATTTAATATAAGCGTCGATCTAACGTTAGCAAAATACAAGATACTTGTTAAATTAAATATTAGAATATCAAAGATTTAATTCGACTTAAAACTAAAATAAAGAGTTTATCTATATTAAGTAAAAACAAAACTAGTAATTAGATACAAAAGTATATTGATAATAGAGAGTTTGATCTTTGATATCTTGTAAAAAACAAAAAACACAAGTATATTGCTATTAAGAAGTTAATAATAGTCTACAATATTGCAATATAATTTATATTTTCGAATATTAAGAGATTGGGAAAAAAGATTGTCTTAAAGTTGCGATTAGTACAAAATTGTGCGCTTCTATATATTACAAGCGTCTACAAGACTATATTTATAAAAGTTCTACAAATAGAGATTAATATATTTTTTATTAAAGTTTATCTCGAAAAACTAGTATAGAAATCGATAGCTACTATAAATATAAAAGAGTTAAACAATACTATAGACGCGACAATGCAATATATCTATAACAATCTCTAATACCTAAAAGAGAACAAAAATTAAAGCTTATAATAACATCTCTATAGCTTAAGAGAAAATAAATACGTAAAAGACTCAAATTGACAATAATATTGCAACAATAATTCTATATAATTGTTTTGTATATTAAACTTTCCAAAATATTTATTGCAAATAGGAGAAAAATAATTAGAAAAAAATATAATGCAAATAAATCTAATCTATATTAAAGAACATATTTAGATAAAAGCGATCAAGACAAAAATATTATTGCTATCTTAATAAACGCAAATTAAGAAACTAATAAGTATCTCAAGAGTATTAAAGTAATATTGATATATTACAATAAGTTCGAGAAACTTACAAGAGCAATAGAGAAATTGACAAAATATTGCAAAACGTTTCTTAATTCTTAAGAATAAATCTATAAGATTTATTTCGATAGCTAGACTTTATTAAAGATTATAGGAAAGATAAAATTAATATTAAATCAAAAATATATTAGACAAATATAAGATATATATATTAAAATATAAAGTTGCGATACAATATTGAAACTATACTAGATACTAAAGTATAAAAGTATAAAGAGTAATAAAGTTGGTAATAAAATTTTGCTAACAAGATATATAAACAATTTCTATCTTTTAAAAAGCAACTAACAAGCAAACTTGTTTCTAGAAAGATATTTATTTAGAACAAGATTTAAAAGAAATAATAATTAAGATAATTAAGAAACAAAAGTAATACAAAATATTACAAACTTACATTTAAGATTATATATTAATATATATAGTTGTATTCCAATTATTTGTTACGAGTCGCGTGATAATAAGTACTATCTATTGCGCATCGCTCTTTACAAGATAATTAGAAAGAAAAGATCTATTGACAAAATCAAAGTAATTAAGATAACTTAATTCTTGAATATCTTGAATTTAAAAATAAAATAATCAAAGTAATTAAGATTTTAAACATTTTAAATATCTTGAACTTCAAATAATAGAAAGATATATAACTTTCGAACGCAACTTTCTTATAAATTGTGTTTAATTTATCTTAAGTCTTGACTTACTATTACAATTATTAAGTTGCACTCTTTTGTTATTAAGTAATTGCTTGCATTGTCTAAAGACGTCTACAAATTTCTTCGATAACATAATTTTTTCTAATACTTTTTACAAAAGTATTAGGGTAATACTTTAAATATTTTAAGAATGTTTGTATCAAATTAACGCGCTTCTATTTCGAGTACTAGCTTAACAATATTATGTCAATTAACGTTTAATAGAGACAACAAGATAAGAATTAACAATTCTAACATCTATTATAAAGATTGTATCGATTTGAAGAACTAACTTATGCAAATAAATATTTACTTTATCTTCTATTCTATTTTAGCAAATTAAAAGACAATTTTTGTATTAATATTTTTTAGAGAAAAAGCTTAATATTAACTTAAGCTTAACTTACGCAAATATTTGAAAAATTATAACAAAAATTCTTGTGCAATATTTATAGACTTTAACAACTTTAAGAAAGAGCTTTAAAAGATTTTCGAAATATTTAACAAAAAACAAATTGCAAAACGAGTAATTTAGTACTTGATTTAACAAATCTTTGCAATAGACTATATAGTAAAATTTTAGAAGTATATCAATCTTATTAAGTAAAACAATATTGTATTTATAACAATATTTCAACAAGATCTTAAAAACAATCTTAAGAACAAAACTATATATAATTATAAATTTATTAGCAATATGTTCGATTTTATTAAAGTAGTTATCGATCTCGACAACAAACAATATATAAAAGAACTATAAAAAAGCAATATAATTAATTTTATAAAAGAGCAAAAATCTTCTTCAAATTAATAATTAAATATTAGTAGAAGGAATTTTATTCTAATTAAAAGTACAATAACTTAAACTATTGTAAGTCTATATCTATAGAATTGAATTTTACTTAACAATATAAAAAAAAACTCTAAAGAAAAGCAAGATAACAAATCTTAAAAAACATTTTATTTATATAGCAAATCGAATTACTTTGCAAGAGATTGTCAATTACAAAACTTAATAAATTCGACAAATTAATATTATATTAAGAGAGATACTTAATAGTTAAACAATATTAGAAAGCAAATTAATATAGAAACAAATACTCTTAAGACTAAATTAAACAACAATTATGATTTGATAAAAAATCTAAATTAATTATAGAAAGTTCTAGATAGAATATTATTAAACAAGACATTTGCATTTACGCAAAAATTAATTAAGCACTTTAGAAAACTATTAAATCTTATAATTTAATTATTAAATTAAATAAAGAATATAATTAAAAGACTTTATATAAATATATAGAAGACATTACAAATTATCTCGAGACTTTAATTAATTTATCGAAGATTATAAATAAATACAAGAAGAAACTAGAAAACAATATTATTATAAAAAAAAAAAATTTCGACATTATTATAAAACAATTAAATTTTACAATATATATAAATTTTAGTTAAATAACTTGTTATAATAACTTATACTAAATTTATCTAGAAAACGAGAACAAAGTTAATTAATTTTTTAAAAAGTCAAAATTAGCAATATAATAACAAAAAAGAGCTTAGCGCAAATAAATATTTAAAGCAAAAGTTACAATATAAAAGCAAAAAAAAGTTTAAATTTTTTAATAAAGAATATATTAAAGAAATACAATATATTAATTTAATAGTAGCAACTAAACTTAACAACATACGCACAATATTTTATTATATTAATTTAAGATTAACAATTGTCAATTTACAATAATAATCAACTCTAATATAATAAATAATTTTATAGCTAAAGCTTTTGTAAAAAGAAAAGAGTATTTTATTCGAAAGAAATCAAACGCTTACAATTTAATAATTGTAAACAAAAACTTATTACTCGCAAGAAATAGAAAAGTAAATAGAGAAACAAAATTACTATTAATAGTTATTTAGTAATATTACAAGAATATCGTTAACGATGCTTAAGTCTTTCTTAGACTTATAGAGTTTTCATTTAAAGAATTTTTTTGTATTACGAATATTACGATATAGAAGACGAAAACGTAGCGTCGTTATAACGACTCGTTACAAACAAAATAACGATTGCGAATTCTAATCAATTATAATTAGACAAATAGACGCTAATGTTACTTGTCTATTCGTAATTAATTAGATTTAAAAATCGTGAAAGTATATAGTTCTCGCATAGGCTCTTAGGGGTGTTGAATCAAGTATAAAAAAAAAGTTTTATTTATTTTTTGATAATTAGAAGTCAAATTATATTTTCGATTCTTTCGATAATATTTCTTATACTTAAGATATTTTTTATTTTATTGACAAGATATGTTAAATAAGACGCAAACTCGATAAGAACGCATTATAAGAAAGATGTATTTATAGCGATAATTAACAACGAAATTGCAATATTGTTCAATAATTAACCTAAATTAATATAATAAAAAAAAAGATAATTTCGAGACAAAAAAATTTAAAGAGAAGAGATAATATTACGAGTTGCATGCTAATAAGTACTATTTGTTGCGCATTGCTCTTTACAAGATAATTAAAAAGAAAAGATCTATTAACAAAATTAAAATAATTAAGATAACTTAACTCTTAAATATCTTAACTTTAGAATTAGGATAATTAAGATAATTAAGATTTTAAATATCTTAAATATCTTAAATCTTAAATAATAAAAAAGTATATAACTTTCGAACGCAACTTTCTTATAAATTGTGTTTAATTTATTTTAAGTCTTGACTTACTATTACAACTATTAAGTTGCACTTTCTTATTATTAAGTAATTGCTTGCATTGCCTAAAGACGTTTACAAATCTCTTCGATAGCATAACTGTTTCTAATATCTCTTACAAAAGTATTAGCGTAATATTATTTTAAGCTATATAATATATTGTTGATACAATTAAAAATAAATTAAATCGACTTTAATTAACTCTTGTATAAACAATATATATTTAAAATGACTATAAAGATTTGCAACTACAATTAGAAATATATAACAATTAAGTATATTTTTCTAGTTTGTCTTAAATAGCGACAGAAAAAAGCACAAATATAACAAAAAATTAATATTATAAATCTAAAACAATTGCTAGATAAAGCTAGATTTGTTGTTGCAACAATATATATAATTTTGTCTATTAAACTATTGAATTAATTTTAGACAATAATATTATTCAAAAAACACAAGTTTTCTTAGATTTATAAAGTTCTTGTTTAAAGAATTTTCTAATACTACAAATATTATAGTAGAGATAAAAAAGACAAAGCATTATTAGAGCAAAGCGCTATTAATAAATGCGCAATTATAGATTCTAATTAATTAGAGTAAATAAGCAATACTAGCGCTTGTCTATCTACTTTAATTAAATTGATTTAAATTCGTAAAAATATATAGATTTTGCATAGACTCTTAGAGATGTTAAATTAAGTATAAAAAAAAACATCTTATAATTCTTTTACTTAAATCTCTAAACAAAACTACTTAGTAATTAATTATATGCGTAGATATATACGTTATTCAAATTGCAAGAGTTAATGTTCTTCTACTTTTAGATATTGTTTATAACGCTTTTAATAAATATCTAGAAATTACTATTTTTAATCTAGCATAATCTTTATAATATTATATTAAAAAGTAATTGCAAACTCTATAGAATGCGTTTAATAACATCTACAAATAAGATGACTTTTAAAATATTAAATTAATAGATAATTGCGCAAGTGCAATTGCAAGTTTATTAACAATTTAAGATAATTCTCTAGAGATTCTATTAGCGACTCGAGATTTTTAATATTGTTGTGTTAATATCTTAGTCTTAAAGTTATATTAGTAAATTTAATTAATCTTAAGCAAATCTCGAGTACTATTAAAAACTTAAAAAATACGTTAAATATTATTCGAATATTATTTATATTGTTAAAACTTATTAAACGCAATTTACGAATACTACTAATGCGCAATCAATTACGCGCAATTAATTATATATATATTGCGCTATTTGAATGCACATTGTTCTTGCATAGAAATCTTACAAATTGTTTGATTTTGTTATATAAATTATTATAGTATAGACAAGTAACAAGTAGAGAGTTAATCGAAGTATTGCGAGAGTTTGTACGCATTTCGAATATTAAAATTATATTTTTTGTTAAGTTTTTTTTAACTTTTCAAATACAAGTTTTCTAAAATATCTTAAGTCTATCTTGAACGTATCTTGAACTACTTAAATTATCTTAGTATCTTGAAATTGAGAGACTAGTTACTCGAAATGTCGATATTGTAATTCTTTTAGTATATTAAATTTAATAGAACTTATTTGCTTATCTTTTCCTTTTTAATTAAATAAGCAATTCTTAATTGATATAAATATTGTCTTTGTTAATTTCTAATCAATTAGAATATATCAAGAGTACTTGTACTATTAAGCAAAAATAAGAGATATTCTTTTAGAAGAAAATAGTATATCTAGTTTAATATATTATCAAAATCTCTAATACTTGTTATAGAGTTTAATTGCTATAATATAGTTGTTTGCAAGCTAGACTTAATTTAGAAAATATTGAATACTAAGACTATATTCGAAAGGCATTTATAATTATAGAATAAACTATATTAATTTATTCTCTACGTTAAATTCATTTGCAATTAAATCTTGAAGAGAATACTATTAAGTAATTCTATTCTAGAATCTAAAGAAGCTCGCTAAGATAAAGAGTAGAAAGAAAATTAACTTCTTGCTAGAGAAATTAAGAATATTATATTTTACTTTAGATTACTAGTTTCTATTAAACTCTATTAAGAGTAGTCTATAAGTAGCGTAATTATTAATCGAAGCAAGTTAAATAAAACTTACATATACTTTTGGGAAGTTGTTGCGTTAATATCTCTTTTTGCTATTTCAATATTCTCTTAGACTCTTTCTAAGAATATATTATATCTTTGTTAAAGAAGAAATTTAATACTTCTCTTTTTATTGTACTTCGATAATATTAATAACAATAAATATAGTTTACGAGCTTTTTCTGTATCTTCTATAAAATTTTATATCTCTTATACAATTATTAAACTTTACGCGCATAATATAGAGAGAAGTGTCTAATACAAGATCAAAGCTTTATTTCTTATTATATAGCGTCTAGATCTGCAAAAGAAGCTCGAAATTGCTTTATTGGAGTCTGATAGAATTACTGGAAACTGGAGAGATAAGATGTCAAGATAGCGAAAAGAGGTTTCAACGCAGCAGCTCCCTACATTTGTTGGGCAATCCAAATTGAGCCATGCATGTCAAAGACCACCCCTCCGACACGGTTTCCATCTCACCAGAAACTCGTGACTTACATCATCAACCTTCATACACTATATACATCATTCTTACACACCCACGGACCCCGGTTCTGCTATAGTCCTCATATTCAACGTTCTAGACAACATGGCATTGCCTCCCTCGTCACAACCTGAGGATGAAGATTACCCTGCAAATGGACGACCTTCACAAGATCTCGACACCACCGGTCGAGCTCATGTAGGATCTCTTCTAAATGGTAAGTGTTCTCAGGGCTGCAATCGTCGTTCTCATACAGTTTTTTAATTTACAAGGTCATGTTGAGTGTGGTATCCTCCTGAAACATGCTTGACGGCCCAAAGCTTGCGTGAGATTGCAAATGCTAACTCCAGACGTTTTTTTTAGAGTTATCGAGTCCTCAAACAGATTGTAAGCTTCGGGCCGAGTTAAAGAGACACTACCATGGGTTGCGAGAAGCAATCTTTGGACAGGATATGAAATATTATTGGAGAAGCTAAGGCTACATGCTCAAACTTGTGGACAAAAAGCCAGAGATTGCAATGGATCGGGGTCTCAAGCAGCTCTGTAATAAGTCGACGATGCTATATTGGGCTCGTACGTAGTTGCAGATCCTTGATCTCTCTTTCTATTTTTTTGTCAAGTCGCGAGACATGTCTCGGGAGTACTCTACCCTAAAGACGTGTTTCACCGCCTCACTGTCACACCAGAAATAAATATGCTGACTCCGGAATCTCCAAACAGTATCCGCTCAGGGGTCAGGCCCTACTTCATGCCCAGGGATTGTCTTCGCCTGCATATACAAAGCCGGTTTCGATGTCACGACAATGTTCCGAACATAGACTTTGGCAGATTCTTTGCACATCCATTTCAGATCACTGCGACAGGGCCCCAAACGATATCGGAGATTATGGAGACGCACGCACACATCTGTGACCGAGCTGCTTCGCAGTTAGAGTCGATACAAAGCGGCGACATTGAAAGCTCTCCAGTAGAATGGAGGCACTGGGAGCGCTACCATTTGCTGCCTCTCTGTCGAGCAGTTGTTGTTGTTCTCGATGAACTCCTATTATCACCACCTGTATGCAGGATCGATGGAACCATTTCATTAGATGACGAGATACAAAGAAGGACCGCGGTGTTGATTCTGACTGGATACGGTCATGGCCTGAGCAATACTATCAGCTTCGATGCCATTAAATCAGAGTTCCTTCCACTAGCACGAGATGATGTCTGTGCATGTGATAGCGCCAGGACCATTCGCGTCTCGCTGAAGACCGCTATTCAATTTATCGCAGAGCTGCAGCAAAGAGAAGACACAGCCTTTTCGAGTTTAAAGCAAGATACAGTCAACACCATACTTGAACCAAACACATACGGTGTCTTCGCCGTTGACAGAGCCGATGAGTACGTTGATGATGTTCTCAACAATCCTCTCGAGGATGAATCCAAGCAGTCTGAGATCAAGTATGCACGAGAGACCATCAAGATGAGAGAGAGGGGAGAAGTCTCTTACGAGGCAGAATTTGATCATTGGAACAGCAGCTGGATCTAGGTTGAGCATTATCACATAGCTTTTGGTACTCTGGATTTCGAAGAAATACCGGTGAATGGAGGATACAACCTGAGATAGCTGAAAATTTTCACCAAACATTATGGGCCGCCGTACGTCCGAAGATCGCTTCCACCCTCGTGTGTTTGCAACAGAGCTCCCGGGATTGCTCCGGTTAGTCTCTTACCCGATTATAAGAAAGGTAGCCACCTCCCTCTCCGTCTTGCATGTTCCCGCCGCATTCGGCTTCGCACGGTCTCTGCCTCAACGGTGGTGTTGGGAAGAGCCTATAGCGTTATACTGTCCTTCTAGTGCTCTTGACAGCAGCCAGTCAATCTATCAATCAAGGGCTGCACTGCGAATTTGCTCTGGGTGGACCTTTATCAGCGTCTTGATCGTGGGAAGCCTTCAGAATTGCCACCAACCTAGGCAGCAACAGCAATACATATCCTTCATCGAGAACAACGCCTTAATAGCAGTCCAACAGCCGACTGCACCTGTGTGATACGCACGGCCAGTGACAATGGCATCGCGGCCCAACGAGCATAGTCCCCTTTTCTACAAGCATGGACGTGAAAGTGAGAAGGTGACAGAAGGGAGGATAATGTGACTGCAATGGACAAGAGCCAGGGAATCGGCTAGAAGAAGACCGTGTGGATAATGGGAAGCATCTGTATAGGGACAGCATGCTCAGGCCTAGGCAAGCCTCCGATGGATCCTATCCACTTCACTAGAGGATCGTATCAAAGCAGTCTCCTGACATCAATACATTAGATGGTACAATTAGCTTTCCAGTCCTATCGCCGCTCGCTTTCATTCCCAGTCCGGTTTCGCGTGGCTAGCAACAGCCTACCAAATCGCCGCCGCAGTTACAGAGCCGTTATGCGGAAAGGTGACAGAAGTTTACGGAAGCCGTGCTAGAGCTATGGATCACGCTTTCAAATTTTCAAATGCATGCTTCTCAAAGGTCGTATATGTTTCAATTTCCGGTTTGTAAGGATGAGTGCGACTTAGCGAGTAAAGCAATTTGTATCTTGCGTTACGCTTCCGCTGGCCGACACCAAGCGTGCACAACTGCCTTCGAGGGTAATGAGCCGCGATATATTCTTCCCACTCCATGTCTTCGGCCGTGGTTCCGTCTAGAGCCATATCGAAACGGCGAATCAGTGTAGCGAATGCAATAGGTAGTTCGCACCAAGCCAGATTGACACCAAAGCACATGCGTAGGCCTCTACTGAAAGGCACTATCCATTGTTCAAGATCCTTCGCGTCTTCCTGCTGCCATCGATCAGGGTCGAATTGAAGAGCATCTTCAAAGATATCCTCGGGCTGATGGACGTGGAGGATTGGCATGCCGACTGTGGTGCCTCCAGGGATCTGTTGGCCGCATATAACGGCTCCTGTGGGCGGGACAACGTGTGTGATAGACACGCCCGATGGAATGTGTCGTAAGGATTCTTTGATTCTTGCGGTCAAGAGAGGCATTGATTCGAGATCTTTGAGAATGGATCAGGTGGATGCTCCCCACGGCATACTGCTATCGATGATGGTTACTCCTTCAGCTTTTGCCATCTTCAATCTGCTCCATGATCTGAGCCTCCTTTTTCGGCGGTCGTTCGCCGAAGATGGTGCTGCCAACTCTGACCTCATTGCTGCCGCATCTGATAGCGCTTTCGAAGTCCTCGCTCATACCCATACTCAGCTCCAGGGTGTTCGCATCGAGCTTCAGCGCTTCCACAACAGCATCTCTGACTCTTCTCAGCTTGACGAAGTCTTCATTCTCCTGTCCTTCGCTCAATCCTTTACTTCTTGCGATAGCGCCGATGGTCATCAGTCCTTGTAGCTTTAGATGCGGGCATTGTTCTAGAACATGAGAGCAAAGGCCGGCAGCATCTTGAGGCTCGACTCCAGACTTTTCCTCCTCGCCAGAGGTGTTGACTTGCACAAAGACCCTCAACGGAGTATCCTTAAGCTCAGGAGACTTTTCGACCAAAGCACTCCTGCCCTTCTCCAACTGGTCTGCTTTCTTCTCCGTATCCACACTCTCGACACACCAGAGATTGGGTATCTGCTCCGCAAGGGGACGACATTTATTGGTTTGCAAGGCGCCGATGAAGTGCCAGCGGATCTCTCGGGGAAGCAGTAGGGACTTCTGCAATAGCTCTTGCTGATAATTCTCGCCGAAGTGTAAGTGGGAATGAGGGGGTCGATGCAAGGCCAGGATGTCGTTGGCCGGCTTCAATTTGGAGACTGCGACGAGCCGAACAGGCCGGGGCCTTTGTTTCGCAGCCTCTGTAATCCTTGAGGTGACCTTGCCCAGAGTTTCCGCTAATTGCTTCGCCCGCTGTGGGTTGATGTGCATCTCTGAGCCGTTCTCATCAGTCATCGTGATGCTTGCAGCATTGAGCTTCAGGTTGGTGAGACGACCTTCAATTTGAAACTAAATATGAGGGAGGTTCCGCAGTCCAAATTCGACCCTCGTACTATTTTCTTGCTAGTCATGCTAATCGTTATCTGATTGCGGCTCGATCCGGGGATTTCTGAGTTTCCGTGCTGATTTTAGTGCTTTCAGAACGGTTGCCCCTGCTTGGCCTTATTTTTAGATTCCACCCCCCAACTTTTGCCAGAATCACTCCAGGTCGATTCTATCAACTTTTGCATTTCTTGGTAATTTAATCTCAAAAGTTGAAAATAGATAGAACAAGCTTTACGCTTCAAGTTGATATAAATTTGTACAATTCAAGAGTATTTCGATTACGTTATTATAATGGATAGATTTTGTGTTTCGAGTCGCATTGTAGAAAGCGAATTACACAAAACTTGCAACAACTATAACAACTTCAACTCTTGATTATATCTTACTAACAAAGTAGTTTTGAAAAGCGTTAAGCGTCTAGTTTAATGCTCAAGAATTTTGTAAATTAGCTCGAGAAATGCGAAAGTTGATAAAATCGATCTGGAGTGATTTTGGGGAAAAATAAAGTTAAGAACGAGCAACCGTGTGAAAGCGCTAATTGCACCAATCATTAAGCGCAATTCAGCTAAGTAAGCCCCCACCTATTGCGAGCCTCGCAATACACGGAACTGCACGGTCTGTAGAACATCTCGCACCAAGAGAAGATAATATTGCAAAGCAACAATGCACGGGCAGAACAAAACGGTGTGCTGCACAGTTGCGAGCCGTGCTCACACCCTTATTTATCGATTACAAATTCCTGTTGTTTACACCCAATGATGTTTTACTAGGATGTTCGCTTGACTCGAGTCTCAACGATCAAGCATCGTGTCAAAGTTTTCCTTGAAACGAGATATTCTGCATGTTGAAATTTATGAGCACAATCTCGCCACGCTCTGAGAAGCCTATAGAGCCGGACGTGTCTATAAGAAAAAGGAAGATGCTCTCAACATTCCTTCATTATGCCAAGCGAATGGACGCTCCAGATGTAGCCACCCTGAAGTCTAACGACAAAGCAAAACCCCAAAACGTAAAGCGATACCTACAAACCCTCCACTTCGTGTACTTCCACCCAGTACCCTCGTCCGGTGCGCCGATTCCGTGAAGCAAAGTGCTCAAATCTTCCAACACAAGGCAAACGCAAAGTCACCTTCCTCCAGGAAGGAGTCGTTAGAGATTCGTCAAATCGGAAGACTTCCCACCTCCCCATGTACAAACAAAGACACAATCCATCTGGCGTTGCTACACCGTCACATCAATCAGCGATAGCACTCAAGAGCCTTAGATCAAATGGAACGTACCGGGTACTGATTTAGCGATGGGTCCCCATCCCATCCGCCAACGGTGCAGCTAGGGACCGCTCCAGGGGCAGAATTGCCGTCATTCGGCCATGCTTGAGCACCAAGATAGAACTGTATGTAGTCGTTCTGCTTCTCGGGTATGCAGGTAAGAACGGCTTCGAGCTTACTCTGAAATTGGAGGGGGTTGCTGGCAGAGTAGCCGTTGTTGCCGCCTAGTGGTTGCGTATAGCCAATTTGATTGTGGTCATTGTCTGTCATCAGGACCTCAAGATCGTACAGCCAATTTGATTGTGGTCATTGTCTGTCATCAGGACCTCAAGATCGTACAGCCCATTGCTATCGACATCTCGTTGCGTGACATGGATGCCGCAGGTTCCTTGCGCGTAGGGAGCGGCGGTCGGAGCTGTAGGGATCGGTGGAGCTAATTGCGACGAAAATGTTGTGGGAGCTTGCGTCGTTGTTGAAGGTGTAGCAGTGGCAGCAGCAGCAGCAGCTTTCTTTGGGTTGTGAGCCTCGTCGACTTCGTTCCAAAGGCCGTTGAGACTCTGAGCACGCGCCCAAGAAGCTTTGTTGATCAAATAATTCTTTGCTGCTGCTACCATGTTCCCTTCTGAAGTATCGAATGGCACGGTGTCGTAGGCCAGATAAGTGGCTAGCATACCGGCCATCAACGGGGCAGCATACGAAGTACCTTTGGCTATTCGCTCTCCGTCTTCGTCCTTCTTCTGGACCGAAACAGCGACTCCCGGTGCCCAGAGCTGGACATGAGGACCTGCCTGCGAGGTGGGAGATGGGGTACCATCAAACTTCACCGAGCCGACGACGATCAATGGGTAATTCTCTCCCTCAAAGATCCCAGGAGCTGTATCGACATTGGTTCTTCGGTTTATATTTCCGTCCTTGTCCTTCTCAATAGCATGGTTACCGGCAGCGACAAATACAGGAACGTCGTTATCCAGAAGGACTTTGATATTCGTCTTCTGCTCTTTGCGCCCAGGGGATAGGTTGTTTGGATCGACAGGTCTCCCGCTCGAGACTGAGAAGGTAACAACACTCTTCCCTCTACGACCATTTGATTCGATGTGTTTCCATACTAATAGAAGAGATTGTATCAGCATATTGATTTCGTGCAAGTGCAATCATCGTTCGCAGTACCAGGGCAGGAAATTGGAACGTACCCGATTCAAACGCTGACGCCATTTCAGAAATGCCGTTATTAGCCATTTTTGAAAAGTGGTGTCTTTTGCCACCCCGAATATATCTTGCTGAGCCTCGGCTAAGATGACAGTCTCGATCTTATCATGTAAGCTGTTTCCTGTGAGAAGGTATAGGGAGCCTGTTCCTAGATGTTTCTGTGTTTCAAGCCTCGGTTTGCTTGCTATGTCTCGTTTGCAACAGCTGCTGAACGAGGAATGGCTTACGTGGGTTGGCTAATAAAGAGTAGCTCAGAAACAGCTGAAGTATAGGTAGTATATTGTATATCTCTTTTGGCTTTGTTGGGTGTTGATGGCGTGGTCATTGTCGTGTGTAAAGGAACCGCGGCTTCTTCTTCTCCTTCTTCGTCCTCCTCAACTGCGAGTACTCCTGTCGCACCATCGAGTTAGCATTAAACTTCAGAGGCTACTTGACTGATTCAATCAGCCGTGTCGAACGGCTCATTAGTACATGTACGTGGGAGAGACAACAAGTAATACGAACCTGCGTTCTTCTTAATCGTATCGACTTGCGAGTCCGTTACATTCACCAACCAATAGACGGAATTTTGCGACGAATCTTTGTATGAAAAGACACTCTTTTGTTGAGTGAATTCCTCCAGGAATTTCTCCGTCTTCGAGTTGGTGACGTTGTCCTTACGATCATTCGGCCATACTATTTGCCGTCGGATTGTGATATCGTCCGATCGTTGTTCAATGTCCTGCCTCTTTGGCTCGTTTCTCTCAATGTCTTGACTGTGGGTTGTTATTGTGTCAGTAGCCGTGCAATGAAAGGCTAAAAAGCTGATGGCTAACAGAATGTATCTGAAGGAATGCATAATACTCGAGGTTATAAAGATCTATAGTATAATGGACTATATGCCCGTACCTGGGCACATCTATATACTTTTCTGATCACGGTCAGGAAAGATACATATGATCAGATGCACTTGTCTAGGCTGTGCATAGGATTGAAGCCGCACCTGCGTGAAACAAGAACGTACAAAGGATTGGTGGGACAACAAACGTACGAAGGATGCATGGGACAACATCTCTGGTTGTGTAGCTGGTTATTCAAGTGCTATACACGAATCGCGACGATGACTAGGCGAAGACACAGAAAAGGCAACACGGAGTGTACGTTTTAGCACCTGTCCGGCCTAGATGTAGAGTATAACGCAATGGAATTCATAAGTTCACATCCCAAAGAGATGCCGGTGACTTCCGGAAGAGCAACGTACTTTTGGTCTCTGCTCGCATCTGATGATCTACTGCCCAAGGATTTCTGCTCCTTGCCAGGCACCGCTGAGTCTGCCATAGTGGTGAGATGCGCGGTAACTCACCAGCTAGAGGTAGGGCCCAATAGATAGATAATATCACAAAGCAAGTGTACGAGCTACTGCGGAGGAATATTGGAAGACTGTTGCGAGCCCTGGTAAGCCCCGGGAGCGTTTCATGACAAAGTGCAGGAATGCGGCGGGTGCGGCGGATTGTAGCTGCCCGTAAGACTAACTGCAAATGCTCGCCCTCATAGGCTCCTAGGTATCCTGATCTCTCTTAGTCTTGCCGCACGATTAGCATGAGTTTGTAGTCTCGAGTGCACCACCCTCTCGAGCGTTGTTGGTCAGATGCCTCGCGCCTGCCGTCACAAGACCCACGCCTGCGCCACCCAACATGACAGGACAAGTGCCTAGAACGTCAATACGTCAAGGCATTGATTCGTGATCTAGTGTCACACCAGTTTGGTGGGGTCCCGAGTATGACTAAGCGTGCAGGAAGCGGCAGTGCTACCCTGCCAGCCTGTTGGCTGTTGCATGTGTCTTGGCGCGCGTCAAGCGCTAGGAGCTCTAACGCTTCAGTCCTCTTGGCAGGGGCTGGGTTAGCTCGTGCCTCGGTAGCAGCTTCCATTCCTTGCGGAGGAATCTCGAGACATCGACTGTATTTGTCTTCTAGCCTCAACTACCACTCCATCTACCATTGCCATTTCTTTCATTCCATAGTGTTATTCTTTCTCTTTCGTATTGCGCGGATCCGGCAGCCTCGACCTATAGCCTGCGCGGCATCTGCGAAAGCTATACTCTACTGCGCACACTGTCGCTACATACTTCACAGCCCCGGTGGCACAATTATGCCAGATATCTCTTTGACGAATGTAACATTTTCCACAGGCAGCGACGTGTATTTCACTATCTTAATTGTTTCATTGCAGCCACCTTCGAGCTGCTAGCTTCATCCCCGGTCAATGTCACAGAAACGATTTTCTAGGGAGGGTTTTCAGCAACTCCAAAACACCGGTTCCTCCAACATGCCCAGCAATCCTAACGATGCCACGATTGACATACCTCTGACTCAAGTCCAGACGAATAGGAGTGGTGGCGCCTGCAAGCCGGAAAGGAGTCTTTCCGACCCTCAGACGGCTTCACAGTCGAACTTGCAGAACGAGAAAGCTGGATACTTCAAACGTCGCGCCGCCGGTCGGCGGAAAGCTGCGAAGGATGGGAGGCATAGTGAAGGGGATGGTGAGGAAGATACTTTAACACAAATGGGCCAGATCTACACTAAGATACTCAACTTCTCGATTGTCACTCGATATTTTCTATACGTTCTACCTCTAGCAGCCTTAATTGCGGTCCCCATCATCATCGGCGCCACAGCAGCGCCAATGGCTAGCATGGGTCACGTCCGCCACGTTTGGATTTTCACTTGGGTGGAGATCGTCTGGCTGAGTCTCTGGGTATCCAAGTTGGCGGCGAAAACATTGCCCTCTATATTCCAATTCCTATGCGGCATCGTTAGTTCCGGAACACGAAAATACGCGCTGGTACTGCGGAATCTCGAGATACCTCTGTCACTTGCAGGATGGGCACTTGCCGCGTTGGCAACTTTCATTCCGGTGAGTCGTTGCTGCCGTCAATCTGATGCCTGAGTGCTGACTGTGTAGGTCATGACTCGAAATCCCGACCAACGCTCCCTTAAAGCAAAAAAACCTGACTCCCCAACTATACAGCCATGGCAGGCCATCGTGCAGAAGATACTTGCTGCTTTCATGATTGCTGCCTTGATCTTTCTCGCCGAGAAGCTGCTTATTCAGATCATCTCAATCAGCTACCATCGCACGCAATTCAATGAAAAGATCAAGGACTCGAAGCATAATGTGTACCTGCTCAGCCTCCTATACGACGCTTCCCGAACCCTCTTTCCTGCATACTGCAGTGAATTCGCCGAGGAAGATTATCTTATCCATGATGCTCTGAATATAGATCTTGGAGAGCGAAGGAAGGGCATCAGTCATCACCGATCAGGATCTGCTACGCCACTTCGGATCTTGCAAAATGTTGGGCGTTTTGGTGACAAGGTCACATCGGCTTTTGGGAACGTCGCTTCGGAGATTACTGGCAAACAAGTCTTCAATCCTACTTCGGCGCATTCCGTCGTCGTGGAAGCCCTAGAGAAGAACAAATCTTCGGAAGCTCTAGCCAAACGGCTGTGGATGAGCTTTGTCGTTGAAGGTAAGGATGCTTTGTACCAGGAAGACATAGAAGAAGTCCTTGGTGCGGATCGCCCTCAGGAAGCGGAAGAATGCTTTGCCTCTCTGGATCGAGACGGTAACGGCGATGTTTCCTTGGACGAAATGATTTTGACTGTGTGCGAATTTGGGCGCGAACGACACTCCATTGCGAACAGTCTGCATGACGTTGATCAAGCCATCGATGTTCTGGACAGTTTGCTATGCACCATCGTCTTCGTTATGGTTGTTTTTGTGTTCGGTAAGTCGTCAATCTGACCCTTGTAGACGGTGCATCATTAACATGCGGTGTAAAGTGGCATTCCTCAACTCCTCTTTTACCACCACCCTTGCTACGGCGGGCACCGCTCTGCTCTCGCTCTCCTTCGTCTTCTCCGCTACTGCCCAAGAAGTCCTTGGCTCCTGCATCTTCCTCTTCGTCAAGCACCCTTTCGATGTCTTCGATCGGGTCGATGTTGGGGTCGAGCAACTTGTTGTTGAGCACATCTCGCTGCTCTACACAGTCTTCCGGAAGGCGAACAGTAATAAGCTGACCCAAGTTCCCAACCTGGTACTTAATAGTCTTTGGATTGACAACATCTCTCGCTCAAAAGCTATGCGTGAAGAGCTGCTTATCTACGTCCACTTCGATACCACGCTGGAGGACATCCAACTTTTGAGGCAACAGATGCAGAATTTCGTGCGCGACAAGGACAATTGTCGCGATTTCCTTCCGGATATCGAAGTCGAAGTCACTGGTATTGCAGAGATGAATAAATTAGAAGTGCAGGTCGAGCTCAAGCACAAGTCGAATTGGGCCAACGAAACTATCCGGGCCGCCCGCCGCTCGAAATTCATGTGCGCTCTCGTGCTGGCTCTACGCAAGATTCCCATCTACGCTCCTGGCGGTGGGGATGCCGTGTTGGGTTCCAGCGATAAACCGTCCTACTCGGTAACAGTGTCAGACGAGCAAGCTGCCGCGTCACGCGAGACCTTCGCTGCAACTAAAGAAGGCAAACGACTGATCCCAACTAAGAAACCAACGCCGAACCCCTTCACCGCCTCCACTTCCGTCGACGTGAAACCTGATCCGCGCGATCCCACCACACCTCCCCCACTGCGATATCGTCTTCCTCCCATAGCCGAGACCGCAGCTCTCAATGACCTCAATTCTCGCGATCCCGCCGCTGACACGGCTCAGGATATAGGATCACCGGAGCGTAGCCCGCCGACGCGAACCCCTGGCTCGTCTACCTCAAGTCATGACCGGGATGCAAATCTCGAAGAAGTCCGTGGTCTGCTTCGTCGCCAAAGTACGCGCGGGAAGCGACGGCCGAGCGGGCCAACAGAGCCGTTCGCAAGCGGTCATGGGTCGCAGAGTGGACTAGGTTTGAGCGTGCCGCCTAGTCTTCGGGAGCAAAACCCGCAGCCACCCATGTATCCGAGCCAGAGCCAAAGCCCGAGTCAAGGGCCGGGAAATCACCCCACAGCTACATTCGATCCCTATTCACAGGGGCCCAGGTATGAAAGCCAGAGTCAAGGCTTTGTACAAGGACAAGGTCAGATGCAGCAGATGCCGCAGCTGAGGCAACCGATCCCAGGTGCTGGCAACAGTTTTACAAGAGAGCGAAAGAGCGACGATCTGAGCTTTTAACGTCAGTGGATTTTTGGACAAGCATACAGGCTCGGACGGGGCGTTTGGCTGGCTGGGGATTCAGGCATACCCCTTCCCTTGGCTTACTTGGCGCTTGGTGGAGCAAAAAAGCACGTTTTCTAGACGGGAGGAAATATTGAATGTAACGAGATCACATTGTGTAGGTGCCAGCAACCTATCATGGTCTACCTTCTTCAAAGCTACTTCATAAGTTTCGCGACTGTTTACTTTATCGTGCCCACGTGACTCAACCGAACCTACTGCAAAGTGGCCTTTTCGGGATTAGCACTCAATCTCGTTGAAGGTACTCTCTCATCACTATTCCGGCGCACATAGACTATGCCGAAACCATGGAGAAGACTCTTACAGAAGATAGCACGTGATTACTTATCATCAGGCCATATATCGACCAAAAAGACATCGTACACGTCGATCTAGGTTGGTGGTGTACGAGTCTTACAGTCCATAACCTTTACAGCCAAGTGTTCTAGTTGATGACTATAGCATGGACATCAAGCCCGGTGCACTCAACGACAGATTATCAAATGGCACCTGGATGTGTACACTCTCAGAGTAGAAAGAACGCTTCTGCCAGTCTCTCAATTCAAGTCCCATCTGGCAATCCCCTCAGCAAAGCAAACTTCATCTAAAAACCACACGCAGAAAATGCAACATCTTCCCAATGCTCCTCGTCCCCCCATCGATCCTCTCCTCGCAGCTCGAGCTCTCCACATGCTGCACCAGCCCGCTCAGCGTCGATGTCCGGAAGTCGCAGCCTGGGCACGCATACACCAGCGGATCGTGAATAGGCGAAGCTATGTGCTGGTTCATCCCCCTTTGCGTCCGGAAATTCTGCCGGCAGTACTCGCACACCCACAGATCGTCATCGGTGAGGAATCCGCTTGATCGCTGCGCACTTCGCTGCTGGGTACGGAGCCAGTTGTGGTACCCGGCGGTGATGTAGTGTTTCGATTGATAGCATTTCTGGGCGTAGAAGTCCAGTTGGTCTTCGTGCGTGCAGCAGCTGCCGGATTCGAGGTGGATGACCATGGCGAAGTGGCATGAGAAGAATCGGGTGCAGCCGATGCAATCTATGTTCGATGGTTTGTGGATGATATTGTGCTAAGAGATTAACGCCTTAGCCGCTTGCTTGTGGGCGGGTTGGAACATACACTTCTGAGATTTGCTGGGCTAATGAAATCTCTCTCGCAGACGAAGCAGTAGTTGTGTTCATTGGAATGATGATAGTGCTCGTTCAGCTCGTTCTCAGTCCAGAAATCGATGTCGCACTGCTGACATATCCAGTGGTTGTAGGATTCTTCCTGGTGTTCTTCTAGTTCGTCGTAGTCGTCGAAGAGTTCGTCACATCGCTCGCATGGCACATGGCCTCGGGAATCACGTTTATGTTGCTGTAGAGCATTGCTGTTGACGAAAGTCCGGCCGCAGATGTCACACTCTTCAGATGCCCTGGGCTAACGCTTAGACATTGAGCTTTGGAAAGACTTCTGTAACATACCAACGAGGCATCACTGCATTCTCTGGGCCTAACAGGAAGTATCTGTATGGAAGGTTCGTCGACTGCTTGCTGACCTGGGAGGGTTTTATATCCCAAAGCTATGATTATTCCTGGTTCAAAGGGCTTTATGTGCAGGAAGCCGTCTTGCGTACGACCTGTAGCGGCGTCATTGCTCAACACTACAAAGCCATTGGCCTTGAAAGCCTAGGCCGCTGAGCGGATCTAGATTTATCTCTGGATATGAAGACGTATATCTTTAATGCAGAGGTATGTTGAAGACGACCTGAGACAGCCAGGACTCCAAGCCAAGAAAGGCGGCGGCAACGGCCGGACAGCGGCATCAGCACTTGAAATCGATGTAAGGACGCGCGTTGAATGGAGACTTCCAAAGCAAACAAGGTAGATGAGGGCTAATCTGGTATACTGTTTGTATCACCACAAAAGCTGGGGAATCGGAGATGACGACCTCGATCTATTATCTATTTTTTTGGACGAACCTAGCTATCTAGTGGTGTTTAGGGGCACGTCCACTTTCCACACTGCTATCGCTGATGAAATCTTTTGTTCTATGCTCCGACTGCTTGAAGCGACTTCACGGTGTCGACTATGCTTTCCTTGAGAGTCCGGAATCGAATTCCTAGAACCTCCCTCGTCCTCGAATTATCATACTTGTACAATCCTAGCTACTGTCAATACCTTATAAGTCAGGGGTGTTTGCTGATTGCTCACCTTCTTCAGGATAATCGCCACCTTTCGTACTTTTCGTTGGCAGCTTGGATGCCAGATCTGGATATGCATCACGGATGATGTCGGCAATCTCCTTATTGCTAAAATAGCCGGCCGTGACAAAGAAACGTTGAGATCCTGCCTCAGGGAGCTCCATGGCCTTGACATGGGCAAGTGCCAGATCTCTAACGTCGGTCCAGATAAAATTCCCTGTAGGAGCGATTTCCTCTTTGGCTTTGCCGGTCATAATATCACGGATCCGCTGGTTGGAGGTGTTCAGCGCGTCCAGACTGTTGAGATAGTGAACGATGGGACCAAGAACCAGAGGCGGGTTCATGGTGACAATGTCAAAATCACGCTTTTCCTTCTCGACAAAATCCCACGATGCTTTCTCGGCAAACGTCTTGCTGGCACGGTAGCCGTTGGAAGGATTCTGTGTTGCTTCCTGTTCGGTAATAGGGTTCCAGTCCTTTTCGGAATAGCTATGTTGAGGTCAGCTTGTGGCATGATACTAAGAGCACAAGGACTGCTTTAGGTTTCTCAGACTTTACGCCTGGTAATTAGGTGGTGTAACCTACGTATGACCTGGATTGGTTCCCTTGGCGGCATCGATGATAGCTGCAAAGCTGCTGGTTATGACTACGCGTTTGACCGTCGGTGCGTTCTTCTTGATCGCTTTCAAGAGCCCAGTCGTGCCAATGATGGCAGGATCTAATCTGAGGCGGAGAATTCAACTTCAGCAACAAATTCCCCGAGAAGTGACAACAGACGATACACGTCAAGCGATGAATTGCGTTAATGACAGGCATAAATCTGACATCGCTTCTCACACCCGGAGCTTATAAGATTGATATCACGTACAGGTCCTTTTTGACGTCCGTGACGTTGAAATGAAATGGTGAAGCACAATGAATTACTTTCTCGAATGGAGGCTCCGATTTCACAGCTCTATCAAAAGCACCCTCCACCGCAATGTCTTCAACGATTGCGATGTCTAGCTTCTCTTTGGGAACTTTAGGATGTGCGTCTCTGATGGTCTGGGCTTTGGCTTCGGATCGTACAGTTGTTACCACCGAATGACCATGCTCCAGTAGAATATCCAGAACATGAGCAGCTATGAAGCCACTCCCTCCTAGATTTTCCAGATTAGATGTGAATCATATGTAAGCTGCACTGGAAGACCAACCGGTCAACAAGACACGAGGCATTTCGGGTGTTTCGGCCTTCAAGGTTATCTGAAGCTAGTCCGTATGTCGAGGGGTAATAACTGTCACGGAGAAAGTTGTCATTTGGGTTATGAGAAACCTTGGTTGCAGATACTTTACACTACATTATATAGAATTCAATCAAGAAGCGTGACGCAATCTATACCATCCTTGCAAAAAATCGCACCGGGCGGAGTTACTGCGGATATAACCACTCCGATATTGCCGGACCTAATCTCTGCCAACCAGACCAAGAGGGACACTAAGGTAGCCGACCAAAGCTGGACTGGGCTCTCCTCCGAATATTTTCCTCAGGTGTTTCTAGAACTTCCATCCAAGCAAATTCGGACGTCCAGGTTTGATGCTTCATTGAGGGGAGAGACAAGATGACTGTTTGCCCTTGGGTCTGAGTTGGTCATCATGCCCAAAGTCAAGTCGTGAAGTCGTGTAACCGTTTAACTCTTCACAACTCCGTAGGTTTCGAAGATTCTCTTTATGTACCGATAGTCACTGCTTTGTAAGTCATGGTATCCGGCACGACAAGTCCGAGTGGATGAAAGTGGTATACAAACTCACAAGAAGGAGCATGGCCATGGGATCATAGGCCATATCTGCTAGGATCGAATTTAACGGATTACTGCAATACCGTTCATCTCAATAACTCAAGAATGCCAGGAGTGCTCAATTTGTTACAACGCAGAGAAGTAGCCGTAAGCCAATTGAGAGCCTCAGCAACAATGCGGGCTTGACTCTTTGGGTATTAAACGCTATCAAGATATATGTCCGTTATGTCCGTTAAGACCTAGACTCTCTCGTAAGCGATTGTCCTCGCGAGCGCCGCTTGGTAGGCGACATCGAGCCTAAGACCTTGCCAAAAGTCTGATAGACCTTCTGTCTCTTCGACTTGACTTCTGGATCCTGCTTGATCACCTCCTTCTGCTGTTCCACCTCCTGGTCCACGATACTGACCAAGGCGTCGAGTTTTTCCATCGCCTCGTCCTTGGATATGCCGGCGTGATGAAAGGCAGCGACGAGATACATTTGACCCTTGGTGAAAGATTGTCCCTGCTCTTCTATGATTGGCCTTGGGAACAGGATCGTGCGACCCGAAAACATTTCCATGCCAACCACGTAGTTGGCGCGTCCAAGATCTTCATCAATTTTGCGGATATCATAGTCGCAGCAAGTTTGGTCCTTTGGCCGCGGGAGGCCCATTAGTTGGAGGTACCTGTCGGCCATTGCCATATGGTTGAAGCGATACTGGAGAGCCTGGTGCGCCAATTGGATCTCGTCGTAGTCCGTCACTTCGTTGCCTAAGATCCGGTATAACCGTCTGTGTAGCGCCCCGTCGTTCCCAGTGTCATCTTGCCCCATGTAGCTTTCGAGGTATACCGATGCAAGGTCCGAAACTACTCTCGTCAGGGATCGTAGAGTGCCACCAACGAGATTGCCGGCCTTGCGCTTTCCTAGAACTGTGTCTGGCTTCAATTGGCCAGACCCATGCTTGCCAGAGAAAACGTCGAAGTTTCCACTGGCTTTCAACTGGTCGAATTCGGCGCGCTGTTCATCGGTGACATGGGGATCCCTATTCTGCGGGTCTCCTGGATGGGTTGTGACGTCTGCTGGCCATATGGGGAGTGTCTCCCAGCGATCCCTAAACTCGGCCAGAGGTATCCCAGTCCTCTCACTCCAACACATGGACCACGCGTCATCTTGCGCACTGAAAGTTATCCCATGTGCGCACCCCCGGCGGTCGACATTCTGCATAAGATTTTCATAGACAGTCCTGGTAAATTCTGCGAATGACTCACTTTGCTGGTCTGTAAAATCAATATCCGAGGGGGCTTCGTCCGGATTCGTAAGCGGGTTGGCCTTCGACTCGAGAGTCAATTTCTCAATCAGTGCGGTGGCAAATACGGATCCACATACTCGGCCTGTAGAACCTGAGGCCGTCCACGAGCGACTCCTCTTCTCTTCCGAAGCGGCTGCCATGGTGGTTATATTCAGGTTAGGACTGCAACTCCACGCTCCTGAGTAGCAGTGCGTTGTGAAAAGCGTAACTTTGGGTTGGAGCTTCCCAAGAGCGCCGGAAAAGTGCTTGATTTGCAAGATGTTTGTCGCACTGCTCCCAGCTCCAATCCAGATCCCTTTGTTGTCTGTATCTCCATGCCCAAACATGAATATTAGTACATTCTGACTGGTCTTCGCTGCTTCGGCGCACTCGTCTCTAACGAGCTGTTTGAGTTTCAGCCTGAGCTGGTTGGGTTTGTGACGTTGCATGCTATGGGATGCTTGTTGCATCTTTGCTAGAATCTCGGCATCCAGTACAACCTTCCTCTCTTTGAACGGATTTCCATGAATATATCTCTCATGTGTCTTCACTAGGTCGTCAAGGTCCAAGCAATGTATCCAGTGTTGCTTGACGGTCGTCCCATTAAACAGGTGCCAAAAGGCACAAAAGTCACTGAGGAACCATCCATCTAAGCTTGGCGCTGCCTTCTCCTCCGTGATTCCGAGGACTGCAATCACTCTGGTGTTTGCCGTGATGTCGGGAGGAGTGTGTGTGGCAAACTGCTCGTACCGTAGTCTCTGACTAGTGTCGCTCTGAAAGACGCCGCCAGAAGTTCCAAGCTCCCCTACTCTTAAGTTAGCCAAAGCTTTCCGCAATGCACCAGCATCGTTGGGGTCCTCCTCTACGGAGAGCTTGTATCTGCGCGGGCTGGCCATTTTGCCGAACTTTGGGAGCGTGGTCAAGGGAAGGCGTGATTAGGAGAAGCTGGGAGGAGATGACCGGGAAGGAAAGCTTGAAGTAATGTCTTGCCGTCGATGAGTAATCAGCGATGGTAAGTCACACAAAGTACTGGAAGGAAACGGAGCCCGAGAATGCAGGGAAGTGAATGCAGTCGCCGTGACACGTGAACGCACACAAACTCCGATAGTCGACAGGTAAAGTGATTCTGGTGTGTACAGACGCATTGACACTCCGATCATGAACGACTTTGGTGGTCACTGTCTGTCATCGGTCTTCTCGCAGCTTGGAGATTAGTTCAGAGGCAGGCAATCCTTCTTATGTTCAATATCCCGCGCTAACAGTTTTGTTGGGGCATGAGCATGAGGCAATTACCTAAAAGGGTAGAGTCTTGGCGTTGAGATTGGCGGTTTTCCGTGAGGCACTTGATTGTCTAACGGGTGAGATGGTTCAACTATACAAGTCCCACACAATATGTTTCAATATAGGTCAGACACTGCTATGAGAAGATCGGTCCATCCCTCTGTTTGTTCGGTTTTATCTAGAACGTCTTGGGATAGCTGGTCAACAGTCGGCAAGTGGTGATGTCTTTACATTTGAACTCTGTAACTTAAGAGCAAGCGAGTTTGGACATCTAGGTCCTAAATTTCATTGAAATGAAAGGCGACATGACTGTTTGCTATGGGCCTCTGTTTGTGTGGTGCCTATCTACACAACTCCTGGATTTGTCGATCGACGATGAGTGCACAATGTTGTTCGCGCTATCGATCTGGGACTCGATCTGGAAACTTGAAAGATATGTTTCTGCAGGCGCCCTGAAGAGACAGATGAGACTGTACATCAAAATTGGTGGTATACCGGTGATGCTGGGGTGTCTACCTCTTATGATCTAACCGCCTCCCATCGTCGGGGAGGTACATCAATATAGGGGCCATTTACTATTTAAGCGATATACCTTCCCTAAACGAGTTGGTGGTAGGTAATACGTGACTCCATTGACCCGTTGTTTACGGTGGTCCATTTCAGCCCCGGGATGTTTATGGAAATATTTTGTAGAATACTTTGTCTTCGAGATACCAAGGGCAGCTCTGAGACGGAGAGCAAGGCGGAGATTAGACGTGTTCGAACAGGCCACAAGTCCGGTTAGAATATGTCCGGCCGATGGTCCATGAGCTTCAGCTGGTCACAGATTAAATCTCGATCCGGGGACCAGTCTTAGTCACAGATGGACTCAATGTTCAGAATTGATCTGTAGATCTCTGCTAAACCGCTCGAGGTATCACCGTAGCCTGCAAAGCTCGTTCAACAGAGAGAGAATATCCAAGTGGGCTGACTAGGTAGGGAAAACTCTTCGAAGTCCTTACATGCTACAACTCTTGACTTATTCAACAGGCTTCTCTCTTGGAATCCACACTCGTCCACAATATTAAAGGGATAAAGTAGAAGAGCCGTTCCCCCAGGATCCGCCCGTCGAAAAGAAGCCAAAATTACCAGTCCACCCACTCTCACTTGCAAACAAAAATCTAAGAGATCTATCTAACAGAACTGTAGCGAACCTTGGATCTTTTGTCTAACCATTACCGCTTTATTCAAGAAAGAGGGTGATTGTATCTATTGCATTAGTGAAGGGGAATAGGTAGATGTTCTAAAAACGAAAGGAAACATTAGGGAGATCCTTGTGGTCATCCTGAAGCTGGCTGCTAAGACTGTATAGGAGTCGATGGGGATGGATCTGTCCTGGACCATCGATGGACTGAAACCTTTCTTTTGGACTGGGACTTCAAGTGACTCCGTCATCGTCGAGGACTTGACGAGTCCTCACGTTGCTCCTGCCTTCCCTTAGCGTACCGGTTGCGAGCAGTCTCGTTTGTCCGCACCCTGATTTCTTCTAAGCGACGAGATGTTGTTTCAGGGTCGTCAGTCCGTCGCCTTTCTGCCTCCTTCGCCTTTCTCATCTGCCATTGTTCCGGGTTATGTTCTTTATTGTACGCTCTGATCTTCTCCTTTACTTCTGGCTTTTGAGATCGTACCCTGTCGCACTCCGCCTTCTTTACCTTTTCTGCTTCTTCCTTGTCTTGCTTTGATATAGGCGGCTGAAGTTCTCCGCTTGTCTCTTTCCGTTCATTAAGTTTCAGCCGACGAAGCGCCAGTCTTTCCTCCCGCTTTTCCGGATACACCATCTCTTCTGCCTTAGTTCGCAGCCATCTCTCGTGGTTTGTCACACCTTTCTTATCCTTCTTTCTTTGAACCACAGCCGGATCTTTCTCCACTACTGGTGGCGCTACACCCGTATATCTTTGAGATTCTTCGGTAGCGCTTGTTCTCGGCAGCGATTTCCGCTGAATATCATATTCCTTAACTGACTTCTGCTTGGATTTCGTAGTTCTTCGTACTTCTTTATATTTCCCCCTGCCTTGTTCCAACCCTCCCTGAGCGTATGCCGGTGCTGTTAGCGAAGCCTGGTCAAGCGCTCGTGTGACGTTCACTATATCACTTGATCCGTGTCGTCTTTTCGGCTTCTTAGTCGCACGTGCAGGCTCTTCCACAGCTTCCCCGATTAATGCGTCTCTGCCGCTCCTTCTGGTCCTCGTTTCTTCTTGGCGGTGCCTGTCCCTAGGATCTCCACGAGATCCGGGCTGGGATGCGTTTAGATCCCATAAGTCAAGACTTGGTGAACGCTGACGTCCTCTCTGAGAGTACGAAGGCACATATTGTGAACTTTGCTGATACTCACCAGAGGGTTGGTCAGGAATGGCGGACGCATGAGTATCATACGCATCGTCTGGAGGCGCTTGCCTGTAAGAGGTTCTCTCGACAGTGGAGGGAGTGAGATAGGGGTTCGGGGCTTGCTGCAGATGCGCATATTCATTCAAATAGGGTACGTGGGACTGCTGCGGATGCGCGTACTGATCGTCGTAGGGGCCCTGAGATTGCTGCGGATACCCCCATTGATCGTAAAGACGTTCCTGGGGCGGCTGAGGATACGCATGTTGATTGTCATAGGGGTACTGGGGTTGCTGCCAATACGGATATTCGTCGTAATGTTGATTCGATGGCTGCTGTGCCGGCTGAATCGGAGCAGGATCAGAAGGATAATAGCTAGCCGTGTTTCCAGAAGGTTGTATCGTCGTAGATTGACCAGGTTGGGCGTGATAGGCGGGCGGATCTCTAGGCTCCGGAACATAGCTTCTTATAGGACTCACGCGTCTCTCCTCACGTCTAGCACGGGGTGGCATCTTTTGGATGGTCAAGGTAGTCTCCCTCCAGGTCTTGAGTGTTTTGTGGAAGCTGGCTAATGGTTGGTAAGTGCTGATGTCTCTGTACTCCAAATTAATATTGTTGATGGCTCAGGAACATGCTCTCAAAGAGAAGGTCTGTAGAGACTTATATACTTATCGCCATTCAACGCCAGCAAGTCTTAGACTCGTGGCTGTGGGAGGCTGGTTCATTCTGTATTGTCGCCGAATGTTATCGCGCTGCTTCATATATGTTGAACCTCATCATGGAGGGTTTCAGACTCGGGGCTCAGCCAGAAGACTTCATTGTGTCCCATTATTGGTAAAACATCTCATCCTGCAACGTAGGTAGCTTGAAGAACTTGGCCTCGAGGGAAAATAGCATCTTTACCGGGTGGTGAACTGCCCTGTTGTTGGGGGATAATACACGTTTTGTACCCTTCGCAGGAGATCAAACATTGTTGAAGGGGTTTCTCTCTATGATTTTGTTGTCGGCATTAAAAATGGGCTCCGTCTGTGATAATTGACACTGCCCCCAAATGCTAGAACCAAGAAGCTTCGTCAGCCTCACCAAGGATCTTGAGTCACAGATTTAGTGATCATCTCCATGAAACGGCCGCCATATAAGAACTCGGTTAAACGAGTGAAGACTTCACGACTGATGGGGGAGGCTTAGCTCAGGCCAAATCTTCGAACCCAGATTTTGGTAGACGTTAGCTATGAACAACCTAAGACATCTTGAACAACCGAAGCTGTGAAGTGTCCAACGGTTGGACGACTTCACATTGGGCCATTCGCCAATGTAACAAGGAGACTGTGCCTCAACCGCGCAACCCTGATATCTGGAACCGCTTGTCTTTGAATTCAAGGGATCCGGCCTCAGAGGGTTTGCGGCTGTGCCCAGGGGCTTCATACACTACTGGAGGTAGTGGTGCTGCTAAGTGACGATTTAATAGTCTGTGTTTCAACTTCATGCCCTGAATTGCAGATCGATCTGATATAACAGCTTCGTGATTCGTCCTGCTATTGCCTATGGCAAAGACGTGGACGCTTGCTGAAATGGCCATGCCTAGTGGCACAAGCGACCATGTGATTGTGCGAAGAGGGAAAACCCACGAACATGTACTCTGGCCTTTGTTTCACAATAGGCTCATTCAAAGATCTGAAACCCATTGCAAGTTCTCAACCGAATCAGAGCAAGAGGGATCCCAGACCTATTCCTCACTAGATTCCCAATCATCATGTGAATCGTCCTCATCATCGTCCTCATCACCGTCCTCATCATCCTCCTCATCATCTTCATCATCCTCCTCGCCGTCGGAGTAATCATCCAAATCATCGCCCGACTCATCGCCCGACTCATCGCCCGAATCATCGTCCGACTCGTCATCCTCGAGGTGGCAGTAGTTGCAGGCCCTGAAGGTGCAATGTGCGCACTCGTAGATGTATGCCCGGCCCTGATAGCCACATATTTGACAGATTCCGGGGTCCCTTCTCGTGCAAGTGATGTGCGTCCACTGATTGTGGTCGCAGTAATTCTGTTGAAGACGGGTTCGCATGTCTTGAATTTGCTCTTCGCGTGGCCGAATATCGTCTCTATCTCCATGAGCAGCGTTAAGGGCAGCCCGACGATTCACCGCCCTTTCAGCACGCTCAAGTAGGCGATCTTCGTCAAATAACGAGCACCCGCAGTTCTTCCACTTCTGACCGCAGACGTAGCAGAACTCGGCCTGGCAAATGCACCTATAAATTCAGCAAACACCTTCGAGATATAGCAGGCCAGACTTACCGCATGTGGAAACAGCCCAGGTTCAGTTCCACCATATTGTTACACCTATAACAGCTTTGCCATCCTTCCTTCTTAGCGAGCTGCAAAATTGCTTCACGTTCCGGATCGATGGAACAAGGTCTGTCCCCGTGCCAGACTTTCCTACAAGCTTTGCAAGTATTCCCAGTGCAAGCCAAACAATGGCCCTTGTTACCTGTAATATTATTTTCGGGTATCTCGACGCAACAACCGCGCCTCGCACACAATAGCGAACAGTTTGAGAAGATCTGTCGCTGCTTCTCGCCATATCTCATTGCGAGTTCCGGAGATAGATGCTTCTGTACCATGCCGAACGTTACAGGCAGACCGCAGCATTGAGGAGGGAATGTGGCTCCAGGTTGTAGAGCGGATTCAGTATATTGTGCGAGGCAGGGCTTGCAAAACCTATGTCTACAAAGCACGCTTATGAAAGCTTCGTCGAGGCCATCGTCTCCACAAGCAACGCATTCTCGTTGAATAGTAGATTTCGTTTCGCCCGATTCGGTCTCTTTGATTTTCACGCGTTTTGATCCGTGTGGGTTTCCGTCGATTTCGGTGGACGAACTCCTGATCCTGACGGTAGGCTGTGATATATAGCGTTTTCGCTTGGTGGCGCCACTCGCGTTCGTTCGTGTGGCGTTTGTTGGTATCGATGGAGCACTGGCCGCCACTGAGGCACGATTCAGGCTCCCACAGGAAGATGAGCTGTCAGAACAAGCGTCTGTTGATTCCTCAGACATCCGGCTCAACCGTAGAGCGAGCTGTCGATCTTCAAGCGCTCTTCCCTCCTGTCGCAGTGCTTCGGTAATGAGCTGGGAGTCGCTCGCGAGAGCCCTTTGATTGCTCTGTGCAATGCTTCGGTCGTCCAGAATGGCCATGCGCTCTTCGAGGGCTTCGAGGTATACTGTAGAGGCAATAATGGTATCTCTGGACTCCCTCGCATTATCTGCATTACGTTGCTGAATTAAGAAAGCTTGAACTTCTGCACGCTCAATCCTCAACACAGTGGCCTCCGTGTTGTCAAGTAGAGACATGGTGGCGGGCCTACGCTGTGGTCAGCAAAAAGCTTGTGGGTCTTTTTTAGCTTGCACACGAAATACTCACAGTGATTTCCAGACTCGGTCGTTCGTGGCCGCTCCTGTCCTGTAGAGGTGAGAACCGGCTAAGTAACAGCCTCGGGACCAGCTGCCTGCGAAGAATAGGACTCGCGGAGCCCTTGAGCTTAGTAGTCGGTAACCTTGGAGAATGGTAGAGAGATGTCGCTGCGATAACAATTGCGATTTGTTGACGGTCTCTACTCGCTTAGGTACGACAGAAGATACTAGACCAAGAAAAGGCGCGAATCTGGCAAAGACAGCAGGGCCTAACGACGCGAATTGCACGTTGAAACATTTACGCTGCTGCCATGATCAAACTTTTGCGAGTCCGCCATGGAGAGGCATTGGATGCGTAAGCCAAAAAGATATGGTCGGCTTACTTATGAAGCAATCTACCATTAGCTTCTCACCCGAGACCCATTGTGACATCATCCCCTATCCCCCAGTCACCATCACGGTCTTGACGTACGGATAAGGGGTGATGCTCAGCTTCGTCCTCGCTGCTAAAAACATTCGATGGTGCATGACCACTGCCGCTGGACCTACTCCCCTTCCTGAAGTAGCCCCTTTTACGTGCCTGGCTACTACTTGAGTCATCTACGTCTTTAGTGGGATGAGAAACGTCAGATGGGGCATCCATGGATGCTCTCCCAGACCCAGGCACCAGAGTCGCCTGTGAGGAATCGATCTCGGGATCTCCTGCTACTTCGACCAGCTCGGCATCGCGATACCACTTGCGCCGTCTGGTATATCTGCCCCAGCCATCTTGACGTCGGCCGTCATTCCACTTGTTGTCGTAGAAGATCCAGCCATCGCCGTTGGCACTTGCTTTGACTTTCCCACTCCCTTCGACTTTCCACTCGCTCCCAGGTACCCAACGCCACTCAGCACTTTTATTGTCTACCTCGGGCAAGGCAAAGCTATCTTTTGGGTCCGAGGGGTTCAGATGCTCATCTGTCCAAGGCGATCGTTCGGAAGGAAAGAGGTACGGGATCCAGCCGAGACCGAGCCATCTCCTTTGGTTCTCATACAAAACGAACGTGAAACGAACTCCGGTAGATTGAGCTCCGTCCTTAACAGCGATCGGTGTAGCTGCGGCATTTTGACCCTTGTTCCGAGGAGGGAGCGGCGGTGGCGATCTCTTTTGAAGTGCCTGAGGCGAAGTAAACCTCAGGCCAGTCACAATCGATACGGCTCGACGAATAGTAAGTGAGCGCCAGAGTATTGTACGAGAAACTCTTGCAGGCCGTGAGTGCCAGCTGAGCGCCAATGTGCCGGTTAACAGAACAACCCGCTTGGTAGTAATCACACGTATGGATTGTAGGGTCAAAGTAATCCAGAAGGGTGTGACCAACAGAATACGTATGAAGAGACTAGTGAGTGCAGGCCTCGTGGTCGCCGACGTAGCGGTCGTTTGTGTTGAGAGGAAGTCTGTCAGCTGCAGACAAGGCTCAAGTAAGACATTGCACCTCGTAGTTAGAACTGTCAATGTCTCCACTATCTCATCCAAGCTCTTCTGATGTCTCGTATTACTCTCAGAAGGTTTGCCTTTGTGCCCTTTCTGTTTCTCTCCTGTCCAGCCTGTCGAAGATAGGGGTGAGTATCTCCGAGAGAACATGGCCAGAATCAGAACGACTATCAGTATGACAGGCCCAGCCCATCTTGTGATGCTGTCGCCGTAGAGGACCATCCCCCAAAATCCTGCAACGAGAAGGAAGCTCTCCCAAGGATCCCCACTCGACCATGACAGCAGACCGACAAACTTGTTCAGAGGCAGTACGAAAGGGTGCGAGAAGGCTAGTGCCCTAGTCACCGTCGGCGGCGTTGCGACTAGCAAAGGTGATTTTCGGTGGACCAGAATAGTTGACCGCTGCCTTGTGCCCGATGAGGAGTAGGAGGATGTAGGTGAGAAGGCAGCTATGGTGGGTGGACCGGGATCTAGCCTTCCTTTCGGGGAGCTATTATCTGTTACTCTGGCTGGCGAAGGACCCATATCTGTGAGCCAAGGCGTGTCTACTCACACGATGTAAGCTCTTCAGTCAATGAGCAAATGAAGCTGCAAGAGGAAGCGCTCACATACCAAAAGCAGCCATAAAAGAGCGTATACAGGTCAGCTGATTTCTAGAAGCATTGTTGCAGCCTTCACCAGCGTCCTATCCCTCTTTAACATCCCCCGGCTTTTTCTCAAAGTCATGTTGTCAGAATTCACTGTGCCTGAGCATGTGAATGAATCCTCTAGGCGGCTGTTCTAAGCGGCTAACCTCGGCTAATCAAGCCCTTGTCCAGAAAACTGTCCAATGCTTGGCATTCATTCATTCAGAGCTTCAATTCCTCCATCTTCGAGTTCAGATACTCTTACTTCTTGAGAATCTGTCTCGACAAGGGCACCGAAAGGCGCGGATTTGCAAAATCAGCCTTACTTAGATGGTGACAGACCCGACCTACCGTTGCCCCGACGCTTGATGTAAACTGACAGTGGCGACTAGGCACACCGGATAATCGCCCAAGTTGTCTTTGTAGGCTCCCGCGTTCTTGGGCGCGCTGCTGCAGAAGCGTGGCGGCAGTCTTCAGCCAAGTCACAATATGCACGAGATGCTGCAAAAGCCGGTGGTAGCGCAGCGACTAATTACGCCTCCTCAGGCCTGACCCTCGACGAAGCATGCAAAATTCTCAACGTCAAACCACCCTCAGGAGGCAAAGCCAATCTGGACGATGTAATGGAGCGGTTTAAGAGGCTATTTGATCAGAATGACCCGAAGAAAGGCGGAAGTTTCTACCTGCAAAGCAAGATATTACGGGCGAGGGAGAGGATAGAGCTGGAGGTCAGGAATGCGGCAGAGAAAGCGGATAGGGAGGCGGAGCTTAAAGAAGGGTGGAATCCAAAGGTCTTTAAGGATAGGTGACATTCGGGGCACCGAATAAAAGCACATTTGGGGTGAAGTGGAAGCTCGAGGTCGGCGCGAAGCTTGAAACGCTGCCCGTGTTCGCGATCGCCCACGCCATTCTTGGGCAGTCCTGGAGGTCGTCCTGGAGGTCTCATCGGTCTTCACTTGCATAGCCAGGCGTTTAGGAAACATTCTACTACATCTGCATCATCGGACGGCATATCGGGCATCTGGCTGGTGTCATAGGACTTGGGACGTTATACATCTTCTTCGAACTTCGGTTATACCCCTACGATCCTATCATACCACATCCTCCGCATGGACGTCTACGATCCGCATCTAGCCCACACCGCCGCCAAATCTGTCAGTCAAGAGCGAACAATGGCCATTTCGTACGGTGGTTGGTAGAGCTAAGCTGTGTCTTCAGCGTGTTCTTATGGGGGCATTGATTTAAGACGTGGTCTCGATGGATTGCCACACAATCCTTCAAGGTTGACCACGCTAAAAAAAAAAGGGCTTTAGCACAGAACAGGGATGCCACTCACACTGCTGCTTCACTTCGCACATACACTTGGCCCACGTGCAGCTCACTCGTTTCATCTCACAAGCGCCCCAGGGTCCTAGAGGAGCAGCAGGCGGCAAATGGGAGTCAGGATAGAGTTGGGTGACCGGGGACGGCCATTGGTCGCTGATTGCGACTTCCCGCGCGGAAGCCTTCCGATGAGCACGACTTGCATGCAGGGACTTTCAACGGTCTCGGAGTCGGAGAGTTCAAAATCCCTTGTAGAAGTAAATGTGAGCCCTTTTCCACGATGGCACTAATCAATCATCCCCTTTCCCGCTGCTCGAAGATCTTATCGTGCTAGTGCGGGTGGATCGTCCATCAATCACTGCCAAGACCCGATGCAAGGCGTCAAAGCGTACGGAAATACTGAATCATAGATTGGGGTAGCGCCATATCGAACATGTCCAGGGCGACTACCTCATGTTGTTCTAGTATCGTAAAATTAATTTCTATCTTCTGTTGCCTATCTATATAATGATTCGGTATGAGCTACGCCGTAGAAGATCCGTTTCCGGCGCAGGTACTGAAGTATAAAGCGTGATCTCCTAATTCCCATCGCAACCCTCACCCGTGTTGCCATACTCTCTTCGTATCTTTCCTATCCAGATTCGCTGTTCACTGTTATTATTTCCGAAAGCACGACTTTCACCCAGCGAGGTCTTTGGACAACATGCCGCCAACACAGATACCGTTGTCGACTGTACTTCCACCACTCATCTGTGGAACCGCCACCTTCAACTCACAGTACAATCCGGACCCTTACAAACTACTCACGACCGAGATCGTCCATCGAGCGCTATCGCTTGGCGTTCGAGCCTTTGATACCTCGCCATACTATGGTCCAGCCGAGGTGGGTAGACCCTTCGTACATCAGATCGAGTAATACTCATGACATTGCTTGCTGTAGGTGCTTCTGGGTCAAGCGCTTAATACAACATTTGTTCATGAGAAGCTATCGAGGAGCGACTATTTCCTATTGACGAAAGTGGGCAGGATCGGGTCAGCCAGTTTCGACTATTCGGCAGTAGGGGTACGGAAGAGCGTGCACCGCAGCTTGGAGAGGCTACATACAGGCTATCTCGACGTTGTTTACTGCCATGATGTCGAGTTTGTCACTCCCGAAGAGGTGCTGACAGCCGTGACTGAGCTCAGACGGTTGAGGGACGAATCGGGCATCATCAAGTATGTCGGTATATCAGGCTATCCCGTAACCACGCTATGCGACCTTGCGGAATTGATCCTCGCAAGAACTGGCACGCCTCTCGATATTGTTATGTCTTACGCAAACTTTACATTACAGAACACTCTGCTTAGTTCTGTAGGTCTGAACAGACTGAGAGCGGCAGGTGTTGATGTCGTTCCCAATGCGAGTGTGCTTGGCATGGGACTGCTGCGCCAGGATGGGGTACCCCTAGGTGCTCAAGGTGACTGGCACCCTTCGTCTGGTGGGTTGCGCTCTGTTGTACGTGAAGCTAGCGAGTGGTGCAGCGAGCAAAATGAGAAAATCGAGAAGGTTGCAATCCGATACGCCATCGAAACTTGGATGCGTGAAGCGAAATCCGTCGGTTCTGGGGGCGATTCTGCTTCGGGCGTTCCTTCGACGTCAGAAACGAATGACACCCTTGGCGGTACCAAGCTAGGAGTCAGTGTCATTGGCGTCAGTACGATCGAGGAACTGGACGAAACAATGCGTGTCTGGCGCAGTATACTCGATGGCCTAGAGAACGGGGAGGAAATCGCACTCGAGTCGGGTCGTGGCACTGGGGAGCATCTATGGAGCTTGAAGAGGCAAGAGCAGGTGAAAAAGCTTGCTCGCGGTGTGCGGAGGATTCTTGGGCCATGGATTGATCGCACTTGGCCAAGCCCTCCGCCTGGCTTCGTCAACAAGCCAGTTCCCTCTCCTCCCACGCCAGAACAGCTTCCTACGCCTGCTGCATCTCCTAGACCATGCTAAGCCGGTATATCTCTGAAAATGGAAGAATTCACGAACCGCAGCGAGGAGCAACTGATTGGGTCTTATCTCATCACTGAGACATGGGATTAGCGACTGGCGTTGGCGGCTGGGAAGCACTTCAACAGTACTTGAATAGACTTTTAGAACTCGAATACGTCAATGTTCGAAATCTTGATATAACATGAAATGATTAGCTCTTTTATCAAATTTACTAAACTCCGCGTGGTCCTTCTGGAACGCTCGCGTCAGGGAATGCGATCGTAAAATTCGACGCTCTGTCAATGTCGAGAAAGGATGAGAGACCAAGGACGCTTTGCCTATGGACCCGAGATGGTTGGAACGTCCAATGTATTGTGGTACAAATATGTTCCTTACTTTACTGTTGTCTTGGTACCTACTTACTTTACCCTTAGTTAGTCCTGCGCGCTTATCGATAAGGGATGGTGCTTGTATGCATCTCCCACAAGGAACAGCAAAGTTCCTTCACTCAACTCATCTTCTCAGGCCCTAGCTGGTTCGTTTTGTTCTGACAATGGTCTTGGATAAGTTCCAGAGGGATCTCTCCCAATTACGTGCCACCATACACTCAACGACATCCTTGATAACGACCTTTCAGTCTTCTCTCATCTCACCAGGAGCACCAGTCTCTTCGATCTCCAACCCACGGCTTCCTCTTCGCCTTCTCCATGACGCCTCTAGCCTTCTCAAGGCGCAGACAACCAAGCTCAGCCTCCTAATTCTCAACAAAACCTTCACACCTTCCGCCATTACCACCATCATTAAATCCATATCCACGCAATGTCTCCCTGCGCTTATGTCCGCTCTCGAGCTATGCCAGCCCAAGCAGTATACTTCATTTCTTCGCGAGCTCCTCAAAGGTCAAGTGGCGAGGATTCTACGGGAGATGAGGCTGCTCCTGGAAAGCATACCCACCGAAGATGCCGACGCAGGGGAGAAGGAAGGCCGGAGCACCCTCGCCAACGCCGGCGTGCTGTGGGAGGTATGCGACGCTCTCATTTCCCTTGCAAATGATGGGATGGTTCATCTCGCGGCTCAGAAAGCGGAGTCATACCATGCATTGCTGAAAGACGCTATCGCCGAGCTCGAGGAATGGGACCCTGATGAGGAAGACGACGACGATGTTTTTGAAGATAGTGTGTCATCAGAGAGCGACGCGGAACAATCTGAGGAGGCAGCGTCTCCGCCAACTGCAACCTTGAATGCAATGACATTGACACCTCCGGCTACACCAACACCGATTCGGAGACTACAGACAGAAACACTCTCCACCCTCCGCCTCATCCGCCTGCTCTATCCTGCTCTCACGAAACGTCGTATCCGAACCTTTCCCCCCATGAGTTCCAGCATCACCCCACCTACACTTCCCAGCAACGCGCAGGTAGCAGCCTTCGACGCACTACTGAACCGTCTACAAGACTTTTCCGAAGCGGCGGATGCGCTTGCCGGATCGCTGTACGGCCACGATGAAGACGGTGTGGAAAGAGACCTAGAGGCTCTGAAGTGCATGGCGATTAGCTGTGTGGAAGAGGCGAGACAGGATTGGAGCGGTACGGAAGACGAGTTCAGCACTTGGGGTGAGAAATGGAAGGAGAGGATGGAAGCATTCACAGGACCTACACGTGCTACGTGACAGCTGCATTAGAGCTTGATATCACCAAAAGGGCTTTTTGGCGCAAAGCAGGAGTGAACATAACCAGTATCAAAGATTATCAAGCTACCTAAGGGTAGCCATAGGGACGAGCAAACAGCTGGCCGCATGCCCCTTAACAACGCCCCCAAGATCCTGGATCTCAGGAATCACCCTTCAAAATTCTAAACTCCTTCAACACCTTTGTCCGACCGACCTACCATTCAGCATCAACGCCGCCCGAAGACGGACCGTCTTCTCAACCCATCGATGGTCCTTCGCAATGCCCTCATTCTCCCGCCGTCTTGCGGCTCTTTAACCCCTGCAACGTCTGGCATTTGGACTGCATCATCAAATCCCATGTCTCCTTGCCAGGCAGGAACAAATGGATCTCCAGCCTCGTTAGCTTGTGGATATCCACCGTACATCTCCACCGCACCAAGTTCAAAACCCCCTCCTCCCTGATGTGGGGCTGGTTTTCCCATGAGCGCCTGGTATATAGCGCGCGCATAGACCTTGATGGCCTCAAGCCGCGTGGGCTCTGGTTCCAAAGGCAAAATCTCGTACCATTTGTTCTGGCGGTTGATGTTCAGAGATATGGCGTCTAGAGTCTGGAGGCACAAGTGGAGGTAGAGGAGAATTAGGAGGCAAAAACTGTAGATGACGATATCAGAAGGCATGACGGACGCTTCGCATCCAGCTGAGACAAGGGGTCGGTGCTCAATGCTTCCCTGATGTTTACAGTGGTGCCAGGTTAGAACAAGCAAAGCTGAATGCTATGAAAATATCCAGAGAGGAAATGTTTTGCACGCTTATATGATCAATAGGTGGGTTTGCTACGTGGACACAAAGGATCTGACTTGATTTGTGCGCTGGAATTGGTACCGATAGTAAGAGTTGGCCTCCAGCAAACATGTTCTGATCGAACAACAGACAATCTTGGTGACATACCAAGTTGGCCTTTCGAGATCAAGATTTACTTACGGAATGGTTTGGGGAAGACGGCGAAGACATGCGCAGATGCAAGAGTCCGAGTCAAACAAGAGCTGCGAAAGAGAACAGCAAACGAAAATCTTATCCTTCAACCTCTCACTAGCGTTGTTTTCCGCCCCCAAACCATCCCTCTTGGGTGGCAAAACGGGTTTCTTTTGCGTATTCAACTCGGGTAAAGCTTTCGTACTCCCAAAAGGATTTACGATGAAGTTCGAACTGATCGGCCTGGGAGGACCCATAGCCAAGCAGTGAATTCGCTGACATATGACATCCTCGACCAGAGCGCCTCCTAAGAAACCGTGAATACCAAACAAAGCCAAGCGACGGAACACAGTGAGTGACTCTCACAGCCTTTCAGTACAGTGGTGTCCTAGCCACAGCCAAACACGAACAAACAATCTCCCCGCCAGCCATTCCTCAAACCCACTACACCGCTTCCACACCTCACCCTCATCTTCAAGTACATGAGCAACCACCCACCCTCCTCATCAAATCCACCTACCATCCTCCCCACTCCCTCTCCCCCTCTCAGAACTCATCCCAACACTCCCCCCCAATATCCACATCCCACGCCAACACATCCATCAGCGCCCCCAGACTCGCCCTCCTCGGCGCACGCTGCATGTCCGCTATAACACGCACACAAGCCGCGTAGTGCCGTTCAATGGCTTCGTGGAACACCTCCACGATATCGGCGTTATGGAATCGCCGGACGATGAGTAAGGACAGCTCAACCAGTTTTGTGGTGTGAAATGAGAGGCAAGGGTGAGGGGACGGGGGAAGTAGGCTGTCAGCGCGTGGGAGCTCATGGCCGGGATGGGACAGGCTTGTGAGGGTGGAAATAGTACGGAGGAAGGGCGCTTTGGGGGTTGGGTGTGAGGAGGTGGGTGAGGAGAGGGGGTGGGGAGGGTTGATGGTGCATTTTTTCGCTCTAGGGAAGAGTTTATATTGGGATCTCCTTTGTGGGGTTTGGGGGCTTTGAAGTCTCAGCTTTGCTGGGAGGTGCCAGATGGTTTCGGATGTTCGTTGTGAAATGAGGTGGTTTGAGGGGAGCTAGCGGATGGGTTTCGCGCGGTTGCATGGGTGGGTGAGACATAGAGGTGCGTAGTGTTAGAAGAGGATTTTGTGAGCGGTATGATGGTTGGGAAGATTTGATAAGGGAGGAAGAGGTCAGTAGATAGTGATGCAAATCTTCAGAGCTCTAAAGCACTCACATGAGAGCAATAGGTGGTATTTGTCGTAGTCAAGGCTTGAATTACTTGCTGCTGCATCGAAGTATCCCCGCTCCAGCACTTCAGCACTCTGGCAAGCAAGTCCTTCAGCATCAACCACCCTCTACTTCTTCGCCGCAGTCGCCTCGTCCGCCTTGGCCTTCGCCCTCTTCTCCCTCACGCCCACCAGTCTCGCATCGCTCCTCGCCAGTCTCAGCGTATGATACGCGTCCTTCGTCCCCTCACCCATCTCACTCCTCTTAACCTCGCCCACGGCCGCCGCCCGACTCACATTCTCAATCGGCAGCACCTTTCCAAGATGCTTGATGATCTTGCCATGCTCCTCCTGTGCCGCCTTGACATCCTCCTTTGAAGCGTCCAGCGTCTTGTGCTGTCCCGATTTGCGCGGGAAGAGGATCAGGCGCGCGCGGTAGGCTTTGAGGCGCTCGACGTTCACGGCGATGGGTTCTTGGGAGAGGTTGGCGCGGCGCGGGTCCACGGAGATGCCGATTGTGGGGGCGAGCCTGCGGGGGATGTTGGCTTCCTTTTATGTCACACAAGAAGTTAGAAGAATATTTCCGAGCATGGGAGGGGTGAAGTGGTAGGGCGGGCGGGGATGTACCTTTAGTTCGACGAGGGAGAAGCCGCGGCCGGCGCGCACGCGGCGGTTGTATTTGATGCCGGGGCAGCGGACAATGGGGCGGAGCTTGTCGACTGGGCGGGGCGCAACGGCGACGGCTTTGGCGAAGCGGGCATTCCTACGACGCTTCTTGCGACCGGGCTATGTGGCAAGTCGCGATGTTAGAGAAAAATTTGCGGCTGGTTGGGGTGTAGAGGGGCAGGAGAGGAGGTCTGATTGCCTGTGCAGGGTGGAAGGTACCTGGTCGAAGTGGGTGCGGACACGACGCTGCCAGTCCTTACGGAAATCTGTAATCTTTCAGCTCGTGGTGATGGTCGCGGTTCTTGCTCTGCTGCTTACGGTTGTGTTGGATCTGCTGGTTGTGCTTGATCGTCTATCGTCCATCCACCGTTAGCCAGGGATCTGGGCCGTTTGAATGGCCACTTGCAGAGCCAAAGAGCTGTGCCCGAATTAGGAGACAGACATACCATGATGACGGTTGGCGATCAAGATGCAATTGTTGTCCGTGAATCGTGGCTCGAAGGTCGTTGATGTCGAATCTTGAAGCTCGCTTAATCATTGCTTAGTGTGCGCCAAGAGACCCCTTAGTGCAGCCCTGCGATGCTCGCTTAGCTCGGTCATGTGATGCTGCGGCCGTCGAAAGGGAGGCGCAACCTGATCCTACGGTGCTCTGACAGTGCTCTCCTTCTTCAGGGGAACGGATGTGAGGATGCTCTATATGAATTCAAGGGTTCACTGGGTAAGCTACCAGCTACTGTTCCACAGACGACATATGTCACATGCAATGCCTTGAATCAGTCCAAATGCAGAAGGACAACCTCTATGTGCAATTAAAAGCCTTGCTAAATTATCTCCGTGGCAAGCATTCAAAGCCAAATCATAGAAATAGTAAGCTCAGGCGAATCAAGCATCAATTGCTCATCCAAGTCGTCCAACAGCAAATGCAAAGCAAAGACTTGCCCATCATCAGCGATCTATTATCAAAGCTACCATCTAAAACTCGAGCGTGCTGTATTCTACCAATTTCGAATACCGAGCCCGACCTTTTCCTGAGAAGATCCACCCGTCTTGGCTCGTTTGGCACTCCTTGGGGACTCGACGTAGGCAATGCCATCTGCTGCGCGCTTTTTCGGAGAACCGGATTTACTGTGTCCGGCTTTGGTAATTCGCCCAGAAATTTTCATCTGCTTTGATGCTGCCGGTTTCTCGTAGCGATCCGCTGTAGCAACATTATCACGTCGAAGCATGCTGGCGGCCTGCTGACTTGCTTGTGATGCAAGAATACTGTAGTCATCGTACGCATCGTCTTTGTCAGAAGCTGAAATGGTACTATCGCGACTTGATTGATGGCGCTCTGCTTCGTCGTAGGTCAGCTGGGTATTCGGTGCTGAGAGACCTAGAAGTAAGTCTCGGTCGCCTCGGGTGACTGGCGTGACAACGTTGCTGTGGGCGGTGATTGGCCTCGATCGGTTGGGTGTGGATGGCAGAGAAGACAACGAATGCGCTCCACGGATATGGCTATGCTGGAGTCTCTTTGCGGATGTTCGAGTCGGAGTTGAAGGGACGCTGTTAGCTTCCCCACTCATCACTTCACCTGCGATGACCAGTGCATCAAAAGCATTTTGACTGCCGTGATTAGCCGAGGCTGAATGATGTATAGAGCGAGCAGTTGCAGGCGTTCGAGGCGTTCTGTGCAGAGGCGTGCGGTATTCGGTCAGTGGGGTGCCGTTGATGGAGATAGTGCCTGACGACCGCATCTCATCCAAGTGTTCCCGATTTTGCTTGATGCGCTGTCGCAGACGCTGCACATCTTCTCTTAGCTCGAAGTTCTTCTCATCCAACTTAGTGATAGCTTTCTTCGCCCGGATCAGTCGTTGCTCGAGGATAGCATTCTGGTTCTGCAGTTCATTGCACCGCTTGAGCGCAAGATCTAGATGACGTCTGCTAGGAGACTGTGGCGAGCGAGGACTCGCAGATACTCCGCGATGGGCTTGGCCTTCTTGAAGGACCTGGACTTCCCGTCGAGTCAGGTCATGCTCAACCTCAGCCCTCTTGCTGAACTCGGAAGTCTCGATTGTTAGAAGGTGGTGCTGCAGTCTTGAGTGGGCAGCCGACATGCGAGCTTCCGTAAGAGCCGGAAGCAAGTCCGAGACAAGACCCCGCAGCTGCTCCTCATTGAGGTTCTGTACAGAGTCGACAGACGGTATCTCGCCAAACAGACTGTTCTGCTTCATGGCTGGTGCCGCTTTCAAAGTTGCCGGCGGCGAAGCCGGATGGTTTGGCCTATAGCTCGAACTGGAATGATTTGCCATTGCTTTGCGTATCTGGGCTGATGGCGGAGGAGTTAACTCAACTACAGCTTTTGGGGATGAAGGCGGGTTCGTGCGCTCGTTGCTCGCAGGGTCGGACTCTGGCAGAGCGGCCACAGCAGGTCTGGGCGAGGGAGTGTGAGGTACTATCATTGCGGACATTTTGGGTTTCCGACTGCTTTCAACAATACTTCACACCAAGTGGATTGACTGGCAGTGATTGTCCAATTCTTAGTCGGGTGAATGATTGACTCAATGGTCTGTACCAGTGACTGGCGGCAGATCGAGAACAATATACGGGCGGCCTCCGAGCGAGGGACAGAGGAGCGATGGTGCAGCAGCAGCTCCTTGCCGAGGAGAGTGATTGAAGTCAGGACAGTCGCAGACTGCAAGGGAAGGACATGCTGCAAGAGTCAGCGGTTTCAGTCTCGTCTGAAGGTGCGGAGGCTGGGATGAGTGGGCTGGGCGGGACATAGCGGGAAACACGCACATGATCACGAATGTCTCGCGCTAGTGCGGCGGCACGTTCCGCCGGTTGCAGCGGGGCAACGACGATCAATCAATAGCCCGTAATGGAAAGACGACGCAACGAGGAATGATCGATTCTTGGTGCGAAAGATGAGCTAAATCCTTTTCCAATCTAGGAATCAACGGGTGAATAGCGTTCTATGCTGGAGCATGTTGAGTTTTCCAATCAGGTTTTGTTGTAATTGAAGATGAACCCACCGCTGAATAGGTCAAGCCTGCCTAGGCCATCGGGGCTACCGCGACCTTCAAGGCTTCCTGTTGCTCAATCCGTTTTCGAGCCCCCAGTGCCCAAGATACCATCAAACTATAAGCGGGATGGGACAGCTGTGCGCCCAAGAGCGGCTCGTGAAGCCGTTATTGACCCAGTCAACGCTGGAGGAGACAACATCAAGACTTCCACATCTGAGAATTTCGAGGAAGCGAGGATTCGAGATAACATTGGCTTACCGGGCGAGCTAGAAAGCAAACAAGAGGATGTCGGTAACGGAGACGGACCCACCAAAGACAAAGAAGCCCGTCGACGGCCAAGACCTTCACTGTCGGACCGTACGGTCGAAACGCTATCTCAGATACCGCCATCTCCATCTCCACGAAGACGGAGATCCAGCTTCTTCCCATCAGAGAGTCCCGCTGTTACACCTTCTCGGCCGAAATCATCATTGAGCCGCTCGCGGCCAGCCACGAGTCATGGCCAACGTCCGCCTATACCGCCGATGCCCCCTATAGCCCCTCGAGCTACATCGCCTATCAAGCGGCCGAGTAGCACTGTATCCACTAAGACTACGCCAAACAGGCGAGCCATCAGCTCGTACGTTCCGAAAAGTCTGCCGCACACTAGTAACAGTATCAAGGGTATTGTCGACACCACTCCTTCGAAGCCTTCACGGCCTACCAATGGTACAGTTCTGCGGTCAGCCAATGCTAATCCCATATCAAAATCTACATCAAAACCTCTAGGTGCCAGCAAGACCTATGCTGCAAGATCTTCCAAGCCTCGTCCAGTGGTTGGTGACGCCTTTGTCAAGCCTGCTATGCCGAGCAAAGGCGGAAAGACGAGCAATATTGCAAGAAGAGACCTATCATCTACATCTGCAGATTCAGCACCATCCACAGATTCCCGCTTTGTCCTATCACCTACTTCGCACGCATCATCCCGGACGTCCCAAGCCTCCAATGATGGCAATACGCAGCAGAAGGTGACAGAGTCTCCACAGAGCAAGTCCTCCGCAGCACTACGAGAGGCTATTGCAAAGGCCAAAGCACAACGTCGTAAGGCTACCGAACGCCCTGGAAGCCATGCAGGCGACCACAAAGCGAACGACCATGATACCCTCTCTGCCACGAGCGACAGTCTTGTTTTGCGGAAGAGGATTGATCAAGCGAGAACTGACGGACGACTCAACATAGCTGCAATGGGTCTAAGCGAGTTTCCGAGGGAGGTGTTGACGATGTATGACCTTGACACATTAAATACCAGCAGTGGTGCATGGTACGAGAGTGTGGATATTCGGCGACTCAACGCTGCCGAGAACGAGTTCCAAGATCTTGATGAGATGTTTCCAGATAGGTCGGCTGAGGAGCTCAGACACGAAGATGATGAGACCAAAGGAACTATATTCGGCGGGCTGGAGATGTTGGATCTGCATGGCAATCTATTACAGCATGTGCCAGTGGGGCTACGTCAGTTGCAACATCTTACGATACTGAATCTCTCGAAGAATCGTTTGTCTAGTGACAGCATTGGAACAATTTCGCAGATCACGTCTCTCAAAGAACTCCGGATCGCTGAGAACGCTCTGAAAGGCACGCTACCCGAGGCCTTGTACGAGCTCAGAGACTTGGAAATTCTTGACGTCCACGGTAATGCCATCCCGGAACTGTCTGATGGATTGCGAGACCTTGGCAACCTTCGCGTACTTGATATGGCCAGCAATCAGCTACGCTCATTCCCTTTGAAAGCTATCAAAGATTTACCACTCACGGAGCTAAATCTTGGGCGCAATAGATTAGCTGGCTCACTTTTTCCTCCAGGATTCGCGGGCTTGCCGTTGCTCAAGTCTTTGGATGTCTCTGGCAATGCTCTGACGTCAATCTGCGATGATGGCACGCTTAGCATGCCACAGCTTCATTCTTTCTACGCTGGCGAGAACAGGCTCACCAATCTACCCGACATATCCGGATGGACAAACCTCACAATTTTGAGCGTTGGTAATAACAATATTGCCGTGTTTCCGGAAGGCATGACATCTTTGACGGAACTAAGGAACGTTGATTTTACCGGTAATAATCTGAAGAAGCTCGATGATCAAATCGGTATGATGGAAGATCTTACAGCCCTGACGATCGCCAACAACCCGTTGCGAGAGCGCCGATTCTTGTCTATGGCTACCGACGATATCAAAAGGGAACTTCGCAATCGTCTACTTCCAACTGAACAACAAGAGCCGCTAGATAACCCTGACCAGGACTTGGAATACGGATCTCATGATGTATCTGCCGGTGCAGCGCCACCAGTCACTTGGCAGCTCACAGCTGGAGGCATCCTCGATCGCTCCTCAACCTCCCTCCATAGCATCAGCGCATCAGAACTCGAACACCTTCAGCCCGACTCAGTCAGATCTTTAATCGCCCACCATAACCTTCTGTCCAGCATTCCCACTAGCACGTTTCTCCTTGCCTCGAATCTTTCCACCCTGGATCTTTCACACAATAAACTCTCTGGGACTTCCTACTTGTCTGAGCAGCTCGTCCTGCCAAGGCTCCGCGACCTCAATTTGGCCTCGAACACGCTCACATCTTTTAGTCCACTATCAAGGTTCCTTTCAGCACCTCAACTGCAATCCTTGAATGTCAGCTACAACCGCCTCACGTCCATACCAGCCTTGCGGTCCACTTATCCGGACCTAGCCACACTGCTTGTATCCGACAACGCCATTAGCGAGCTACGGGTAGATAGTGTAAGAGGTCTACAGGTGTGCGATGTCAGTAGGAATAATATCGCACATCTAGAGCCAGCGCTGGGATTACTTGAAGGGGAAGGGTTAAGAATGCTGGGCGTAGAGGGAAATTGCTTTCGGGTGCCAAGGCGAGAGGTCGTCGATAATGGTACTGGGGCTATATTGAGATGGTTGAGAGATAGAATACCTTTGGAATAAATGGGAAGAAGCCAGCGAGGCAATACGGGCTTGAGGTAGACAGAATCTTGGAGCTGTTCAGTAAGAAGACTCAGGGTTTCTAATTCATACTTTCTCATGACACTTCAGCGATCCCTTTGTATTACTGGCCCAAGAAGAGAGTTCCTCAACACTGTTCTTGTTCCTTCGCCTCGCGTTGTGAACAAAGCTAGGCACACATCGACACCTTGGATTGCACCTTCTACTTGGACATCCTTGGGTATCATGGCTCAGGCGAACGTCTGGTTTCAGTCCAAGCGTCAGTTTACACAAGTACGACTATCGGTACTCCTATAAGGCCATGAAATCAGCCTTGCTTGAGCACAGATCCGGCGATGTAGCAATTTAGATATTTCTTCTCACTATCTCTGGAAACGTATGAAGCGTCCTCCTGAGAGAGGGAGATCGTGTTGGCGTCAAAGAGAAGTTACTGACTGGTCAAACAGCTAATACATCCCTTGGATTTTTGTGTCAGGCAACGCGTTTCGATAACTTGAAGTCCGAATTATATCACATCACTGTTCTGCCTCACAGACAGGCATTGATTCCCTCAAGTATAAGAAGTCTACGAACTCAATACATTTTGCTCTCCCCACCCAAGCGATCCCTCGGCCAATTTCAAAGACCTTGTCCAAAGCTTCGGCATAAGTCAAAAAAGCTCGTCAATCTTCAGCAATTTTCTACACCACCGAAAGCGCAAAGATGCCCACCTCTGAACCAACAGCTTCGCCGATATCCTGCTGGCAAGAACTTCTGGTAATCGTTGCCTTGTGCCTCTACTCCACCATAAGCTTTACCGTTATTGGGACCATCCTTCCGTGGTCTGAACACGTCGATGATCCGGTAAATTTCTTGAAGTACCTTACAATCTCTGGGGCTACCATGGTTCCTCTACTCGGCCTCATATCCATCGAGATCCTATCACGAATCTTTGTCTTTGAGGTTATTATGGCACATGCAAAGGGTATCCGCCCTTGGTGTGATGAAGACCCAGAAGAATTGTGGAAGATGCATGGAGGAATCTTGCCAAAGTACTCGCGGATTAGCTATGCGTTCAAGAAGAAGTATGGCTACCAGAAGAAGGTGGAGATGGATGGGGTGGCCGAAGCAAAGGATCCTGAGAAAGGGGTGCTGAATGAAATGGTCATCAAGAATATCTAAGGAGGACCGACGACAGACATGATGGATCTGTTGAGATTGGATATGCCGTGCTGTATAATTACTTTGGTGGACTGATACAAGAGCATGCTAATGATAGCCATCTAACATGGTGTTCGCCAGATGCATTTTCCTTCGTATCATATAAGCAGGACTGTAACTTCGTGTGATATGTGAAATGTAGGGGGAGTAAGATATGTTTCACTCAGGCCATTGGCTAAGCGATCGATCTGGCCGATCTGCGAAGTTCCACAATATCGGGCTTTCCGGCTGGACTACGAGCTGTTGGATACGCTCTGTTGAGAGAGGAACAAGAAAAGAGTGTCTGACCGATGAGCCAATATGTGTTGGCCTCAAGATAATCTGCAATCAAAACCGTCGTCACAATACAGGTCTGGAATTCTGGGGTTGAAGATACCATGAGTGTTGACCGGGTGTTATGAAAAGATTTCACCTCCACGTTGTGATAACACAAACGTCATACGACCACCTATAAAACCACTTCTCCTTCTGAACCATTCTTCGAGCGTCAGCAGACATACGGATAGATCTACCTTGTCAAGCACTCTACCTGATTACCTAACAACCCTATCGAGGATACCCATCAATCAATTTTTCTTTCAGTAAGGGAACCAAAACCCCCGATCAAACAGAATGGGTTTCATTATCTCTTATTACACCGTCACCGTCCTGGCGCTACTAAACGTGGCGCAATACTCCCTCCTAGCCTTGTGTCTTCAGGCTTCTTTCCCCCGCGCCGACAAAACAATTTTGTGCATCGTCATGGCCTTCTACTTTGTGACTGGCATGGGCTTCGCACTTGCTACGATCTTCATACCATTGACAGAGGTCACGCCTGCTTCCATTTTCGCACTAGTCCCCTGGGGCGTCCCCTGCCTCTTCATCGCCGTCCTGGCTGTCTTCGACTTCTTCGCTCGAAAGGTCCTCGCCCGTTGCATCAATGACCTACAATCCTATATCGCCGTGCACGACGAGGATGGAGACGTCTGCCCTCATCAGGGATGTCTGGACACGATGAAGAAGCTGCGCGATAACCGAATGATAACCCTTTCACGGATCGGCTTTGCGGTAAAGGAGATTTTCGGGCGGAAGCATGAGGTTGCTGAGTCTGAGGTTGGGGAGGAGGTTAATGGGGGCTCTATACACGAGAAGACGGAGGTTTGAGGGGAGACTATGAGGACAGATTTCAGGCTTCGTGGGTTTGGGAGGAGAGGTGCTTGCGTACAGGGACTAGACACTGATCGAGCAGCATGCATCAATGCTCGGTTTTGCTAAGATGATCACGGCCCATGAACGTGACACATTTCAGCTACGCTGGTCCTGTTGGCTGTGATCTCCGTTTCCTTCACGATCTTTGGAATTATTGACCTTGTAGCTAAGAGGATCGTCTTTTCTCACGTTGCGGTTTCTGAGCCTGAAATTACTCTCGATGACGACTGTTCTCTGTTGTTGCCAGAAGCTATTCCTTCGTTCCTCATAATGTGACCACCAATTTCAGGGAACAAAGCCAGAGTGTCGTAGATGAAGCGACGGAGTAAGGTATCAACACCTAGATGTGATGTGATTCCAATTCTGCCTATATTAGGCCTTTCCCCTTGCGGTTTCTTCCTCTTCAAATCCACATAGATATCTCTCATCCACTCAACACTCACAAAGTTACACTACACCAAATCAAGTCGCCAGCTACCGGAGAACCGAATCGATGGCCTTCGAAGCCCGTTTCCAACACCTGCTGCAAACGACCGACGACGCAAACCTCGAAAAGGATGATCCAGCTCCAACCAATACATACGATCTCAAGCTTACGATCTTTTTCGGTGCCATCGTGCTCTTGGCAATGTACGCGTGGTGCCTCAACTGTCTGGACCGAGAGCTATCAGAAGACAAAGAGAAGCATTGTACAAGCGAGAAGGGAGCCGACGGACTCAAGGAGAAAGCAGACGACGTTAGAGATTCGTCGACTCCAGACATTTCCAGTTCCCAAGATCAGCCTCCAGCGATGAGCAACGCGGAAGTCCTTGGCCAAGGCATAGACTCTGATGAAGACTGTCTTGAAAGCGAAGGATGGAGAGTTGTACGGTAATTGTTTACTGTGAGAACAGTAACAGTTGGGGAGACAGGAGTGTGGAGCTTTTTTTTTGGTTTGCTCTTCTCTTGTTCCACAGAGCTGAGACGGCTGCATTGCATGCTTGGGATATAATTCAAAGAGGAGCTCGCCTACCATATAATTCCTGCACCTGGCACGAATCCTACTGAAAATGTGACTTGATATGTGGATTTCCAGTGCTTCATTGGTGTATTCATCCTCTGTCCTAGTCAATGCTTCCTCGATACCAGTAATTTCAAGCCTGTGATGAGACTTTAAGCCTCTATCCGAGGTGTTGTCTGATCACGTCACTGCATTGACTTTTGTACTGGTCACTGCCAGGTATGAATGCGTCACTCCTCGGAACACCTATAAGTGCAAGATGGTACTTATGATACAGAGCAACTTATCTTCCTGGTCGACCTGCATGAGCTGTTGCGAGACTGGACTGGGTCTCCTTGAGGTAAGCATTTCTTCAGCTCGCTCGGAAAAGCATTCTTTGTGACGTTGATGAAGGTAATAGCGAGATGCAGAATACATCCGATTCGCTTCGGGATCTCGGATCCAGGATCCGTACAGCTTGTGGCTGGATATTCGACTTCGTGTTCGAATACTTTGTTGAAGGATGTCTGGACTTTCGGAAGGACAGCCGTGCCCGAAGTGATCACATCTGTGGCTTATTCGACGATCAAACCAAATGTCCTCGATGCGAAGTGGAGTCCAATATCAACATACCGGATATTTTAGTCATGACTGTGCGCTGCCCTCCAGGAATAAATCCGTACCCCGTGGTGGATCGACGGTGGATGAGCTTTCATGCTGCGTATCTGCGACAGTACCGCAGACACTTGAGGGCAAGGTATCGGAGACAACTTGAGGCTGGATATTCCATGGGAGAAATCACAGACTCAAACGGCACATTGTAGGACCTGTACTGGAGCATAAGAGAGGAGCATCGCGGGAGACAACAACGACTTAGCTAATTGCTGAGTTGCGCGCTTGAGGAATAAGGTCCTAATCATGGGTGCTCGAGCCCACTCCAGGGTTGACAGCAGAAGCATCTCTTTCCGATGTCCCGACGCTCATACCTATCTTCATAGAATTGCGGCCTGAACGACGAGCTCGGTGGCAAGAGGCTAGAGGAAGCTATGGTTGAGATTCATTTTGGGGGCACAGCTTGAGACCTGGGACCGACCGCTTCAGCTGGACTTGGTTGGATATAGTGAGAATTCAAGCATGCAAGGAATCCGAGCCCCGAGAAAGCTACAAACCCTGAGACGCTAATCCTTTAATCCGAAACTGTATCAAGAATAATGACCTGAATCGTTGCGTGCCTACTCGTATCTCATGGTATTGATTATGAAGCAACCCTTCGTTCTAAGGTGTCAATCCTTCCATCTGCTTACATAAATTTCGGTTAGCCAGTCACATGATAGCTTTGTTGCACTGCATGTCGGCGTTAAGTCTTGAATTATCTCCGTGGGCGGTCTTGGCGTTTCGCATGTCAACTTCTTTTTGATATCTCTTTGAGCATTCAATGCCTCCAGTTCAAGACCATACCGCCTTCATCGTGCCAGGCCAATGGGAGTTCCAAATCTGGAAGTACGAGATGCAGGTGCGCAGGTCAGCCAGTCCTGGAGCAATCTGTGGTAACATTCGCCATTCTGAGGACTTCTTTTCAGGCTTCATCGGCTCTCACTCCAATGCCACTGCTGACAGCCTCCGCCTACAGCTCTCTGCGTGCCAATACGTTCCTCGATGTTTGGGCTTAAGCGCTCTTCTCGCAAGAACTGTCGTTGCTTGTGGTAGGATGTTTGCTGCCTCACCATAACCGAATGAGGGTCCCATCGTCGACGTCGCGAAGGTACCCAACCTTTCCCATTCGGCCGTTTGGGAGGCTGGCTTCTATCGTTCTGTTCAGTATCGTCGGTATCTGCTCCAGGTTTTCAGAAGTTTCACTACTGATCATCCTCAAGCTAGCATGAGCTAGAGTGATCGAGCCTGCGGCAGGGGGCCTTATCGATTGTTCTGGCTGTGAAAACTTGGAAGCTACAATCGCCACACAACTGATCGCACGAAGATTACGCCCGTGTGAATCTAGGATGTGGCGCATCCAATGTCACGCGTTTGGGTTCTCCATGCAGCATATGCAGCCTTGGGCGCACGCACGCCAATCAGGTGAATTGTATGCCCACACTAAGGTAGAGTCGCAGCATGCCATAACTTGCATTACACTCGCTAAATGCTCTATTTCTTTCTCCCAGACCTCTGCGATGCCTTTCGAAGCTAGTTCCGAGCAACTCATCAACCGCTACTGCAGTGTGCACAGAGTATCGTCGAGACCGATCCGTCCCCAGATGGCTTATATACATGGAATCCCGCCCTGGATGGGGTTGTCGACCCGGAGAATAAGGACGGAGGGAACACTCGCCAAACGTGTCCGTGCTGTGGTCGTATCTCCATGGCACATCTAGCAGCACTCTATGCGTTCTGATACTTGTACTTGGCTTCACGAGATACACCGTTTACGGTGCAATATGGCGGCTCTACCTGTCACCCGTCGCGCACATCCCCGGTCCACGCTTCGCTGCATTGACCTTTTGGAATGAGTTTTACTACGATGTCGCTCTCGGTGGAAAGTACACCTGGAAGATACTCGAGTATCATGAAAGATATGGTACGGAGGACATGACTTTGAATTCTTGATTGTGGGAAGAGTACTCAGTGAGAGCACAGGTCCGGTTGTTCGTATCAATCCATATGAGGTCCACATCAACGATCCTGAATTCTATGATAAGTTGTACGTTGGAGCCAGTAAGGGCAAGACAGATAAGTGGTTTTGGTCGGTCAGTTTGCCTCGAGGATGTGGTTCTAAGAAGCTCTTTGAGATTAGCATAGATGCGCATGTTCAGACAGCAAGACGTCTCCGCTTTCGACACTCTGGATCACGACAAGCATCGCCAGCGTCGCGAACCCTGGAACCCTTACTTCTCCAAGCAATCTGTCTCACGACTCCAACCACTTTTGATCCAAGCCGTCGTGAACAGATTGTGCATGAGACTAGCAGAGTGTCATGCCGCTGGAAAACCAGCCAACATGGTCCATGCCTTTGCTTGTGTGACCACCGACGTTATCTCGGAGTACAGCTTTCCCCAAGGCTATAATCTTCTCGACAAACCCGACTTCGACTTTGCGCACTATGATGCCTGGATGGCCTTATCGAAGGTCAGCCATGTCCTCAAACAATTTGGATGGCTGTATCCTCTCCTAGACTCTCTGCCCGCATGGGTGACGAAATATACAAACAAAGACATGTATCTTGTGCTCCGCTCTCAAGAGCTTCTATACCGGCAAACGCTCGCTCTTGCTGAATAGCGGGGAAACACAGAGTACAAAGAAACAACCTCTCGACCATCCATGATGCGAGCCTTCATGGATTCTCCGTCACTACCAGAGTCTGAAAAAAGCCCTGAGAGGATCAAAGGCGAAGCACAGATCGCCATCGGCGCCGGCACTCTGACCACCACACACGCTCTCAAGGCAGCCACCTATCATATCCTCGCCATTCCCAAGGTCAAAGCTCAGCTTATGGAGGAGCTGGAGCGATGCATTCCGGATCTAGATTCACCACAAACCTCCGCCAGCTTGAGCAAATGCCTTATCTCATGGTCGTCATGTACGAGTCTCTACGCATCTTCTATGGGAATTCACGCCGCCTACAGAGAATCTTCCCAGATAGAGTGTTACAGTACAAAAATGTCGTCATCCCGCCAGGCACACCAGTCAGCATGTCGACCATCCACGTTCACGACAACGAGCGTATCTTCCCCAAGCCTTACAAGTTCGACGTTTCCCGCTGGCAAGGTGCGAATCTGCCTTTGAAGTACCTTGTACCATGGGGTAAGGGGAGTCGCCCATGCGTCGGTATGGACCTGGCGAAAGCGGAGTTCTTGACGACGATCGCGAACATGTTTCGGCGGCTTGGGAGGCAGATGGAGTTATATGATGTAGTGAGAGAAAGGGATATCGACAGGGTATATGATGTGTTCAATCCACTGCCTAGTCGTGAGAGCACCGGACTGAGGGTGTTGATTAAGCCGAGAGATTGACAGGGATGACAAAGTGATGGAAGGGCAAGGAAGGCTATTGCCTGGTGAGTCTGTGTGTGCAAACCATCGATCTTCTATGCATTTCGCTTTCCTATCTATCCATTATCTCATCCAGTGGCAAGAACTAGTGCACCGTCACTTGAAACTCCTTAAGCAAATCTATTGCGGGTCTGCGAATGACTCAACGGTCGGTAGAGGCCCATGATTGAAATGGCAAAACGTCAGGGCATTTGTCAGGCATGATCAAAACTCCCAAAAGGACGGTTAGAGAAGACAATGGTTAAAACATTGCACTCGATGAACCCGTGAGAAGTTCAAGAGTCATGATATTGCCATATATCAACGTTGCCGGTCTCCTCAAGATGGGAATACGCTGTTCATCCTACACTCTAGGAGGCAATTCAAACGAGGCCTGCTATGTGGTCACCGTCTCTACACAATGACTCTATTCTTCCCTTGACTGAACATGTCCGAATCGTGCATATGGTGACGCCCCTTTACTATTTGGATCCCTGAACGAGAAGGGGTCATGTCAAGGCCGTTTATCTAACGCAATGAAATCAAGACATGCCCAAAAATGAATGGCAGAGCACGAGATGGACTCGACTCTCTCAAGGTCCTGTGTACCGTCTCCGCATTTGCCAAAGCCTTACATTGCTTCCAAGAGGGGCTGTCTTCCGACAGTGATATGTTCTGTCTAGGGTTGGTAGTTATCAGGAATATTTGTCACTAGCCGATGTGACGTCGGCGCGTTGCTGGGTAAAGCGGCCCCATATCAAATATTTTGGTGATCCCAGCCCTACGCTAGCGCAGGCGCGCTCTACAAGTGCCCACAAACATCACCTCCTCTTCCTTTCCTCTTCTCTTTTTTCCCCCCGTCCGCAAAATCATCTCCCCACTGGTAATTACGTACTGAACATTATCATCAAGTTTAGTTGCGAAAGCATACGATTACCAAGTTTACAGACATCTCATTAGAACGGTTTTATAACAGTTCGCTCAGGATGGCTGATAGGGGAGCAAACGGCGGGCCTGAAGGCCGTCGTGGCGGACCAAGGGGTCATGGTGGCAACGATCATGGACGTAGTGGCAACGATCGTGGACGTGGTGGTGGGCGCGGTGGTGGGCGTGGTGGTAGGCGTCCCCACGAAGATAGACAATATCAGCCCCTGTTGCAAGCTTTCGGCCAGCTTACAGAAGTAAGCTAATCGTCCTGTCTCAAAGATACTCCACTGTCTGATACTAACGTGGATATAGTTGATGGAACATCAGCAGCAAGCTGTCACTCAGCTCAGGCAGACTGTGCAGCAACAGCAGCAACAGCTGCAGCAACAGCAACAACACCAGCAGCAACACCAGCAATACCTGCAACACCAGCAGCAGCTATTGGGATACATGCAGCCAACCCTTTACCCGCAGCCATGGGGTCTCGGCCAGCAGGCTCTCCCGGCTGCTCCTAACCCTTGGAGTGCCTTGTTAATGGCTCAGGGACTAGCGGGGACGATGGACGCGCCTGCACCCACCATCTCGCCATTTCAGATGTAAGCTATCTCTCCAAATCACCCATATCCTGTCTCGAGTAGCATCTGTTCCAGTGGGATGCACCTGAGCGCAAGCCATCGACGCAAAGACGGAATGCTGACTCCGATTGTGTAGGGCTCCCACTCCAGCCCCGGCTCAGGCCACTCAAGCTCCGATGCAGGCTGTTCAGGGCACACCTCCGACCCCGCAGACAGTGCCTCTCCCTGCGCCTGTGCCAACACGCTCTCCAGAGCGACAGAGCCGGCAAACCAGCCGGACCCAGTCTTATCGGGTTGGCAAGCCCAAGAAGGGCAAGCAGACCCAGAAGGCCAAGAATTCCACGTCTAGGTCAGAGGGCTCTGGACTCACGAGGGCGGAGAGAAGATACCACAAGCAAGGCAACTGGTATCAGAAAAAGTGGGGTTCTAAGAAGGGGAACCAGGATGAGGAAGAGGACGAGGAGGTCAAAGAGGCCGTCAAAAAGGCTGTGGCAGGAGAAAAGGCCAACAAAATGGCCCTTATCGAAGAACGGGAGGCAGATCTCCAGGGTGCGGAGGCCCAGGAACGCCGTGAAGAACAGCTCGAGACGCCCTTCGCCCACCCGGGAAACGATAGAGCCCAGAATACTGGCCGCAACACAGCAAATTGGGAACAGGTCGAACAGGAACCGCAAACGCCCCAACCCCATCAACGCATGATGTCGGCGCCGCCGGCTCAGAGTATTTTTGCCCGTCCCAGACAAGCTTCCGATGGCGTGATCTTCGGCGCTCAGGGATTGGCGGTCTCCGACCAGCCAGCACCATCCGCGGACGAGGATATCTGGTCGCGTCCTGAATGTCGACAACAATGACACTGATAGGGGAGAGCTTCAGACAGCTCGCCAGACTGTCTGTCTAAACACATCGATCATGCGATTCAACTGAATGACGTAAAGGTGTTGGCGCCGAACACCAGTGGTTAGCACGCACTGTTGTTCTTCATCCAAATAGTGCTTCATGTCCGAGTCCAGTGAACCGGCAATGAGGAACAGAGGCTGGCACGCTCTGTACTAAGTACCTAACGAATAGTGCCCGCAGTCGAGTCCAGCAACCCGGCGACGTATCAACAGAGATCAGCACGCTCTGTACTGCTTTTGTCAGCAAAGAGTGCTCATATCCAGATCTATCTGGTCTGGAAGCAACAGAGATTGGCACGCTCTGTTCATGTCCATTGACGAAGAGTGCCCGTATGAAAAGCATGACCAGCAAGATCCAATACTAGCGGTCATCTGCTGAGTTAAAAGGGCCACCAAGAGAAGCATCATTCCTTTGCTTATCGCTGTTTTGAGTTGCTTTTGTGCTGTTACATCATTATCAAGGAATTATCGCTCAAGGATTTTTCCTTGAGCGGCCCTTCGAAATCCCGCAAGGATATAGATGATTTCTGGACGGTCCTACGAGATCCACCAAAGAATTTAGGGGTTTTCTCCTAGAATGCCATTCGTAAATGCTTCAGGAGTATTCCTCATGAACGACATCTATCGATGCTTTCAGACTTTTGTTCGGAGCCAAGATCCATTACAGCATCGGTGGTCTTCTACTGCATTGCGGGCTGGGTATCCCTGCTGCCCTCCCTGGTGAACCGAAAGGGAATCCAGTGGACATCAGCGACGAGCTTGCACCTCTACGTGGTGCTGATGACGAGTACCCCCAATTTGGGGCGAAACCAAGACAAGCTCAAAGGATTAGAACATGTAGTCTTCTGTTGTGTAATAATTCGATTTAGAGTGTATTGTCACTAGATGTATCTATGAAGGGATATCATCAATGAGGAGGAGCAACTGTCACTTGGACAATCCGAATGAAATAGCGCTTTTGGCCACCAGTGTGTTGGTATGTCTACCTCTTTCTCCATCCCTATGCAACGAATAGCACAACTTTTGAACGTAAGGGAGTCCGTATCTCTACGACTACATTCATTGTTCCCACATCACTTTTATAATCCCGAAACCAGCGAACTAGGAACGAAAATTCGACAAGGTAGGGGAAACCTCGATCGGGCTAGGGTGTCCATTCGTCCATTCCCCTTAATAGAGATGGAGATGATCCGTTTCCTACGAAAACCCAGCCGTTTTTTATAAGGAGCTGCTGCGTAGACACCCTTCTTCGCTAACGTGACCCCCTTGTTTTCGGTCGGTTTCCCCAATTCTCCAATAAGGCAAAGCTCTAAAAGATCAATCGAGAACTAAACCATCGCCCTCAAAGGCCATCTGTACAGGTCCCTTCACCTGCATGCGTCCCCCACACCCTGCTCCACTGAATTTCCATCTCAACGTGCAATCCACCGCAATGTTATCGATCTCTGCATCACTCGCTGATCCGACGTTTCCTCTTCCTATAGGACTACGTATCGATCTCTCTATCAGCCAGCAGGTCGTCTAGGGAGTCCAATCGTCGATTCAGTAGCCATATATTTAGGGCCTCAAACACAAGAAATAGGGCCAGAAGCTCGAGTGGGATAGAGGCCACGAGTAGTAGGATACGACCGATACCGTCGGGGAGCTGCATAGCCTGTCGTGAAAGGGGGTAACGTTGGAAGACAAGATTAAATGCTTAGTTCCCGCTTGTGTCTTGCCTGTAGAGCCTTGGTATTCTAGGCGATATTAGAATTATATTCGAAGGTGCTGGCTTGCGAAGCAGTGGGTGTTGGGTGGAGATGAGTAGATTTGTCGAAAAACCCGACTTTGAGGAAATCCAAGCTCATAAATGCTCGATACAACGTTGTAACACACTGCGACTACGAGACGCGGGCTTGCAGAGACCGGAAGAAGATAGGTACTAAAGCCTATTTTTGAGAAGTGTTCCCTTACTGATCTCTGTCTAGAAGGTGTTGTGTTGCCGTCACGAATCCATGGTCTACCAGGCGACAAGGTTGCCCGTTCTTTCCCAGATTCTGCACGTTTATCTAAGAGGCTACAATCTACATAAAGACTACTCTTATCTCGTAGCTCAGTGCTAACGTTCCTCACAACCTTGATGAAAGTCCGTGTTACGTCCAGGAGTCTGACAATACATCAACACTCTTTTGAGAGGCTACGACGAGACATGGTGGTCTGGCTTATCGTACACAGTGTGAGGAGGCAGCACCTGATTAAGAGGTTTTCTGAAAAGGATCAAAATAGCGCTCGAGTGGTGGCCGTTGGTGCTAGACAATCTTATCCCTCCCATCGTTATTTTCGGAATAGATTCAAGTGTAGATTACCACATGAGCTTGTCTTAGTTTCGCCTCATGCTATTCAGGGTACTTGTCATTAACACCACGTAGAGGTGCAAGCTCGTCGCTGATGTCCACTGGATCCCCTATTTTCTTCGGTTCACCAGGGAGGGCAGAAGGACACTCAGCCAGCAGCCAAAGACACAATCCTCGAAGCTGCAATAAGTCTCGGATGGTCACTCAGAAACCGCGGGACGATAGCATCTCAGACGCGGTGAGGACGAGACGACTGTCGAGAATCAAACAGCGTAGCAGCAAACAGTCGCTAGAAAGGACAAAACAATACATGCACATTGTGCGAATCTGAGCCCGCAGAACAGACAAAGTAACAATGTGTTGAGCTAGTTAACGCTTTCCTTGCTACTTACCAACTAAGACCAGTGCGAACCAAGCTCAACAAATCTTCATCAATGAGCCTAAAAAGGTCTGAATCCATTTTTGTACTTGGACCGCTTGTACCTTGGTCGCCAAAGTCAGAGACTGTAGGTCATACGGAAGCCGACGGCGAGGCTTCATTCTCAGGATTCTCCTCCCCCCATCCCCTCCGTCAAACATGTAGATGAGCAACGACTCGACGTCGTCCTTGGTAAAGATGTAGAACACTGATCCATTGTCTGAAGCCAACATGAACATCCCGGAGTGGTCGGCAATTAAACACACGCCTTCGGCCAAGTAACTATTGGTGTGATCTAGCATGCGATTCGCGAGACCATCACTCGGTATCCATGGTTGGATAGGCTGGCTGCTCAAGGTGAACTGGGTCACGGTTTGACGCATCGACGCAATGATGAAGCCGTCGTTCAACTGGCCAATGAATTGACCCAAATATGTCAGTACCGAATCAGCACTGTACGAGGGTAGCAAGCCCCGAAGATACGCCACACCTTGCAGTACCACCATGGCTACCTGCACGTTGGCTTGATCCTGTGAGACTGGGATGACGAATCGGTTAACAAGCTGTTCCAGTGCGTTTTGGATCCAAAGGGCTTGGTTAGCTTGCTCCGCGGTGATCTGTCTCGGGTTGAACAACCCCTCGGCTTCCTCGATGACTTGCTGTGCGGTGCCAATCCGAGACGCGAGCCAAAAGACATATTGAGTCGATCGATGATGGCCAGATGCGAAGGTGAGTGCTGGCGCAGTAGCTTCGGTAGTCCTTACCGTCAACTGTCCCGTTCTGGCGACTAGGTCCATGATCTCCTCGACGAGGTCAAGATCCGTCTCTGCGGCGTGTGCAGACGTCGCCTGGAAATGCACCGCTTCGATGGCACGATGCATATGCGTGTTAGCGTTGCCAAGTTGTGTCTGAAGGTTGTCACGCTCTTCCTCGATCTGACGTTTCTGCGCAATAGCGTCATCAAGATCCTTCTGGGTATCATTGCGCTCTTGAGTGATCTTCTGCGCGTTTGACAACTGATGTGCACCTAAACTATGGCGACGACGAACACGCAGAAGGGAGAACAGAGAGCTCAATATTGACCCGTACTTTAGCACGTCACTGTGGTGCGCTCGCTTAATCTCATTGGCCCCAGATAAGGTATTCAAAATTGCTGGAGCTAAAGAGTAGGAGACACGCTAGAATCGACTAGCGTAGGGTTTTGTAATTTGACCTCTTACATTGCTCTTGTACTTTATTTTATTCTTTTGTCCGTTCTCAAGAGATCCCTACATGCTAAGACGACTAGTGCCAAAGATACTGAGAAATGAAAGAGTCTGTGCTGGCCACCTATTGATTTCTGGTATGGCCGGCAGTCACCAAAGTTCTTCTGTATTGCTCTCTCTCTTTCTTACCAACAAAACCACCTCATTTGTACCTAGCCGCCTAGGTAAATAGGACTTTGAACCTGCGACCTGGCCAAGAGATTCGTTGATGAAGCTTTCCAACAATCAGCATATGGGCGTTTGGACAACATCGAAGGCTTGACGCTGAATAGATGCAGACAGAAGGCGCTCTGAACCGAGGAGTGCCAAAAGTCTTGTCCACAAAGGACAAAGGTGCAATACCTTACATATTCGCCTCCCTTCATGCAAGTTCGACGCTTCGACGTTTCAACGTTGGGCGAATCTTGGGACGACTGACCACTGCTTACCCAACGTCAGACAGTGAAATTAAAGCTCGCTACCGGAAGGAACGAAGCTGGTAGACTGTTGTACTAGGGAGGAGTCAAACTATACATATGCTGTTCCCTTCAACTCTAAAGGACGAAACTATTGAGATAGCATCTTCCTGGAGCACACAATGACGAGCTAGCTGAGTCCAATTAGTGACCTCTGCAGAGGACCCAGCACGATCTCTTTCGATCTTTCGAAGTAGCGGCCATCATCGCTATTCTTGTTCAGGACTGGAGCCAATCCTAAGGTCTATTGCGCAATATTTCTATTCGATAGGTGAACGAATTTTCATCGTGGAAGTTGATCCCGCGCTTAAGGCACCATGGACGCTTCTGATGATTGTTAATATCGTCACCTTCAGAGGTGCCTGCATTTGAGGAACGGTAGTTTGAGGGGAAGCATGGAGGAGACAAGAGGGAGAGAGAAAGAAGTTGGGAGGGAGAGGGGGTTTGCGGACACTTGATGGTCAATCACGGGATGATCTTTGTCGGACCGAGCTTATAAGTGGTTACCTGATATATTGTTGTACCCTCGTTCGACAAGACCCGGCGTCTTCAGGTGAAGATGTGTAAGTTGGGCATCACTTGCATTGTTTAAGAACCCGGCTAATCCACCTCACTTCGTCAGTGTTAGAAGCGTCGGCTATAACAACAGTATCCTACCAATCTCATATAGTCACCTTGTGTATGTCTCCTTCCTCCCAACTCTGATTTCCTTTGACCCAAATCGCATCAACCATGGAGGCCATACGTCAACGATTCATCTCTCGGTGCTTCCGTCTTGGAATGATCATCGATTATGTCGCGACCCTCTGCATGTACCTCCTCATGTCAAATTTCACCCAAGATTACATGTCACGAAACCCGCATTCGATTGGTGGAAAATTCTTCGCCGAGGCTTTCGATCAACGACCTGGAGCACCCTGGATCTTTCTCGCAGTGATCGTTGCCTGCGCCTGCTGGAGAGTATTGGTGCCCTCATGGGCAAGATGACATGATGCGCCAGTACCTGTATAGAAGCCAGAGCGGGCGCTCTGGACGATTGATGGTCGGTCGCAAGGCAGTCTTTATGGCCGGTAGTTGGAAAGGGGTTTTTCTGGCATAGGGCGCTAAACCCGATCGAGAAATTGTACCTCGGCTAAGCGAAAGAATGGTGATAGTCACAGTCGGATTCATGGAGCGCGGCGCAGCAAGATACCTGCTTCTATAACCTGACAGATGCAAGAGCATCAGTGAGATTATCTGACTCGAAAACCCACACAAGCAGGGACTTCTAAGAAAGTATCAATCAGATCCCTTTCCTCCAACTCACTATTGAAAGCTCGGAAGAAGTCAATCATTGAAACCACATTACTCCTCACCACTATCCTCTTCTCTCACCCGCTGCTCTTCACCTCTCCCGCCGCCTCATCTCCACCCGTGGCTCTAGCCACATGCCTCTCCCGCAAGCCATTGCCGGTAATTACTTTCCCGTCTCGCATACCAGGCGTGACGTCTAGCGCGGTTATTCTTAGGATAGATCCGACAATTCCCCTGTTACAGCCTGTCAGAGTTCGATTATTACGCTGTTACAGAACATTTGATGAGGAGTTGTACCTGGACATAAGAGGGGGAAATGGAGATCGTGGTGTGGGGAATATGTACGTTACGGAGGGGTTGATAGCGGAAGGGAGGCCATACTGTACTCTTTCACCTTTTTGAGGCCTGCGCGGGCGTAGATCGCTGTGGATCATTGACGTTGTAGGCTGCGGCAACATCATCTTGCACCAATAATATCCGCATCGCTTCTTTTGCAGCCTTCACAACGCCCGATACCGGAGGTTTCCGACTACCTTAAGATACGTCTCGAGGGATGCTTCTACCCGCCTCGATCAAGAAGTACAATAACACCCGGAAGTGCAACAGATGCCGAGCTTTACCAGTCTGCCTTAGGCCCTGTTCGGGGGATCTAGGGCTCACTGGGGCATAGCTCTAGGCGGCTATCGCACTTCCCTGTTGGTCGCACCCGATCGAGGCGAGTAAGCGCGCGAAGCATGTTGCAGAGATCTAGCAGTCTTACTGACCGCAACTTTTCGGTCCTCTAGCTTCGTTACTCTGCTCAGTCTCATGCCGTTGGAATCAGTAGGCTCTCTGACTTGAATATACACCGAAGAACGTTTTAATGGGGGTATTTTGACATTTGACGCTATTCGTAGAGACATTGCTGAGCATTGTCCGCACAAGCAGTAGCCTGAACCCCTACAAATGCCAGGAAGGCGGATGAAAGGTCTCGTTTTACTTTCAAGGAATCCGCGATTTTAGTCACACATACGGCGAGCATCAGTAGCCTGATCGTAGCAGGTTCACAATGAGATCCTTCAGCTTCGTCGCCCTTTCCCTTTCCTTCGCCATTGGTTTTCTACCTAGCATTGGCGGTGCCCAACTCGAGCCTGGAGTGACGGTTACCCGCGACGATGCTGTCACGTTGGCAGCCATCACACAGCTCCTATCACTATTCAGCCAATGTTTAGACAACAAGGACTTCAACGCTCTAGGCGATGTATTTACCGACAATGTAGTACTTGATCAAGGTGCCGGATTCGTGGTCAATGGTCTCCCAGCTATCGAGCAGTTCTACCGCACCGCATTCCAAAATGCAAGCATTGCAACCCAGCACACTTCGGATACAGTGTACGGCTACAATTTCACCGCGACCACTGCGTCGTCTACGAGTTACGCGAATGCGAGGTACTTTGGACCGGCGGTGGTGAAACGCCGAGGGTTTCTCTTTCCGAACCAGTCGGCCACTTACCGGGAGAAATTCGTGAACCAGTATGTGAGGACAGAGGGAAAGAATTGGAAGATTGCGCGTGTGTTTGGATCTAAAATTTTGGTACGTTGTTGAGTGCCATCGTCAGAGGCGACAGTCAATCTAACGTCCGCTCTAGGCCATCGAAGGTGACATATCCTTGTTGCCTCCGATATAACATGCAATACACTGGACTTTCTGGGGTGTTGACGTGCTAGTTGGCAAGGCACAGCATTATGACCTTTGATTGCAAGACTGTGCTAGTCTGCTCTTGATTTTCCCGAGCGTCCAAGTGCTGATCAGGCCAAATTGTCTCGTGAAAAGCTTTTTGATAGTGTGTCATGCCTGTTGTCTATATCCAACGATCGAGCTTGTTGTTAGTCCTGTAGCTTATACCATCAACATAAGAATGGGACTTCAACAAGACAAGCCGTGCCAAGAACACTACCTACTTCGAAAATTGAGTTCGCCGACAGTCTTATTCAGCTGTCTTGGCAGAAACTGCTGGGCGATAAACTCCCTTCTTCTTAAATAAGGTTGGCTCCGCGCATAACTGATCATGAGTGAGTAAGGATTCCATTTTCTCGCCAAAATGGTTGCGCTCTGTCCCGGCAAGACCCAAGGCTCCGGCGATCTATGTCATCCTTGTGAAGGTCCCTCAATGCGTGTCATAAACTGATGAACCAACTCCTTTGTCTATTTTTCTCTTTGGCAATAGGTCGTCACTGGTCGATGATGTCTCTATCAATTCGCCAACACTAATTCTGAGAGGATCGAGCTATGAGCGCACCCTGGAATACGCATCATCCTGACGCATGGGACACGTGATATTATAACTTTCTTGTTGTCGAGTGTTGTCGTCTTTTACCTTTACCCCTCGTTAGGGCGCTCTTTGTGACGGCTCGGAGACCAAGCAGCACTACCTTATCTCAACACATGGGTGGTTGCACATCAACACTTTTGCCTTGTAGGGCACAAGGCTTTGCTAGCATCGTCTAGGGTCGGGAGTCCTCCCACTGCACCTTGACGTAATATGTTTATTTCATGATCTAGGATTCGAATCATTCTGTCCGATTTCGAATACCTTATCTCGTGGCCGTCTTCTAAACATTAGGCACCACAAGTTCGGAAGTCGCACCATCCCTCCAACATGCCGAACTTCCTAGACCTTGCTCGCGAGATCAGAGACATGATCTACACCCACGCTCTGGGTACAGAGCATATTCTAATCGCAAGGAACGAGATATACCCAAATCCTAATTGGGACCTGATTGACTCCTCCATACCGGTGGCCCTGCTACAGGTGAATAAACAAGTCAATGCAGAGGCCATGGAGATCTTCCTTGCCCAGAACACTTTCAAAGCATCTTTATGTCCTGCGTTGGGAAGGCCTTCAGTGTTCACAACCCATGCTAGGCTCTTTCGAAATATCGACCTGAAGCTCAGCTACCCGGCGTATCTCCTCGACGGAGAATATCACTACATCACCATAGGCGAGGCATCCACCTACGAAGGCAAATACGAAGGTCTGATCAGCATGTGGAAGCAGCAGATGCGAATGCTGGGTTCCATGACGAATCTCAGTATCGTCCAATTGGAAGTCACTAATCTTGTGATAATAATCCACAACCCGGGCGACGTGAGGAAGGACATTCCCACATGGGCTCTCCTGCGGGAGCTGCTCACCAGCCTGCCGCAAGACGTCCGAAAGAAGGAGGGATGCGAAGACCGTGGTATCTGGATTACAGGATTCTTCTATAACAGTGGCAGGAATGAGATGCACGAAATGGGCGAGGTCTGTAGGGATTTTGGCCTCAACTTCATGACGAAACATAGTCGTCGCTGCGCTATTCCGCTATTAACACGCGAGGGCAAATTTCATGGCGCCCGCTTGGTGTCGAGTTTTATCGAGGTTGAACAACATTATTATGGTTAAGTATGGGCATACGAGTTACGAGGCGTTAAGGAACGAGACCAGGTGTAATCTGCGATCAAGAGCTTGGGATTGGGTCATGATTGAGTGTTCCGTTTTGAGCGGGCCTAATCGGTACGTCTATCAGAAGCTGTTTGTTGGCAGGGCTGGGTGTAGGAATTATGTACACATACCTAGGTCTTTATTCCACATATGAACGTGCTACTGTAGCGCCTGAAACGTTTATCAAGAGACTTGATACCTTATGGAAGCTGACTGAGTGGCTTGGCTGATTGAGGATAGGTTGATCAGAGTGGCCTTACCGGGACGACGTTGCGCCGAGAATGAAGGCTTCGACCACCTCGGCACTCATCAATAAACAAAGCTATTATTGCAACGACTTTGTTTGCTTCATTGTCGGTCTGGTGACGCGGCTTCAGCGTGGTCCGTGCTCGATGCAAGATGCATGAAAAAACAATATTGATCTTTGGGCTGGTAGCTTGAAAATTCGAAGATGAAGATGTGCTGTTTTCTAAAGGCAACAGCTCAGCAACCCGATTTGGCTCTCCTACCATACTGCATCTCAGGACCCTTTTAGGAACTCTTGAAAGCCCATACGTACGATCTTGAGGCCAGCATGGACCGCTCATCGTTGGAAGAACTTCCCACAGAAACTCTCAATCATATTGGACTTTATCTGGACGTTCATGATCGTGTTTTATTGGGCTTGACATGCGGGCGATTCTACAGCCTGTTTTCCGCTGGTACTGCTCACGATGACAAACTCATATACTTCTTGCGCCCGAGCTGCAAGAATCAGAGAGTCAGGACGCAGCTTTGGCTAGACCGAATGAACTTCCTGGGCCGACTTCATTCCTGGCTCCAGAGGGTCGACCATCAAGCTCGATGCAGCGACAGGGACAAGCCCGATACTAGGCAGCTCGCGCTCTGCATCGGATGTGCGCAGTATAGATACCTTGACGATGATTGGATGGACGGAGATGAGTATGGCGATATATGTTACGATGGCAGCGAGATGTGGCAAGCTGTGCGGGCGTACGTGACAGAGGGACAGTTCTGCAGCCGATGTACGCCTACATGGACAGATTTGACTTCAGGGGTATTAAGTGGTGGTACGTATCGAGCCTTCTGCACTTCATTTACACAGCAGTCGACTCAAGTCTTTACAGAATCCTACGAAGACTGCTTTGTACTCGGTCCTGATTGCGAATACGACAAAGCATTCATCCATTTCATCAAGCGAGTTTGGCGCAAGACCTCCTGGAACTATGAGACTTGATTCAGGACATCATAGCTTTTCTTGGAGAATTGGAGATGCTGTACTTCTGTGTTTCAGTATGCGAGAGGCGCCATTATCTAGATGAGTATCAGCTGCTTTCTTCGGTATTCAATCAAGATTTAGTGGCTCAACCACTTGGCTTGAGCGGGATTGACGCACTGTAGTAATCCATGTACAGAGACGGGTTTCTACCCTCGTGGAAAGTAGATATATCGCCAAGACTTGACAACACAAGGTCCGATTCAGATAGCAGGCATGCCAGTATGCATTACAAGTCCTGCAGAAGCATACTCTCCTCAAGCATCCACACAACTTCCACCCCTTCAGCAGCCCAGCGACAATCGCGCCCTACCAAATCACTCAGCGCCATCCTCCTCCACCACCGTAACCTCATCATCCCCTAGCTCCAGCCCCACCTCCATCCCATCTCCCTTTCTCTCCTCCAAGAACCCATCTTCGATACCCGTCCCCAAACCCAGCCCCGCGGCCAACATCGCTGTCCCCTTCAGCACCCACGAAGCATTCAAATTGCGACTGTATAACCTGCGAAAGGACCTCTCACCGATAGCACCATTGTGTAACTGCTGTCTAAGAATCCCTTGACAAATACCGAGCCTTTGGACCTTGAGTATATGGCCATATGCAAGGGTGAGGAGGACGAGGAGAAGCAGGCTAAAGTATTTTGGGTCGAGACCAAGCGTTTGGGGGATGTAGCTTAGCGTTAGCATGATTGTGAAGATGATGCCGGTGAGCATGTACTCTGGACTGAGATGGGGCCTCATGGCGGTGTCAATCTATGACCTTTTTGGGAGCGAGGAAGATGGGCTCGAGATATTTGTCGGGATTTACGGGGGAAGTAGCGGTGGTAAGGTAGACAGTCTTGGTGAAGTAGAGAAGATAGTCTTGTTAAGATTGATCGATTGCGACTTGCTCAGACTGGTCCGGGATGCTTCTGAACCTGGGAGGCCAATGTGGGACTTAACTGCAGCTTTATACTGCAACTCGAGGCTCAGGGAGTCATCATACCATCAAGCCACAGCGTTTGTTTCACGATGGATGATTCATGAGAACCTTCCTGTGGGTTTGACTCCGTTCTGGGGATCCCAAAGCATGCGTCAGTCATCTATCTCAAACAATCTCAGCGACCCACTGACTAGCCCAACCAGTCCAGTCATACCAGAAGCTGCGCCTTCTCAAATCCATCCACATCGCGGAAATTATCTGCGCCGAAGCCCTCCTTCTCTACTCCCATTCCCTTCGCCTCGAGACCCTCCTTCGCCCTCTCAATGTACTCGTCGAGGCTTCTTCCCCTCCCCATCTTTCTAGCAAGCATCGTACTCCAGCCCACCAACTTCGATCGATCCATTTCCTCTCCGTAAAGCTTGCGAAAAGTGTCTTCATCGAGTCTGCCGCTTTCGAGTTTTTGTTGAAGAAGTCCGAGTCGGTAGCCAGCGCGGTAGAGGTGCATGAGGAGGGCAAGGTAGAGGCCGAGGAGGATACCGATGAAGAGGGATTGTGGGTAGATTGTTAGCATTGCCATGGGAAAGGTTGATCGCGTGTTCTCGAAGAGAAAGCGGTTAAACCCCAACGCGGGCTCTGTATCAAAGATACTGGGTGTTTTGACAGTCTTGCTGAAGTGATAGATACTGGTGATTGCTTCCAGCTGTGGCTTCCTGCGAGGTAGGAGGTAACGCTCTAAGGGTGTATTTTGTGGAGACTGAATGCAATGAGGACAGAATTGAAGTCAGGTAGCGGTTATATATTTTGCAAAGGGATCGATAGGTTTGGTTAGTCTGGGGTGGTGGGACTGACAAACGCTTCGAAGTGTCAAGTATTTGACTGCTGTGTAAGATGTGGAGGGTGAATAGACTGATGGCGCAGTCTAATTCATTCGAGACATTCAATACTTATTGATAGAGTTGCCTATTGATCGATAATGTTGCACAATTAGTTCACATGGATCGACTACATATAGACCTGGTCGCTCTTGTACATCTATTGCTACGTCTCTTTGGGTCGAGCCCAAACTGACGGAGAAACTCTTTTACATTATTAGGGATTAGGAGGGGTAGGAAAGACTTATAGACAAGGACAATAAGTTTCCTCTTAACGTTGACCCCAAACTGCTTTGGAGCATGGTTATACGTTCAACCCTTCGAAAGGAAAGTGTTGGAGCCAATGAGATGCGGCTGCTTTCTGCGGGACTCTTACCCAATTAGATTAGCGTCTTGACAATCTCGTGTATATTAGATTCCTTACACTATAGATTTTATAGAGCAAGCTATAGATGCATAACTGCACTATATTATTTGCTTCAAGTAATTATAAGTTCGAGACAACTTTATTGAATAAGCACTTTAATTATATTAAATACTAAAGTATTATCAATAATTTAATTAACTCGTAAAAAGAATTTACAAGACAATTATATATTGAAGAAATCTACTTCGAATGTAAATTAATATTTATAGTTTTTGTATTATTTTTCTTATATCTACAAATCTTGAACATTATCGCAACAATAGATATAGACTAGTCGCGCTAACCCGGAAATGTCACGTGCAAATGCCAAGACCTAGGTCAAAAAAACTCGAGGAATCGAATCGCTCAAAGGAGTTTAGTCGATTACTATAAGTAGTTTAGCGCGAAGCGCGCTAAACTACTTTGAGCGATTCGATTCCAAAAAATCGTCGCGACTTGATCTTGGCGCCAGGTCGAGCTAGAGGGATAATATCATAATCTGGCCTAACGATTAGTCTAAATAGATAAAGACAATAATAAATTGTTTAAATAAATATTTACAAAGCTAACAAAATTTTTGATATAATCGAACTAATTTTAAAATATAAATAAAGTTTGTTCTACTTTAGATTGATCGTCAATTCGATATTCGATTTCAAATTTGAACTTTGAATCGAATTGCTAAGAAATTGAATAAAATCGAATCGCTTAAAGAAGCTAGCTTATTACTATAATAAGTTTAGCTTAATCGAAAAGTTACTATTTTAAGCAATTCGATTTCAAAAAAAATCGAGGAACCAAATCTTGACGCTCTCACGTGATATTTTCGGTTCCTCGCGATTAGTCTATTCTACTTAATACAAATTTATAAAAAACTATTAATAACAATATATTCGCATTTGATAAATTCTAACTTTAGTCCTAGATGTACATAGATCTATCATAACAAATGTTGCAGTTTTGTGTTACTAATATCTAGGCTTCGTGCGAGATTAAGATTAGGATTTTGTATTACTTGCGAGAATCTAGAAGTTCAAGTCAAGCTTTGCAAGAGACGATCTTGATATTTCTCAACATTGCGCTCGTAGATGCGTTTGTTCTATATAGTAATCATGATTTGTCTACGTAAGATGCGCACACGTTCTCTTGATCTATTAGATTTGTCTCAAAAGTAAAGTTTGCTCAAATTGACAAAATCTAACGTTTAAATCGAAAAACGTAATAGTTTGACGCAATTGTGCAACTAGCAAGCAATTGCAAACGTTTGTGCGCATTGCAAATATTAAAATTTTACGCGTTAAAACATAGTCTAATTCGATAAAGATTTCGCAACTTTGTCGAACTTTAAGAAAACAAAATTAGTTCTTTAAGTAGATTTTGTTTCGACAATACTAATTTAAGTACGTAGAGTAGATAGATCTGTAAGATTTGTAAAATCTTGTAAATATCTTAATCTCTATTAGCTCGATCTATCTCTCGAAACGCGAATGTAAATTAAAATCTATATTAATAAAATCTATAATATTAAATATAAATAAATAGAAGTCTTGTAATACAAAAAGATACAAAAAGATAAATTTTATATATAAATAAACTATCTAAATGCAACTAAAATTAATCTAAATGTTATGTCGTTAGACTCGTTTCTCGGACGCGCAGAAGCAACACTCCTAGTATATATGTGTAATAGATGATATCGCGTTCGTTAGATCGCGATTATTGTGATCTTTTGACTTGATGAATCTTAAGCATCTATTATTCTAGAAACGTTATAAAGTAATTGCGACTTAACGAGTGCAAAAATCAAAGTCTTAGATTGTAAGTTCGATTTCGTGAGAATGTTTGCCAAGCCTAAGAATTTTCGATCGTGCTCACAAGATTGTCTCGCTCTTGAGAACCTATTTATAGTATTAATGAATTAGGAAAGATGTGTCGCGAACGTAGCTCGACTTGACTTTCTCTTGACTCATTCTCGCGAACGTGAATTTAGAGAGAAAGATAATTGTTATGTCGTCGAGCTCGCTCTTCGAACGCGCAGGAGCAACACTTCTAGTATATATGTGTAATAGATAATATCGCGTTCGTTAGATCTCGATTACTATGATCTTTTGGCCCAATGAGCCCTAGACACCTATTATCCTAGGGGCGTTATACTAAATTGCAAAAAAATATAAAATTATTTTAAAAAATTAGTATCTTTAACAATTGAAGCAACAAATAAGAGTTAATAAGCAAAATCGAAAGTCTATTACTTGTTAAATGCAAAAATATTGCAAACTTTATAATTAACTAGGCAAATTAAAAATAAAAATTGTCGATCTTAAGATCTTGATCGAAAACTACTTTCTAATTAAAGTAATTAATTCTCTTAATTAGCAATTTAAGATTTAAATTATTTATTTTATTTAACAAGCTTGCAATAACAAAGACAATAAACTATCTAGTCTTAATACAATTTTTTAGAATTTATAATATAAAAAGTATTGTTAAAAGATTTAAAACAAACAAATTAATCTTATTTACAATAGTAAAAATTAACAAAAATATAAACAAAAAATAAATAAAAATAAAAAATAAATAAAAATAAACAAAGTAATTAGAGTTACAATTATAATAAGAACAATTACACTATTAATCAAAAATTTAATAAAGAATATAAAAATCTTTAAAAAAAAAATAGAAATTGCAATTGCAAAAATTGCAATAAAAATAAAAATTGTAGCAACAATAACTATCAACAACAACAATCTTTTTTCTAGAAATATATAAATATTGCAAATATTATTACAAAGATATAATTAGTGTGATCGTTAAGTTGGGTCGAACACTTTTTTCTCAACTCGACCCACCCTCTTGGGCCCCGTAGGGTTGGGCCAGGGTTAAGGCGCGAACTCGACCCCAGAATTGAGTTTTGTTAGGTCAATGTCAAGAACTCAAGCTAACTTCGTCGCGTTAGCATTCGCTTATCTTATCTTATCTTATCTATGCGCTAATTCGATTGAGCTAGCATAGAGTCCACGCTAGTCGCATATGATTAGCGCGTCACGTGACGTCACGTAATTGGGCGAGTTGAATTGGGCGTTTGACGCTAGACTAATCGTTGGGCCAAGTTATGATATTATCTCTCTAATTCGACCTAGCGTCAAGATTGAATCGTGACAACTTTTTGAAATCGAATCGCTCAAAGTAGTTTAGCGCGCTTTGCGCTAAACTACTTATAGTAATCGACTAAACTACTTTAAGCGATTCAATTCTTCGAAATTTTTTTGATTCAAGTCTTGACATTTGCACGTGACATTTCTAGGTTAGCGCGACTAGTCTATATCTATGTAATTACTTGTATTTTAAAATATATTAAAGAAACACTATATTACAATATCTAATACAAAAAAACAAAAGTCTAATAGATTATATAAATGCAAACTTTGTTAAAAACAATTAATATTTATTGTTTTACAAACAAATAAATCTATTTTCTATTTAATAACTTTATATTATAATACTTTAAGTATTAAAATTTTGTTATTTAGTTTATTTGTAAAGTTAAATATATTGTTGTTGCAAAAACAAACAAAGAAATAATATAATTTTGCTCTTTATTAATACAATTATATGCAATTACTAAGATTTCGATTTTTTATATAAAAACAATTAAGAAGCAATTGTTTTAATCTCTAATTTAAAATATTATTAGACTAATTGTCGAATCGAGGTTCGATTCCAAAGTTGGAATCGAAATTCGACCCAAATTTTTAGCGTGAAACCGAATTGCCAAGATTGATAAATCAAGTTACTTGATTGACTTGCTTAGAACAAATTCTTTTGCTTAATTGTCAAGAACTCGATTCTAACGTCATGGAATCAAGTCACGTGATAAATTCGGATTTTCGCGATTAGTCTAAATATTATCGACATACAAAATATATTAACGTTTATATTATTAAATTTGCGAAACAATCGAATTAAGTCTAATTGCTCTAGAATATATATCTACAAAAATTATAATTGCAAATAGTCTTACTAAGATATTGTTATTAATTAAATTTTAGAGATTCTTAGATGTATTAGATATATTGCATTAAGATAGCAAATAAAGTGTTTAATAAATAATTTATAAAAATTGGTTAGTGCTAAAAGAGCAAACAAGTAAATCTAGCAATTGCTTGCTAGTCAACAATAATTGGTCCATATAAGAAATCAAAGTCTATCTACATTTAGTAAGAGTGTTGGAGCCAATAAGCTGCGACTACTTTTTGTGGGACTCTTACTAGATTAGGTTAGCGCCCTGGCAGTCTCGTGTATGTTAGATCTCCCACATCATAGATTTTATAGAGCAAGCAATAGATGCATGACTGAACTATACCACCTGCTTCAAGTGAAAGCTCACACTTTAGTAGAAGATGACTTGGACTACTTCTCCTCGAGCGAAATACAATCAAGTATGTCAAATCCTGCTTTGGCCAAGTATGTATATCCAGATACACGTTAGGGGGGATGAGGTTGGTTGTCATCTGCCAAGATTGTCAGATGATTATGAAGCCGCTAATGACCATGGATCAACGGATACCTTGTCTGCAAGGGAAACTACAACTCACACCTCCTTGTTTCAATTCATGTTGAATCAAAACTCCATCCGGTGCTCTTAATGAATACCTAACAGGTATGAGATAGACAGTTGTGTTCCCAGAGGGTTGCAGTTGACCGAAACTGGGTGTTCTGGAACGGCTGCCTGTTTCCAAGAGCTCACCATCTTAGCGTCCTGCAGTAACATTATTGAAACTAATGGGCAGGAACGCCAGGTTGGCAAACGTACATACCGGCTGATGATGTTACACAGTCGATGCACCCAGACCGATTAGCGCGCTTCCCAGACCGACGGAAAGATTTCTTGAATCCATGGAAGACAAGGCTGTAAGTTTGGTTAAAGCCTTAGCATTTCTGTCATTTGATTCTATTCTGCAAGATTATGGCAGACACTGTCTCTTTAGCGGCCAGTGTTATCGCCATTGCTGGCGCATGTACCGCTAGCATCAAACTCATCTTGCGGGTGACTGGCGCAATCCGTGATGCCCCTGAAGAACTCGTCCGCATCTCGAACGACGTTGCCGATCTAGCTGTCATACTCCTACATGTCCAGAATCATGGTGCTAATGCCGAGACATCCTGTTCAGCAACAAGAAATCAGCCCGATAAGGATATCAGAAGCCTTCTGACCGTTCATCTGGAACGGGCTCAGGCTTGTCTCTTCGAAATTGAAGATTTAACGAGGGCTTGCAGTAACATGAGCGCCAAGGGTGACATAATCATTGACAGAATTGGATGGTAACGCAAGAGAAAGAGAGTGGACAGATTGCAGAGACGTCTGAAAGTCTCTCAGAAGAATATTCATACACTACTTACTATCGACATGACGTGAGCATACTGACGGCTCGTGGCTTCTCTTGTGGACGATACTACTTTTTAGTTGTCCCTAGGGCTGACAATGCCATAACTTTGTTACTCGACGCATTGAAAGTACTGTGCAGCATCTACACTCGAGAAAGGCTATTCAGCAATCGGAGACGATCGACAGTGTTCTCGCTCAATCGCCAGGATTGAGCCTAGAACCCTTTCCACAAGACAGCCCTATACAAGCATTCACACCTCAGATGAGATCACCGATTAACAACGAACACGCTTCGAATTCTGCAGATGAGCATCACACAACAACGACTGTACAGTTGGGCGGGGGTTCGCCCGCGAATGTGCATCCACGTTCTATCGAGGGACTAGAGACCTGGCAGACTCAAAATTATACATCGCTTACATTCTAGCAGCGACAGTCAGACCGCTGTATAAAAGACTGCTTATATCTTTGCCATACAATACGAAGGCCGGTGCAGAGATTCAGGACATCACAATTTCTTGAGAGCTTGATCGGAAACCTGTTTGCGTCCTATTCCGGCCTGTCATTCCTGCGGCCCGGATGCTCAACTCCCACTTGTCGCAATAATTCTAGCTCCTCCTTCCAATTAACCTATCGCTTTCCAAGATGGGCTTTTGCCGCAGCCATACATGTAGCAGCCGGTCTGACAATGTTTGGGGATCCCACCGCCACTATCTTAGTCCAAAGAAGAGTACGTGACTCGGAAGAGAACGGCCTCATGGAGCTTCGTCCGCAAAGGTGATTGTGGCGTATCAAGACCCTGTTACTGAAGCGCGTGGCTTCGCCAAGCGATGCTGACTCGGACCATGGGCATACTGCTTTGCATGTGAGTTCTCTAGTCACTGCCGCCGAAAGCTGAGAAGTTTGACATGCAGGAACTAAGTGGGCGGTTATGTTTGGGAAATTGGAGACGACGAAGCTCTTGTTGAGCTTCGGGGTAAACCCTGATCTGGAGCAGGATGACGGAATGTATGCTTCCTGTCTGCTCTATCCCCTTCAACCCAGCTCCCCATGCGGCCCTTGTTCACTCGGCACGATGCTGTAGATCCGTTGCCCAAACCGCCTGGTCCGGGATTTTTGATTCTAGTGGGACTTGCACCACGTCCGAACGCCGCGAACTCCGCCTCCTATTCCCCGAGACCCATTCCATGAACCGCTTCGACTTCTCAGATCTCCACAAAGCCGTCCTGAACATCCTATCCACACCCCTCCCCAGCTTGCTCGCCAAGCCCTCGCACAAGTCCGAAGTCAACCATCGCGACTCCTGGAGCCGCACCCCTCTACACTGGGCCGCCAAAGCCAGCAACCATGAAGCAGTCTCGGCCTTGATCCTCGCCGGCGCCGACGTCAACGTCTCCGACTGCATGGGTACAACACCCCTCCACCTCGCCGCCCGCGCCCGCGACCCGCGAGGCTTAGAAATGCTCGTCATGGCCAAAGCCAACACCCGCGTAAGGAACCAACGCAACGAGGAGCCGATCCACTACGCGACCCATCAGTCCATGGCACATGTTCGGGCTCTGCTGGTGGCAGGGGCCTCGTTACAGCCCAACGACTTGCTGCACTGGGCCATCACTGCGCCGACAGCGGGCGTTGCTCGCTTTTTGATCGAGCGCGGAGTGCCATCCGAGAATATTGATGAGGAGTCGAACACGCCGCTTTTCCATGCTGTCAAGTATTGCGCGCATGAGTGTCTAGACATGTTGCTTGCGAAGGGGGTTGATACGGGACACGTCAACGGTGAGGGCGCCACTATCCTGCATTGGGCTGCTAGGCATGGAGACATGAGAGTCTTGGAGGTCATGAGGCGCTGGGGTTTCGGCGCGGTAGACGTGGGAAAGAGGGATGGGGTGGGACGGACGGCTATGCAGATGTTGGAGAATCGAACTGGTCGGCCCGTGGGGATGAAGGAAGCGATAGCGGAGTTGGCGAACAGTGTGGAAGATGCGAACAACGAAGAGAAAGAATGCTTCTTTGATACTGAAGACGAGCTTGCGATAAGAGAGTGAAATAAACGTATTTTCGTTGAAAGTCGTCTGGGTTGCATCTATTTCAGAAATAGAGGGAAAAAAAAGTAAGAAAGGCGCTCGCATAGACTATCTGAAGAGCAGGTGAACCGATTAAGAAATCCAACCATGATCGGAGATATGCTTTTCACTCTTATTAGATAGACAAACTCAATCCCAAGTATCGACAATCTTTAGTGGAGCGTATCTCGTGCTGGACATTCAACAAAACCCAGAGAAAAGTCTGAAGGACTGATACCTATCTCTGTATCCTGAGAGCCACCGAGTATATCGGCGTTAATGCAGTCGAGATCCGAAAGATAAAAGCAACCATTCTTCAGCGATCTCAAACAACGGATCAACGAAACAACCACGGAATAATCGACCAGTGACGCCCCCAAGTAGGAGGCAAGCCGTGAACTGATAAGTATTATGCAGCCACACGACCCACAAAGAGTGGAGAAACACCTTTTTGTACAAGAAAAGAGCTTTCCCAGCCTATGTACACCTCTGTGTGCCGGAAAGGAGTGACTATCCTCTATGTCGTTGAATTATTCTTCCAATTATGTGTTTCGATATACATAGGTTGGCGGTGCTGCCGGGTTTCGGGTTAAATGTTGCTTTTTCCGACAGAAGCATAGTATCAGCGTCAAAGATCAACGTTCATCACTAAGAAAAAGGACCACAAGCTGTGTCGTAGACTTTCTATTTAGGATTGTACTTTTCGACAATTGAATTCTTTGGCCAACCGTCCGAATATTACTACCACAGTCCTCCTTAATCGTCTTGGAGCGGAGCTACCAGGTTGGTCCCTCCGTCTCTGGACTCGCTAAAGACGGGAACCGATTCATATCACTGTAGCATTGACATGAACGCTACCTCTCCTAGGATAGACACCCTGACCTCGACCGAATCCGTTACTGCAGAAGTCTGCATCATCATCCCCGGCTTGGCCGCGTTCTTTGCATAACTCTTGATCCCGCAATGTTTGCTACTGCCACGGATTCAGCAAGTATTGCGACGATCCGGACCACAGCAGAAAGGGCCGGCACGACAAGCAAAAGCAAATCCAGCGCCGGAGTATGGGTATGCGCGTCCGATCATTGCAGTCATGCCTAATTTCCCTCTTAACACTGTGCAATGGACGCAACACCGCCTGAGTCGTCATAGAGCTGTTGCAGAGCAGATCTGGTTGGGGAAAGGGAGGGAAGGATTGGAATTGGAGTATGCGGGTATACGTTAAACCACTCGAGTTGATGCCACTGGTATCCGGGGATCCACCACAATACATACACCTGACCAGCGCGAGGCAGCGTGAAAGGGGAGTAGGAATATGCACAATTAGGCCGCTGGAGGCGTGCAAGGTCTTTTTTCCTAGATAATTTATCAATCAGCAATGTATGATTCGGCTAGATAGGAAGGGACAACCAGTGAATCTCGTCAGGGGCCTCAACACTATATTCATCAAGCCAAGGTGGTCAACACTATCAGTCAGGTTAGCCGAATCATTTTTCGAGTGCTAATACTTGAACAAGGATCACACACCCTGCATCTGCTTCCACTTACAGAACCTTTGTCCCTTCTAATGTTGTTTACTCTCGCCAAACCCACAACAAGAATTGTACTAAAGCTAAGCCTTCGAGCTATAGCAAGGTTCCACTTCTCTCTATAGCCACGATTGATCTATCAGGCTACTCGGATTTTCTAGTCGGCGAAACAATACCCTGTTTCGTAAAAGCAGTTTGTCGAATCCCATGCGCTAACATATTCTACCAGATCCGTACCACACATTTTCGAAAATGACACCCACGGAGTTCCCACACCTTCAGCGGTCCGACGTCTTTGTTCGCGAACACGACCAGCCTACCGCAGCAGCAGCACATGTAGATCGAAAATGGCTGATCATCGGCGGTTCCATCGGCCTCTTCATGCTCATTTGTGCCATCACGTTCATGGTTCAGGGGTTTATTAGATGCTATCTCAAGAAACGACGTCAAGGGAAAGAAATGGAGGGATACTCGCTTGAGCTGCAGGAAGCCCGTCGAGAGAAAGCTGCTGAACGAGTGGACAATGGAGACGAGGGGGCAGGGGTAAAAGCGGTGGCGACCGGAAAATCCGTGGGTTCAGAATAGCAGAATGTGCATATGTACGGCAGACTTTTATGGCAACTGTATGGACGGCGGATTAATAATTTGACTGCTGTGCAGAACATAAAGCATTCAAGCATGCTCAATAATGCCATTGGAGGCAGGTCGTAGCGAGGTCGAGCATGTGAATCAAAACGGCGTGTTTGGTCTGTGGCGCGCATTGATGTTGAAAACCTCACCTTGTGATCTTAGGACAAAATGTGGCTCCATCTCTTCTTATCTTCAACCACCCACCTTTAGTTCTCAAATACAACGTCCTTGCTCAGCATTTGCGTGTTACCTATCATCCATCAAGATAGACAGTGCTTCTATCGGTAATCCTTGTCCATTGAACGTGGTAAGTGCGCAACCTTAGTCAAAAGGTGTAACCCAGCGATCACAAATTCGCTCACCACTTACCCAGGAGTCATGTCGACCAACGTCCTCGATTCAGGCGGCACCGTCTGTAAGAGATCTCCTAAAGCACCAGATATTCCTTAACCAGCGCACTTATAAGTTCTCTAGTGAGCTTGGTCAGCGCAGCTGTAGTGATTATTCTTGCCATGCCTGTCAGCGCAGCCGGTATGATTCCATCAAGAGCACTTCGGTGTGCTCATCTGTTGCTGACAGTACTTCGAGCAGCTCCTGCCACCAAAGACAACGGGGTCACCTATGAAGGCGAGGGCATCACTGCCACGAAACCAGCTCATGACTGGATCTTCAGTCGATGGAACCTTGGAGGTGGTAACGGATTCGGCAACCGTTTGGGGGCCGTATCCCTCTTGATGACCCTAATGCTCGTCGCCTACCTGATCATCATTGCCGTCCACCTCCTAAACAGCATCCGCCTCAAACGCCTGGACGAGGAGCTTGCTGTACGTGTTGCGCAGGGATACGTAGAGCCCACGAGCAGGTTTTCCAAATGGTGGCTTTCGAATATGGGATGGACGATGGGATGGAAGTGGTAGAGCGGGCAACTCAATACCGCCAGTAGCTTGCTGGTTCCCAGAAAGCATATTGTGCTGGCGATGTCCTTGTAACTCGAGTCTGTCCTTCGCTGGATGTGTCAATAACAAATAGTCACCACTGCGAGTATGGCACAGCAGAATCACACGACTAAGACTCACCTGCCTTTTATTACGCTTGTACCACTTCTATTCTCCTTAAGTCCTCCATCTCTGTGGTCCTTCCACGACCATAGAGGAAACACCCCCCAAGCAATTCAAGCTAACGATCACCTAAAACGAACCACTTACGACGCATTCGAGAAGTTGCTGGTCACCGACAAGCCAACGCCATGGCACTACTCATCGCCATCGGAAAGTGTATCGAGTATCAATGCTTCTGGTCCTGCAGAGAACTCGGCGATCGAAACGACGATCAGGGATGCCGGCTATTATCCTTTAGCGGTCATTGCAACGGGCTCCGCAATGCCAACCCTGCTTCTCCGAATACCATCATCTATCGAGTGACCATTGCTGGTCGCTCAGTCCATTGCTTTTTCCTCGACACGTCCGCCAGATATGCGAGTTGGATTTCTTGTCTTCATGTGGTAAACTGACGAGAGAGCAGTCGTTTCTGGTATAAGGAAGATTGAAGAGCACCAGTTTGGTCTTATGAAAGATCGACCGCTATGGTGGAGGGAGAAAATCGAGCTAAAGAGACATCCAAGAACGAGTGAGGAGAAATCGACTTCCCTGCAGCCAGAACCGTGACTCCCCGTTTCCAATCTAGATTTCCTCCAGATTCCATGGTGGTAGATCCCTATGCTGACAGAAGAGATTCCTCCACAGGCAAATCCAATTTCAGTCCTCAACAAGCGATTCTACCTGACAAAGCAACGACCATAGATCTTGATGCCAATAAAACCAGGGTAGGGCTTCGAGTGCACTACGCCGCCACGACTACTGCAAATATGAGCATCAGTATTCTAGAATGCTGCTGCCTGTAAGGACCACAGTGAGGATATCAAACGATGATGGTGATTGTTGAGGAAGACGATTGTGATCGTGCAATTAGCGTGTACGCTAAGTGGGTCTACGATAAGTGGCTATCTTAACTCCGTTGCGATCTTAATCCCGTGGATCACTTTTGGAAGCGTCTTGCTGAGGGTTTCTAGTATCCCTTTTCCTACAGGTTCACCAGAGAGTCTGAACATGTTACTCATACGGTCATACGCACTGCGACCTCCTCAAAGCACCTTCTCCTTCTGTCTTTCTATCTCTCACAATTCCCTAACCACAAAAGGCCTTTCTGAGCTGCAGCGCTCCACCCCGCAGCCCTCGTCCTCCGCCAAAGACGACTACTACTCCCTCCTCCTATCTTCCCCTCTCCCACCATCCGTTCCTCCTTCTACATCTTCTAAGGCACCCGGTCTCCGCGCAGCAGCCCAACGCACTCATTCAACGCCCTCCACTCCACCTGTAGCGAAAATTGTCTTCGGTTCCCGACTTGTCAGCCCCGCTGCTGCTCGTGTTCACAAAGGCTGGGCAGAAGCTCGCCCTGCAGAGCCCGATAACTGCTGTATGAGTGGGTGCGTCCACTGTGTGTGGGACTTGTACAGGGAAGAAGTCGAGGAGTGGGCGGCGAGGCAGAAGCACGCGCATAGGAGTGCAGTGGATAGGGAGAGCGAAAAGGCAAGGAGTATGCGAGGGCGGGGAAGGCGAGGCAGTGGGGAGGAGAGCGAAGGTTTGGGCGATTTGAATGGGGTCGAAGGAGGTTACGAGGGTGTCGATCTAGTACAGGAGGGGTTGTTTGATATGGTTCCTGTTGGGATCAGGGAATTCATGAATACAGAGAAGAGGTTAAGGGAGAGGAAGCAGGCGGAGAAAGGTTGAAACACGATATCCATTTGGATCAATCGTTGAGGCGAATAGCACCGGCTTTTTGAATAGAAAAGTAGGGCGCGGAATGATAGAAATGAGTACGGTATCGCGGGGCGAAGGGGCTCAAGACTCAAAACGTCGTGGCCGGATCGAGGAGCTGATGGAAAGAGCTGCAGTATCTCCACAGCACACGACATCACAGGATCTTCAGGTCCGTCGATCGCAGACGGGAGAGGATCTCGGTTCGGCACATTCAGGGGGAAAGCTTCGAACATTGTGTGGAATGAAGATGCATCTTGTAAGCTCTAGGACCATGCCGAAGTTTTTGGGGTATATAGCATCAATCAGTCGACGTCCACACCATGCCTCTTCAAATCCTCCCTTGCCATGTCGATTTCACCCATAAGCTCCTTATGCGCCTCCGGGACATCATTGAATGTCAATACACCCCAACCAAGCTTGCCGAGAAGATAAGAGCCGAATGAAACCAGAGTCCAGAAAGGGAGCTACAAGCCGCATGTATGTCAGCCCAACGACATCTCCAGGGTTGTGGATTCGAGGGAAAAGAGCCGCACCACTGGCAGTATCTCGTCCTGGATTTTGGCATTGACAGGGACTAATTGGAGGAAGAAGGCGAGGTAGACCTGTAGGCAGAAGACGATTAGCGAAGCTCTGTGTTCTATAGATAGTATAGAGCGTGTATACCAAAGACACCAAGAGGGCTAATGACACGGTCTGCTGTGCACGCGTCATGGCGTTTCTTTGATCAGCTTATGGGAGCTTGCAGCATGAACGGCCGATTGGACTTCGCCCGCGTAGTAGCCGAATGCTAGTCAGTCGTGTCTGCCACTATGAGAAGTCGGATGAGCTTTGGACATGGCAAACAAAACAAACCTGCCAAGCCAGTGGTCGTTCGTTCGCCAAGTTGAAGCCAAGCTTCAGCTCAACGCCATTTTATAATCCTATTCCTCTTCTATTGACCTCAATAGTGGCTCTAAACCTTCTCAACCGAATTCTTTTGCTTTGATGCACGTCAAGGAGCCGAAACTTCAAATGAGTCATGGAACCGTGTGAAAAAACGGAAACCCGGTTAGACGAGCAAGGCCGCGTTGGGTTATACCTTCATCCCGCTACCACGAGTCCCTTGAGATGGGAGCTATCAAAGCGCAATAAAGAAGCACAGCTTAAAACGCTAATGATAAGTGATATCTCCGATGTTGGAAAAAGCATGCTGGGGCGAGTCCCGCTGGGACGAAGCTTGACCACGCCATACTAGACATCTCACACAAACAGGTCGAACATCGATACGCTCAAACAAGCGAGACTATGACCACCACGTTACAGCAAATGTTCCAAGGTAGCCCGTGCGACCTGACGGGACAAGCTCTGCCCTATCTTCGACGGCTCTTGACGACTAGCAGTGATGCCGACTTGGCCGCCGCCATCGGGATTGTGGCAGACCAAAGTAGAGATGGCTAGTCGCTCTGTCTTTTCCTAACACCACCCACCCAGACTGACATCTTGAAGAGGCTTGGCGTGAGCCCATCGGGAGCTCAGGATTACTCGACTTCTGTCTAGAGGTCTTAAGTAAGTGGATTTCTGAGATGCCCCTTTTCGAGCGTTTCAAGATGCTAGAAACGATGTCCCAGCAGCCAAAGCATGCACCTCTGCTCGTTGAATTGACTGAAAGGAGGAATGCTGACTCCCCAATTACTTAGGTCACCCAGTAGTGGGGCCATCTGATAGTCACTGTCATGCTCTACGTGTGATAGCGAATTCTTGCGCTGATACAGGTGAGAATTGCGGCCGCAATACTTGAAGATCTCCGCTCATCCTATGCATTCAGATAGCAACAGGGACCGCATCATTGCTAATCCACTTTTCCATGCCATATTCGACGAACTATTCATAGCACCAAACGCCCACATAGCGCTAACTGCTTTACACAACATCTCTCTAGACTACGGTAACATTTATAATTCAATACCTTGAGGGTAAGGCAAAGAAGGCTGATCGCCATACAGACCCTGCACAGCAATTCCTCCAGAAAGAGGGCCTTTGCAAGGTAATAATTCAATTTCTATGCTGGTCTGGTTTCGATCCAGATGCTCACCTCAGTCAAACATGTACCCTCCTACAATCTGCACTTGAAGACTGTTCGTACATATCCGTTTGGCTTGAGGGAATCAGCCTGACTTTAACTGCACAGATGACGTGCACGACTCCCCAGATACCATCCTCGCGGCACTGCTACATTTAAGCAGCCATCCTGGCCTCGTCTTCTCTCAGCTTATCTCTGTGCTCAGCTGTGTTATGGCCCACTTAAGGATCGAGTCTTTACAAGAGCGTTTGATTGAAGACTTCCAGATAGAATTGTTGCTTGGCTTGGTATTACGTACCATTTACTCTCCAAGCGACTTTGATCCCTCTCCGGACCCGAAAAAGTATGAATCCGTGGACACCAAATTCGAAGATCCACTCTCAAAGGACGATGTGGAGCAGCTCGAATCTTTAATGGACGCACTCTTCGTAATACTACTCGACATCTCGTCGCTTTCCAAATTCGCAATCAATTATCCTTATGAATCTAGTCTTGGGTCAACTCTGAGCTCGTGGCTGACGTCTCAACGCCTGGAGAACATGATCGTAGCTTGCAGCATGTTAAGTGGTCTTGCTCGTGCCGAGGAGAGGTGGGCTCGATCCATGGTTTCCGGCTCTTATCGAATACACCATGATCTGATTAACATGATGGCTTCCGAGACAAACACACGATATGTTAGCATAATTTACAATTTCCTTCTACAACTCGCCAGGCCTGTCGAAAACAGGGAATCTATCTGCCAGCCGGCTTTTCTTTGGGTCGCAGCATGTCATTGGAACGGTAATGACAGAGATGTCCAGTATAGAGTCACTACTGTTCTTCGGTATCTAGTTCAGGATTGTCCACCGGCGGTCTGAAATTTGCTCCTTTCTGCTCCTACCACGATACCTCACTTCATTGCCGTCGTGAAAACAATAGCGGACGACACTGAACTCGTTCATCCGAAGAAAGGCCTTGGATTCTATGACGGTGCAAACACTTCAGACAAACATGCGAAACAACGTTTCAACGCTTGTAAGTTTCAACGGCAAAGAGAAGTGGCTGATTCCATAAATCAACAGGATCAGGGCACAGACGAAGAAAATGACAGTTCTAGCAGCAGCCCTTTGGATAAGAGAATTGCTCGGGCACATGGCCCGCAAGACCAACCCAAGAACCCATCAGAAACAGAACAACCAGCCAAGATGGCTAAACGTGGGGGCACGTACTTTTCAGGGATGCTGAAGCTTTATATGGCCTCGGATGACTCCATGGTCAAAGCTGAAATAACGAAGGTTGTGCTGCAAATCTGCCGATGCTTTCCTGTCTTGGACCCGTCTGAGAGGGCGTCGTTCGTTCAGCACGAGGATTTTGCTACACCTCTCGTTCACTTGATTGTCGGGAATGGAGAGCCCGCTCTGCGCGCTCAAGCTTATCTAGCCATGGTGCTGATGGCTCGGGAGCAGTCGGGTCGCCCTCCTGTCCAAATAATCATGAAGCGCAAGGACATACTTGAGCAAATCGTTCGGGATATTGCTGGAGAGGGAACTGATTCAATTCCGGAAGCGATCGAAGCGATGCCTGAGAACAAGAGCGTGGAACAGTGGAACACCATGCTCCGTTCGGTCCGTGAAAATGCAAGGTGGCTGGTCAAGGACATATTGGAGGATCCAGTAAGCCGGGTTCTCCTTGCTATACACAATTCTATGATTGTGCTGATACACTATTTCACCCTTCAACAATCGCTTGCATGTAACACTGACATTGTGATTAGGAGTTCAAAATTTCCCAGCGCTAGGCGGCAGTCCTGAGTAAGCTCTTGCACGGAACATACAGCCATACAAGCAACAGCGAGTGTTTCATCGATAGGGCCATACCTTTCTTGTTTGATAATGCGGCCGACGATGTTGACTGCACAGAGTTAGATTCAAGCTATGAGCCATCGGAAAAGCAGCCTGCAGATACATTGGCCGGAAATGCATCAAATACACCGTAAGCAAGCGACGGACCCACCGTCTCTTCTCTTGAGTGACAAAAATGTAGTCGAGGATTCGAATCGGTAAGTATCCTAAGGGAGATATATGCGCCTCAGACTTTCCCTCGGCCCCACGCTTCCATTCCCTATTCTATGCGCCAACAGGACTCACATCCACAACGACTTCTTCGAACCTACTGTCAAGGTGTTCCCAAAGTGTAAGATGAATGTTTTAACGGTATGCCTTTCGAGCCATGGGTCTCCGTTGGTTTATTAATCCATCATCATTCCGTCAAATCGTTCTTTTAGCAAGTGCCAAGAGAAGAGCGAGCCACTGATTGCCGGTGCATAGAATACCGCTACGCCTGCACTTCTTTTACTTCACTGGATGTTCCGATTAGATGGTCGATATCTCTGAACGGAGTCCTTGTTAGTATCAAGTCTCCAATGGACCGATGGGCTCAACATCAACCTCCTAACATTGGCCTTGAAACGAGCACCCTGCCTGGGCATTTGAAGCTTCTACAAAGTAGCTAGGCGGCGTATGCATGCACTCTGTGAATCGAATGCACCGCAGCTTCTCGCCAGCAACTCAGGATTCGCCTTGGTCCCTCCGGATTCGGCGATACATAAAAATATAAGCTCATTTCGATCTCCCCTCTAATTCTTGGCGACGCTGGCCGGCAGGACCGACACCAAGTTCATATAGACTGCGAGCGGCTGATTCCCTGGGAAGGGTGCGTCCACCGTCGAGCTCGTTGGCATGACTGGGATCCCAAAGCTCGGCTGTCGGCATATTGTCGCTAGTATGCCTGCTCGTCTTATCGTAGTCACCTTCTACTGCTTGCTGGCCCGTTCGCTTCGTTCTGCGCTGCTGACGCTTCCTCCACAAACGCCACGCAATAGCACACCCAAGGAGTACGCCAGCGACCCCACCAACTGTGCCACCAACAATTGATGGCGTGTCAGATTTGGCCCGTACAGGATTCGATGCCAGAGTACTTTGAGGTGTTGAGGTCACGGTGACTCGAGATTGTTGCAACGACGTCGAGCTTGACTTTGACCCCGATACAAGAGTTGCGTTCGAGGATCCAATGGTTGCTGACGAAGATATCGAGGATAATGCCGATAGAGAGGGATTTGATCTAGTTTCTTTCCCGTCTTTAACCCAAACGCCCTGTCCACTACTGCAACAGCTATTGGCATTCTTTGGAATGCCACAGCAGAAGCTTCCATCATTACAGGGTGTCACTGTTGAAGTGGTGTCGAATAATGTAGGACCTGCGGTGTTTGCGTTGCTGATTAGATCTATCGCTGTCAGTCTCCTGCCGACACCTCTCCCCCCTAAGATATCGTGGAAAGCCTTACTCGTGCCATTGGTACACAACTTGATGCAATTCGGACTGTTCCACGATGGATCTGTACAGGTGTCTCGCGTTAGACTGCCGTCCTGGTAAGTATTGTCGCAAAGGCCATCACTACGACATGTGTCACCGATGTGACAGCACATGCTGGCGATATTGCTAGGGCCATCGGAGAAACATGGTGTACGTTGAAGCTGCTGGTTGGGTGGGTTCGCATCCGTGCCGTTCGGCAAATAGCAATTTGTCGCTGCGACGCTTGCGCATATGTAGATGATGTACAAGAGTGTGAAACAGTGACAAGACATCACGAAAAAGCTCTCCAAGATCGCGCGGCAGTATTGAAGATTGAGAGGAAAGAGAGAGCCCAAGAGATGTTTTCAGGCATGTCCATGTTCTATACCCTCGATGAATATTGCCTGATCCTGGCGGATTATTGCCTGTCCAGTGTTCATCGAATCAAATTGCCCAGTCCTTTTTTTCGAAACTGTCGCGGTTGAAACGCAGAAGATGATATGTTTAACATGGGTGACTTTTAGTACACGCTTGTTTATAATGCTCACCCCTCTTGCCGGTCGGGTCACCACATTTTCCGCACAGGGCGCACACACAGTTTATTCAGCTCCCTAATAATTGGCGATTCCTTGGGAGGAGCACCTGCGATTAACCAGAGGTAAAATTCACAATTGCTGTTGCTGTTGCATCGCGTTGATCGACAACATTGTTTGGTCAAAGATTGTCGAACATTCTGAGACAAGATCTAGAATAGCACTGAAGCACTCGTCTGGAGGCTAGACGACAACAGCAATAACCATTACAATGCGACCACAATGCGACAACCAGCACTACCAGGAGTTGAATAAACTGTGTGGGCGCCATGTGCGGAAAATGTGGTGACCCGACCGGCAAGAGGGGTGCGCATTATAAATATGCGTGTACTAAAAGTCACCCATGTTAAACATATCCTCAACGCAGCAGGATTTGCAAAACTGCTGCAAGCCTGACCAATTGAAAGGGGCCTGTAGCCGCTAAGGTTCAGCTGGACAGATCTCTGCAGATGAACAGTCGGGGCTAGCGAGGCTTTGATCGACCAGGCCGCTTTGTGGCTGTGCACAGTAGGATTCGGATTGCCGAAATGGTGTGGGGCACCGACGGTTAAAGGTAGTCAAAGGGATCATGTGCGAGCTTGGTCGCAGACTATCCCTTGTAGAAGATGTTGTCGAGCCCTTTCAAGCCTGCAGCGTCGCTATTGCTCGCTTTCGGAGCAGCTACGGGCCATATTGACTCGCCTGGCAAATCTACCTATGCATCCTCAAAGCCGAACAGGACTTCGCAACAAGCGAAACGCCCAATGTACACGGCCGCCGTAGTAAGTAGTACTTTGATAACAGCAAGAGTGTCGGCCGTCAGGACGTTTTTCTGGGTGGAAGGTAGGACAAAGGCTTAGCCAGCTATTACACATAGTTCTTTTCTAAGAATGCATGCACGACAATCTAATGTCGTTCTCCGATCTACCATTGTTGAGATAGTGCCGCCTTAATGTCTTTCCTCTTCTGCCTATATCAGAGGCCGCCTTTTGATACCTAGGATGCTTTGAATCAATCGGTCGATCTTCTTCAGCTTCGCTGTCAGCGACAAGCGGTCGGAAAGAACAGCCTCTGGTCAAAAGACACGAATCCACGAACGGACTGATTGTGTTACTGTGTATCCGTGAGCGCTTGCACCACCTAGGGCTGGGATGCCTGAACATGGATTGGCGTCCAGAAGATGGGCACGCATAGCCCTTCGTGATGACCTTTGCAAGTCCGCGTTTGCCAGATCAACTGCCAAGATGCCGACTAAAATGACCCAGGGCTACACGAGGAGCTATATTGGCGGCTGCAGAAGCTGTCAATAGTGTTCTTCGAAAGCATTCGGTCACGACGATGGCCCCCTTGACCGTTGCCCACATACTTGGAAGGTGCGCAAAACATTCTGCACTAGCTCGAGGGAACAAGTAGATGGGGGCTGACTTCGAGCATTAAGAGAAGGGACGAACGTCAGCTGTGCCTAACATGGCAGAATTGGCTTCGGACGGCATGTGCCCTCGAAGTAGCATAGCAGGCATGGAGGTCGGTGCTGCACAGTTTTGCAGCGTCCAGAGGTCACAAGCTTGCCAGCAAAGAGAGTCTCTATGATTGTCGATCTCCGAGGGGAGGCCTAGAACCCGCATCTTCATCGACGCATCTCTACATTCGCGAAGCTCAGAAGACATCGTTATCAGTATTGGAGTATACTCTGGTCTACACAAGAACGCTTGAGTATCCCACTAGTTGGATAACCCGATTCCTAGTGTGGGACCGATAGCCAGCCCTATTCTAAGTAAAGGATATCCCTTACAAGTAGCATCATTATGTGCCGTCAAAGCTTCGCAGTACGCGCCTGTGGGTGTTGGTCCTATTTCGAGAAGCCGGATATCTGCCCGGATGCTCGTCACCTGTATCCGAATTACTCATTCCAGAAGTGCATCCGTATCTCAGCGCCTCATCTACGTTTTGCGAGTTTCGGTTACAGAGATCGTGAAACAGGCGACTTGATCGGGATCGTGGGCTACGAAGTGCAGAAAGATGCTAGACCCCTGGACCTGCACTGCCGTGAGCTCCAGATGCGTTATTCCTATCCAATGGAGAACTGCCGGCTCCATACCCACTACCAGGATCTCATGCAAATCTCGCAGACATGTCTCCCAAGGACTGGCAGGCAGCCAAGACAGCACGAAGACTTCGCCGACCCAGTATGGCTCTTGCGGTACTTTGATGTCATCGAGCACCGCTGCGACGAGGACGAGATCGAGTTTCTGGTCCACGAGATCCAGGGTGACGTTCGCGAGCTGTGGGTGAGACTTGATTTCGATAATGTGCCGAGTGAGTGGCACAAAGTGCAGGCTTGGGAGTCCATCTACTCTCGGTATTGGCCTACCCAGAAGGAGGTTATTCTCAAGAGAGGCCATCCAAGCGAGAGGAGCGATAAACGCGAGTCCAATACCCCTCAAAGCTATGCGTTGCCCGGGATTGTATCTCAAGTACACAGCCGGGACGAACCGGTACTGATCTTGGAAGCGCCCTCCCTGCTCGCGCATATTACTTGAAGGAAAGCTGTCAGGAAGAAGTGCTTGAGCAACAAGAGAGCTATATGGCCGGAATGGGACATTGGGGTTCAAAGATCAATGATCCGACTTACCTGGCAGGCTTTTGGTAGGGTGTCCTTCGCAGGTTGAGCAGAAATCTACCCATACTTCCTTCGCGCTGGGGCATTGAATGTTGGGTCATTGAGGACAGCCAAGACTGGGCACCTGCTGTCCTGCTCCCTGAAGATTGATATGAAGGGGGGGTTTCTTGGCTTCAAGGCACGCTTCCTGCTTTATCATATATGGGTGTCATTCGGTTGCAAAACTCTGAGATCACCTTCCAACAACCATTATTGCGGTCTCTCCAATGTTCGTGACTCTGTCTCTTGGATATCTCATGCACGCGTGGACGGAGACCAGTGGGTGCAAACTGCTTGGCAACCATTGCAAGAACCCTTCGCTTGCTGCTCGGTCTACCGTTAATGCGTTAATGCGTTAGATGGTTACTCGAGCGTAATATCTGTGTCGTCCTCGAGTGTTATTCGCGGTCCATCTCCTAGCGTGTGTCAAAAACCACTCACGTCACATTAACATGCCTTTGTTCGATCAGCCTCTGACACACTTTCAAGCTTCAACCAAGAGTGTGAGTAGAACCATTGACACACCTGAAAAAGCCCATCATATAAAATACCAGGACAATATACAGCTTTTCTCGACTTCTCTTCCAGTCCACCTTTCCAGGATACCAAGAACAAAAAGATCCACTCAACTCGCTTCAAGGCGTTCAAATACCTTCTTTACCCCCTACTCTGCTACTTCCAATCCACAACCCAACACACAAAAGCCACGATGGTGGGTGAAGCCCCGGCATGGTTGCGTCATGTCACCGAGTGTGAGTTCCCCCAGTACGACCCCCTTCCGCATACCCAGCTAACGAGCGCACAGTACCAGGCACGCCCGAGAAACACATCGCAGGCCAACCCAACAGCTACCAAGAGAAGAGGGCAATGCACAGCCAGCAAGCCGCCATCAACCGCCAGCAATACTCTGGGGGCAAAGCGGCCGGCGAGACCAAGGAGGTGGAGGAACTTAGCGAGGAGGAGAAGAATGAGCGGGAACGTTTGAAGAAGGACTGGCCGAGTCAGTATGCTATGGAGGAAGCAGGGAGGAAGAGAGATGCGAGATAGATGGGGGCTGGGGATGCAGCCGGAGGCGGGCATTGTGGGGAGGGTGGTTTGGTGTGAGGGGTGGCTGCTGGGTATGTGGAGCGTGTTTTTTGGCTTGCACTGATAGCTTTTAAAGTCATGAATGAATTCAATGACGCTTGGCCTCTAGGTCTGAACTAATGTGATCGTTCGGAATTACCTGGATATTCTAAAATATGACCAAGAGTCAAGTTTTCGTACCACGAGGAATGTACGTTTTGGGGGCAATCGTGGTGCACTTTTTTCCTGGTAGGGAAATAGGACGCTAGGTTGATCGACTACAAAGATAACAGTAAAGTCGTTCTTGCTCCTCCCTGCGAACATGCTATAGAGGAGACTCGAACAACCGACTGATCCCTTGAAAATTTCGTGAAAAGAGCAACGCACAGAGCCATGGGTCCAGCATAATCGCGGGCGACACGAGCTTATCCCGGATCCCTAGATTTGCTCAGCTGCTGAGTGTTCCATTCTACCCAATATCTCCACGGAGGGAGAGATACCTCCTAGGCTACCTATAACAAATGCTGGACACTAACAATGAACGCCTGGTGGCATAGCACATAGTTCTCGTTTTCATGTCATACCTCCTGTTGTACCATCCGCGCCCCGTGAAATGCTCGACTACACCTTTACCAGCCCTCGCCACTAGCGAATTTTTATGTAAACCCGCGAACCCCTGAAATGCTCATACTGAACCTGTCAAGAGTGAATACCCCCACTGCTCCCATCCATCGTTTCGTGTTCCGAGACATGAGCTTGCTTCTCGTCCGGACCACTCACGGAGGTTGAATTGCTTCGCGACGGGGCAGTGATGTTCACTTCCGGCGCCGCTGGATGCGCTGTTTCAGAAGCATCGTGAAAGCTTTCGTTGGCGGTTCTCGTAGAGTGATTCCGAGATAAATCGGCAGCACTCTGGGAATGGTCGACAGCCGCAGACACGCTACTCGAACCGCCTCCATGAGTCTTCTCGACTGATTCGTCATGCCTTGCGTTTCCATGCTTTTCGTCATCATCCACCATTGCAGCCAAGCTTCGAAAGTTGAACATCGGTTCGAGTCCTGCGCCTCCACCTGGCGGCGTCCCAGTGGTGTAGTCTGCCTCCGATATACCTGCTGCTGGCATGTTCATGCCACTGGCGGCTGGTGAGGCATCAAAAGAAGAGGTCGACCCATGGAAACCAGCCCGGAGCGAGCCGGCAGCAGACTCATCGTCTGTAGATGATGCACTGGATAGGTGGCGGAGATGTGACGGTCTGTAGGAGCTACTGCCATAGACGTCGGGCTGGATGTTGGCTCGTGCTCGTACAAGATGTTGGGCGCTGTCTGGTACTGCACTCGATGTATTGGTAAATGTAAAGTCACTGGACGAGCCTTCCATAGAAGTCTCTGATGGCTGAATCTCTTTGCCTTTTCCCACGGTGGTTGACGCACCGTCACCCCACACGGATCGACTTTGAGGACTGAGTAGATCGGTGGTGCTTTGAGGCGCAGAGCCTGTGTATGCCCGACCCTTTTTCGCTGCTTTCTCGGCCTTCTTGTTCTCCTTCTCCTGCTTCTTTGCATCCTTCTTGGCATCCTTCCTCGCCTTTTCTTCTTCCTTCTTCCGCCTCTCCTCTTCCGACGCTATACTCAGCCGAATTGCCTCCATCATCATCATCTCGTCTAAATCTTCAGCTCTTACTCTCCGCGTGCGAGGTGCCCCATTCTCGCCACCCTCTACCCGACCGTATCTTTCCGACATCGAAGCTAGCATATTGAGTTGCGAAGAGCTAGGGTCACCGCTGCCACGTCGTAAAAGTGCACGTCTGCCGAAAGCACCAAACCCGCGTCCGTCAGGCTCATGACCGCGATTGCCCATCAAATATGCAGCAGTATGTAGAGCTGTGGCTGCCGCTGAACGTCTCGCGGCATGTGCTCGTGCACCAGCAAGTTTCTGATGCCAGCCAGGGCGTATCCTGTCCGTCGTTATGACCGTCGGAGCAGTTGCAGACAAGGAATGGGTCCTGCGGCGTGTAGCTTCCATTGACGAAGCCTGCCCTTCACTATGGGCGGAAGCAAGCGACGAGGAAGATGACATGGCCGACGCTTTCCCTGCTAGAGGATGCGTTGAGGCTTGGTTGACGTAGGTAAGACCTTTTCGGAAAGGTGGTTGATCATAGGTTATCCCAAATTCTGGTTGCACACAGAACGGACAAGCCGCAGGTTCTGATACTAACGACTCGAGATCAACAGGCTCAGGATTCTCGACGGACGGTGTAGGCGGCGCTGATGGATCTGCGCGCTCTGGAAGATGTGGGTCTGGCCGCTTTATTTGCACGAAGCATTCGGAGCATATTGCCTGATCACAGCATCGAGTTCTGTTGAGGTACGGCGGATAATAGAGAAAGCAGATGGGGCATTCTGCAGCATCTTTGTAAAGATAGGCTTCCAGCCGTTGACCACTCACATAGGGATCTCTCGGTAGTTGCATCTCGCGCGGCGCCAAATCGGCTTGGGGGTTCTTCGACGAAGTGGTTAACGAAGCCAAAGTCTTTGCTCGTCCTCGGAAACCCGATGCGGCAGGATTTGCAGATGTCGGAGATGACGGCACTGCAAAGGTAGTTTCGACAGGTGAGTCTATAGGTGAAGCGTCGGAGTGATAGGATGGTGATCTCGATGCGGTGGGAATAGCAAGGACATTTACTTTCTTGTCCGTCTCCTTCGTGGTTTGGCCTGTCGATGGAAACACATTGGATTGGACGTCTGCTGGTATCTCGTCGGGCTCTGGAATGGGGAGACCTCTGGCGGCTGCCACTAATTGATGCTCTGTCCAGGATTCGGAATAGTCATCGATGCCCCTCCAAAAAGGAGCAACACGACGTTCGATCTGTACACATGTCAGTAACTGACTTAGGCACTGAACAAAAGTCTACCATCAATTGCCGCACAATACCCTTATTATAATCTTCTATCCCCGTATACACGCCTTGCGTTACCAAGTAGCCTCCATCAACATGCTCCTCGCGCATGCTACGTTGTTGATCACGTTCCCGATTGACTCGCTCTCGCTCCAGCTTCCTGGCTTCTCGCTCTTGCTTGCTTTCCCGCCGTCCCTCTAGGCCGGACATATCGTTGTCGTGAGTTCCACTTGTCATTCCGAACATGGCTGATAAGTCAGGCCGGCTGCTTGTCGCCGGTCGTGAGCTGTATATTGTCGGTGGTCGATCGTTTGGAGGTGGAGCTGAGGGCGAAGTAGGACTGGATATGACAGGGGATGAGGCCCTTCGAAAGTCTGCCGACCTCATCCGGGAGGGTGACTGCCTTCGCTCTTTGGTTGCTGAGTTGCCCATGACTACAACGCTCTAAGAATGTCAAACAAAACCTGTAGACTACTAGGCCTTATCCATGCAAGAGCTGCCAGGCCTCTGAGCCCTGAGCTTTAACATGAAGCCGCGTTGCCATACCGAGGCGCCAATGGACGGTTTCTGATAGAGCTTCCGCGTCGAGCTTTCTCAAAACGGGAGTCAAGATGTGGAAGCAGAAGAAAGGATAGAAGTTCCCTAAACAATGATGGGAAAGATGAACGAATAAATGATTCGGTATGGTATAGTGGAAGCTAGAAAGTGACAGAGCATTGACGAGGAATGGTAGCTTGATCGGAGCGGGCTCTGAGGCTTGCAGCTCCCTCGCCAAGACAGCAGCGGGCACCAAGGAGGGAGCTACGGTAGTCACTTTATCGATAGCTCTACGGAGTACTTTCATCCACCCAAACTTCCCGATGCAAGTGAAACCATTGACAGTGTACAGCTCATCAATCGACATCATCAAGGATCCGACGCTACACCAACTTGCCGTCGCAGGATAGTGTTATCGGGTTGACGGAGATCGGAGAGGAGATCGGGAAACCGTCTTTAAAAGCTAGAGTCGCCAGCAAACAATCTCCCCACCCTTATCGTTCTATCGAAGGGATCTTATCCTTTGACACTGGCAGTGATCGCAACGAGGGCTACTGAGCCGGACTTCCTTCGCACAGTTCATACGCCGAGTGGTCGTTCAATCTCATCCTTGTAGCCATTGGAGTGGAGTGGCGGAGACCTACACCTCAGCGACGACGGCACCTCAGATGGCTCCTGACCTCAACTCTGTCCCCTCCTCACCATTCAGCCCTCGACAGCCTTCGTCTATCCCTAATCGAAGCACTTCACAAAACATGGCTCCCCCACCAATACCACCCGTGTCTCCACGCGCCAGTATTCCAAGCGAATCTGTACGGGAGCACGCAGCGACTCGCAATGCAAGCATAGAGATTGGGCCAGGTACAACGAGTATAATTCAGACTTACCCATGCATCGACTTACACCGTTACAGGGCCTCTTCGTCATCCAAGGCCATTGACCGCCGCCGATCTACATATGCAACTAGAGAAGGAACAAGAGGCTGTAGTACGTCTTCGAAGGATGTACGCCAGCAGGACTACTTGCTAATGCTGCACGCCGTAGGTGAATAGACTTACGCGTGAGCTGTCTCTGCTACGGCAGCAAACTGCCTCAGTCGCCTCGACCACGTCCTCTACTTCCACTGGCCTACCAGACTCAACCGATCACAGCGCAAATCACCTGCTATCTGGTCCAAGCCATCCAACCCCTTCGCGGCGTCACCGTTCTTCCTCGAGCCTTAGTACGAGGAGTGCAAACACAGCTGGGACGACGGTTAGCGGTCTGACTGGCACAAGCGGAAGTACAGTGGGCACCACGGGCGGTGTTGCTGGCAGCACGATCTCAGGGATTGCTCCTGCTCGTGATAGTGCACTCCCACGAGCATCAAATCCAAGAGACTCTCTCAGCAGGAACGGGTCGGTCGCGTCGAGACGGTCCGAGGCATCATCTCCGTCTCTTGCATCTTCGCTTTACCAAGGAGACCACTTCCCTCATCTCTACTCGTATCGCCAGTCCAATCCACCTCAGCCAGGGCAAGCAACCATGAGCCCTAGCAATCGTTCTTCCTATGCGCCCACGGCTCGCTACGAGGAAGCTGCACATCATCGGTCAGAATTAGACATTGTGAAGAGAGAGAACGAGTCGCTACGTCGACGCGTGCAGGAGCTCGAAAGAAGCTTGAATAGCCGCCGGCAGTCCGATGCTCATAGAAGGAGAAGTGACTCAACGAGCACAGGAGTGAGCGTCCGCTCTGCGGCGGCGAGCAATACTCATGAACGGGGCGTTAGTGGCAACGATGACGATGACGTGGTGCACGTGGGGGAAAGCGCGGGTAGCATAGGCGTTGGTGGAGGGCACTGATGGATTCGCTCAATGTGCTACTGGAGTTGAACTATTGGAAGGTTTATTCTTGATCAAGCAAGCGGGTATAGTCCATGCTGGGAGTGGATGGACATGTTATTTGATATGACACGTCTCCGAGGGCCGGTAACGACATGAAGCTGACATGAAGCCAAATCGAATTGGCCGTATTCATGCTTTCAGATATGAAATGCGCCTTGTTCTATACTTCCCATGGAGTAGTATCAGTACTGGAGCACCCAAATGAAGCTACTGCTTGGCCCGGCGTGAGGGACAAGGTCAGCGCTAGCAGCTTCTTGATAATCACTCGTAGGTCGCTTAGGCAACCCAAAATGAGAGCTGGATGTACGAAGTATATAATCATGGCCTAATCGTCGATGCCTCCACGACATGTCGGCAAGTACGTTTGAGACATGCCAGTCTGCTATCTGCATTACAGTAAATATTGGGGCCTGCTACTCCCGCGACCCTCCGTGAGCCGGCTCTTGGCGGTCTGCAGATGCCCAGTACCAGAATGGCGGGAATTGCAACAATACCTTATTGATGTTCTGGATCATTTCCATGATAAGGGGCGCGGGGAAATTTTGGACGCTACATGGACCTGCTGCAGCACGAACAACAATGACATATGGAGTGAACAGAATTTTCACTGAGGCTAGATTGCATCTCGGCATGCGAAGGATGGAGTATAATCGACTGATGTTGCACAACAATTGCCGCTAAGGTAGAGAGAACAAGCTGGCCTATTGTCCCTGCCGAAAGAATGAAAGAAGTCTACGGCCACCATGAGCGACACTTTGACGCCGTTCAGCATGGAGAACGATTCGATATGGGACGACATGGGATGGTAAGTGTCGAGGATCGCAACATATGCCTCACCGCGCTTTGCTGAGAAGATGACAGGACCATGGGCCAGCTGTTCATGATGGGCTTCGATGGCACTGAGGTGACGCCACAAATACGTCAATTGATAGAAAAGCATCATCTGGGTACCATCCTATTGACAGCGAAGAATCTGAAGTGTAAGTAGCAACTCAAATATTTCTTGATTTCTTTTATTTCTCGTAGAAGGTTTTTATCTCTTGGAGCGACTGCGACTTGGGAGTTGCTGTACTGCACGGCCTACCTAGTCACTGATCGTATTGCAGATGCTGAACAAACGACCAAGCTTGTTCTGGACTTGCAGAACATTGCACACGATGCTGGCCACCCTGTACCGTTGGCGATTGCGCTGGATCAAGAAAACGGAGGAGTCAACAGCCTTTTCGATGAACAATACATACGCCAGTTCCCAAGCGCTATGGGTGTCGCAGCCACCGGATCTATCGAAATGGCATACGAGATCGCCAAAGCAACTGCTCTCGAGCTCCGATCCGTGGGTGTCAATTGGATCATGGGGCCAGTCCTGGATGTATTGACCAACGTCAAGAACCAACCTCTAGGAGTGCGGACCACCGGAGACGACGCCGAAGAAGTCTCCAGATATGGCGTGGCATTCATGAAAGGCTACAAGGACGCCGAGATAGCAACATGCGGAAAACACTTCCCTTCGTATGGCAATCTCGAATTCCTAGGATCATCGCTTGATGTTCCAATCATTACCGAGTCTTTGGATCAATTAAGTCTCAGCGCGCTTGTCCCCTTTCGAAATGCTGTATCCCAGGGCGTCGATGCTATGATGGTTGGTGGATGTGCCATGTCGTCTGCTGGAATTGAGGTCATGCATGCTTGCCTGTCTCAGCAGGTGGTCGATGAACTTTTACGTGACGATATTGGTTTCGACGGTGTAGTCGTCTCCGAGTGCCTGGAAATGGACGCGCTGAGCCACAACATTGGCGTCGGTGGCGGCACGGTCATGGCCGTCAATGCTGGCTGCGACTTGGTTCTGGTCTGCCGAGCTTTCGCTGCCCAGCAAGAAGCCATGGCAGGCTTGAAAATTGGTATCGAAAGTTGTCATCACGAACACCAGAGTCAGACAATCGCTTCGGCGGGTTCTGCAGATGAAAGCGAAATGCACTTCGTGGGAGAGAGCTTTGGCGCCTGGAGGTAATACTCTAATCCTGACATCGCTGCACCGACCTATCACTAGTCCAAAGACAGACATACAAGCTTGAGTCGCCTGTTGACTTGCTTCAGGAACAAACGTCCTTTCGTCTTTGCAGCCCTCCCATTCCAGCCTATCAACACAAGCCTACCAGTCCTCCATAACGGTAGTAAGGGATAAAGACCGCTTACTACCCCTGTCCAACTTACTCGACGAGGAGGAAGAGCTTTTGATCCTTTCTCCCCTTGTCAAACCCCTACCGGCATCCGCAGCGGGTCGAGGCCTAGCGGCAAATCCCAGTGTCGAATCCCCTGGCGCTCCTGGGGGGCCGGTGGCCAATGGAACTGTCAGTCCTTCAGGAATGAGTGGTGAGAGCATTTTCAAGGAGCTAGGCAGGTCCATCGCTCGTCAGCGCAATGGTCGAGTATTGCACACTTCGTACACTGCCAATGGCTTGCGCCCTGTCCATGAAAACCTGATCCATCGAGCCAGCGCTGTCGTGGTCCTTACGGCTGATGCAAACCGCAATCTACATCAGCACGCCTTCACAAAACATGTGCGATGATTTGCAAATCCTTGATTGCGCAAGACGCCGAGAAGCGTGATAAGCCGCTGGTGGTTGTCTCTGTCAGCTCCCCTTATGATTTCGCCATGGATCCTTCCATTGGCACCTATGTCTGCACGTATGACTTCACTGAGACAGCGTTACAAGCATTGGTAGAGGTGCTCTTTGGGAACTTAACCCCTACAGGATCATTACCTGGCACAATTAATCAGAGTCAGAAGGTGCACCAATCGAAGCAGCATTGGCTAGTCGAGAGTTGGAATGAAAAGCGCGACGCTGACGCACTGGATACTCTGATTCAGAGCTTGCGACAGGAATGTCCTGTCAACCAGCAATCAGAGCTCGCCGGATGCTCATCCTCAACCTATCTCCTGCGCAACACTTTGGTCGACGAGGCGCATTATGTTGTCAGAAATAGCAGCACCCGTGCGCTGTATGGGTTTTGTGCTACGTACTACTTCGCATCTACCGGTACCGGCGTCATAGGCGCTATACTCGTGTCTCCGGAGCGACGGAAGCTCTCGATTGGACATTCACTACACAATCGAGCAATCAAGAACCTACAATCACAAAGCGGCCTCAAGCGTTTCCAGCTTGGCTCACGCTTACCGAGCGTTTTCCTCGGCATCCCCTCAAACAGTAACCTCGAACGTAAACGACTTCGACAATGGTTCGTCAACCTCGGTTGGAATTCTACAATGTCCAGGCCGGTGTGCAGTATGGTAATTCGAGATCTTTCAACGTGGATTTCCCCAGTCGACTTGTCTCAGAGTTTAGAAGATATAGAATTCAATCTAGAGCAAGGGCCCGAGCACATGGATGTAATCAAAGATCACGTTCAGACGAGCTCGAGGCAAGGCATAACGGAAACTTATGCTCTTGCTCTCTCTCTAGCGGACCAAAAGACTTGCGGTGTCATTCGAGCGCGGCGATCCAAGGACAATGCCACGGTAGGAACGGTAGTAGTTTGTACCAGTAAATGTCACTGGGCAGATGCGATACCTACACTGAAAGAGTCGGGCCACATCACTGCAGGCATTTCGAGTCCCGTAATCTCACCAAGCGCTGGCGGATATTCAACGTTGCTGCAAGGCTTAATCATGCTGGGGATTAGATGGGCGAAAACCCAGCTTGCGGAGGCAGTGGTGTTGAATCACGTGAGTTCTTCTCCCCGGTTCGAGACCATATGCCACTCGCTGACATGCGTCTCAGATCGATGGCGATGGGAATTTGGACAGCCTCATGGCTATGGGTTTCAGAGTGCTGCACAACTTCGAGGAAGTGTCGTCCGACGCGAGCGCGTTGAATGTCGCATCATAACACAGCTTTGGATAATCGCGGGTTGTTGATGCGGCGTCAAGGATGGCACAGAGGACAAGGCAGACTAGAATCTGGACTATAGCCTGAGGCTGTTCAGGAGGAGCTTCCAGCTAAAATGACTGGCAACGTGCAAGGTCCTCCAAAGCAACTGAGTTCAAGACGGGAACTGATAAGTAGTATCAGTAGCGGCATAGCAGTACGAGCATTGTGCATGTGGGGGATCGACGATCGGAGTTGATGAACGAGAACGCTGAAACGGTTGGCAGTCTGGCAGTTGGACGGAATGCGGCATAAGAGTGTGGGAGAACGTGGCTCCTGTGCATACCCTCTGCATGAGCGCACGAGGGCCCTGATGATCGTTGCTTGATTGATCCCAGAGTACACATGAGTCGGCCTTGAGGGATTGTTCCTTTTCGTATCTGTTGACTGCCGAGTGACGATTGATGTGTACCTGCTTCACTCATGCAGATTCTGAAACACCGATCAACGAGTATTCCATCTGATATACTGAAGCGACCAATCCTTCTCATCTCCACCCAATCTGCTGCTCCATACCTATACCGGCCATGGCCGAACGCTTGGGATAGCTCGATGACTGGCAGGTCTATATTCGTGGGCCTCGGTGCTGGTCGTCCCGGCGTCTTCGGCCTTCCCGAGCCTCTACCCCCGCCCCCACTAATTTCTGCATCCACCATGAACCATGAACCATGAATGTTGTTGCTCTCGCCCTCCGAAAAGGTGAGGCAGCATGCCCAGACATCTCGCTGCCCCATCCTTGGCTCAGTCGCCAACAATTGCTCTTTTCCCTTCACAAGCTTCGAACCTCCCCATAACCTCGTGTCATCCGGCCCTCAGCGCTGTCTCCACATCCGCCCCGAAAATGGTGCACCCATATACGACGCTATCGGAGGTCAGACTGTCGGTCAGCCCAGCAGCGTCACACTGCAGCCGCGCCAGCTGAAGATTGACAAACATTGCAAGAGCCCCCCAAAGACACCGCTACACGCAGTACTGCCCTCACCAACGACCATAGACCCCAAAATACCTTTGCCTCCCGGTTCCCCTCCTGCGTCAAACCGCAACATAAAGGTCTCAATCTTCGAAAGTGGGAGGCGCAATGGAGGGGTTTGACCCATCAACGATGTCTTACATGGGTGACCCGCTGAGCTTGGGCAATTTCGGCGCTGGCGACTATCGCAGTGTGCTACCGGCGATGGGCAACCAAGAGCAAACAGGGCTATTCGGTACCGGGAATATCAACATGTGAGTAACTGTTCTCCGCTACTAATACTTATCTGACCTCTCTATAGGAATGACGATGCTTCCTTCATGCCTCCCTCGCTGCCTTCCGACCACTCCCGATCGTACTCAGATCCGTACGAGGACTCATTCGCAGAAACCATGGGACTGGGAGAATTAGGTCAGCAAGAGCAAGGCACTCCGGAAACTTCCATCGATCGGGACAATAAGCTCTTAAACTTCAACATGCCCACGTATAACTTCGAGCTGCTGAATTGGTCCCTCACCGCACAGCTGCATGGCATGTTCTTCATGGCAGAGACGTCTCCCGAAGACAGGATGGATATGAATGCACCGTCATCCGAGCTAACTTGCTACCGCCGTAATCTGTTTCAGGTTACTGGATCGATCACGTTGCCACGGACACTACGGTATATCATCACAGACCAAGGCCATAGGATACCGATACTTGCCCAAGAGTTGTCAATCTCAGCCACGGAGTCTGGAGAGGGGCATGCAGTGAAGCTGATATCGGTACCTTGGAAGACGCCTGCCGCTGGCGCTTCGTCGACCCCTGAGGATAAGTCTGAAAGAGAGCCTACGTCCATACCACTAGACATCATGTCCAACCAAGACATGGACGCTGACTATGCCACATTTCCGATAGCGTGGAAGCGACTTCAGTTCCGAATAGCTACAGCCAACAATGGCAGACGCAAGGAGTTACAGCAACACTTCGTGGTTCGGCTGAAGGTAGTGGCTACATTGTCGACAGGGACAAAGATACCCATATGTGAAGCGAAATCTGGTGCAATCATTGTAAGAGGCCGAAGCCCAAGAAATTTCCAGCAACGAAAAGAGCTCCCTGTAGGTAGTTTAGGGAACACCGCTCGCAAGGCCACAAATCCACCTCGAGGGGTCCATCATGAAGGCCCAAATGTACAGCTATCACCTATGAAGGCTGAGAAGAGCCCTGATCTAAGTCTCAATACCCACTCCTTCGACAAGTACGACATTCAAACACCGAACACATTCAGCGAGAAGCAAGCCGCTGCGTCCGCACGCCCAAGCATAAAACCTCGGACTTCAACCGATAGGAGCTCCTTCACAACGAAGGCAAGCTCCAGCCCAGCAACATCTGGTAGCACCCCAACGGCACCGATGAAGCTGTCCCTCTCCGACGACAACGAAGCAAGCACTGCGCTTCAGAGATCACATAAAGCAGCTCGCATGAACAATCCTAGCGCTGTCGCGAAACCACCCATATTCAAAACGCCTTCCTTTCCTTCGTCCACCTCGCTCTTCTCCACCCGTTCACAAAACCTTTCGAATGGTCTGGACTCGGCCGATCTTCTCTATGAATATTTCCCCTTGGGCCTAGATGACTGGATGCCTCCAGTTGACGCCGTCTATCGACCGCACGTCGTGCATCATGTGACGGCAGGGGGATCGGTCAGTGCCAAGCCTGGGTTGAGTGGGCGGAGCAAGAGATATTTCAGCGAAGACCAGTCGTGACATCTTGTCATATCCTCCCTTTTCGATCCGAATCTTTACCTATGAATCGTGCGTTACAGCGATGTTCAAGATACCTTGGGTTTACTTGCTACGGGTAGGCTCATCCTTGCGAGTATTGAAAGGTGTAGTCTGGGGAGTATGATTGGGCCAGAGGATATCTCGGTGTTTCCTCATTTCGATCTTGGCTGGGCTTCTCAATGGTCCTAGTCTCTCGGCTATCGCTGTGTAAAATTAAGTATCTGGATTTCTGGCCTCTGGAGCGATACTGCCTCGAATGCAGCACGAGCACATATCTGGGAAGATATAAGTAACGACTTGAGGCGGGTCTAAATGAACATGTATTGACTCGCTCATTCGTTGGTAGTAAGAGCACATAAGGAATTGTCGAGAATCACAGAAGTTTCTACGGTCCAAATATCTGGCTTGACTGTCAAATATGCGGCGAATTCAAAGCCGACATCGACAGGCTTCGTTATTTCACATGAGACCTCTTGAGTAATCTCAATGATACCTCGGCTGGGCTACCCTTGCCCTATCGAGCCAAGAGTGCCGAGGCTGGCTGTCCAATTGAAATGCTGGACGCGCGTCCAAACAGCCGCGCCGGGACTTCTTTAACCTCGGAAATCGGAACGGGGTATCACCATGCCCGACTCGCCTGCACTATGCATTCATTGACCCGTCACTGTGTATTCACCTCGTGGCTTGAGGTGGGGCGTTCCGTCTCTGATGAGCATATCCTTAAGTAGATGTGCTTCTGCTCTCCTTTCTCAGCTCGTATTCTTCCTAGTTAGCTGAGTCAGAGTCGATCGATTACTCTATCCATGCTGAGTCATTGACGTTCCACAATTACCGGCTTACTTTCACAAGCCTTCAAAACTCCAATCTACCAGCCCTTGAGTGTTCCGCACCAGACAAATTGCTCTACTCTACTCTCCTACCACTGGTCTCTATTTGAGTCAAATTGCACATTCCCTCTTGCCTAGTGAACGGACACGGTACCAAACCGTCAACATGGCTTCCTTTGATATTGATCCACGTAGCATCTGGCAACTGCTTGCAGGTACATTTCTTCTCTATGCCGTCTACTACTTCCACTGGCAACTCACAGTTGGCGCGAATCGGCGCCGCATGATCAAGGAGAATGGCTGCAAACCCATCAAGCATCACCCCGGCCTTAATTCTCTCGCAGAGCGTCTTTTCAGTACTAGGGTTGTCCGAGAAAATATAAAGTCATTCAAAGAACATAAGCTGCTTGAAGCAGCATACAACCGCTTCCAAAAATACGGCAACACCTTCGAGGGTAACCTGCTTAGCACAAAAGCCATTCACACCATTGAGCCCGACATACTCAAGACCATGTTAGCCACCAAGTTCAAAGACTGGAATCTTCCTGATAGACGGAAATCCGCTTTTTTCCCGCTACTCGGCCACGGCATCTTCACCACGGACGGCGCAGCGTGGCAGCATTCGCGGGACTTGCTGCGGCCGAACTTCACACGAAGTCAAGTTGGGGACCTGGCGACTTTCGAGGATCATATTAGTCAGTTGATCAACAGGATACCAAAAGACGGCAGCACTGTGAACCTGCAGGAGCTGTTCTTCCGCCTGACGATTGATTCTGCAACGGAATTCTTGTTTGGCGAATCGACGAACTCTCTCGCGCCTAACACCTCATCCGAGACTCCTGCTAGGTTCGCGGAGGCATTCAATAGATCGCAAGAGTTCACTGGAGAAGTGGCTCGCAACGGATTGATCATGAAGTTCTTCAGTAAGAAGAACTTCAATCGCGATGTGAAATACGTGCACGACTTCGTGGATAGATACGTGCAACGCCGGCTAGAGACCCGCAAGACATCCGATCTTGAGAAAGCGAACGCCAAGGAGGAAGGAGAGCGCTATGTCTTCCTCAACGAGCTCGTCAAGCAGACGTCGGACCCAATACATATCCGGTCAGAACTGCTCAACATTTTACTGGCAGGCCGTGATACCACGGCAAGTCTGCTGAGTAATGTGTGGTTCATCCTGGCCCGGAGGCCAGATATCTGGGAGAAACTCCAGGCGGAGGTGAGTCAGCTACAGGGGGGGCTGCCCACGTTCGCGCAGATCAAGGAGATGAAGTATCTGAAGCAGGTGCTGAATGAAGGTAAGAACTATACACCGCCCTGTGTAATCAACTATATCTACATTCTACTGACATAACTACCTAGCGCTACGGTTACACCCTGTGGTGCCAGGTAACTCTAGGATGGCCGTTCGCGACACGGTATTGCCCGTTGGTGGCGGCGAGGATGGAAAGTCGCCCCTATTCGTGCCGGCTAAGACTGTGGTTGTGTGGAGCGTATATTCGATGCATCGCCGAATAGACTTCTATGGCGAGGACGCAGACGAGTTCAAACCCGAGCGATGGGATGACCTTCGACCTGGATGGGAATACCTTCCTTTCAACGGCGGCCCAAGGATCTGCATCGGGCAGCAATTTGCCCTCACGGAGGCTAGCTACACGACGATTCGGCTGATGCAGGAGTTCAAGAAGATCGAGAGCCGGGATGAAGGCCCCTGGGAGGAGAGTCTGACTTTGACTTGTGTCAAGCGTAATGGAACGAATGTCGGTTTAAGGCCCGAATGAGGTTGTCCTAAATCTTCGATTACCACTCCTTGTGGACACGGCCTGCAGTCCCTTTGGTCGAAAAATAGTCGACATGCGGCATCCCAGCCGTCTGGCTTAACAGAGGCGCATCTGCGTTGTGTAGCTACTAGGATCGATGAACATACTTTGATAGACGTTTAACGCCAGCATCATGTGAAAGCAAGTTGCGAATACATGTATATAGAGCAGCACCCAGCATTGGGAAATCGCCAGCCGCTCACAGACCCTGAAACTCGAGTCCGCGTCCATCGCTTCCCGCATTCAAAAACCACAGAGGCGGTATTGGAGCTCACAATTCATCAGCCCATTATTCGACGCTCACTGAGGAGCGTAGTCGAGGCCTCGAGGAAGTGGTCTGAAATCTCGTGTCAAAATGCATGGAAAGGCAATGGAAATGCGCTTCGTTTTACATTGTAGTCGTATGAAGAAAGCAAATGGTTATATGATGTTGTGACTGGAGAGTGGAGATTTGGGCCGGTCAGGGCTTCACGTGACATGCTTGGCAGTCAGCACTGCCACACTCTTCTTCGATCCACCCAACGTCGAAACAGTCTTACAAAATTACATGCGCTGACAAGGAACAAATGACTGATTCATACCTTGAATATTCTCTCACTCAGGAATAACCAGAAGGACATTGCATTGCAAATCGTCGTTGCCACAAAGCACACTCTCCATTGAAGTACTAATCGGCATCAGTGTACAATAGACAGGTTGCGCAGCTTTATTCAATACGATTATTCAATTGGTTTGCGGGGGCTAGTGGGGTCTAGGACCGCTAGCTCGCCCGCGCTATACTAGATCGGGTAATATGGATCGCAACCTAATGATTATCGTATTTGATCGATTTTCGTTCTCTCTCATCAATAATGTGCATCTTCAATCCCTTTCATCCTATTTAGCATGCCTCAATTGACCCAATTGACCCAATTGATTAACGACGATCAAGACATACGTATAGCTATCGTTCTTGCCCTTGCCATTGTCGTTATTTTGAGTTAACATCTCGTCGACAATTCTCAACATTTATACATTAAATTAATGAAGTATAAAAGATCTAAATTCGATTTAAATCAATTTTTTTTTAAACGTTTTCGTCGTATAATGCGATTTAATAAGAAGAAAATTCGATTGCTTGTTAATTACTTTGCTATCAATATTATTGAATGAAACAATTGTGTTAAATTATTTTTCGAACTCGCTCTTTGTTGCCTTCTATACAAATTATTTTATTCTTATTAACTATTTGAATTAATAGAACGATTTGATCGTTTTTTCTTTTATTTCTCTTGCGTTCTTAACGATTTTCTTAAACATTTCGAAATTTAATACAACGATATGCTTCGATAACATTTAACGCTTATTTATATACGCATCAAAAGATACGTTAAAGCGATAAAAAAAATAAAAAAAATTAGAGACAAAAGCACTATATAAGAATTTATTAATAAGATTTTTCAAAAGTTTTGCAAGTTAAATGTGAAACAAAAACTCTATTACTTTGATTACAAAAAATTATACGAAATAATTTAATTAATTACTATTTATTTGAACGATTTAATAGAATTTATTTACGATTTTTGTGAAGACAAGATAAACGACGTTACGATGCTACAAAAATTCGAATTGCAAAATCGATTAAAAAAATTTTTTAAAAATTGAAGAAAACTTCAATTGTATAACAATAAAGTCTATATTTATTAATTGTACATTATGTTCTTTTATTTAAATTATATAAACGAAAAATAAATCTTTTTTAACAAACGAATATTTAAGACTCGCATTATTGTTAAAAACTTCTTTGATTTAATTTAAACTTTGTAAATATTTAATGTTTTTAAGATACAAATAAAAGTCGAATTACAATTGATTAGAAATCTCTATTTAGCGATAATTCTTTTAACTAATTGCTATACGTGTTTACGAAATAATTAAATAAAATTTCGCTTTGCAATGCAATCTTTTAGTCTTTCGAAATATTTGTAAGTTAATAGAGTCTTTAGCGATTTCGAAAGCTTTACATTATAAAAGTACTAGATTTTTCTTTTTGTGTTTATATATATATTTAGTTTCGATAAAGTTTTTTAATGCTAATCTTTAATGCTTGTTGCTCTAAATTTTGTTATCGTTGTTTAATTATTAAAACATAAAGAAGAATTTTAAATTAAACTTTTAAAAACGATTTTCGTTTTCTTTCTTTTTTTTCGTCATTTTTTATTATTATCGCATTAAATTGTTGCGACAACATAATTATCTATATATCTTTAATAATTAGAAACTCTTTATTAATTTAACAAAGAATTGTAATTGTGAATGATGTCGTCAATGTAAGCACTTTTTGATCTAAATTTTATTTGTTTAATTTAGAATTTTTTTAAAAACATTATTAACGCAAATGCGATTAAACGTTAAATCATTATTTTCTTTGTCTAGAGATAAAATTTCAAGTCGTTAACAAGATAAATGTAGTTTACACTTGTTTGTATTGCAACTTGCGCATTATATCTCTTTAATATATATTTAACATCTTCAAAAAAGACAATATTGTATACGAAAGTTTAGTAATTAAATATTTTATTATTTCTTTTCTTTTTAAATGAAGCTTGCGAAGCTTCGAAGAAGAAAATGCGATAATAGTATTTATTGTCTTAAATTATAAATATTTTCGCAAAAACGTCTTTTTTTCGCATTTAATGTTACGATTCACTTTCTTAGATTTAAGTTATTTGTTGTTTTTCTTTTTTTCTTTTTTTTATTGTTTGTTACGATCTTTTTGTCGTTCGCATTACTTGTTTTGATCTTCTTGTCGTTCGCATTATTTATCGCGAATTTTTTTTTTTCGCATTATTTGTTACGAATTTCTCTCTACTACTTCTATATAATTGTTTTAGTTTCTTTATATTTTCGTTAAGTTTAGTTAAATCTTTAAACAAATTATTTTATTAAAAATAAACATATTTTTATAATATTTATGCAACGATTCCTTAAAATAACGTCTAAATTTCAAGATTTTCGCAATATGTTTTATTAAATGTTTTTTAAACGTATTCTTTATCTTCTTTAACAAAGATTTTTGTCTTAATAAATTTTTTGTTAATAATGTTCGATTTTTGAAATAATTAATTAATGTGTCTTGCAAAACGTCTAAGTCTTTGTTGTTTATTACGTTGACATACGTTTATTTAAATCTCTTTAAAAAATTTTTATCACTTTAAGATTATTTTGTAATCTTGCTTTTTTAACGTTCTATAAACTCTAACGATGTAAATTCATTTAATAAAGATTTAAAGAATATAAACGAATAATCGATGTCGTCTTTAAATAAAATTTATACTTTTGTATATCAATTATTATTTATGTCTTCTTCGTAGTTTAAATCTTTTGTCATTATTGCATTGTTATTAGATAAAGAGCTTGTTTCTATTACAAGTTTCGATTTCTTTACATTCTTTTTTGCGTCAAAGAATATATTAGAGCTATTATCTTCGAAATTGTTTTAATTTTTGAAGCTCTTCTTATTGCTAAGGAAGACGACGAAAAAGAAAAAAAAAAAAAAAAAAAAGACTTTGTAATTCGATTTATTCTTTAGTCGTTAACTAAGTTTGTTTTTTCTTTTTTCGTGTTTTACATTCTTTTTTATTTTTCTTTTTCGCAAAGAGTTTTTTTAATTTTTCGCTTTCTAATATGTTGCGAATGTAGACATTTATTTATTAATAGTTTGAATTTAATTGTTATCTCGTATTGCATAATTAGATTTGTGTAAAACTTTAATGTTTGCTTATCTTTTATTTATTAAATGCTTTATTCGTTTATTAACGTCGACATATTTACGATCTATTGCTATCTCGAATCTTTTTCTAATTTTATTTTAGAAACGTTGCATAGTTTTGATGTCGTACTTCGCAAATCTAATTACGTATATATTGACAAAAATAACATTGTTTTTCTTTGTAAGTCGTTGATCGTAATTAAGCTTTTAACTTAGTTATTAATTTTTTTTTCGCTTGTAAGAAACAAGAGAAGTAAAGATTTTCGACGACGAAGAAACACTAGAAGTGTCAAAAGTACAACGTTGACTAACGATGTTTTAAATATAAAAGTCGAAATTAATATTGTTATTTGCATCTAATTTGACATTCTTTTTTTTCAATTTTTATATAATTATTTTTTGATGTTTTTTATCAATTTGTTTTTTTCTTTTTTTTGACAATCGTTGAAACAACTTTAATTCGAATTAAATCGTCTTCTTTCGTTTACGAGACGATCGTTGTGTGTTCTTCGAAGATTGCGAGATCTACAAAGATAACAATGATTGCGAAAGTCACAAAGACAACAATGATTGCAAAGACTTCAATTGTCGCAAAGAAGTGCTTAAATCAAGAACGTGAAAATGACTTTTAAGTACATCTCTAGGCATAACGACGACGACGACGACGACGACGATAGAGAAGATGATTATAATCTTTACAAGCTACGCCTAGACGAGTAATTGAAGCAATTGAATAAGGTGGTGGGTCAATTGAATGGGTATTCAATAATTGAATACTGATTCAATTGGGACTGCCAAGCCGCCAGATCTGCTTGCCCTTTTGGGATCACGCTAACTAAATCGGGCAATGTTCAATTGAATAATCGTATTGAATAGAGCTGCGCAACCTGTCTAATCCCTCATTCAAGCTTCCGGGACAGTTCGGTATGGATCAACCACCAATACCACCGCGCTCGTCCAGCAAGTCACCCACCAAAGGACCATCCTCCTCCCCCACGAAGCGTCTGCGCGACTTAGAAGATGAACGACGTACCATCAACGACATGGCAAAGAAGGCTAGGAAGCGCTTGAAGGTAGCTATGAGTTTCGATGTTCAATACTGGTCGACCCGACACGAAGTCACGGAACACGAACTGAAGGCGACTCGTCTTACTAAGAAGATATCTATGGCAAAAATGAATACCCCGGCGGAAGAATTCTTCAAGTCTAAGGAAGGAAGGAAGCTTTTGCTAGAAGAAAGCTCTCTTGAGTTGGACGACAAACTTTACCTAAGTCAAGCAAAAGCCATGGACAATTCGTCTAGGACCTTCAATCTGCGACGGTTATTTGTAGGGCTTTTCATTGGGGCTGAGACAGGCCTGAACCTCCAAAACAACCTAGGACAAAGGGATGCCAGCTTGCAGTCGAAGTTTAGAAATGATCTCGAAGTAAGAATGCTCAGCGAACACGAAGACCCTGATCGAACAACTCTGTGGTGTCCCATTACTGGACAGTACTGGCCCCGAGCGGCCACGCAAGCTGGGCATCTATTCCCGTACAAGTCAGGCCAAGTACACATGGACGCCATCTTCGGATACATCAGAGATAAGGACGGGATGTCCGAATTGTTCAAGGCGGAAAACGGCATCCTATGGTCTAGCGAAACGGAGACACGCTTCAGTGCTGGTCACTTTGTCATAATACCGAACGTGGCAGACGATCCAACGAGCCAAGAATTGATTGACTGGGAACGCTCAGATCCAAAGCAATACAAGATCAGAGTACTCAACCCAGACGATTCTACAATGAAGAAGAAGATTCAAGACACAGAAGTCAAATGGTACCAGCTTAATGACCAGCCTGTACGGTTTAAGGGAAACTTCCGTCCACGCGCTAGATATCTTTACTTCTGCTACTGTACGGCCATGCTTCGAAGGGCGCTAACCGGTCAACATCTCGAAGTCTCGCGCAGCGAGCTCCGTAAAAGGTTTTGGGGTACTCCAGGCAAGTATATGCGTAAGAGCATGTTGCTGGGTTTCGTGGAACAGATGGGGCACGATTATGACCATCTACTCGAAGGGGCAATCCATGAAGATGATGCAGAGGCAGAGTTTGAAGGAATAGCTGTGGCCAACGATCACATCAAAGACACTCTGAAAGACCCTGACGAAGGAGACGAGAGTGAGGACGACGACGACGACGAATGCTAGTGTGTGTGTTCACGTTCTTCAACCGAGGAACTGTCAAGGGCTACCGGAAAATGGGTGTGGTATTTACCGAAACTGGGTGTGCGTACACTGATTACCTTATTAAAGGATTAGGCTGTACATCCAGATGCCCGTTCCCAGTATCTCCATAGCATCTATACCGAAAGGTAGAGTGAGCGACGCCATTATGGCCAAGGCGTTAACGCCAAACGCCTTACAGAGGTTTCATGGAGCAGCACCGCCCACCCTAGTGCGTGGCGCGCTCAGGTTATGTGTCAGAAGTGTGGTTTCATCCTTCGAAAATAATTTGTCATCTTCAAGATGACCTTTCCGTAGCTAGTCCGTGTCGCGGTCCAATCATAGGATTCAATGCGCTATGATATTCGGATGGCTATGCCCTCTATTGATCAGCCGCATCCTTGAAGGCTTCCTCAAGCTCCTGGCAGTAGGCGCGTGTCTGCTTCAGATTAGGATGTCGTTTGCCTTGTCTTTGAGGCTGTTGGAAGTCCTTCGTCTGCTGGTCGGATCTCTGTGTCCATCTGTCCACATGTCACATTGATGGCCACGCGTGCTAGTTCTCGGAACAGATCGCGGCAAAAGTAAGGTTTACACAGGTTTATGTTCCAGAGAGTTTGGCGAGAGCTCCATCGTTGAATAATGCCGGTGCAAGCAACCAGCGAGATCCGATTATCCAGTGGCCGTTTAGACTTCTATGAAGGCAAACAGGTCGTCGTTGCAGCTGGCCTTGAATCAGATCGCGAGGGCAAAGAGGTGTACAATGACCAAGAAGGTGGAAAACACGCTTGCTATACATCACATCCTCCAGCAGTTGGACAAGATCCTCCTGTTGTGGTTGTGGCAGATTCAAGAAGTCGGAAGAAATGGTTTTTCATGATCGTCGCTGGCATTTTGATCATTGTAGTGGCCATAAGTATTGCAGTGGCCCTTGTAGTCTCGAGGAACAAGAAGTAGGTCGCGCATTCAGAGGCATGGCTCTCTTAGCTGACGAAAAGCGAGCTCCAGTAACTCGGCGCCCAATCCGGCAGCTCCATCAATCGTCACCTCAAAATCCTCGGGCGGCGTACTCAAGGGAACCCGGTTGACCATGATGAATCCCCAGACCGGCGGTGACATCTACTTGTTTTACCAAAGGGATGACGGCGGTCTTCGCTACGTCTCTGAGAGCCCCGAACACATTTGGCAGGGGAGCTCAGAGCTCCACGTGACCGATGCTAAGCTAGGAACTCCGCTTACATCTATCAGCACTGAGTCTAATGGGTCTACATATGTAAGCATGTTCCGAAAAGTTAGAACCTAGCTAAGTCATCCTAGTGGTGGTTGTTCTATGTTGACACTGCGAACGTCATCCGAAATATCTACTCTACGAACGACCCTACAACCTGGCGTGAAGGGAACGTTGGTAGTAAAGGCTATAAAGTACCCAAGGAGACAAATATTGCCTTTACTGCCGGCGGCGGTATAACGTATAATCATACCTTGAACGAGATCGATGGAGGCATCAGTCTTTACGCTAGTGGCACTGACGGCACGATCCACGAATACATCTTCGATAACCAGAACGGCACCTGGGATAACGGATTCACGTTCCCCGACACCGACGGGTTTAGTGGCGCGGCCATTTGGTCTACGAGTTCTAACGCGACGCTCTACAGCAAGCAGTAGTCAATCTCTCGAGCTTTGGTTCCGGGACTACAATGACACCTCAAGCGGGAATGGCAATCGCTGGCAGCTCGGGCCGTCAAGCCGTGCAGATCTCATGCAGAATGGAAGTATGTGCGGGCAATGGGGTATCGCGTTCCAGAGCGCCGGCGGGATTGTACAAGGAAGCAACTTCACTGCATATGGCGACTCGGGGCACACCCGGTGGGATACTACCTACAATATCAGCGATCAGGCTGCCATCAATGGGTCAGCTGTTAGCTGTTGGTATTACTTTCCAGCGAAAGCGCCTTCTCGGGATATGAAGTTCCAGATCTTCTACCAGACGGATGAACGTAAGATCGAACAAGCGGTAAGAATGTGGGGCCCTGACAATCATACCGTTCCGGGAATTTGGAATTATGATTCCGTGCCAGTCTAGTATGAGTGATGATCTCGAGATGAAGGCTGATCTGTCTTGTGGATTGGATCGTGCATGTGTGTATGCGGAGATAGGCCGGCTACAACCCCGATCACGTTTGCGCGGGTGTTCTACCTGATTCCTGATGGCACGATCAGTCATTCTTATGAGAATACCAAGGTCGATAGTCTTGTTGGGATCTACCGACAAACAAAACAAATCACAGAGCAATACGTCAGAATATACCGGTATTAGACATTGGGTTACTGTCTGACGATCTGGCACAAGAATACCATAGGCCTGGTGAGTCAGTCGACAGCGTAGTGCTGGTCCTAGAAAGAGTCTCCTTGTTTGTCCACCAAGTTAGTCAACGTTGTGGCGCAAAGGAGATATATCGGCAGGATAACATTGGAAAACAAGTCGACGAGCATCGTTTCTGATAATGACTGTTCGCTCTTCCTATCAAGGTGACTTCGTCCCCAGGCCAAGAGCCACCACCGATGGATACATTAATGCCTACACGAAGCATCATATCAATCCGACTTCACAACCTATGCTCACCAGTCCATCGGCGAAGTAGCTATTGAATACCTCGCCCGTACATTCCCCGCCATTGTGAAGGATCCAGACGTACGCAATGCACTGGGAACACCGAACATGTTAGTTATCAACGACGACCTGAATACCATTCGAAACGACATCCGACGTACAGATCTGGCGGGGCTCCTAATTCTTTCCTCGAGATTAGGGCCATATTGAAATCCAGGTTCCCTCTCCAATACCGTTCGAAGCGCAAGCTCCTTGAAGATGGCTTCACATCCCCCCTTAACGGAGACTTCACACCATTGTGGAATTGGATCATCTCAATCACCATGGATGGCGGAGGGAACGGTATTCATTTTAGTCAGTCTGCTTCCCTTCGAGTCTACGTCTTGTATCTCACTCCTCCTTGACGTTTCCATCAGCTTTGCTTACTTTTCTCACGCATCTCTCAGCTCTTCAAGAGCCGATGGTGCTAGTGTTCCTGCTACATTGCCCATTCCTTGGGGACTTCCGTCTCCAGATTCGTGCTGCAGGCATTCACACTCTTCTCCTGCAGTAGTTCTGTGAGACTGTGATCGAGCCCCCGTGTTACGGATCTCTTTCTCAGCTCTCAACACTCACGACCCCTTCTCAGTCACCATCTTGTGCACACACCTATCAACAGCCCCTGTCCAAGTCTCTGTCGTCACTGAAACACACAGGGAGGATGGCCGCCTCCTCAAGTCCAGCGGAATCGTTGAGTGCCCGCTTCGAGGAATGGTTCAAGTCCCAGCCCGAAGCGCAAACCCACACCCTCCAAGCCTTGGAAGGCACTCATTCTTATCAATCACCAGGAATTGCTACGGGCTCCGGCGTCAAAGGTCCTAATGACCGTGTCACCCCCATACTCTACGATTTCGACTCCAAATATGCAATCGAAACCCTGGACCCTTTCACGGATGGTGAGGTCTCCGGATGCTCCTCCGCATCGAACAGCGCTGCTGCTGGGCGTCTGGACAGAACAAAAGATGTTCATGTCAACGACCTGAACTCTAAGGCTCGACAGGTCCTCGGCTTGGACCAGCCCGTCACAGCTCCCCCCAAAGTCATCATCTCACTCACTGAATGCTCTAGCCCGTCCCCGAGCTCCCCAACTCGAAAACCCTCAATACAGCCCGTCATCCGTCCTCCGGCTCCCGAGATATTCTTGCTTCCCAACAAGAAGCCCTGGACCAAGACGCACATCCGCACGCTGATAATCCTCTCCCTCATCCTCCAAGCCGGCATCATCGCCCTCACCGTCTCCATCGTGCTTTGCACCCAAGCCACCAAATCCGGCCGCACCACCGACGGCAGCATCATCACCGGCGTCATCGGCTGCGCAAGTATCATCTGCGGGCTCATCACGGGGTACGACATGTTGATCGCCGAATACGCACCCAGCCAACATTCACACCACCGCCGCCACACTTCTGAACAAGACATCGAGAAAGGCATCCGCCCCCACACCTCCACTCCCAAAACCGCGCATACCTTCAACAGTAAACACCTCTCAATCGACACCCACGCCGCAAATGCCAGATACCACATTACGCACCACCAGCTTCCCCACAACGTCATCTACAACTCCCGCCTCAGCAACCCCTTTTCCCACATCAAGCCCCTTGTCTCCCCAACCGCCACTTCGCTCGCCTCCCCATACGCCACCTCCCTCGCCTCCCCATACGCCACCTCCCTTGCCTCCCCATACGCCACCTCCCTTGCCTCCCCATACGCCACCTCCCTCACTTCCCCCTACGCCAACACCCTCACTTCGCCACGTGCCCGCACCGCGCGACGCCTAACACCCCACTCCCCCCTCCCATACTCCCCAACCCTCGGCTCCATCGTCCCGTCGCCTACCAGCAGCGTAGCTCCAAAAAACACAGCTCCGCCAGAGTCATGGGCGCAGCGCCTCGAAGTCCGGGTCCGTCCCCTATCCAAGCTCTCAGCTAGATCGCGGCTTTCGACGCTAAAGGAAGAGGAGGATGAGGGGCTTGCTGCCGAGAAGCATGGTTCCCTGATTGAGGGGGGAAAGCAGGGCAAAGAAGCGAGGGATTCAACAACCTCACGCATCCTCTCGCTCTACTCCTCTTTCGGACCATACAAGGACGTGTGGAAGAGTCTGCCTGTTAGTCCGGTGGCGGCGTCGGTGTATGAACTCCCTGCGTACGGGACGCCGGTATCGACGCCGAGACGTAGCTCGTTCTTCCGGGGGTCGGGTTTGATGGGGAAGGGGGAGGTGGGGAGGCGAGGGTCGGTGGAAGGGGTGTGGGGTCGATTTGCGCCGCAGGAAGAGGAGGGAGGGCGGAAGGGGAGGGTGAGCTGGGCTTAGGTGGGGCTTGGAGGTTCGCAAATGGAGGGGGGAGGCGTGGGATGGGTGAGGCGGTTGGTGGTCTGTGTGTGAGTGAGTAGGGTGGGCGAATTGTTTAAGGGCGAAGAAAGAGGTTTGGAGACCAGGATATCAGCTGTACAAGTCAACCGACTAGCTAATTGTAGACTAGAAGCCTAGGGCACACTCTCAAGAAGGAAGTAAGACATGATTGTACGGATATATCAACTCCATTCGCCTATACGTAGGTATTGTTCAGGCTAATATCTCCGCCACTAGAGGAGCAGCGTCGATAAGCTGCTTGTCACTCTAGCTTATTTCCCGCAGACCTCGCAATATACAGTATACCAGCGTAACCCCCTTGCGAACATGCAGAGGCTGCTATTCCGCCGTATAGAAATTTAGCCAGCGGGAGGTAGTGAGGGATTAATGGCACTTACTCCTTTTGCTTGTTTTTGACACTAGATACCTCTCTAGCGCAGGAATGCGATTCGATTGTCAAAATCTAGTTATCTGATTAGATCGAAGAACATCTCCTTCTCACACTCCCCATATCCATCCTTACCACCACCACCCCCCCTCTCCATCCCAACCACCTGCTCCCCCGACTCCCCTCCCAACTGACTACCACCCTCGCCCCATAACTCCATCCTAACAAATCCACCCCAGTCATCAACCCCACTTCCACTCCCCTCTGACTCCATCCGCACACGACCCACCACCTCGTCCACACCATCCGCACTGCTCCACACCCCCGAACCCCTGACCACCAGCTCCACACCCACCCCAGCCTCCCCGTCCCAAACCCCACCACCCTTCAGAGAAATCTCCAACAACCCCCGAACCTTGCCTACATCCCTTCCTTAGCATTATCCAGATCCAGAATCTCGAAGTTTCGGATCAAAATTCCACGCTCAAGGTCTCACATAGCCGTCTCTGATTACTATGCAGACGAAGGAGGGGTGATATGCCTCCAAACCATCTCGAGCGGAGCTGGACTCATCGGCACTGTAATTGAGGCAGGGGAGGGGCGCCGGTGATGGATTTGTCGGATGGCGACGTTTCGTGTGTTCGGTTTCGGAGGGAGGTTTTTGGGCAGGCTCTGTGTGGGGGTAGATAGATGGAGTAAATTGCGCGAGGCGGTGATGATTGTACGTGAGATAGTTAGGGAGGAGCACGTGGGATGGATTTGTTGTTGTGGGGGTTGGGCATATGGTATGGAGTAGTTGGTTGGGGAAATGGTATGCATGCTGGATTGATTGCCGATGTTGAAGACGTTGCGAGCGTACAAGAGGGACTTGGGGCGGAGACGTATACCTGAAATTGATCAGAAGTAATTCCAGGCACAGTCTTTGTCGAGTATGTACGCTGTAGCCAGTATTGGAGTTCGTTCTGGAGGTGTTTCGATGCGTTCGGCTGTTGGGGGAAGCTGAACAGACGCTTGACCAAGGTTGTTTTGCTCGGATTATTAGATGGGGTGAGCGGCATTGTTGGAGAAGGGCGGTAGATGTTGGGATGCTCTTCTCTATGCCGTTGCTGTTTATAGGTGATTGCACGGCTTCTTTGGTCGAAAGGCGCTAGCGGAGCTGCCCTCCATATGGAGAGACTGAGGAGAGTGGAGTCGCTGACAGAATACCACCGACCTTGTTGTTGGTGACTCTAGCGCAGAATTTCGAGAATCGTTCATTGTGGTGTAGAGGTTGGGCTGAGGACAACGATATATTCAGGCCCTGGGTGTGCCGTGGCTCTTACTAAGCTATCACTCCTCGGATATGGGAGCTAAGTACGAATGTCAGTGGACCATGTATGAGGTTGGAGTGCTCTTAAATCAGCGATGAAGTAACGTAGATGCTCAGACCGGTAGCTCGAGTGGGAGCTATGTTCATCCACCGAGGTTCCGTTTGTTTGGTGGAAAGTATTTCTACTCCGCAGTAGCACGACAAAGGGCGTTGAATAATCCACCACCTCGTTAAGGAAATCGAGCGTGAAAACGTACATGCCATTATCGCCCCAACCTGCCCAATCGACTGTCGGTGCCGCCCCTCAGCAGCGGACACCGCCCATCCATGCCATATACGTTTGACTCAACAATAGATCTGTGGCGATTATTTTCCGGTGGATATCAAGCCCTGCAGCCGTGTGGGTCGGTATGGAAAAAGATAACAAGCGGAAGAAGACCTACGAACATCATCTGGAAACTCGTCTGTACCGTTCGTGTTTAGACTTCACCATCTCAAACCAATCTTCTCGTTCAACACCTAGAGCTCAGCAGTATTCACCGTCGTACCAGGCGGCAGCAAGGCCAGTGATCCTGAGGGCATGGATGTCATGGCATTATGTGAAGTGGAACCGCGGAGAACTATCCTTGGCTGGGCGTGGAGAAAGCGAATTAATGGACCATGTTCTCCGGACCTTTGTAGCAAAATCGCATTTGACAACTGAGTCTGAGGATGATGCGAAAGTGAGGACGACGGAAGGCCTGGCTTCTGAAGACGATGATGGATGGCCGTGGCTGGGTTGATTGTGCGATATGGTGGCGGAGGGTTTCGGACGTAGTGTGTGGGGGTTTACAGGGGTTAGGAGGTTTGATGATGATTTGATGAAGGAGAGAGATAATAGGTTACCTCAATTCTTTTCTGAGGGACTTAGTGACATACCAAAGACACATTTGACCACTGGAGGCACTCCCTTCTCATCTTTGTTATTCCAGTAGTCTTGTGACAGCATGGTGAAGTGACAGTACAGAAGAGGAGAAAGACACAAGGAGAGCAAACCAGAACCGCCTGGAAGGTGGAGGAGCGACTTGAGAGACCATTTGAGGGATTTGGAAGAGTTGAACATGCACTGGTCATGTCAGGGAAGAAGCGTGGAATGGCAATCGAAACACAGTCACATGGAACATACCTTCGTTGACATGAATAGGGTATCGCAAGCCACATTGATATACATATACTATTAGGCTTCCTGCCATCTCACCTCATACCTCATCCCATTCATGCAGAAACGATCGCTTCGCCAATGCACGCCCAACATGCGCCTTACCATGCAGTCAAAGTCCGATTCACCCCGCGTAAGATCCCCGTTGCGACGAATGTCTCCGTTCCGAGTCAAAAGCCCGACTGAGTCTTGCGCTGATCCTATTCCTCGCACTGCCGGATTCGGCCTCGCTCGCTCGATTGACGGTCCGTAACCTTCTGAGAGCGGCAAGTCGCTCTTCAGGAGTTGCGTCACGCATACGGCCCCGGTTAAGCGTATGCTGGATGTACAGGGAGAGTCCTGTCCGTGACCGCCGCCGAGATGCAGGAGTGGCACCATCGGCAGGCGGCTCAGGCGATGCACCTGCCTCTCTACCATACGTGATAGACTCGGCGGAATATGATGAGTCGTAATCACCTGCTGGGTCGCTATGCGAGGCTATTGGACGAAGATCCACTCGGCTGTATGAATTAGTATCACGTCAAGGAATTCATCAAATATTGAACGTACCACATTGGACAGGTACCCGAAACGTTCAAAAGCCAGGGGTCGATGCATTCTGGATGAAATTTGTGGTTGCATGGAAGAACGCGGATATCTTGACCTTTGACGAAGTCATCTGTGCAGACAGAACATGCAAGTCCATTATCAGCATGGCTATCGGTTTGCGCCTCGCCTGCAGGTACCTGGTCATTTTCTGCTACGGTCTCGGTCGTGACGGGTTCCGGGCCCGCGTGCGTCGGTCCATCTCTCGCGTCTGTTGTCTGCTCGGCAGACGTTCGTGGAGAGGTTGTGGCTTGGTGCTGATCTGGCCGAGGTTCACCCAGGGTATTGCCCAACTCGATGTCTTGCGCTTGCGGATTTGATCCGTGCGATGCAGGTTGGACAGCTTTATCCTCTTCTCTCTCTCCAAATTTGACAATCGGCAGTGTGTCCAACATAGCTCTTGCGATGCCCCTAGCCCTGCTCTGTCTCGGTCTGCCAAGCATGTTCTGAGGCCCGTATCGCTCTGGGTGCCGATGAGCTCGAATTGCTCCAACGATGATGATTATCAAGAAGAGCGCAGTAATAATCCCGGTGATGCTATAAAGAATGATCATAGCGACAGCAGTTGTAGGCGAATGCCCAAAGCCTTGGCTTTGCGTTGTGGTAGTACCATTGCCAACATTGGAGTTCATTTGTATCTGTACAGGTGGAGCTTGAGGGTGGCCTGCTAGCGTACCCTGCAATTCGGATGATCTATTGGCTTCGACCATGGTGTAGACTACACCGAAGGTAAACATATTGGTAGGCTTGAAAGTGCAAGTAGCGGATGTATTGCTAAACAAGATTATAGCACTTGGGTTCTGGGAGACCGCAATATTGATGATTTGCGTAGCATCTATATTTCCCGGGTATGTGAAAGAATCGCAGCTGATGTATGCAATGCTCCCTTGACCCACGCTGTTCGCGGTCTGAGCTGTGGCAAGGACAAGCGGTCCGCTGATAGACTGTTGCTGTACGGTTGTTAGAGCGAGCACTTGCTCCGAGAACGGCAAAAACATACTGTGTTCAACTTCGCATTACCGGTCAATGGTTCAATTCGCGTGCTGGTGAGCATGCTGCCCTCGGTGGTCTGCAATGAATACGTATGGTCATCATTAGGAATGGTGGCATTGGAAGGCGCGACCTGCTGCGAGGAGGCGTAGTGCAGAACCCAGGGTGAAGCCAGGAGCACCAGGAGCATGCGCCGAGCCATATGGAGAGCCATGTCGTGGTAGCTGGAGGTGCGATATTGACGCTATGATGAGGAGGCTGTAGCTGCGAAGAGGTGGTTGAGCAATGGGAATTTGTCGAGGGACATGGCTGGTGAAAGCAAATCGAGTCTTGAGTGGATGAGCAAGACCAGGTGAAGGAATCGAGGACGGCAGAGTCGGATAGGATCACATCAGCAAAAGGGCAGTGATGACGGGAATAATGGCCGAGCCCCCTTCGGAGGATGGATGACGGCAACAGGAATCCGGGATGTCGTTACTGACGCCAATCGGTTCAAGCGGCTGGTCGTATCGCCACCGTGCCAAGCCAAGTCTTGGGCTAGCGAGACTACGTTTAGTTCTTGGCACTATATATACCCTCTCATCGACTCGTGGACGGGAAAGCAGTATTGGAATCAGCTGTCTCACGCCTCGCCTATACTCTGCTGTTGAGTCTGCGAGGGACATCGCAATTGTATCCCTCAGAGACCGATCAGTCCTACTGACCAACAGGGTCATATCATCCAGAGGAATGGACTGTACAGCACTACATCCGCTTAGTTCCTCGGAAGGACTCTACAGATGCCATAAGACGTCGTGCTGGACTGCTACTATGATCTGATCGACTCTGCTAAGGACTCGTGATCCGTGGTTGGATTCCCCTCATTGAAGCATTCCTCTCAATGAACACTACTCTCAAGGTACCTCATAGATATCAGCACAACGCTACCTCCTGATTCCTCTCCGTTCAAACATTTCACGTCAGTCACGCCGGGGAACCGCAATCGAGTTTCTTTGTCGCCTGGTATAGCAGGGGCTGTAGGTGAATCTTGAATGGAAGCTAACCTCAGAGATCAACGTCTCGCCTATTGACTGGATTCATTCAGGTGAAAGCCGTCATGATACAAACAATACATGGTGTTGCTCCACCTGTCCAGATTCGCTCTGCCATATCCCACCTCCAACCTCACACGACTTTGCGAGATCTCCGTGCCTGTGTCCTAGTCTGAAGTTCCTGTAGCACAGAGCGGGTATTGTACCGCACGGGGCCATTTCCATATCTTTGGACGTCCAGATCGTATACAGGTCATTCATGGACATGCACAAGGCTCATCTGGAGCAGGAACCGAAAGTGAACGAGGTGTAAGTATATCTATCAGATTGTTATATCGATTACACTGGCCTGCGAATAAAGCATTGTTAATCGTCACGAATGGTAATGCTTAGTGAGGTCTTTTGCCTGCATGTTGCCTTTTGAAATATCGGGAGAGACTGTGAGTAGATATTCTGAGGTCTTTTAAATCCCGTACAACATCGTAGACTGCTCATTGGTACCTGCGTCAACACCCCAGTAAATCCATAGCAACATGAGCCTGTCTTATGAATTTCTATCACAGTCTACAAGGCTGCTCGCATCACGTAATCGAGAGCGCGACTGAATGAAATTAGCGTACAGGTGAATGTTTACCATGACAACAATCGCATCAAACTATACAATCATCAAATTTCTCTTTTATGCTCATCCTATACTGATCAACCCTCAGCTCTATTACACACGCCGTTCAGAATCGCAATCAGAGGCCAATGTGAACGGGTTTATAACACTCCACACTTTAGCAAAATCGACGACTTCTTATTTAGCTTCAAAGTAACAGCATCAGTGCTGATCGCTCCAACTCAGCGGTCCGTACAAGATTATCAGTCCTTGCTATATCTTCCCCCCAGACTCACCAATCATTACCTTGTTCAAGATCCTTGAAACTACAGAACCAGCTTCGCTATGGCACAAGCACAGTCTGGGCTGTTTGTCATCGTCATGCTGCAACTCATCATGTGGGTGATCGCCTCATTCCCAAATCTAAGCGCAGGTCTTTTCAACCACAGCGTCCAAGCAAATGTCACATCCAACGCATCGACAGCTATAGTCGCTGCACCATATTTCCGCAATGTTTCGGCAGGCGACGCTTGGGTAATGCCTGGTACTTTCGATTTGGGTGCGCGATCTATGTTATGCGAGTGTTTCGACCCAAGCCGTATGTATCCCTTCCCTGTATGCGTATGTCAACCGAGGTAAGGGGCCAAAGACTGACGAAAGATGTACCCAGAAAAATGTTGCATGCCGTCATTGAATAACGTCCCTCCTTTCTGTGTTCCGATGAACGCCACTTGCTGTGGTAATACATTTTGCAATCCTGGCGAGTTGTGCTGCGGCTCTTCTTGTTGCCCAGCTGTGAGTTTCACTCGATATCTCCGTGCCATCGCGGGAGGTTGACCTCTGTCATAGTTTACTTCATGCTGGTTCAACTCTGGTACCTCAGGCTGTTGTCCACAAGGGCTGCAATGCCAAGGTCCAAGCGTATGTTATGATCACAGCTCTGGAAACTGCTACAACACGATGTTCCCTAAAGCAGAGTGTTGCCCTCCAAGTCTACCATACTGTCGGGGATTCCAGCCCTTCGGCACAGGATGTTACGAATACTCCAGCATTGCAACGACCACAACGAGCAAGACTTCTCCTTTTTTTGCGTCTGCCGCTGAATGTACCATGAGTGCGGTATATCCTCCAAGGATGGATGGCAGAGGTGGCAAAGGATGCTATGGAGGCTTGACAGCAACGACCAACGGCTCCTCTACGTACACTGAGGTCATATCCGTGCATCCGGAGCCATCTGGTCGGTACTCCTTCGCCTTTCCCACCTTGCCCGCTGTGCCGCCAGGACTGTCAGTATCCACTACCATTATTCTCACATCACCTGCAAATATGACCACATCGCAGCTGCCGATTTCGACGAATACGACATCGTCCACGTCAATGGCTTCGGAGTTAACTACCTCGTCCACGTCGATGGCTTCGGAGTCAACTACTTCGAGCATTTCAAGCAGTTCCAGCCCATCCTCGAATTCAGCCTTATGCTTCGATCCCACCTTACAACAACCTGCTCCCTGCCCTTCAAGTACTACCAAACCAGCGGCAAGCAGCACTAACGACGGCGGCTTCCCAGGCGCATCAACCCTTAAATCACAATCACAGGCAAATGCGCTACTGCCACCATTCACTTTACCTGTACCACTTCACACATGCTACTCCCTTGGCTTGACGGTCTTCGTTTTCGTCCTTGGCCTTGTGATGACCGATCTTGCTTGCCGGGAGCATGATGATCAGCCCAGCACAGCTGAGACCGCTGGTGGCCGAGGCCTTAGCGGAGCAGATATCCATCTAGTGGAAGGCAGTGGCCGAGTGATCGCAGGTGATCTCAAGAGCGAAGCACGGATCATGAAGAGCATTGGGAGTCGGTTCAGCAGCGGCCTGGTTGTCGATGGTGAGAGAGAATGCGGGCTAGTCAATGAACGTTAGACCTCTCTTGTAGCCCTACAAGCGGAGTAACGGCGTTACTCAGGTCACCTGTTCGTAATCTCTGCACGCTGCAGCACCCTAGCCACGACGTGTGGAGGCTGGCCTCCATGATACCCTTCTACAGCAGTGCTTTGGCAGTTTTCTTTGGAGTTGAATGTTGGTGCGATGGTTACACGGAATTTTCTTCTTCTTTAGCAGCGGGCGGAAATGTTCAGCCTTCTTCTCACTTGCCTTTCTTGCGTGTAGATGTTGTAGCCAACGTGGATGGAAGAGCGATCTGACCGGTCTGAGCATAGGCGGTTGAGTGACCGCAGCTAGTATCTTGTACTGCAGTATAGGATAGAAGCTTTGATCACCGAGCATATACTTCGGCTTCCATCCTGATCCTATAGCTTCTGTGACCAAGGTGAGCCACGTGCTGGTATCCTGGCTGAACAGAAAGGGGCTGTTGGTCCTCGATGGAAGGCCTCTGTCATCCCGCTACGCGCAACCTCAGGAAACACGTCTTGCTCAAAACCATTGCCTACATGGCACGTTAATCTCAAACTCTACATTACAAGACCACCACGTATCACCTTCTCATTGCCTCCACCTCATTCTGCCCCATCCAGAATCAATAACCCCACCCTGAACCCACCGCCACTGCCACACCTCCTCACGACCCCGGCCATCATGGCCAACTACTACTCCCAACCCCCCCCTCAACAACCCTACAACCCGCAATTCAACCTCCAATTCTACCCCTCGTCCTACCCCGCCGCCCCCGTCTCCGGGCACAGCACGCCCTCCCAAGCCCAATACGGCGCCCCCAGCTACGGCCAAGCCGCGCCCTCATACTCCGGGGGTGGTTACGGGGGCGGCGGGGGTTTTGGTATGGGCGGGGCACCGAGCGGAAGGATGGGCGAGCAGGTCGGGCTGCGAACGGGGTGGCTAGCTGCGTTTGGGACGGAGGGGTATGACGGGGAGCCGCCGCTGCTGGAGGAGTTGGGGGTCAATTTCGGGCATATACGGGATAAGGTACGTCTCCTCACTCCCTCTATTTCCAGGCAACGCCGCAATGCAGCCCCCACAAAGCATAGCGGGGCGCAGAAGCAACGAGATCAAGCACCAGCTAGCTTCTCAGGCTCGTGACAGAGAGGCCGGACCCAGCTGATGCGTGAAAAACAGACACTCACAGTCCTCAACCCCCTCGCCCGCATCGACCAACACATAATGGACGACTCCGACCTCGCGGGCCCCATCCTCTTCTTCCTCCTCTTCGGCACCTTCCTGCTCTTTTCGGGAAAAGTCCATTTCGGATACATCTACGGCCTCGCGCTCGTCGGCTCCCTCTCTTTACACACCATCTTCTCCCTGATGTCTCCTCCCCCTTCCTCCTCCCCCACCTCTTCCTACCCCCAACCGCACTCCTACGACCCCTCCTCCATGTCCAGCACGCTCACTTTCCCGCGCTCCGCCTCGGTGCTAGGGTATTGCCTCCTACCTCTCGTGGGCACGAGTGCGGTGGGGGTGGTGTGGCCGATGGATACGGCGGTGGGGTATGTGATTAGTAGTGTGGCGATTGGGTGGTGTACGTACAGCAGCAGCGGGATGTTCTGCGCGGTGGGGCGGATGCGGAGTATGAGGGGGCTGGTGGCGTATCCGCTGGGGTTGTTTTATGTGGGGTTTGGGATTATGGGGATTTTCTCGAGTAAGGGGAGTGGGGGGCTGGCGGCGAAGGTTGGGTAGGGGAGGAGAGGAAGGGGGGGATGGGATGGGAGTGGGGATTGAACGTCTTTTAGCATCTGAAGTGGGCGATTTGAAGGTTAGGCTGACTATGAAATGGCTGTGGGCTGAGTGTCTATCTACTTGATTCTGCTCTCGTGGGAGCATAGTCCCTAAGCCACTGCCTCGCTCGATCCAAATCCCCTCCCTCAACCTCCAGCGCAGCAACACACCACTCAAGCTCATATCCCTTACCCTTCCCCACCCCACCAACCCCATCGCCCCCCTCAGCAGCCATCATCTCCGCCACCCCCCTCCTCCTCTGACTCCCCTCATCCGTACAAAATCGCACCACCATCCCACTCCCCGCCCCCAGCCCCTCCACCAACGGCCTCACCATCGCCATCGCTTCCTTACTCGTCATCTTCCCTTCTCCCTCCAGCCCAATACTCCGCCTCGCAGTCCTACACATCTCATTCGCGCACCACCCCTGTCCACACCCCGTCAACAGCTGCGTGAGATATTTCCGCTCCACACGCCGCCTCAACGCCTTCCCGTCCGGATCATACATACTCACATACAGCGGCCCGAAACAAGTGTCGCAGATGCCGAGGTCGTTGTTACTCTGCTGCTTCACAACATCGCCATTCCTGCTCACTCGATCGAGCGTGCGTCCGCAATTAATATTTAGACATAGCCTCGGCTTGGGGCGAGATAAGCGCTGGAGATCGTGGTGTCGTAGGTGCGTGGACATATCCCGTAGCCGGACGATTTTGGCGCAGAGATGGCATTCGGTGGTGCGTGCGCCGTCGGTGAGTTCGTGGGGGGTGAGGTTCGAGAGGATGACTTCTGCGTCTGTGAAGGCGGGGTCGTCGGGGCCTTGCTGGGGGACGATCAGGTGGCAGAATTGGCAGAGGATGGGTTTTGCTGGGCAGGTTGTTGTGCGGTGGTGGGCTAGAGCGTGCATGCTGGGGGCTGAGTAGCTGCAGTCTTTGCAGGTTTGCGGGGTGTGGAAATGGGAGTTGTGGTTTTGGTGTTGGGAGAGGGTAGAGCCGTAAGCGGAGTCGTGGGGGCAGTGCCAGTGGGTTTGCCACGATTGGGAGGATTTCTTGAAGACCTGGGAACATTGGGGGCAGAGGATGTTGTTGCGGAGGCAGAAGTTTTCATGGAGGACCATGGATTGCTTGGGGACCCATTGGTGGCAGTTTCTGCAGCGTACGTCGCCGGGATTGGGAGGAGTAGAGCCGTCTGAGGCGAGTTGTTGGGTGGAAGATGCAGCGTCGCTGGTAGGGACTATTTGCAGATTGTATCTCAATAGGTTGCTTGACATGGCGGCAGGGTGGACTTCATGACAGCCTTTCACGGATATCCAAAGTGCTTCAGCGTTGTCCAGTGAGGTGTTGGTATGCTCGATCTCAATCCTCTTCGTGCTTCTGGTTGACACATCGCTGAAAATATACTCCTCTTCACGAGGTCTGGCTCTTTGCTTTGGACCTGCAGGGGTGATGAATAGCTCTAGGTCATATTCAGGGTCGTCCGCCTCCAGCTCCATCTCGAGACCTCGAGAACGATCCCACTCCTCGACGGTGTAATCGACGTACTCGCCAACTAGCACCTGGCCCGAGGTTGACTGGCCGATCGGAACGTTGCCACCTCTGGAATTGCCTGTGCTGGTACCCAGCGAGTGCTGATTCTTCTGCACCCGTTTCTTCAAAGTCTCTCTTGCCTGTTCCTCATTCAAGGCTTCAATATCCACCTCCAAGTCCGTGTCAACGAGCGAGACTGCCTCATGGCTAGGCTTGAGCTCGTCAACCAAGAACCGATATTCCTCCCTGCCAGCTGCAACTGTCAAAATTTCCCCGTGTGTCAGAGTCGTAAAATTATCGCGCAAACTCCGTTCCAAAAGCGCTTTCCAATCCTCCGGGTCATAGCCTGCCTCGAGAGGTCGAAGCTTGATGTAGGTCCCCTTTGATAGCTCTTGAACATGGACCGTCAGCCTGCTCAGGTTGTTGCTTGCTAACTCTGGGCTATACCCAATAGACCCATTTGCAGGCTCCAGGCTCTTGTCACTGAATCCTAACGAATCCCTTAAAAACGGGCTTATACCCACCAGCCCAGCTTCCGAAGAGAACTCTCGTATACCCGCAAAGACAATTCTCCCATTCTCAGGGTTTACCAAGCGAAAGGTAAGCGGGTGTGGAAGCGTCTGTTGTCTCTCGACAATGTCCGCCCGGGCTTGGCGTTCTGCGGCGACACTGTATGGATTGTAGGGATCGAAATCATTTTCAGCGAGGCCAGCTTTACTCGTGACGATAGTAGTAGCAGCAGTTAGCAGCTGTTCTAAAGCTGTAGGTGGTAGTATGATTTTGTCGCCCTTTAGAACAGGCGTTTCCGCGGCCGGAAGCACAGAGAACTGGGATGACCATTTGAGCGGGTTGGGACAGGTCGTCGCCGTCATGGCGGATCTTCAAGATTTGGAAGATCTGTTAGCACGCGCTTATGGTAGAATGCGATTCTACTTGTACAGGTTTCCATTATTGCAGCAGGCGATGCGACGAAGCTGGAGCAGTGTTCAGCATCTTTATCGATAGGACCCTTAGCGCGTTTCGTTTGCCACTATCAATCCTTGGCAAAGTTTTGTCTCTTTGAGGATTGAATGTTGCTTCATGGGATCAGGTCGCAGGACCGCTCACAAGTGTTGTTACATAACGTGCCAAGCAAGTAATGCCAAGGACATAACATTTTAGCGTTCTTTGATGATTTGCGAACGCGAGCCTAATCGCGAAAGGCGTGTTAATCCCTGTTAATTCTCACTTTGCTTGCGACGAGCGCAATCGCCTCTTTGTTTACATCACGTATGATTTGAAATATGTATGTTTCTCTCAATGTTGTCACTCTATATTGTTAGCAAGGTAAGAGATATCTTCTGATTATTGACTTCTCTTCTACTTGCCTGCTTGTCTGCTTGCTTGCTTGCTTGCCTGTCTGCTTGCCTATTTGCTTGTTTAACTGTTTGCTTGTTTAATTGCTTGCTTGTTTAACTGCCTGCTTGTTTAACTGCCTGCTTGTTTAATTGCTTGCTTGTTTAATTGCTTGCTTGCTTTCTTGCTTGCTTGTATAGCGACAAAAACATTGTTTTATTTCTATGCAAACATATCTCGTCGCGAGAGAATATTACATTTAGGCGACAAGACATGCTACTTTCTCTCAATGTTGCCATACTAGCTTGTTAAACATGATTGAAAATATCTTTATTTTTCTCTTTGTTAATTATTACACAATTCATACGTTCTCGTCTAGGTTTCCTTTATATCTCTAACTATAGAGAATTATCACTAATTATTTAAGATGTCAAAACATTCGTTGAGATTCGATTTATTCAATATTGTACGTCTCAATTTTGTCAACTTTTTTTTGATATATTGGGCAATCACATTACAAAGTACTTATGTAAATTATCTCTACGTTCGTCGCTAGCTATTATATAGGACTCGCAACGAGATGCAATATATATATACATTGAGTGCGTGATGTTGCGTAGAAATTTAAAAGATCGACTTGTTCTAAATGTGCAAGTGGGAATCGAGAGTACTAAAAAAAAAATTTAGCGATCAGGCTTTCTATCGTCATGAATCTCTTCTTTACTAGCTATATTGGGCTAGTCGCGCTTAATATTGGCACGCTAATTAATAGTGTGCTTGGCATGTAATAGTATACGCGGTAGAAAGACTGATCCCATGAAGCAAGATTGAATGCAGAATCAAGACCTAGTGGCACAGCAAAGGCGGCGCGCCGGCCATTGCTCTCTACTTCTCCTCCTTTACCGCTCTTCGATACCGCTCATACTGGTCAGAGCTTCTTTATCGCGCAATGGAGGACCGGCTACAGCTCGTTGTGGTCGAGGAGCACGTTAGTGCTTCCAGGAAAATCTGTCAATGCCGATGTGTTATGAAACCTCACAGCTACCCGCAAGCCATTGTCGCCCCAGTGCAATGTGTAAAGTAGCCCTTTGCGATGGTTGGCATTATCTCTGAGCTTCTCTTGGTCATCTTGAGTCTACTGCTCCCCTCGATGGCCCAACATATATTGCACGAGCTACTTCTCTATACACATTGATGCGATTCAGCTCGACAACAGGAAAATTCCATGTAGAATGCTTCCGTCTATTCGAGATCGGCAGCAATGCTGTCCTTTGGTGACGCAAGTTGATCGACGTCATCTTTGATTCATTCATTGGACCATGGGTACCCCGGCTTCTGGCGTGGGAAGTCTATCGGGCATTGTTGGGCGAGCTAGTCAGTCTAGTGGAGGTCAGACCAATCTCTTGTAGGCTCTACATATCCTTCGTATTCGAGACCACCTTCTTAAAAACTGTATCGGGTATCGGAGTCTTGGCTCTGCAATTGGACGTCAATCTGGCTTTACAGCTAGCCTGGACATTCGGCATGTACACGGTCTGGCTGCAGGCGGGTATGTCCAGTAATCTACTCTTCCAAGAATGGAGGATCTGCGGCAACTACTGCGTGCTCATAGATCTGGCTGGAGCAATACCAGAGATCGATTATTGTGTATACTCGGTTGGAGATAATAGTGCGATAGCTGACTCAACAAGGTCTTGCTTTGCAATATTGCGCCACAGATCTACATTAGAGATGGCTTCTGCACAGCAAATCAGCCAGGCAACAAGCGTGAGCGCTAGATACTGTATGGAGCTGTATATTGATGGAAAGTCAGCTGAAGTTGACTCTTTGGTTGTGGCGTGTTGCAGTACTTGAGGAAAAGCACAAAGTAAACGATTCATCTCTTTCACATCTCATTACACTCATTAAGGTAGTTTACAGTAGGTGACGCCAATTTGGTATCGATCGTAGTTTCCTTCACATGATGCTCGGCAGTATATGATCTCCCGTTCCGGCCACACATATCCACTTTATTTCAATACTTTCCGAACTTGCCACCTTCTCCAACATCTCCTCAGCCATCAAATCCACTCGCTGAACCCATATGTCCTCAAAAGAGTATATTCCTCCTTGTTCATTGCTAGAGGCAGTCGAAACGCTGATGTTCAAGGTAGATACCAGCCGTCCTCGACCACTACGACCCCTCATTTACGATGGGCGCCTGGGGTTACGGTCTCTTCCAGTCCGATAGTGACCTGGACGTCTTGGACGAAATTTCCAGCGATGTTGGAAAGCGCATCAACGAGCCAGACGTCCACCTCTACCACCCAGAGAACCGCAAGCATGTGGTCAATAAGCTCAACGATGGCGTCTTCCACCAACTTCTCGAGGAGTACCCAGCCAAGAAGTGGAAGCACGGCATCATCTTGCTGGGAGCGGCCAGTATGCAGCTCGGCGGTCACATCTCCGAAGACGACCTGAAAATGCTACGTACAGCGCTCATAAAGACACCAATGTTCGACGAGGCCAAGGCACAGATGGAGAAAGGACTGACTGAGTATAAGAATGACGGCACCGCGTGGGACTTTGGGAGCAAAGGGTTGATTGACACTATGATGTCTATGGGTGACAGTGGTGCAGCTGGTGGAGGTGAGCGAGCAGTAGCTACAAGTCAATTTCCACTGTAGGCACACATTGACTCCTCTAGGTTCCATGGGAGGATTCATGATCATGTCCCGCAGGACTGGTCAAAGATGGCTGAACCAAAGCCGAAGGAGCAGTAGGTGGAGGACGGGGGCGATTTTGCCGAATAAGCGTCTGAACTGCCAGGACTACCTACTTCTGCTGAGTGCTATATCTTGGGCTTCCCATCCTTACTGGTCGCCATGTCTTGAGCTTCTTAATGCGAGTGACCATGAGATAGATTTTAGCTAGCTTCAGCGGAGCACAAGCTTTACTGTAGAATGAGTGATTGTGGCGATTATGGACTCACCGCGTCCTGATCTCTACTTTAGTTGTTCATTTGCAGCATAAGTATCTTTCAACATTTCCAAGCTAGCGAATAACGCTACAGTAAGTAAAGATAATATAGCATCACCCAAAAGGTAGCTAATTCATCTTATTCTTCAGTGATGGGCTCAGCCCTATGACAAGGCGAGCTGCTAGCGGATCTGTCGCCTCTTGCTTAATGGGATCAGTCTTTCTAACCGCCACAAGTGCTCCTACTTGTATGGTCTCTTTGCAGTCAAACTCTCTGCCAAAGGTCCAGCAGTCACGATCTCCGGTACTGTGATCTCGCTTGGGTCTCATGGTTTACGTATAGGATTCTCGACGTTTCCCGTTTCAACCGACTTGGGAGAAACGCAAGTGGGATCTTCGACCATTCCCCCATCAACGGCCTCTGAGCAAGGCCTTGGAACCCTGTTAATGTCTGCCTTTAGCGCTGGTGCTTCACCAATGATAGATTTGCCATGTCGAACGAGTGGGGTAGGAAGTCGAGGAATATTAATGGGGGACAATGCGAGCGCCAACAGCAGTGCACCTTCTTACAGTTCGGGAGAGGTGCTTCGAGGCTTAGGGATGATATCTGGCTTTTAATTCCTAGGGTGACCGTTGCTATACTTATTGCGATCGAGGTGGTCTGGCTGTGAGATGATTGAAGTGATTACGATAAGGTTTCAGGTCATACGCTCAGCCTTATGGCAAAGACTCTTTTGACATAAGGTCTGAGTACTGAGGAAAACGCTCAGCCGAGCTTTGTGGTCGCCCAGCAATTCATCTATCTCTGTGTATCTTGCCACTTGTTTTGAAGTATGCCCAGGGAATATCATTCAACTCGAATTGCATACCCAGCGTGGAGCATGTAGCACCGTAGGGTGTCCGAGCATATTACTTCATCATTTTTCTCGTTCTTCAAATCAGTCAATAGGTTCCAGGGACTCCATGACGAGATGCTTGGAAAATGGGAAGAGAAACGATGGCAAAGGTCGCGTGCGTTTTTGCAACAGTCGATGAGGAAGTTAGAAGAAATGGAACTCAAAAATGAAGATGGAATGATCGAGTATGTTTGTTGCTCTCAAGGTCGAAGCAGAGGTGGAGGATTCCCCACATACTTTGGATAGGTACCATCTAAAAATTTCTCGGCCCAATCACTTGTCAGTGGATCCACTCTCTTCGCGCCAAGCTCTAGCAGCAACTTGACCACACGATCCTGTCCATACATCATCGCAGTGAGTATTGGGGCTGGTTCCCCATCGTAACCGGTACTGTCGATGTCGACTCCAGCTTCGACCAGGACACGGATCACTTCCTCATACCCCATCATAATTGCACGATCGAAAGCACTCTCTCCACATTCGAAAGCTTTGATATCGGCTCTTCTATCTAGGAGAAGTCGCATCATACTCACATGTTGACTCATCGCTGCCTCGTACAGTGGATTCTGGAATCCGCTTCCAGAATCTGCATTGACGTCGGCACCATTGTCAAGGAGGACTCGCACAACATCCTCGTGACCGTATCTCGCTGCCCGGTTGATGGCACCTCTGTCATGCCCTTTCGAATTGAAAAGGGCCCCCTTCTCCAGTAGCAAAGACACAATGAGAGCGTGGCCGCCGGCGGCAGCTTCTGTTAGTACGTGTATATACCCGAACCCTGTGTAATTGACGTCAACTCCATTGTCCAGCATCGTCTGGACCAATTGAAGATGACCGATACCAGCAGCCAACACTAGAATTTCCGATTGTAGGCCTTTGCGATTGGCAGAATTGTATCTCTCGAGCATGTAATTGACCAGATTGACATGACCATGCCGCGCGGCATCCAATACCGCATTCTCGTAGGCGACTCCCGCAGTCTGGAGTCCGTATATCGACTCTGAAAGAAGTCTGACGATCGTGTCATCGCCTCTTCGGGAGGCTGCTTGCAGTGCGGTATCTTCACCATGGCAATGCAGCGCGAGCCCACCTGTGTTGCTGACGTTGGCCCCCTGCTCGAGCAGTAACCGCACCACTTCGACGTGTCCTCGCCCCGCTGCCGCCCTCAATGGGAAACCAAAGTACGCGCTGTTTGTATCGACGTCCACGCCCTTGCGAAGCAAAGATGCCACGACATCCGATTTTCCGAGAAACGCCGCGGCAGCAAGGATGTGACTTGAGTCACTGCTCGAAATTTTGATTGTGCACATGCTACTATCTGAAATCATCATTCCTGCAGTACTGAAGGGGCCTAGATGGAACACTGCGGCCGTCAAAAGGGCCTCTGTAATGCGGCTTTGTGGTACATCGATCTGATCTGTGCAAAGCTTTTGTACCGTCTGAGCGATTCGATCGATTGTGTACAGATGAGGAACCTCGTCACATGGGGCGCTGTTGAGTCTTAGGAGCAACAATTTGGCCATTATCGGCCTTTCTATCCACGGAAAGTATCCGTTGCCGTGTCTACAGCCTTGACGCACGCAGATGACTTTGCGGGCTAGTATAACATCTAAGATTTCGTAATTGAACCGCCCTTCTGCGGTCAGTATTCGTTGTGACTCCTTTGTGTTCGTCGTGTTTGTTTACCGCAAACGGCTCTTAGAGTCAACACTTTGCCCAACCCGAGATGATTGACGAGCTCGTCGACGATTTGCCGAAGTGGTAGCCAAGGCAGTGCCATCAAGCTAGCGTTGGTTGATGACATGTTGGTCAGTAAGTTCAAGCTTTTGCCAGAGTCGCTCGCTGCGCGACCTGGTCCGGACCACCAATACGACCCAACAGCTTCTTTGGTTGCCAGTACATTACCTCAAGCCTCCGCGTGCTATGTTCTTGTCCTTCGCTGTAATGCTGCCAGGTGTAGCATGGTCCGTCTCTTATTAATGATTCATTAGTCTTCTTTGTTAAATCCTGCCAGTTAAATCGTTGCAAGACTTCTTCGCCCTTGAACTTCTCACGCAAACGCCATCAAAGACGGTATTGGAAGAGATGGCGGGGAACACTCAAAAGTCCACAACTTGTTCTGTATTGAAGTTGCATGGAGTCTGCAAAGCTACTACTGATCGGGTTAGCGCTTTGGCATCCCGTTTATAAGTATTATTACTAGATCACGCCTCCATACACAGTTAACCAAGCACCTCCATTGCGAGTGTCAGTCTGATCCCATGAAGCAAGTTGCAATCGACGAATCTCTTTCTGAAAGGCTGCTCTAGCGCTATCTTTGCTATCAACAGATGCGTCCATGTCTCAGGGAAGCGATTCCTTGACTCTCCGGCATGTTTTATCAAACCATTTAATTCTCCTCGAGGCTTGCCCAGTCTTACCTGTCTCTGCGCTGCTAGCTCTAGCCGGCACTTCAAGGTCATTTGCCCGCCTGATATATAATACGCCTGGTGTCTTCAGATATTTGAAGTTATCTACCACCCACGGTCGGCCTCCGCGGTCCGAGGTCAAGACATTATATGGAACCGATTACAGAGGCTGGAGAGCGGGCAGCCTCACCCCGAGAGATCATTATGCTCAAGATCTTTAAATGTGTTTGATTTCCTCCGACAGAAGGCTGTGCTCCAGGACGTCACGACGCTTGTGCTCGACGGGCTCAACTTCCCAAGCGCGATCTTCAGCGAGGTCCTGTGCACGGAGGCGTTCAACATTCGACTTCTTTCGATTCGGCTGGTGAGATTACTTAGTGAGGATGCTGTTCAGAGAGTCTTGAGATATCTCATAAGGTCTTCGAGACCAGAAGGCTCTCCTAAGTTGCAAGGGCTTTATTACTTCAATCCCCTATCGACATCAAATTCGAGCTCCGAAGATATGCAGTCTCCGGCGGCAGGAGTCACCACCACTGCAGGGGCTCAGCTTGGGACGAGAGACTTTCATACCCCTATAGAGCGCGCACAAGCCTCACATGGCAACGGTATCGACCCTTGGTACAATGGTCGCGGGCGAATTCTTTACCCTTTTGCCGTCGAACAGACTTGGGCAGATCTGCTACAGGCTTGTGCCGGGACCATCTCATTTGATGCTGTGCTTTGCCGGCATTGTCTTGACAATTGTGTGCGGCCGAAGATTGCCACTATCAGCCTAAGGGGCTGTGCCTCATGCCACAGCGCCCCCGAGGGTGCTGCCTATTCAGGACTGTCTCCTGTTGAACAGCTACCTCTTGTTTCACCACCTCCATTGTATGCGTCCACAATGAGAGCAGCACAGACACCTCTCACGAGTGAAAGTGGAGTATCAGCATTCTTCGCTCGTTGCGAAGAGTCCCTCTGCGATCGGTGGTGTCAAGCTTGCAATAGATGGTGGTGCGAGTCATGCTACCAGGTTCCCAACACTGGCATCTCTCCAACCTTGCCTAACAGTCAGACCATCAAGGTGCATCGTAATCTCTGTGTAGAAAGATGTCTTGTGGAGGAGCTCTACACCGGCGGAGGAGAAGGTGGCATGTGGGGATAATACGTTCAATTTTTTTACTCGTCCGACACCCTCGGTCCGGCGCACCAGATCTTGGTGGGATTAGGATCTTATGCAAGCATTCTCTCGACTTTTCATGTCGCGATGGCGAATAGGCTCGATCACGCGTCGCAAACCCGAAACAGCGATGATCGTAGGCTCCGAAGCACCCTCAAGGCCGAAATCAAGGGGTGCGAGATCTGAAACCTTTGGTGAATGGTGACAGTATAGCTAAGTATAGCTAACCCCAGCGATTGGGAGGCATTGGTCAGTTGGTCCACCCCAAGACACTCCATTCAGCCAATCTTTGTTGCCGGCTCTCCCATCCATTTCTCTCAAACAAGCGCTTAAGCACATAGGTCACAACAATATTCTAGCGCCATCTTGAGATTCACACGTAGGAGCTCAATGTTCCATCAAGGGGATGTGGCCGTCGGTGGCTTCGTCGTAGGTGCCGACGAACAAGGCTGTGCTGCAGAATTTCCGAAAATAGATATGATACTTTTGATAACCAGGAAAGGCTATCGAATCAGATCAGGGGGCTTTAGGGAACGCTGATTGGTCGATCACCTCAATCAATCATATCAAAATCGTCCCTGTTGAAACCAGAACCTGATTAAATTCGAGTATATCTCTTTCTCGTCGAACTTATGTTCGCAAACTCTCGAAGCAGAAATGACTCCGACATTCAAGGGCTTGCTGCGGTCGACCAGCTCGAGTCCACATGCAGGGCCCCACGATCCTTCCGCTAAGGCATTGCAAACAAACGGACCAATTCAAAATTCTATGACTCCATCCGCCATCGGACCAGGCCCCAATTACGGCATCAAGGTGCTTTATGATGGTAGCGCTGAGACTCCGGCGAATATTCACATTGTTTTCGTCCATGGACTGACAGGCAATGCGTACAGTACATGGTTTCACAAGGAGGCAGGTGTACATTGGCCAAGCGCACTTTTAGGGCGTGACATCAAGGACGCTCGTATTCTGAGCTTTGGCTACGATGCTGATATCAATATTATCTGGAAGCCAGCATCGAACAGTCGACTAAGCAACCATGCCGAGCACCTGGTCCGCAGTCTTGAGCGAGTTCGGAGAGACTCTCATACAGAGGACAGAAAGATTATATTCGTTTCTCACAGTCTCGGCGGGCTTGTTACTAAGTGTGCTCTCAATCATTCAAGAAACGCCGAGGAACATCTTCGTCAGGTCGAGCATCACACAGTTGGCGTTATGTTCCTCGGAGTGCCGCATTGTGGAGCGGACCTTGCGTCATGGCTGAGCGTTGGGATACAGATGATCAAGCTGTTGAAGCGAGCGAATGAAGATATCGTAGGAGTATGTTATTTCTGGGTATCTTCGACCTTTCACTAGCAGCATTCGTTCTAAGACTATCTTATGGATCAACTTCTTGACTCCCTTTGAGCAATGCTTACTCCGGCCTACTGGTAGGAGAGGCGATATTTTGATCACTACACGTATACCGGAGTGCGTCATATACGGAACCGTGGGAAGCCAGATGTTGGACGGTCTCGCGCCAGAGCTTGCTCGAAGCTTGCTTCTTCGGGCTGCTCAGATATCAGAGAATCGATGGGAAATAGTGGCTCAGGCTGCTACCGCCATCGTTGAAGCTCTTGAATCACACACACTCGCGATAATCCAGGCAGGCGCCTAAATCAGGAGCAATCTTTGCACAATTGAAGAATATCCAACACTCTTTCGGGAGCAAAAGCAGCGGCTCCTTGGATTTCACTCCGATCAAGTGCTGTCAACGTACGGGAATGTTTATGCAACATTCGAAATCTCCGCAGAGTACCTCCAGAACTCTCAGTCGCAGGACAATATAGATGCTTTGGAGCTTCTTCACATCCTTGCTTTTCTCCACAACGATGGGCTTTCCGGGAGAATGTTCGACTTCGTCTCCAATCTTGCTTCGAACGTCCTAGAGACAGGCTCAACAAATGATCAAGGCATTCGGAAATATATCCCAAGGCTACCTGGATATCTCCAGAGGAAGTGGTCAATCCCTGGCGGTCGAACACGATGGCGCAATGCCCGCTCGATACTCGCGTCTCTATCAATCGTCAAAATCGAGGAATGCCACGGGTTTAGCGAGATGTCCCTTCATTCTTTACTGCACGCATGGGCTAAAGAGCGGCAAGATCATCATACTCGGTGTCAAGCTTGGCTATCAGCCACAACAATGCTCGCGCTATTGGCTCGTACCTTGAAAGATCCTTCTTTGGCCGTTATGTCCTTCATACCTCACGTGCGAGCTTGGTCAAGCCACGAGTTAGGAAATTATGCGAGGGGAAGATCTGACGTTGGGATTGCTACAGCTCTTCTCCAACTTGGACAAATTTGTGGGTCGCCGTGGTGGTATGGTGAATTGCTCAGTTCTCTCTTCTCCATGAGAAACGATGAGATTGGTGAGCCATCTGTGTTACACCTCAAACAACATGTCGCAGCAGTACTCCCTTTGTGGGAATTCTATAAGAAGGCTCTCGAAGAAATCGTGGACAAAGAAGCTCGAGCGGTCACCCAGGATGACTCTGTTCTCACTGCTTTGCAGGATAAGCTAGCTTGTGCTTCCTACCTCAATGGGCAACTTTTAAACGAATTGGAATCCCTCCAAAAGGTTGCCAACGTCGAACAGAAGCTGCCTAAAGAAAATCTCGAAAGAATTCTTGCATGGCAAAAGCTCACTTTAGAGCACCTGAAAGAAGTCGCACAAGGTATACTATCGTTGCAACCGCATGAATGGAGGATCTCCAATTACGGCTCGGAGGCGCTCTACCTAGATTGTTGATGTTCTCCAACAATTTGCCGCTTTAGCAATGGGTAGTCACTTGGTTCCGAGCCCATCATTATCCCGTCAACAAGCCTTCCGACAGTCTAACAGGACTGTTCCTATTCGGTCCTCCCGCCAGGTGAGAGGGACTATGGCAGGCACTCGTCAGCTGGAGCAACAGGCATGGCAGCGGCATTGGAAGCTAAACTTGATACGATGGAGTAGTAATCTACTGACAGCATGGGAAAGAGTGTCGGGGGCGTCTAAAGGTTGCGGCTAGACTGTCAAACTGGAGCACAAATGTACTTCCAACGTTCAAAATTCACCGTTCTTCACGGAAAGACTATTACTGACCCCATCTTATCCCAGCGAATGGACTCCAAGTAACTTACAACGCTGAACCCAACAGTCTCATAATCCCCTGTGAATTGTTTTATCAATAGCTTCTAAACCACCTGACCCACCTATCCAAATACGAAGCAATATCACCAGCCACGAAGCCCCTCTAGGCTTCAGCAAATCCCTCATCCCCCTCAGAGCAAAGCAGTTTATGCCATCTCAAGCATTCCTCTACCCTTTCCCCCAAATCTGAACTAAAGCCGAAGATCTTGACTCGACTCTGGTATGCACATTCTCTTTCCAGTCTCAACACGTATTTTGCATCTTATCCCAAATACACCGAATGTATATCGACCAGCGCCACCAGCAGTATTCCCTTTCAAGCATATCTGTTTGTCCGACATAGGTAGTCCATCAGTCCATAGATCGATTCAGCCACATCCAGAATAACATTTCAAAAGCCTGTACGCTGGCAACACGCAAATAAATAAGCATAGAAATCATATTCCCACTCTTCACAAAGCCTTCCCAACATGAATAGCACCCTCCTCAATAAACTCCGCTTGCCTATCATCTGTCAAAACCAGAGTCAAAGGCTCTAAACTCCATCAACACTATACAACGTTACAGAGAAGCAATCTTAAAGCAGGATGCCCTGTAACGAAGAGTCCGGACGCTGAACTCTGACTGTGCTGAACCGTATGAATACCTGCCGCCATTCTAATTCCATCCTCCCAGCTTTCCCCGCAGGAAGGCTCGATTTGACCCTCCCGGTCGTCGAGTTCTCAAATTTGAGAGATACGCTCAGAATTTCGATCTCAAGCTGGGGCGCTTGACATAGCGAGGATTAGAGTGGGGATTGAGTTGCGGGGTTTAGGGGAATGTATTTAGTAGAAAGTGAGGGGAGGTTTGAGATCGCGGACGCAGATGGGAGAGTTGAGAGGAGGGATGATGGCGGGCGGGGGAAGGGAGTATGGAGGGAGATGTGTATGTATATGGAAGAGGAGGAAGTCGTATGGGGGATATGGCATGCGATGGTCGTGGTTCTGGGCTTCAGAGCTTTGATGAAGTACGTTGAGCATAATTGGTTATATTATGTGCAGGGAATATTCTTGCCCACTGTGAGTCCAGCAGGACCAGCTCTCGGTCCCTTGTATATAAAGATACCAGCCCGATGAAACATGGGTAACTCTACCCACCTGATGGACATCTCAAGCACGCCTCCCTGCTTTCTAGGCACTTCTCTGCACAGCTGCACTGCAATCCTTGACGGCCACAGCGGGCATGATATAGCCTACACTCGATTACTTCGATTATTGAAAGAGCGCCATTTCAGAGGCTGCTCTGGTCCGCGGTTCGACGTGGATGATTGTGCGATCTAAGGCTAGAAGAATGTATGGTAGGCACAGATAGACTATCTCGGCAATTGCGGACCTGATCTATGCAGATTCACATGATCTACTCAATTACTTTATGCTCTTATTGTGCTTTTCAGGTACGAGGCCCTTTGCAAAAGTCTCCGTCCACCTGTCAAAATCAAGCGAGAACATCAAAAGCTTTTCTCTTACGCAGCGACATTTTTAAAGCTATACAACATGTCTCAAATTCGCTAAAACTCGAAATTCAAGAAATTTATTATCTCATGTCTAGTCAGTGAGTTTTTGAATACTTTATCTGTGGTTATAGTTCGTCAAGAGTGTTGTGGGAAGAGCGCAATTTCATCGCTTGATTTTAGACGGTGGACGGAGACTTTTGCAAAGGGCCTCGTACTTCTGTAAGGACACACGAGTAGCCGAATATCGGCATGCAACACATTCTTGTTTTCGCATAACCTGTCTCTTACTGCAAGGGGCTTTTCCATATACTCTGGGATTCCCTGTCTGCCTCGTCAAGTAAATCGCGATCTTTGACTGATAGCTATATGTGTAGTGCAGATACGAAAGATCAATCAAGTCTATCGAGGTCCAAGGGCCCACTATGTCATCATACATCGCACCGTTGACATGTTGAACACTTGTTGCCGTTGCGGATTTGATAAGTTCCTCCACAAGGTAGATCCTCTTCTCCAGGCTTGCTTAGATGTCGGCGCTCACCGGCTAGGCTACTGCTTGCGTCGCCGGCTGTAAAAGAAAAGTATATACATTGTGCTTGGGCCGAGGCGGGCACAGCGACAGTCTGCTTTAATCAAGCCTAGCCGCACAAGAACCAATGGGACTGCCACCATGCCGCCAAATTCCCCCTCACCCACGCAAGTGGAGGCAAAAATGGAGTAGGTGGATGGGTCAAAGAGACGCATCAAAGAGATGCAAAATACTAAGATTAAGAATTCGGGCAATCGCCATACTAGATAGTATGTAGACGGCTCAATACTTAATCTCTGGTTTTGTTATCTCTTGACACTGGTCTCTCTGTTATGTAGGGCTCTGCTATTGCTTGCGTTGTCGGCTATGAAAGAAGTGTATCTATATTGTGCTTGGGTCAAGGCGAGCACAGCGATAGTTTGTTTATATAAAGTCTAGCCACACAAGAACTCATAAAACTGTCACTATGTTGCCAAATTTTTTTAAATTTCAAGACCAAGCCATCGAAGATCGGCGCTCGGCTACCAGAGATGGGTTGCAGCGTCCCCGAATCTCGACAACGCAGCAAAACAAAAAGAATAAAGTCTTTAACTCCTCGCAGTGTATAAAATGCCAACGACAATAAAGACCGTAAGAGACAACACCAATCTCAGGTGTAATAGGCCTCGAGGGCGGTGAAAGGTGAGGGGCAACGTCAATCTCAGGTGTAATAGAGTTTCAAGGACAATGACAGGACCTCAAGAACGAAAATAGGGCCTCAAGAGCGATCAATTGTAAGAGGCAACGTCAATCTCAAGTGTGGTAGATAGATAACGCGTAAGAAACTATACTAACCTCAAGAGACTCGGTTATAAGAAGCAACGGCCAGTAAGCAAGTGCGACTAGAAGCACAAAGAGAGGCTCAACTTCTCCAATAATCAAAGTGGCTTGTGTATGCCAAAAGCAGGAGGCAGAACGTGCATCTCTGTCAGATTTATTAAGAATTGATGTGTAGATGTGCACTCAAAGAGACGCAGATTGATCAAGGAGACGCATCAAAGAGAGGCAAGATAATAAAACGAGCAACCGGGCAATCGCCATACTAAATAGTATGTAGGCGGCCCGATACTCAAGCCCTTAATTTGCCGTCTCTTGGCACTAGCCCTCCTGTCATGCAGGGCTCTCGATTGCAGTCTTGAGACAGAAATCTCAAACACACAGGGTAAGATTTCTACTCAAGTATCATCCGGTTTGCCTAATGACCGCATCGACAGCCTCCGTCTCTGCTGTTGGCGTCAAGAATGCCAAAGACGCAGGATTAGGGCATTGCTCACTCACCAAGTGTCAGCTCAAGACCCTCTCACGCTTACCGAAGCATTAGCATCAAAAACCACCAATACGGCCGCATATGCGGCCGTTGCAGCCAGCAGCGCCTCATTCGGCGTCGACGACCTGCACACCAAAGGCAGCATCAACGCCACGACCAGCACGAAGACGACCGTCAAGACTAATGTCAAGGTCAACGAACTTTTGACGAAGACCAACACAATGATAGGTGCAACCAGGGAGATGCCACCGAAGAGACACATGAGCATCCGGGCGAGGAAGTCCGTGAAGGGCGAGATGTGCATGGATCTCATCCTGGCAAGAGTGTCGTTCCGCCTTTCTCGGGTTCCTTCTGTATTGTATGTTAGATATCATTGTTTTGTATGCTGTGCTGAACTTTGTGGGAACATTGTACGTACTGCCGCCAGCTTTAGCGTCCTCCTTCAGCAACTCCCGCGCCGTCTTGCCGTCTATGTCCAAGAGGGACGTGGGTACTCGAGCCTGAAGATAATGTCGCAGAGAATCTGTACGCACCGCATTTGGAGCTTCAGGTTCGGTGCGAGGGGCTTTCGGGAAGACTGCAAGGTCCAGTAAATGCAGTGCATCTGGACCATCCCAATAATGAGGTTCGTGGAGCTTGTGAGCGAGATTGGCGCTCATAGGCTTGATGTCTTTGCGTTCAGGCGGCTTGATCTGTTCGAGAGTCTGGAAGGCCCTGATTACGTCGACTACCGCTGTAAACGATGCTGCAGGAATTGGTGATGTCAGCGACAGTGGCGCAACTTACTGTAAGCATTGAAGGCTTGGCCGAGGTTCTTGCTACACGAGACTGCTTGGTCGTCGTTACTTTTGTCGTCTTTGTAGTCGTACTGCAGCTGTTCTTCTAGCAGGACAAGGGCATGGAAGACAATGAGTTGCTGGAAACGGCAGAAGACGAACTGTTTTCGCTTGCAGATTTTCTTTGCGAAGCTGTACAATCGCTCATTCTGTTCTGGAGCTGTTAAGCTGTAGAAATCGCGCTGGCTGTCAATCCTGGAGCGCCAGGGAGTAGCTCCCGCAATATAAAGAGGCCTGCAAGACAGGCGGGCTAGTGCCAGAATGCGGAGATTAAGGGGTGTGGCTGGGTCGCTCACATACTATTTAGAATGTGATCAACCCGCTTCCCTCTTCTCTTCTCATTGCTTCGCGCTTTTGTTTGCGAAGTGCCCTTGTGGCCTTCTTTTTGCTTCCAGGACTGCTGCTTCGTCGCCGTTGATGCTGCCTTTGGCGCTTCCTTCGGTCTTTGGCGACAGCCTGTTTTGGAACTTTGGGGTGTTCTGTGTTGGCTTCGCAGCAATTCTTGTTGCAATCGATACCGCCCAAACGCATGTTTGTACATTTTTATCATAGCATCCACAAGCAGTAGCCGCAAAGCGTTGACTCGTTGAACCTTTCTGTTCGGATTTCTGTCACTGTCGGGTATCTCTTTGAGAGATCCGGCCGGATTGATTGTAACGCCCGAATCGTTTGATACGCGTGAATGATAGGTGGAAAATGAGACTCGCGCCAGGATTACGTGATCCGCATCAGGCTGTTTTGGAGTCCCTTGATGATCCAAAATCTCTTGCTGATTTGGAACCTCTTGCCGGGATGAAGTCGTTCGCTGACTCCATGACTTTAAATCTTCCATCCAGGACTCAATAGTGTCATCATTGACTGTTAGTGAAGCTATAGAGACTCTTGCAAACTGAAAACCGAAAACCTGCGCCGTTGATGCAGCGCAAGAGACGGGCCGCCGGCTTCGAAATTATCAGTATAATTGAGGGTCAACTCAACCACTCCGCTGCAGCTTCTACATCGAACATGCACATCGAGGTGCAAAGCTTGTCTTGCGCCTCGCTCAATAGAGCTATAAATATATTCAGGTGCTTGGGCCGGAGGCCAGCTCGCCTGCCTCAATCAATAGAGGCCACCGGTGATAGATCTAAACAAAGGTCAACCGAAAGGGTCACTAGAACCTTCGAGATCGCCTAAAACTCCCTATACCTAAGCGGCAGGGACGAAACAGATTGGGAGGGTGCGCCATAAAGAGACGAATGCAAGAGGAGGAAAAACAGTGGGCGACAAAGATCTAGACCTCTTACCTGCAATTCTCCGCTAACTTTGATCGAAAAGCAAGGCAACTTCCAGTCCGCACTCCGAGGAACTTATAATCAAGCCGAGCCCCTCTCTTCGCAATCGTGCTCAAGACCCGCAATTCATCGCCAATCCGGCTCGAACACAATCTCTTCTTTTATTGACAAATCTCTACAATAGTATTGACTATAACTGCTCAATGCCGATCAAATAGAGAATCGTAAGAAGTTCCAGATCAAAACATGCTCAAACGAGCATTGCCTGAACGAGAATCCAAAGGCTTTCCCAATGGCGATAATATAAGCAAGGCAGCATGAAGAAGTATTCCAACTCTTCACAAAGCATCACCGCCTGCCCAGCCTGCTCTGCTGTATCTCAGAACATCCATCTTAGCGAGCTGATCACATCAGACAGGAAGTAGACCTACCTCTCCACTGACAGAGCTAGAGTGGATACCTCCCAAGCCTCGTCAGTGCTATAAGATGTTGCATAAAAAAAAATTCAAGCATGATGTCCTGTGATGAAGGTTACAGAAGAATATCCCGAGCATTGAAACGATACAGGACCGACAGTGAGATCTTACGAGAGATAGAATGTACAGGCCAAATAGGTAGGAGCCTAATTTGCTTGTAACCCCCGAACTTCAGTCAACTCTGTCTCCGCCCTGCTGCCGTCCAAGAGCAAGACCAGGGATGATCTCTCAAACTCCAAAAGAAGTCCCTATCTGCGCAGCGAATCGCGTATTGCTATCGGGAGCTGCACTTCAACCCTACTGCCCGTGAAGATTCCTGCCACATGGTGAGTTCATGACCTTGACCGAGAGGTGGAGCATGCTAGCGCGCTTAGCGCAGACGAGTAAGAAAGAGTATTGAGTAGTGGAAGGTACCAGAACGATCCTCGATGTCGATAATCTATGAGATGTCGTCTCAGCAGCTATAAACCTTGCGAAGCAGCCTTAGATTCTACCTAGTGAAGAGTGCTCTTGTGAAAGGCGGGAGGACCTAGAGCGGAGTGGTGAGTGGAAGGAAGGGTATGCTAGAGGAAAAGTCTGACGAAGCGGATGTTTTTGAAATAGACGGGAAGAGCTGAAGCTGCAGCTGTCGATAGGTTGCCCACACGCGCCGGTGAAAGCGCTTGCCCTCTGACGCATCTTCAAGGTGACCAAGTGCCGTAGTTCTGTTAATGGCCTAGGTAGGTATCGAAGTGTGACCTTGCGCGAATATGTTGCTGTCTTCTACAAGGAAATTCAGGACTAGCGGCTTCAGGTCTGTGGCCCGTCTATACGTGCGGGGCACCAAGTCATGGAATTTCAATTCTGACTCGAATGCTGTTATGTATCCAAAGTTTTAAGGCTTTTCGTTTGGTAAGGGGGTATAGATTTCATGATTTCGTCTGAGACGCGTATGCAAGGTTCTGCAGCATTCTTCCGGTCAACTATAGGCTGGCATGAGCTGCGTCATCGCTGATCGTTCTAAGAATGATGGCGGTGGTGAATACTTCGGCCTGGTCGAATATCTTGCTTATCCTGAGCGTTTTGCCAGGTGCAGCTCTTTATCTTTTCGCTATCAGTAGGAGAGTGGAGAGGTATTCGAGCCGCTGAGAGAGAGTAATATTCGCGCCGGGCAGTGAGTGATGTATCGGATGATGAAATCGACTTGGGTAGTCTACACGAGGGAACCGACTCCGATTACGATGAAGTCGCAGAGTCATCCCGGTTTCTCCTTCCCCCAAACCTACGTTGGATTCGTTCAGGGGTAGAGTCGCACCGCAGCGAATAAGATGCTCTGCGAACAAGTTTAGAAATTCGAGCCATCAACAATCTGAACAAGACGCAACCAGCAGGAACCGAGTATGGCCCAGCACATTTACTGTATTGCGGTCAAGAGTGTCTCTGGAGGCTGACACTCCACGGTTTTAGGATTGCCTTCGACTTCGCCATTGTCAACTCCGCGGGCGATGACTTCTGTAACAGCGTCTCTGTCTTCTACCATCGCCCAGCACCTGTCTCCAGATTTTCAAAGCGAGCCGAAAACCGCCCCATCAGTAATTGTCCTAATCGTCATGACTTCCTTTACTCTCGGTGCTCTCGATTTCGCAGCGTTGCACAATGGAGTCTTGTCTGCAGACCTCGACGAGGAGTCTCTCCTGGCAGCGGCCTCCATTGGGGAGAGTGTCGCACAGCCGAGATCTGCATGGAGGGCCGATCAGGGGTACACCGGGAGAGCGAAGGCTACTATGCATCAACTGCATGGTGCGTCGGCCAAGAGAGCTTTGCCCAGATCGCCAAATTATTAGCAAACGGCAGATCAACGGGAGGTTCGGTCCAGACAGGTTTCCACCCTGCTGTTGAACAGCAGTATTCTGTTGAGGCGGTCCTGGCAAGTCCGGATTCCCGGACGCCATTGGTAGCTCAGACCTTGGCATTTCAGGCTCAGACAGCTGATATGGTTGGAAATGTACAGGCATGGCGGATACTCAATGCGGGAGATAACCAGTGCAGCAATTGCGCCAGTGTAGGAATACTGAGCGTCCCAGATGGAACACAAAGAATAAAGACACATATTGAGGTGAAGTCGGGCACCGTGGATGGTTTGCTTTACCTTGCCTCTGTCGGGGCGTAGGAACTATGGGTAGAATGGAAAAAAATTTTGGTGGCTTCTCCGTGCAAATTGTGGCATATCCGATCTGCCAGCTCCTTTTGGGTCTTGTAGGCACAGCTTGATCGTAAATTTCTTGACATGACGAGCGAATCAGTCAAACTGTAATGATCCTCGAAGTTTATGACCTCTTGCACCACATCTGTGCTGTCACGATAAGTCCTTCAGTACTCCCCTTGCATCTTCGACGGTAGGATACTCTGCCAGAATCGCAGCAATCAGGGCCGAGTCCAGCTTTGGGAACTCAGCCTCAAGACGAGTTTGCAATGCCTTCTGACCTGCAGAGTCTCCGGGCTGAGTCTTCTTACCAGCTGCCTTGCGTTGTTTGGGTGGGCGGACATAGTCAAATAAACTGCTCGACTCTGGCCTCGACTCGGGATCATGTCCATCTTCACGTAAGTCTTGGGCCATACCCCACCGGCCTCCGTTTGGACCTGCAGTTACGCTGAGAGGTTGCTTTTGTGGCGTGCCTACCGCATCGTAGCTGGAGCTGGGCTGTGAAGCAACCGAAGAATATTGATGCCCAGAGTTTGTAGAATTGGAGAGTGGCTGCACGCGTCCGATCTGTCCATTTATGAGGCGGACTTTGATACCATGAGGGTGATCGCCTCGGGTGAGTATGTCGGCGACTCGGCCAGTGGTGAGTTTTCCACTGCTCTGATCTGCTTTCAGAACAATGTTCACCCCTGTGCCGGACTGCAGCTGGGTCATCTTGGGCACAACCATTGTTCGAAGGATACGCGTGACGTATATCATGTGTGGTGGGGAAGTATGATATTTCTGCCTTCTCAGAGCCTGAGCTTCGAGATACAGCTATCTTCTGTGGCAGTCTGCTCATGAGCTATGCATATGGCACATATACAATGGAAGAGAACCAGGATCACAATTTTTCGTGGTTTGCTTCAAGCGACATCCAATGGCGGCACTCTTGCTTGGATGAGCTAGCGCCGGGCTTAAGCCTGCAGTCCAGTCATCTAAAGTATGCGAGTTGCGAATATCCAGGGAAAGCTCAGCTTCGGGCATGGTAATGAAAAGATCCGTGATCTTGAGACTTTACATCATGGTGGATTCTCATCATCGCAGTCTTCGGTTAGTAAGATCAAGGTAAGGTGGTAATGATTGGAGAGGTGTATATTTGCTACTCACTAGTACGCTCAGCATTCTAGATACAGGGCTACAATAATTTTGCAAGGTTTATGGATCAATCCGCACAGCTGCTCCACCAAAGATAGGCCCTGAAGCAGCCACCTCCCTGGCTTCGATTTCAATGCTCGATGTACAAGTAGCTCGAGGAGCGGGCCCCTTCTACTGAAAGCTTGCTTTGCGCTTCGCAAATCACCTTTCCACTATCAATCCACTCCATCGCCCAATATCCTCCTCAACAGTACAAACCCCAGGAACATGGTAGCCCCAATAGCAAACCAACGCCGTCTGACCCACGACTGGCCTGCATTCCTCGCTGCCTGGCCTCCTTCCCTCATAGCCCCAATCCCACTCCCAATGCCTTTCGGTCCCCACCTTAGCGCCGCAACCTCCGGCGAGCATTCCTTCGCCAGCTCACCTTCCTCATCCGGCAGCAAGGTCCCCGTTGCCGCATCAATCCTATTCTTCTTCATCCATTCCCAGTTCTCTGCGTCCAGTTCAGGCCATTCCGCCTTGAACTTTACACCACCATCACCAGCCTTTACGGCGCCAATCCCCTTCGTACTCGAATTGACGCCCTTCTTCGGGTCGGATTTGCTCCCTGCCCCCGTACTATTCCACCACCGCGTCCTCGCCGCATGCCACTTCCGCTCATTCTCCGTCCCATTTAAGCTCCCCGTCGTCATCTCATCACTCGTCATAAAGCTCATCAGACCAATCAAGATCGTGCTAACCTCCCACGCCGGGTTGAAGGATTTCGGGTGAAAATCCGAGATTGAGAGGCAGAGCTTGCTGGACGGCTGGAAGCGGCCGCTAGGAGTGTGCATGCGGATTGCTGGGGGGGCGAAAGGGTAGTCGGGCGGGAAGAGTAGGGTGCCCCAGTATTGACCGCCGATATAGGGGGTGGAGGGTGGGCCGGTGAGGATGTAGTGCCATTCGAGGATGTTGGATTCGGAGGGGTGCGCGATGATGTAAGGGGGTGGGTTGGCTTGGATAGTTTGGTATTCGCGGGTCAGCTGAGATATGTTAGTGATATATCGGAGCTGGGTATTGAAGGACAACATACGCGCTTGTTGGCCGCTCGAGTTGCCATAGCTTGCACACTGATAAACCCCCTGGATATTGTAAAGAGTAGATGTACACAATATTACTATTTGCAGATACAACCCTATCAGTAATGTCTAGCAACTACTGCTGACGTTACTATGGAGGAAGATGAGACTTTGTACGGGTGTGAAGAGATGTGACAGGAACGGGATATAAGTTGTGATCTAGATGTAGGTGACTAGGTGTTGTCTTCGAGATGCCAAGGCCAGACCCTGGTCAGCCTTCTGGAACGCCACCCGCGACGCCACAAGCGTGCCGCTCACTATCTAGACCTCTTTGAGGTTTCCATCGGCGGTCTGTCGAGTTTAGCCCCAAATCTCGTCTGATCTTCGTCAATTCGGCACTTCCAACGTCTGTTGACCGCGCTTCTACACTTGCAGTGCCCTCAATGGCTTCTACTACGGGCTCCGAAGAAGGCGTAAGTAGTCATGTTTACAAATCATGGCTGTATTGCGACCATTGCTGCCGTTGGCTAAGTCCATCAGATCTTCGAGCAGCTCCGACGCGGTGTTGACCCCAAGGTGCAGGAGGAGAAAGCCCGCTTGGCTGCCGAAAGACAAGCTGCGCATCAGGCGAAGGAGCAACGAAGACTAGCAGAGCTTGTACGTCGTCCGTGCAATCTGAAGCTGCTAGAGTATGATCGCTAATGCCCTAGTCTAGATCGACTCCAATTCGACCCTGCCGACTACCATCTCCTCAATCCGAGTGCTTAATGCGAATCATACTCGCAAAGGCTTCCTAGAGCGTATATTTGACCCTATTATAAGTGCGAACAAAGAGCGTCCCTACACGCTTGCGGAAGCCATACGTGAGGTCTCGATTGGGGCGGACAAGCTCCACAGATACGGTATACAGGGTAGCGCTCCAGGGAGAAAAATCAGCTAATTGAGCTGCCAGACATCTTCCATCAACCCATATCCCTATTCATAGACCACCCCTCTCCAACCGATCCAAACTCGACTCCGATCGACATCGACTTCTACCTTTCCGTCCGAGAAAAGTCCCGATTACTGCTCAAGACTGGCACAGATGTAGGCAACGCAGAAGGCTCAGCCTACGGAAACCTGCTTCTACGCAACATATTCGGTGGCGCCGAGTCATTAAACATAAATGCTTCATTCGGGACACGGACACGCTCAGCATATCAGGCAGCCTACGAGCAACCAATCTTCACGGGCATCAAAGGCGATCTACGTGGTGAGATAGGGGGACTAGCAAGCTCGACGCACAACAGCTTTGCCAGTCATGAAGAAGTACTCAAAGGCGCATGGGCGAAGGCAAGGTGGGTAGGTGACGGGGGTACACGGCAGGAATTAGCCTACAATGGCGTATGGCGGCAGATCACTGGCCTCGCTAGCAATGCTTCTCCGACTGTGAGAAGCGATGCAGGTGATAGTTTCAAGAGCAGCGTTACGCATACTTGGGTCAAAGATCGAAGGGATAACCCCTTACTACCCCAAAGCGGGTATGTTACGAAAACGATCCTAGAACTAGCGGGTTGGGGCCCATTACAAGGCGATGTTGCCTTTGCGAAGTCCGAAATACAGACACAGGGCTCCATGCCCATACCCATGCCCGGCATCAAAGGGGAGAGCGGCGTCTCCCTCACCACCGGCCTGCGAGCTGGTCTTCTGTACCCACTTTCTCTCGGATTTGATTTCGACTCGAAACCTACATATTCTCGGATCAACGACCGCTTTCAACTCGGCGGTCCAGGCGATATCCGAGGATTCCGACTTTCCGGCCTTGGGCCCCGTGATGGCACAGACGCAGTAGGAGGTGATCTTTACGCAGCAGCCAGTGCGAACCTCCTTTTCCCTATCCCAAGAGTAGGCTTGGACCGGCCATTCCGCTTCCAAGCATTTGTTAATGGAGGACGGTTGCTAGCGTTGAAAGGCACCGGAATGAATGAGAAAGGCGAAACCAGTGGGTCAGCGGTGCAGAAGAGTGTCTCCCGCACACTGCAAGAGCTGGGCAACGGCCTCCCAAGCATAGCAGCAGGGTTCGGGCTGGTGTACGCTCACCCAGCCGCGAGGTTCGAGTTGAATTTCACGCTGCCGCTGGTGCTGCGAAGAGGAGAGGACGCCCGAAAAGGTTTGCAATTTGGTATAGGGATAAACATGCTGTAACAAGATACCCATATCCGCGCTCAATGTACAAAGGCACAAAACCGGGTATACCATATGTGCAAAACTCCTAACACCAAGGCAACTCTACCTTCTAGCTACACATATCGATCCCTCTCACTCTTCCCCGTCCTCGCACTCTTCCCAAAAAGCCCCAACTCCGCCCACAGCCTCCCCCTCACAATCACTGCCCCCCTCCCCTCCGGCTCCGTCCCCACATACCGCCCTTCCTCATCTCTCACCCAGTAGGCCTCATACTCCTCCCTACTCATCCTTACGTCTTTGACTCTCTCTTTCGTCGCCTCTGCGCTACCCTGTTTCTTTTCTTTCTGCCGGTTGATGAGCCGCGTGATCCAGAACGTGTGGTCGCATTGGCCGCGGTAGGTGTCGAGGCGGGTGATTTCTTCGGGGGTGAGGAGGGCGGAGAGGGGGATTGGGACGGTTATCATGGAGGGCGGAGAAGAGGGGGTGGGGGCGAGAGGGCGGGTGGAGGAGGCGAGGGATGCGGTTTCTGGGTTTGTGGGGGATGGTGACATTGTGGGGATCTTTGGATGCGAGATGTGTGGCATGTCAGGGTGGATATATATTGTGGGAGCTTCTATAATGCAGGCGTTTTCTAAAATATAATACTGCGTGATAATCACCTCTCCCCACCAAATTACGTGACACTGCCACCTTAATTTCCGGGAAACGAGGGCTAACCTTATTGTTGCCAAATGCAGACCTCATCGTCATCGCGGCTGTCCTTGGGGGATGCCCCTTTGCTCTCATCGAATTTTGATAGCAATCGTCGCCATTATATGTAGTAGTATAGAGTAGTATAATTAATGAATTTATATTTAGCCCTTCTTCTCCTTATTGTTCTCAAATCTACGCCTTCGCTTGCGAGAAAGCTTCTTGATAACGTCGTCTATCTCGTCGACGAGTTTCTACAAAGCTGTATTTACCTTCCTCTTTATAATAAGATCGATTAGATTGATCGTCGAGTCGAGTTTCGATTTCAACTTTAGAAATCAACCCAACTTGACGATTTCAACATTAGGAATCGACTCGAAACTCAATTCGATTTCTATTATTTTGGAATCGATCTAACTCGACTCGACTCGATTTTCGATTTCAATATTAGGAATCGAATCGAATTGCCAAGAATGTCAAAAATACTAAAAATAGTATAAACTAAGTTTAAATTTAGATTTTTTATTAATTACTAGGTAACGCACAATAGTAATGCATTTATAAAGAGAAATTTCTAATATATTTATTAATTAATTTAAATATAATAAATCTTTTCTATAAGTAGTTAGTATTTACGAACAATTAATTGCTTGTAACGCGATATTGCTTATATCAAGAATCTTAACACTTATAACGCTAAGCTCAATTTAACTAGCGTCTACTTTTTAATTAGGCGAGATCACGTATTTGCGAAATGCAATAAAATAAGAAGAAGAAAATACATTGAATTATTATCTATTTATCGCGAAATCTAATGTATTGTTCTATAAATCTCTCGAACGTATTTAAAACCTAAAACATATCTTTTAAATACTTAGAATCGATCGTCTAATTAATCATTTAATGCATCTATCGATCAAGAGTTGTCTAATTGTTATCAAACGCCTTTTTGCGTTCTATTGTTCTTCTATATAGATCTAATTGTTTGATTATTTTTATCTTGTCGTTCTTTTGTTGCTTCTTGTATAATTGAAGCATATTTAAAGTCTCTAAAGTCTAGTTGACATCAATTCTTAATATGTTCGTCTTCTTCTTCGTTTTTGTCTTCGTCTTCTTCGTCGATATTTCGATAGACTAATATTGCATTAAGACGTCTATTACGATATCTATATCGTTGTTAATTATTATTTCGACAACGAGTCTTTCGTAATAAGTCAAATTGAAGAAGAAGAAATTTGATATACGTTAATTGCGTTTAAGAACAATAATATTCTTAATTATTTGCATACAAGCGTTTTTGTTACGCTAGTACTTTTGTAAGAAGTATTAGAGAGAGTTTATGCTATTGAAGAGATTTGTAGACGTCTTTAGGCAATGCAAGCAATCACTTGATAACAAGAAGTTACAACTTTAGTAATCGTAACAATAAATCGAAACTTAAGATAAATTAAACACGATTCATAAGAAAGTCGCGTTCGAAAGCTATATATCTTTTTATCATTTTAAGATTTAAGATATTTAAGATGTTTAAGATCTTGATCACCTTAATTACCTTGACTCGAATTCAAGATATTTAAGAGTCAAGTCATTTTAATTATTTTGATCTTGTTAACAAATTTTTTCTTCTTGATTATCTTGTGAAAAGCGATGCGCAACGAATAGTATTTATTAGCATGCGATTCGTAACACTATTTTCTCTCTCTAAGAGTTTTTGTTTTGAATTTTTTTTTTTTTTACCATGTTAATCAAATTGATCATTGAACAACGTCGCAATTTCGTTGTTAATTGTTGCTATAAACACATTTTTCTCACAATGCGTTCTTGTTAAGTTTGCGTTTCGTTTAGCGTACTCTATCGAATAAATAAAGAATATCTTAAGTGTAAAAAGTGTTATTAAAAGAATTGAAAGTGTGATTTGACTTCTAATTATTAAAGAATAAATAATGCTATTTAAAAGATTAAAAAGCTAGATGATAAAATAACAAAGTTGCGCCTAAGAATTGCGCGAAAGACGAAACAAAGAAAACACTAATTTCGTCGTCTAAAAGATATGAATGATGTGAAGTCAAAAAATATTCTAAAGATCGAAAAGAATAAGAAAGAAATCAAATATATTAAAGAGGCGCCTAAAGCTTTGTTTGATACTATTATTAATTTTTCGTTGTTCGCTTTCTTGTTTTCTAATGCTCTATCAACTCTTATAAGCGACTTTGTCGCTAATGAAATCGTCGTAGCTTGTTAAAACACTTCTTTAGATTCTTGAGTAACTCTTATGTGTTCTTGAAAATAAAATATTTTTTTCACTTAATAAGGTATTTCTAATCTTTTTGTTATAGAATTTTTTCAACTTTATATTGTTTCTTCTTTTGTTAATGAAAATAAAATGTGTTTTATAAAAACATAATTAAATTCGTTAATTTCAACAATAAGATATAAAATACTAGAAATACTTTGGCGTCTTTAAACAAGTCGAGTTTATAATTAATTGATTTCTTTGCCTTCTTAACGAAAAACAATTCAACTTTGACATGATTTAATTTCTTGCTTAACTTTTTTGTCTTAAGTTTTTTTGTAAAAACATATATTTTATTTTTCTCTTTTAGTTAAAATGTCGTTTTTTGTTTTTTGTTCTAGTACTTGATTAACTTTTCTTGCATTTTTAAGATGTTGTCGTGTACTTTCTTTAGTGTTGCTATTCTTTCAATAACTAACTAAGTTAACAAATGCTTTCGTTCTTTCTTAAAGAAAGTAAATTTTTTGTTATAATTAACGAAGAATAAAGTTATTTTAGTGATGTTCGAAATCTTTGCATTTAGTGTTAATTGTGTCATAAATAGAAGTGATACTTAATTGTTATAAGTATTGTTAATGTAATATCTTAAATATTGCTTCAAACTTTAATTTGTTCGCTCTATTTAATCATTCGTAATCAAATAATAGACAATAGACATTTTAAGTCTCGTTTCTAACATTAATAGAAGCGTCTTTTAATAATTAAACGTGAAAAGCTTGTCTTTGTTACTAATTAATTCTTTGAGTATATTATAATATCGTATAAGTTGATTCAATACAATGTATTCTAGTTGTTTTGCTATAAACTTCTCTTTACATGCGATAATATATAAATACTTAATAAGTCTGTCAACTATTACTAGTATTGAATCATATTTGTTTTTAATTGCTAGATTCGTTAACTTAAGCAACTTAATAATAAAGTTTATCGTAACTTTATCTTATAACAATTCAAGTAACTTTTAATATTAAATTTCGTCATAGTTCGCATATGTATTATGTTTGTTTTGCTAATAACTAAGGCATCGTTTAATGTATGTCTTAACAATTTGTTTTATCTAAGAAAATTAATAATGTTAACGTAAAAATTGAAGAATTTTGATTACTTCTAAATGTCTTTGCAATGATTTATTATGATGTTTCTTTATACATTTGTCAATTTTGTTGATAAATATTTGAAGTTTTTCTTTTTTTATCGAAAACTTTTTCTTATTGTTTTTAAGTATTTTTAAGATAGTATTTAGTTCGTATTTGTTTGCTAATAATGATTCGTTTTTGTTAACCTTAAGTATGTTATAATTAAACGATTTTTTCGTCTTTATATAATTATTTCTTCTATTAAGTGCGTTTGCTTTATCGTTATCTTTGTTTAATGTATATTATATTTTAAACTTATATTGTTCGAGTCGTTTTAATTATCGCATTTGTCTTCTATTAAGTTACTTAATAGTAATGAAGTGCAAAATATTTTTGTGATTTGTAAGAATTGTAAGTTTTAATAATTTTTCGATGTATAATTTTTATGATTTTAAGAAAACTACAATAGCGAATAGTTTTTTGTCGTAAATATTATAATTCTATTCGATTAACAAGAGTTTTCTTAAGAGATATGTTATTAAATGTTATATGTTTTCATGCTTTTAATTGAAGCATGCATCGATAACTAAATTTAATGCGTTAATTTTAATTTTATTTAACAATTGTAAATTGTACATCTTTAGTACTAGTTTCTTTAAGCATTTTAGCTTAAAATTCTAAAATAATTTCTCTTTTGTTAATTTTTATATTTATGGCGTCTTCTTTTTCGTAAGATTCGTCAATAATATTGCATTAACGAAGTAGTTTTTAATAAATTTTTATTATAATTTATGAAATCTAAAAAGAATTAGATTTTCTTAACATTAATAGATGATTTTTATTCTTTAACTACTTGTAACTTTTTAAGATTTATGCGTATTTCATGTCGTTTAACGACAAATTTAAGAAAGTCAATTTCTTCTTAATGAAACTCGCATTTCTTTAATTTAAAATGTAGATTTCTTTTATTTAGACATTTTAATACTTTAAAAACATGATTCACATGTTTTTTTAAAATATTTAAGTAAATTATAATGTTGTTCAAGTATGCTATAACAAATCGATTCAAATATTGTCGTAATATATTATTAATTATTTCTTGATACGTTGTCGAGACGTTCGTAAGTTTAAACGACATTATTGTATATTTGTATAATTTATATCGTGTACAAAAAGTTATCTTTTACTTTTTTCTCGTTTTTATTCTAATCTAATTGTACGCTTCTTGTAAGTTTAATTTAATAAAGTATTTTACTTCGAACAATCGATTTTGAAGTTCGCTAATGTTGAGTAATAAATATCGATTTTTTATCGTAATATTGTTTAGCTTTTAATAATTAACACATAAACGAAAAGTTTCGTTCTTCTTAAATACGAAAAGAATCAAGTATTTTGTCTATGATTAAAATTTCTTAATAAATTCTTTTTTTTCGTTTTTTGCTAGATATTTGCGAAGTGTTTCTAGCTAGACTAATTGTTGGGCCAGGTTTCGATACCAACATTCTAGCTCGACCCAAATACTCGATATCAATCTCTTGACTCGACTTGAAATCAACTTAAGTCAACGATTTCTTGATTCGACCCAATCGACTCGCCAAGCAATCGAAAATGACGTCAAAATGTCAAGGTTTTCTATTTTTAAAAAAATTCGCATTATTTGAATTACTAAAAATAGTTTAAAAATAATAACGCACAAATAACGTACAAATGCATTATTTAAATGCATTACTATATAATATTATAAACAAATTAATTAAATTAATCAATTTGATTAAGTCAATTAATGCACTTTTTTAAAGATAATCTAAATTTTTCGAGTCTTGACGAGTTGGACCAAGTTATACGCTAAGTACTTCATATCTACCCTTTGATTCGACTCGAATACTTGGGTTAAGATTTTTGACCCAAATTAAGTTTTGGCGAGCCAAGAACCTAGCTCGAACTCGATGACTTGACTCGACGCGATCAATCTATTTCTAGCTTCTTTTTAAATAAAGTATATATAAATTCAAACGTAAATTGCTTGCTTAATTCAAGTCTAATTTCGTAATTTTACGATTAATGTTTAGATAAAATCTTAGTCGTTTTCTTTTTCTAGAGTAAATGCTCTTAATTGTTGTATATTCGTAATATATGCTTTAGCGATTTTCTCGTTATATCAAATAGTCTAGAATTCTTAGAAAATTCGCAATTTTATTTATTTATTTTAACTTTGTGACTTAGTTAATCTTTGTTAATGTCTATTAAGTTAAACTTTATTAAATTGTTCTTTTGCGAAAATGCAAATTCGCTACTTGCGATTAAATTTTAACTTAATCTTTTATCTATTATTGAACGCTATTGATGCGTAGATTAAATATGAATTGCGTAATCACATTGCGCAAATCTAAGTACTCGTGTATTCTAGTTAACTTCTAGATTGTGCTACTTTAATCAAGACATTTCTAGAACGATATCGTAAATAACTATTTTTACTATATTAAAAATTAGTTTCTCGTAATGTTGCTAAATAGCTATTGATAATAATTTTGTTTCTTTGTTTACTTTTTCATTTCTTGCGAATAACGAATTTTTATCTACAATTACTAGATTGTAAGCGTTAGATTTTTTTCGAATAAAATACTTTTCTCTCTTTACAAGAGCTTTAATTATAAAATTATCTATTGTATTAAAATTGATCATTGCTATAAGTTAACGATTATTAATTTTAATTAATGTAATAAAATATTATGCGTGCGCTATTAAGTTTAGTTGTTATTGCTAAACTAATATATTGCATTTCTTTAATATGCTCTTTATTAAAAAACTTAAACTTTTCTTTACTTTTGTGTTGTAATTTTTGCTTCAAACGTCTATTTACGTTAAGCTTTCTTCTATTGTTAAATTGCTAACTTTAGCTTTCTAGAGAATCAATTAACTTCGTTCTTTTCTTCTAGATAAGTTTAGCATAAGTCGTTATAACAAGTTGTTTAATTAAGGTTTGCGTACATTGTAAGATTCAATTGTTTTATAATAGTGTCAAGTATGTTCTTTTTTGTAATAACATTTTTTTCTAGTTTCTTTTCGCATTTGTTTACAATCTTCGATGAGCTAACTAAAGTCTTAAAATAATTCGTGATATCTTTTATGCATTCGTGAAAGTTCTTTTAGTTGTATTTTTCATTCGAGTTAATAATTAGATTGTAAGACTTAATAGTTTTCTAAAGTGCTTAATTAACTTTCTACGTAAATGCGAATGCCTTGTTTAATAATGTTTTATCTAGAACTTTCTATAATTGATTTAAATTCTTCATTAGATAATAATTGTTATTCGATTTAGTTTTAAGAGTGTTCGTCTTTGTGTTAATTTGCTTTCTAATATCGTTTTAGCTATTAAGTATCTCTCTTAACATAACATTGATTTGTCAACAATTTATTAAATTTCGTGATTAATAATCTTTTGCGAAGTGACTTAATTTGTCACATAAATAGCACGTTTTTTAGAATTTGTTATTTTGCTTTTCTTTAAAGTTTTTCTCTTTGCGTCGTTAAGTAAAATTCAATTTTATAAATGTAGACTCACGATAGTTTAAGTTATTGTATTTCTAATTAGAACGAGATTTTTTCTAATAATATTTAATCGTTGATTCAAAGAAGATTTCTATTCTTTTGTGAAATTAATTGTATCGCTTTTTCATAGCTCTTTTATACAACTTATCGTCGAAATTGATAATTACTTCGATGAGATCAAATATGTCGCTAATGAATTTGTCATCGCGCATAATTTTGTTCTTAAGATTGTTTTTAAAATCTCGTCGAAACATTGTTATAAGTGCGACATCGTTTCATTTAATAAGATTGACATATTTTTGAAATTTTACTACGTAGTTTGCTACAAAGATTCGTTAAGTTAAATGCTAAATTACTTTTTTTACGATTTGTTTTTCGTTAGATGTTTCAAAGATTCTTCGAAGCTCTTTCTTAAAGTTGTCGAAATTCGTGAACATCGCACGAGAATTTTTGTCATAATTTTTCGAATATTTGCATAAGTTTAACTTGAGTTAATGCTAAACTCTTTCTCTAAGAAATGTGAATGCGAATATCGTCTTTTTGTTCGCTAAAACAAGATAAAAGATAAAATAAATATTTATTTGCATAAGTTAATTCTTTAGATCAATTTGATCTTTATGATAAACGTTAGACTTGTTAATTCTTATCTTGTTGTCTTCATTAATAGAGAGTTGACGTGATGTTGTTAAGCTAGTGCTTAAGATAGAAGCGCGTTGATTTAATACAAACATTCTTAGAATGTTCAAAGTATTACGCTAGTACTTTCGTAAAAAGTATTAAAGAGAGTTTATGTTATTGAAGAAATTTGTAGACGTCTTTAGGCAATGCAAGCAATTACTTAATAACAAGAAGTTGCAACTTTAATAGTTGTAACAATAAATTAAGACTTAAGATAAATTAAATACGATTCATAAAAAAATCGCGTTCGAAAGCTATATATCTTTTTATCATTTTAAGATTTAAGATATTTAAGACGTTTAAGATCTTGATTACCTTAATTATCTTAATTCGAATTCAAGATATTCAAGAATCAAGTTGTCTTAATTATCTTAATTCTATTGATAGATTTTTTCTTCTTAATTATCTTGTGAAGAGCGATGCGCAACGAATAGTACTTATTAGTACGCGACTCGTAATAGTTTTGTAGTGCTTGCTCTATCTTAAATATTGCAATTATTTATCTTTTATAAGTTTTGTTTTATTGTCTCTCAATAGACACGACGTAATTCGTCGTTAATATTGTAGATTTAAGTTAACAATTAGCAATAGTATTGACAATAACGTTAAACTCTTATACTTCTATTACTTATTTAATTGTCTTAAAAATATTTATCGTCTTATGTAAATTGCGCTCAATAGACTTTGCATTATACTCGTTGACGCAATATCGAAATTATCGCTTTCTATATTAAAGCTTTTAAGCGACAATAATGTCTTGATTAAGTAATTGACATACGCTCGTAATATTAATTAATAGAAAGATAATCTTGACGTTTTACATAAATTTGTTTTCTTTCTTTCGACGCATATTAATGTTAACTTTGTAAGCTACAAAGTCGTCTATCAAAAGCACACACTTTCGATTATCTACTTTTTGTCGAAATTAATTTAGATACTTCTTAAATATCTTTGCAATTATTTAGACTTTGCAATTAGATTGTCACATCATTTGTAAATTTTTCGCACAAATACTTCTCGTATTAAAGACACAAGAATTACTAGCATTGTCTATTATTTATAATTTGAGGTTGTGTAATTCAATAACATTGCAACACAAAGTGACAATAATTCTTCTCTTGTTCGTCTTAACGTTATTAGTAGACTTGTCGAATAATATTATTTTCGACATCGCTATCTAAAATAGATTTGTTTCGTTTATATTATAGCAATTATAAGAGAAGAAGTTAGAATCTAGTCAACTCTTGATGTCGTTTCGTATATTTTTCAAATCGTCTACAAGCTATTTACGATTCACATAATTAAATTTATTATGTCGATAACGCTTTCATATATAATGGCGAGATTTATAGTTATCAAGTTATCTTGTCGACGTCTTAAATAAGTTTTGCACATAGAAAGAAAAAATCAAATAAAGTTTTTAATAGAAGAGCATCGTTATTTCCTTTATAATAGCTTCATTAATAAATATTCGTTGATCTTCCTTGCATATTTGTTATCCAAACAATACGTTTTTTATTTTAATTTACTTGTTAGAACAATAACGAGTGTAAATAGCTTAAATCTAATCGTTCAAGTAAGTATCTTTCTTGTTAATTTATCAACGTATATAGACGTTATCAATTAAACTATCTTTGTCGAATTGAGTCTTAAAGACGACGACAAACTCTTTGTAAGACAACGATTTAATTTCGCGAAAAGCTCGCGAAAAGTAGAGCTCTCGTAATCGTTTTTTTAATGTAGAGAATAAATAGTTCGTTGTCGCTTTGACAACAATGTTATTATAGTTAAAAGCAATTACGAAGAGTTTATTTCATGCTTAATTAAGATAAATGCACGCGATAAAGTAGTAAAAGAAGATATATTAAGACTATACGAGATACGAATGCAAAAAATGTGAAAAATTTGATCAAAGTTTGATCAATAAGAAGAAATTAAATTTTTCTTCGTTTTCTCTATAAGTAGTTCTACCAAAATAAGCGAGAAATCTATCGCCTCTTTCTATAGACTAAAATTGCGATAATTATTATCAAAATCGATAATTTTGATTAGATTAACTACTTATAACACGATACTACCTATAACTTAACTACTTATAAAAAAGATTCATTGTAGATTAACTATTTCTATTAAATTATTAATTAATTGTTACTAAAGATAATAAAATTTACTAAAAATAGTAATCTTGGCGATTCGAGTCGATTTTTTTGAGTCGAGTTTCGATTCCAAGTATAGAAATCGACCCAAATTGTCGATTCAACTTTAGGAATCGAATCGCCAAGACTTTCGAGTCGAGTTAATACAAATCGCCAGGATTTAGATCGAGTATTTGATTCGAACTTGTTAATCCAACTCGATGCGATCAGTCTACGTACTTCTTTGTAATTGATTTGTAGATTTCGAATTTATCGTTCTCAAACATAAACGTCCATCGATTTTAATCGTGTAAGGTAAAGACGCGTCGACAAGTCTCTTCTAGATCAAGAGAGACGCGAAGAAGGATAAAGTCGATAAAGAAGAAAAAGAGAAACATTAAGATCGCGAGCAATGCTCAATTGATTGTCGACGTGGAGATTCGAGACTTCGATAATCTAGCTATTCAATTAACTATCCAATTGAGCGACAATAAGGACAGTAGAAGGAGGAGGGAAGAAAGAACTCATGGCGACAATATTATAGATAGGGGGGGTAGTTCTAATGATGTTTAATGGCGACGACGAGATCAAAATGCGAATAGAAAATCGCGACGACGAGGTCAAAATGTGAACAAAAAATGGCGACGAGGATGTTGTTTACTTCTCACAAACTACTGTGACAGTGCCACCAAATTTGATGAAGAGGTGGCTGCATCCCCCTGCAGAAACTAGTAAATAGTAAAAATACAGAACGCCTGCATTATAGAAGCTCCCTATATTGTTTGGTGGAGGGCTGTGTTGTTGGCTGTGCGTCCCGCACAACAGAATGTCTGCCGATTGTATCAGTCGACCTCGTTGGTCTACATGCCCTTGGGTCTGCGCTGATAATAATGTTCAGTCACAGCCCACTCAGTAATATACCTTAGTGCTCAAAGCCAGGGCCGCAGTCTCGGTGGGCATGCCACATGCCAAGAGAGACCCTCGTCATCTCCGTCCGTCGCGTCAAAAATAGCGAAAGCGCTAATATTTCCCCTTTTTACATGCAGCTCCAAAGAGCTTTAAGCGCGCTCTGAGCACGCTCTAAGCGATCAAGGAGGATATGTTTAACATGGAGTACACGCTCATTTATAACGCTCATGCCTCTTTATCAGCCGAGAAGCAACCAAAAGGCCCTGAAATTCGCACATCGCCTGCGATCATAGAGAGATAAAACCTACGATTACGCTTTTATCAGACAACAATTTTATACATTGAAGCTAGATCCAGAGTCGCTCTGTAGCACTCACCTACGGATCACACGACAAGAACAGTCGATTGGCGACCACAACGCGAAAACTAGCACTACCGCTTGGAGGAGTTCAATGAACTGTATAGGAGCGATGAGCGGAAAACGTAGTTTCCCGTTCGATTCTGTTCAGTCAGCGACAAGGGGTAAGTATGTCGACGATGTGATCGCCTCCTGATAGTGGCAAGAACTCTAGAGTTATGAAAAAAAGATCATGGAAGCGACGAAACATGTCGCCTCGAGTACAACGTCTAGGAAGAGCGTTCTTGCTGACCTGCTCCACGATTGTTCGAACTTGTTTTGAAGAGTGAAACTAGACTGACCGAGCGGCGTACCGCTAACAATATGTTTGCAGCGATGCAGTGCTCCGAGGGCACGTCAGCAGGTTGGCGAACCGATATGCATTCCTCTAAAATCGCTGGAATTACTTTCGAGTGCGTGGAACTGCAGGCTGAATCCTTGGAACGAATATCTCCATTGGGTGACTTCCGTAAGGCTGCCGTTTCGATGTTACAACCGAAGCTGTAATAATGTATCGTAACATCGAAGGATCCGCGTTGCCCGGCTTACCTACATATCTTCCAACCCAACCTAGTGAAGCGTCCTTTCCATGAGCAGTTGGCATCGTCGATGTACTGACATGAATGTGAAGCAAGGTCTGGATATATAACCTGCTAGATCATGCCACGATTCCGATCACCAGAACACAACGAGCTATTTTAATTCCTCAACTTACGCTCGCTATGACATTTCCAGGCTCTATCTTTGTTGTCGGCTCCGGGCCCATGATTGGCTCCCATGTTGTCCGTCTGTTTGCCACGCATGGCTTCTCGTACGTCGTCCTCTTTTCTCGCTCCGCCATCAATCTCTCTCGGGACGCCTTGTTCGTTACTTCTGCCGCTCCTTCTAGGTCAGTCAAGACCTATGCTGTCGACGTGACGGACCACACTTTGTTCAGCTCTGTTTTGGAGCAAGCGGTTTTGGAGGTCGGCGTGCCTGAAGTGGTCATTTACAACGCCGCGCGGATTAATTACGGCATCGTGGGCCAGTACGCACCCATCGACATTGTCGAGGACTTCAAGGTCCCTAATCTGGGGCTATATACCACTGCGAGCTTACTCTTACCGCACCTGCGAAAGCTGGCTGAAACTCACCCCGAGGCGCACCCAGCCCTGTTCGTGACCTCGGGAGCAATCATCCATCGGCCTTTCGCGCCCGTGTTCTCCTTATCTATGGCTAAGGCGGCGCAGGCGAGCTTGACCAAACTGTTGGCCGAAGAACATAAGGATGTGGTGCATGTGGCGCTGGTGACCATCGGAGGTCAGGTTACCCCAGGCGAAGAGGTGAACAACCCTGAAAACATCGCTACGAAGTTTTGGACTCTGTATGAGCAGAAGAAAGGCAGTTGGGATTATGAAATGAAGTGTGGATGGTAATGACAAACCACCTTGTTGTACTCCATGTCAAAAGGCTTGAGATACTGTAAACCTTTATTGTAAAGACATTTGTTGAAGCAATTGGCTTCCCATGGCCAGAAAATTCGGCAGTTTTGAGACTTACATAGTTCAAAGGTTGGCTTTCTGATTGGAAAACTTCCTCTGATTATGTTGATGCTCTTGATTAGACCTACGTTTCTGTCACTAAGAATTCTTTCATACCTCCAATACTCGCAGAGTCACAGCTCAAGCGTGCTGCTGGGCCACAAGTAGGATGGCACCACGCGGGCCAAGGTACACCAAAAGGGCTTCCCCGAGGACCCTGCCCCATCAAAACTTGAAGACGATGAGATTAGAAGTCGAGTGTATCGACAACAGAATGCTCAACATCTTGCAAGTTCGACAGAAAGAAAGCAGTCGACTGATTCGCACTTTTGTGAGGATTTGGTACACTCAAAGTGGGTGCGAGGCGACTTAGCTAAACCCGACCCAGTGAGAACGAATGCTTCCCCGAAAGACATATCTATCAGTGAGACAGCCGCCTGGCTTTAGGCTCCATTGGGCCCCGGAGTAAAAGCAGAAGGCCTAGCGCTGGGCGGCTCTCTCACTGATACCTTAGATCTGTCTCACCTCGGGGGAGTAACACCTGGCAGACGCTTAGTAGCCAATGATCACTCCATACTTTAGAGTAGTGTTCCAGTATTGGATCTCTCCGGATCGAAAGGACAATGCACGCGGGGGAACGAGTCCGAGTAGATAAGCCAAGAGGTGGCAGACGCTCCTGAAACACACACCGTTTGCTCTTCGGTCCAGTAACAAGATATTGACTAATAATCGAGCAATTCGAAAAGAAATGCAAACCCAGCGCCATGCACATGCATACTTCACTACTTGGAAGGACCGTAAGTCGATGCCCAGGGATCATAATCCTTCGACAACATCAAGTCTTGCATGTGCCGGCGTCTGATCCCGACATTTCCTCCATCGAAGATTGGTAGCACCATGGCCGTGTTCAGCAAATCCGCGAATGGCCGGTCTGCGTCGTATGCAGATCTGGCGTAAAGTCAGTGGATTCGAAGAGCAAGGGAGGGATGATCATACATCCCAACCAGATTAATGGCGTCGGTGACAACTTTCGTGCAAGCGTCCGAGCAATAAATTTTCGCGGCTAATGCCAACTCACGTCTAGCATTATAGTCCCCTGGACCGTTCTCGAGAGAATTCGCCGCCTTCCACGTTAGAGCTCTGGAAGCCTCCGTCTGCATTTTGATTCCGCTCAACAAATCTGCCACTGCCTGCCTCTTCAAGAGGTCCGATGCCCCTCTGCGATTATCACCTTTGCCGAAAGCTAGCGCAGCGTCGAAGGCAGCACGCATAATACCTACGCTCATGGCGCCGACCAGTACGGCAGTGCAGTCGAATGCGGCTGAAACAACGGCTGCACCAGTGCCGGGAGGACACAAGACGTTCTTGGTTGGTACTCTGAGGTTCGTGTGCTTGATGTGTGGGCCGGAGCAGGCAGTATGGCCAGCGGTGGAGATATGTCGCAAGACTTTGAATGCTCCCGGTGAGTTGCGCTTGATTTCAGCAATTGTGACAAGGAGTATCATGATTCCATCGGCGGGTTTGTCGCCGCTGGGGGTCGTAGTCCGGCAAACGACGCATTGGAGGTCTGCGCCTTCAAAATCCCAGCCCGCACTGTTGGTAGCCCAGATCTGTTCGCCGTCCATTAGAATTTCTGCAAAGGGACCGATTGAACGTTCGATTGGATTGCAAAAAATGGAAGCAGCAGTGTACTCGCCTTTTCGCCATTGAGCACCCAAGTATCCCCTTCGAGCTCCGCGGTCGTGGCCAGTCCGGGGGCGCCCTCCTCAAGGTAATTCGCGACTCCGCCCGGTTCTGAGAAAACCATACTAGCCAAGGGTTCTCCCTCTCCACTTAAGAAGGGTGCCGGGAATTCTTGATGTTCCGGCCTTCCCGTCAGGTTCATAGGTGTCAAGCCTAGGCCGGTGGAAAAGATGGTCAGTGATGCGGCTGGCTCCACGGTATACATCTCCTCGACCAGGATAGCTGCCTCGATCAAAGAGCCACCAGCTCCCCCCAGATGAGGTGGGATTTGCCCTTTGATCAAGCCTCCTGCAACAGCTTGACTATAGACAGGCCGTGTCGATTGAAATCTCGCAGAGTGATCCGAATGTTTCATGTAGGTCGCTTTAGCACCTTTGAGGGGACCAGCCGCGAAGCCAGCGGCGGCATTGCGGATATTCTCCTCCGCTATGGAGAGGTGAAAATCGATTGGCATATTCGTCGCAGCTGCTTATGTTCGACGTGCTAACTTGCTCCTGAATTCCAAAATGCACGGCCTCCCTTTGGTTCCCAACTTTATATAAGTAATGGTAGTTTTTACATATGTATTTCATCCTATCAATACACAAGTCCCTCCATGATTAAGAGGTTTCTAAATTGCACAAGCTAATTTGGTACAGCCAAATTGAACGATGTGGACACGATTCAGAAAGTCAAGACGAGGAATGGGCGCGGACCAACATCATGATATGCTGTAGCCTAGTCTGAGATGGTCTTATAGCAAAACCCCTCACTTACCTTAGTGCTTACTATTGGATAGAGACCAGAAGTGAATTACGACGGAAATATTACGGCACGCGTGGTAGTACAAGCTTCGAAACAGGTCATGCAGGCTGCAGGCTCTTTGCCGAGCTCCCATTCGGCGAGACTTCTCTCTTTCCTACTGCTGGCGAGTCATCGTTCCGCCTGCGGTGCCTCCCTACTGAATATGCCGCCTAGTCGCGGGAAGCACACGCCAGCACCAATAGGGGCGAAGTGTAGGCGCCTTGACCCCTGTCTGCCGCCTATCCGGGCCATATTGAAGGATTCGAGTACTCTGTATCCGGAGGGTTATATGTAAGCGTGACAGGATTTATCTGGGTGAGAGCTGGGCAAGATAAACCCTGTCACGCTAACATATAACTCTCTGGATATCAAGTAGGTCAGTCATCCATGCCCGGTCCATGGTTCATGTCGCCTGACGCGTTGCCTCAGTTCTCAGAGTGAAAATGCCAAGCCCCTAGCGGATGGGCATGCTGACTAAAGTCAGTGTCGCTGCTTAGGTTGTCAGCCGAAGGGGCTTGGCGCGAACACATCTGAGGACTCCACCCGTCCGTAGCCTAGTATCGCACCTGGCAGCCAGATATCGCACCTTGGACTATCCATTCGATCATGATTGGGAAGATCTTCGACTTGCGTTGCCCAACGCAGCGCCGTGTGTAAATCCAGTACATCGAATCCGCACTCCATTGTCGTCATATCTGAGCATCTGAGATAGCTTCTAATCTCAATAAGATCGCAGCAAGATGGGGCAATGGCGCGCAGCTCGGTCGTTACTATGTTTCGAGTACAAGGAAAATACTCGAATTTGAGTCGAGCCAGGAAGAATTGCTGATCTCTTTGGCGAAGTCAGTATTCTGATGGGAAGAGCCTTGTGGCTTACTTAACTCACATCCGCTGCATACCACTGAAGATCGAATCTGGTCGACCTACACTAACCCTCGAATTTGCTGCTTCGGTAGACGATGTTCTGTCGGGGAATTGCCCTTAATGTGTATACGAGATTTGCGAAACATGTCAGGATACAGCACGCAAAATACATTAGATGGATCCTACCTAGGCATACGTGAAGGATGCCGCATGAATTGCAGCATTTGGCCGATGTGGCACAGTAGGTATGAAAAGAACAGACTGCCACTGACACCAGGTGGGAGCGGAAGCAGAGCTCTGCATGACAGGGGCGCTAGTGCCGGGGACAAGGGAGATTAAGCGGGCAGTGCTTGGCCGTCTGCCATATTATTTAGTATGATGACCGCCCACTGCACTTCCCTTCTCATTGCATTCGTCTCTTTTTGACTTGTCCTCCCACTCTTTTTGCTTCTACCACCTAACCAGGAGGGAATTAGCTGGCTTCGGAGCAGTCCTGGTGACCTTCCGTTGGCTTTATGCCACTGGTTATGCCACTGGCGGCCTCCGCCATACGTCTGTTGGCAGCGGCGGAGGTGCTACGAGGTGGCCGGTGGCCTGAACACCTGTATATACAGAGATTGCTTGTTTTTGAGTGTTTTGAGTCTTAAAAGCGCCGTGTGGCTTACTTTACTGCACGCTTACATAGGTGACTAAGCACTAGTAAGCCACGCGACTTTCGCTCCCACCTGGTGCTGATGCCTTGAAAGAGAGCAGCTTGTGTAACCGTCAAAGACGTATCCTCAAATGAAAATGACTAGATTGGATAACCCAGTCTAAACTGATCGGCTTTGAACAATTTCATGATCTCAGAATGTCTTTGATAGTTGATGCTCATGTAGACATCGTTTTCTATGCTTCTATCATTTCGGTATGAGGACCGTACCCAAGCTCAACGTCAATGCTTCTTGGTTCATCTGCTAATTGCGGAATTGTATCAAAGACGTTTTTCCTACTCTTAGGTCGATTCGTGTACTTTTCCCTCTTTCATCCTCTGGCTAGCTTCCCAGGACCGGTGCTGGCACGAGTGGGTGACGTAAGAACGAGGAATCCGGACTGACATTTAGAAACCCGGACGGCTTTTGTAGGGTTTCTGGTATCATGCTCTGCTAAGCGGTCGAGCTCCGTGGAAGAACCACGCCTGGCACAAGAGATACGGTCAGCCTGCTGTCTCCTTTTATTGCTGATTTTATGCTTATATCCGTAGGTACCGTTGTCCGTATCGCTCCCAACCACCTAAGCTTCAGCGACCATTCTGCCCAGAAGGCGATTTATGGCTTCGGCACAGAGAAGATACCATCCATGGGGAAGGACCCCCGTTTCTTCACCCCGGAGGTCGATCACTCTATGAACATCATCAACGAATGCGACAAAAAGAAGCACTCACGAATGAGACGGATGCTCAGTCTGGCTTTCAGCATGTCCAATCTGATGAAGAACGAGGATGTACTAATTCGCCGTACCAATGAATTCCTCGACATCATTGGTGACTACAAGAGTGGAAGAGGGAGAAGGGACCTGGATATCGTTTAAAAATTTAAATGTGTGACTTTCAATATTATGGGTGAAATGTCATTTGGCGATTCTTGGGACTTGAGACTGAGAGAACAACCAGGTCTGCTCCTACAATCGTTCATAAACTTCGGGCTGAGACTTTGCAAGAGCATCGATACCATTGGGCCGACGTGATAGTGAAAACAACTTACATCAACGATGTCATGCGCGCCGTAGTCTGTATTCCCGGCCTTTTCTCTTTCCTGGAGTGGTTTCCGCCCGTTCACAGTCAAAGGACACTCTACCAACACGCCAAGTACGCAACGGAACATACCGAAGCGTAGGTTTTCTTCCGACACTTACTCTCTAGAGAGAGTACTCCGAGTTTCAAGAACTGACTCGATGTTTCTCAGCCGCCTTAGGCTCGAGAGTGACCGCAAAGACTTCATGTATCACATTCTCAACAGTAAAGGGCCTGCGGCAACCCCCAAAGAATTAGCCTCCCATTACAATGTCATCATGATGGCCGGTGCTGTTACGACAGCTACATTTCTATCTGGTGTCCTATACTACCTCGGCCACAACCGCCAGGCACTCGGGAGACTTCAGAATGAGCTGCGTAGCACCTTTCCCAGCTTAGCAGACATCAATAGCAAAAACCTTCTGGACTGTGTATACGTCAACGCTGTGGTTGAAGAAGGGCTGAGAATCTACCCACCAGCCGGTGCAGCTGTGAGTTTCGAGAGAGGCAGTGGGTTGGTTGAGAGAAAGGGAACGACAGTTAAAAGCGGTGGACACTTTGTAGTGCCTTTTTCGTGGCTTCGGGGAAGCTGTTCCGCTTTATTAGCGATGCTGCATAGTTGGAATACTGTTTTCCTGATATATTGAATTTTGCTGTTTGTAGATTGGAACCGATAAGCTGCCCGTAAGTAAGGTTGGATTGAACCGGCCGTGAGAACGAGAGCAGATCTGAAGGTCGAGCTAGCATTAGAAACACTTTACTCACGCAGTTCGGCCGTGAAGGCGCTGGGTTTCGCTTGAAAACCTGGCTGCTACGAAAATGACCACATCAGGAGACAGCATGTTTGTACCTGTGCTCATCAACATTTTTCTCCGTGAATAGAGTAGCAAGGGGTTTCTCTCTGTGATCTAGTCGCTAGTCAGTAGCCATGGACAGCTGCTCCAGAGATTGTTTTTTATAATATCACAGTACTCGATCGCTACGTTAGTCTTATTCGACCTCTTACGCTCCTCTTCTTCTTGTGTCTTCGACGTTGCCAGCATACCTTCCAAGGGTAGCCCCACAAATGTCTTCGTTAACACCGATGGTTGAGTCTTTGTATGCTGATGACAATCAGATATCTAGCTTGCGTAAGGATATCAAGAAGACGTACATTTTGATATAACACACTTCCCTGCTTGGAAACTCAAGCACATATTGCGCGCACACCCAGTCTCGGTAAGTACCACACCCATCTTCTGTAAATACACACCCTATGGAATGACCAAAATCGTTAACAATTGATATTACTTTGATACAGACGACTATTGCTGTTGTATCTTCCCTCGAACAATTGAGATTATGTAGAGATAATTTGTTGGGAGTTGAGATAACTGTACCACATCACTATTGGTACGATACCATGTTGAGGCGTCCACAAAACTCCCCAACCACTGTTAGGATGAACCTTCAGGCTAACAGGTGACTTGTTGAACCAAGGTAGGGTAGTTTTTTACTCGTAGGGTATCAGTCTCAGTATACTAGCAACAGACAGCAACCCGAACCCAAACATCCCAAACCCTCGATAATACAAAAAGTCACCGCTTCGAGGTTTCCTATGAGAGTTTGTTGGTTGCAGACTCAACAAGAATACCCACACATTATCAATAAGTCTTAGCAAGTCGTTGAGTTCTCAATGAAAGGCGGTCAACGTTTTGATGGAGACTACCCCAGAGCCACGGATGCCAAAGCCTGCACTGGATGCTTGTCGAATCCTGTTGGGTACATGCTGGATTTCCAACAGTATTTGGAGCTAGGATACACGGCCACATGGTCCATACATTGTGGTTGTCCTATGCGGCGGCAGAAGACATGTTACCAATATAGTAGCGAATGTTTGCAATCTTAAAAGTTGCACGTGGTCCCAGAAACTCCTGCAAAGTGTGGAGTCTCTGGTTCGATGTCTGCATTGCCTGTTTCTGGATGCAGAGGCATCTTACCAATACATTCTCGGAATTCGGAAGGTCTTACAGCTTCAGCAGCGCCAGCTGCAAGTTTACTACGTCATGTATGAGCTGCTTCCAAATGAGCAACGACGGGTTTTGCTGGCGAAGCTAAAAACGCTGGCATATACAATGCCAATATGTCAAGGGTGCTGATATTTCCGGAAGAGTTCATGGATTTTTGCTCGAGATGAGGCTACTGCTCCGGTACTAGCTTCTAGAATAAGGGCTAATTAAGTCGCCTCCGGGACGATGTGTTGGAATCTTGAATTTTCGACCTCTGAACAAGCAATGGGTAGACTGTGAACGAAACCTATATCAGACCTTGGAGCGCGGGTCTGAAGATGTGGCGATAAAGGAGATCATGCTGGCACGGCAAGAATCGAAGTCCGCTCGTGAGACATTAGTTGCAGTCTCATCATAGGCTCAGTCCAACCTTACTAATATCGAACATGCCTATTACTTCGCGCTGGTCTTCTCGTCGAATTTTGGCAATGTAATGCCGTGCATACCACGATACGACGCGGGCTCAGGTGGTTGCCAATGCTTGAGCACCGCAGGGTCGATAATTTTGGAGACCTCAACCCCCAACGGGCGGCAGCATTTGAGCATATCATCCGGTCCTTCGGCTCCTTTATTCCATCCCCATGTGGACAAATCGCCACCTGGACAGGTAGAGAGCGCACACAGGATATCAATCTCGGCGAAGAACTCAAAGTAGTCCCCCGATTTTGCAGGGGAAGGCTGCCTTAGAGATAGTCAGCATATAGACACCTCGTCTACCAACTATAGCGCCTGATCAATGCGTCTTTGCTTACATGAAATACTGGCCGTCTTTGTTCAAGCCAGTCACTTGAAATACGTTCAGGACACTTGAAAGCGCCCAGGTTAGCACGACTGTCTATAGATTGCGCGCCAGAATTGAAAAGGTGACATAACCTGTAGATTGTGAGGCACACGATCTTTCTAAGCTCCTAGTAGATGTATTTGAGATTACCTACTCATGCACATCAGTCTCGTGGAGACCGAAAGGTAGTACCGCCCTGGTCAGGTTCGAATGGCAATGGAAATCGAAGGATTCCCCCGAGAGCATTTAGTTCACTTTGAATCGTCATCAGCTTAAATTCAACGAACTGTGGGAGAGCATGAAGTACCATAGGGGTCGCATCTTGTCCTATATCAGAGTAGTGAGCATGGCCATATCTATAATGAGTGGGAAAGTGCTGACCCTAAGAGGTCGTGTACCCTTCCGCCAACACCATCTACACCGTAGTTGGAAAGAGAGTCACCCGTAATGGTAACGAGAGGTCGTAGGTATGGTAAACAGGACCATAGTCGATCGAAGACGGATACGTGGGAGCGGTGGAGCTGCCGTGTTCGAGCCGCCCAGAAGCGCTCTCTCAGATTATGTAGGTTCCATAGGTTCAAGTCACCTACTTGTGGGCCCAAAAGCGTATTTATACGACAAACATTGCCTTTTGGCACTACCCATGCTCGGCCAGACCGGATTGGAATTGTAAAGGACTCGACCAGCTCTTTTGGCGCGTTGGCGATGCTGGTGTACAATGCTCGATCCGGGTGGATTGAAGAGCCTTCTGAGGCCAGGTAAGCCGGTTTAGGGACTTGATGCGTCATGGCCACGTTACATGGAACATCGAGGAGGTGGTCAAAGATGTCTTGCTGGCGCTGAGACAATATTGTCGTTCACTATTCTATGTTCCTGGAACTACTACCCGGAAGAAATTGCCTGTAAAGTAGACCGTCAAGCGAGCATTTGAGAGGGGCTATCTGGTTACTCCGGATCGACGACACTAGACTCATCAGCATAGAGTGACAAACGCTCTAACATCTTTCTATTAGTGTAGAGTTGGTATGTTGCTCTCCGTGGATTCAGATAGAACTGGATTACTGCGTCAGAATCACATGGTCTGCCCACGAGTGATGAAAGGTATGGTTTCAGCTTGTATGATGACTCGCTGTCCGTCCATGACAAGAATTGGATGCTATGGCAGAGAGTAGCAATATGATGAGCTCGTCAAACTTAGTAGAATAGCATACAGAATGTCTATGCTCCAATGGAAATCTGCGCAACGGTTTCCTAGGACTTGAAGCCTTATAGAGCGGGGCGATCAAAGCCTTGACAATACTAGGCGCGGAACGATGACGTAGGTATGTATTTGAAACTTCTGCCGATCACCCGAGAATTTGACATACCATTTACTTGCTGTTTGTTGCCCAAATTCCTGTGATATCAAGTCAGTTGTTCGTCTGCACAACCTAAGATGATTTAGTCCACGCTTTCGCCTGTACGTGGCGGCTGATCTTCGGCGATCCTGTCGATCATCGATAAGGTCCCGCTCCCGCCTTGGCAATGGCTTCCTCACATGCATCTCTTGCTTCCACAAGCTCGAGCTCCTTCAGTCCAGCTGCCAGCAGCAGTACTACCGGCGGTCGTAGTATCCAAAGCAGCCAGGCTCCGACCGAGTCTGCACCCCAGTCTACATTGGCGGGACATGCGACAGCCATGTCTTTGCAGGGCTCAGAGGCTCTGAGCCGGACCTTCCAAGAGCTCAAGTCCAAGAATCAAGACACCCGCCTCAAAGCGTCCTACGACCTGTACTCGTTGATAGTCTCGGCTGCCAGAGGTATCAAGGCCGTGATCTTTCGAAGGCATCACTAATGTGCCTCTAGACTTGCCCGCCGACCGATTTCAGGAATTTTACGGGAACGTTAATCACCGCATAGCACAATTGGTTGTCGCGTCCAACGATGTCCACGAGAAGATCGGCGGTATTCTTGCTGTCGAAGCTCTTATCCGATTCGATGGCGACGATGCCGCACAAAAGACAGCCCGCTTGCTTGGCTTTCTGCGTGCGGCGTTGCGCAGCAATGACAACACCGTGCTCATCTACGCCTCAAGAGCACTAGGGCATCTTGCTGTACCAGGTGGGGCACTCACGGCAGAGTTGGTCGAGAGTGAAGTGAAATCGGCTCTAGAATGGTTACAGTCGGACAGACAGGAGAGTCGAAGGTTTGCAGCCGTGCTGTGCGTCCACGAGCTTGCCAAGAACTCACCGACACTGTTCTATGCATTCGTACCTCAGATTCTCGATTGCATCTGGGTTGCCCTCCGAGACCCAAAGGTTCTCATCCGCGAGACTGCAGCAGAAGCCGTGGGCTCCTGCTTCGAAATCATTTCAGCCCGCGACTCCACACTTAGGCAACAATGGTATACGAGGATGTACGATGAGACTATTCTAGGTTTCAAGAACGCCAACCTCGACTATGTCCACGGATCCCTTCTGACCATGAAGGAGCTGCTGCTTAAAGGGGGAATGTTCATGCACGAGCATTACAAGACAGCCTGCGAGGTCTCCCTTCGCTTGAAAGACAATAGAGAGCCGAGGATCCGCACCCAGATCGTGACGTTGATCCCTATCTTGGCCGGCTATGCTCCATCTGAATTCGCCGCAACGTACCTTCATAACTTCATGATTTACCTTCAGGGGCAACTCAAGAAAGACAAGGAACGAAATGCCGCTTTCATCGCTATCGGCAAAGTAGCCAACGCGGTCGGTAGCGCCATCGCATCCTATCTTGATGGTATCATCGTTTTCGTTCGCGAAGGTCTCAGCGTCAAGGCGTAGGCTTCCTAATCTCATAACATCTCTTTGCCGAGCTGACATTGCACTAGACGTAATCGTGTCGGTACTGATGAAGCACCAGTGTTTGCCTGCATTAGTATGCTGTCGATCGCCGTTGGTCAGACCTTAAGCAAATACATGGAAGCCCTTATGGATCCTATGTTTGCCTGCGGCCTCAGCGAATCATTAACACAAGCCTTGGTCGATATGGCACACTACATTCCTCCTATCAAGCCCATGATCCAGGAGAAGCTCTTGAATCTGCTTAGTCTAGTTCTATCTGGAAGGCCCTTCAAACCTCTAGGGTGCCCTGACAATAAGCTACCACCGCTCCCAGCTTTTGCAAAAGACTTCAATCTTCAGATTTCTGAGCACAAAGACTCCGAGATAACTCTAGCTTTGAACACCTTGGGGACGTTTGACTTCGCTGGTATGGTTCCTTCATACCTCGAGGATAACCAACTAAGTCAATATCGCAGGGCACGTACTGAATGAGTTCGTACGAGATGTCGCCATTCGCTATGTCGACAACAACAATCCAGAGATTCGTAAAGCATCGGCACTGACTTGCTGTCAACTCTACATTCGGGACCCAATCATACATCAGACCAGCTTCCATGCCATAAGAGTGGTGGGTGAGGTCATAGAACGGCTGTTGGTAGTTGGTGTTGCCGATCCGAACGCAGACATCCGGAAGACCGTCTTGCTGTCGCTGGACTCAAAATTCGACCGCCACCTTGCCAAACCAGACAATGTTCGGTCAATCTTTCTCGCCATCAACGACGGAGAATTTGAAGTTCGTCAGGCGGCTATGATGATTATCGGACGCTTGACAGGTGTTAACCCAGCATACGTCTTCCCACCCTTGCGGAAGCTGCTGGTCAACCTGATGACAGGCGTCAAGTCTTCGCAAGACCCGCGACATGAGGAAGAGGGCGCTAGGCTGATCAGCTTATTTGTTGCCAATGCCTCGCAAATAGTCAAGCCGTATGTCGATCCGCTCGTAAGGACATTGCTGCCAAAGGCGACAGATCAGAATGTCGGAGTCGCCTCAACCACGTTGCAAGCGATCGGAGAGCTAGCGACCGTGGGTGGGACAGATCTGCTCCCCTATATACCAAAGCTTATGCCAACAATCATCGAGGCTCTACAAGACCTTAGCTCCCAATCTAAGAGAGACGCCGCATTACATACTCTTGGCCAACTGGCGAGCAGCTCAGGCTACGTGATCCAGCCGTACCTAGATTACCCTCATCTACTAGACCTGCTGGTGAACATCACGAAGACTGAGCAGCAAGGTTCACTGAGACGAGAGACGATCAAGCTGCTAGGTATCCTTGGTGCCTTGGATCCATATAAGCATCAGCAGATCATGGAGGCTTCACCCAACACTCGGCTTCAGAACGAAGCTCAGCCCGTTTCGGACGTTGCACTTCTCATGTCAGGCTTGACCCCGGACCACGAGGATTACTACCCGACCGTTGTCATGAACACCCTAATGCAGACGGTTCTCAAGGACACTTCGCTTGCCCAGTATCACTCAGCGGTCATCGAGGCTATCGTCACCATCTTCAAAACACTAGGCTTGAGATGTGTACCGTTCCTGGGTCAGATCATTCCAAGCTTCGTTACGGTCATCCGCAGTGCGCCACCGACCCGTCTCGAGTTATACTTCAATCAAGTTGCAATACTGGTCACAATTGTTAGCCAGCATATCCGTCCTTACACCAAGCAATTAATTGATCTTGTACAAGAGTATTGGGGAACCTCAGCACAGATTCAAGCCACAGTGTTGTCACTTGTCGAGGCCCTTTCGAGATCTCTTGAAGGTGAATTCGCTGGCTCTATCTCGCGAATTCTGCCACTCATGCTCGGTGTTCTGGAGAAGGATACCTCGGTCCGACGTGCACCTTCAGAGAGGATCATGCATACGTTCCTTGTGTTTGGATCTAATGCTGAAATCTTTATGCACTTGATCATCCCGATGCTTGTACGGACATTTCAGAAGCCAACCAATCCTCCCACTTTACGCCGGGTCGCAATCGATACCATTGGCAAGATCTCCCGGCAAGTCAACATTACAGACTATACTTCGATGCTTGTACACAGCCTCAGCGATATTTTAAGTGGTAAAGAGCAGCTTCTCAAGCAAGCTGCTCTGGACTGTATCTGTGCGCTCATCTTCCAGCTAGGGCGCGAGTATCTTCGATTCAACAACACCATCAAGAAGATTCTTGTGGCCAATCATATACCTCACCATAACTATGATGTTCTGGTATCGAAATTACAAAAAAAGGAGAACCTTCCCCAGGATCTAAGTCCCGACGAACATTATGGGGGACTCGGCGATGATTCCGCGTACGCTAACATCGATCAAAAGAAATTACCCGTAAATCAGGAGCATTTGAAAAATGCGTGGGAGGCTTCACAGAAGTCGACTCGCGAGGACTGGCAAGAGTGGATGCGACGTTTCAGTGTCGAGCTTCTGAAAGAGTCACCGTCTCACGCTCTACGTGCATGTGCTGGCCTGGCTGGTGTTTATCAGCCCCTTGCCAAAGATCTCTTCAATGCCGCATTCATTTCCTGTTGGACTGAGCTGTACGAGCAGTACCAAGAGGAGCTCGTCAGGTCACTTGAGACAGCTTTGACCTCCCCACAGATCCCGCCCGAGATCCTCCAAGTGTTGCTAAACCTGGCCGAGTTCATGGAGCATGATGACAAAGCTCTTCCAATCGACATCCGTACTCTTGGCGTTTACGCAGCCAAATGCCATGCGTACGCAAAAGCGCTGCATTACAAGGAGCTGGAATTCGAGGAAAAGAAGACTCCAGGCACCGTTGAAGCGCTGATTTACATCAACAACCAGCTGCAGCAGGGTGACGCTGCAGTCGGCATACTTCGAAATGCGCAGAAATATAGAGACATCGAACTGAAGGAGACGTGGTTCGAGAAGCTTCAACGTTGGGACGAAGCCTTACAAGCGTATCAAAAGCGGGAGAAAGAAGATTCATCGTCATTTGATATCACGATGGGAAAGATGAGATGTTTCCATGCCCTTGGCGAATGGGAACTGCTTTCCAATCTTGCTGAGGAAAAGTGGAGCCTGGCAACCCTCGACCATAGACGTGCAATCGCTCCGTTGGCGACTGCTGCAGCTTGGGGACTCGGTCAATGGGAGCTGATGGACAACTATCTGGATGCCATGAAGTCGCTGTCTCCGGACAGATCATTCTTTGGGGCCATTCTGTCAATTCATCGCAATCACTTCGACCGAGCTGCTGAGCACATTGAGAAAGCAAGGGAAGGTCTCGACACCGAATTGGGTGCTTTACTGGGTGAGTCTTACAACCGCGCTTACGGCGTCGTCGTGCGGGTCCAAATGCTTGCCGAGCTTGAGGAGATCATCACGTACAAGAAGAGCGAGGGAAATCCTATCAAACAGGCCACGATGCAAGATACATGGACACGACGACTTCTAGGCTGCCAGCGCAATGTGGAGGTCTGGCAGAGGATGCTCAAAGTCCGAAGCTTGGTCGTCCCTCCCAAGGAGAACATAAGAATGTGGATCAAGTTTGCAAATCTGTGTCGCAAGTCTGGCCGAACTGGTCTCGCAGAGAAAACCCTCGACCAGCTTCAGAGAGTCAGTGATGGTTCGAACACCAAAGACGTGTTCAAGGGAGCCTCCGGAGTCCCTGAGGTGCTCTATGCTCAATTGAAATACCAGTGGTCCATGGGCTACCAGGAGACCTCTCTTGATCGCTTGCAGGAATTCACGAGGGATCTTTCAGAACAGCTCACTATCTTCAACTCTCAGGTTCGAGAACCGCCAGTCAGTCTCCACGGCATGCCGCCCATGGATACTCCTCTCAACCAGTATGGCAACCTTGCGATAGGCATGGTCGTACCTACGCAGAAGAAGGCCGATCCCAGCAGCATCAAGATGCTGCTTGCCAAATGCTACTTGAAGCAGGGCGAGTGGTTGACTACGCTGAAGCATGGGGATTGGGAATCACAGCATGTCCACGACATCATCCAGTCATATGCTTCTGCCACGTCTTACAACCAGAACTGGTACAAAGCATGGCACGCTTGGGCTTTGGCGAATTTCGAAGTAGTGACAGCCATTACCTCGCAAGCTAATAGAGAAACGGCGATTCTACCACAAGCTGTCATAATGGACCACGTTGTCCCCGCCATCAAAGGGTTCTTCCGATCCATAGCTTTGTCGTCGACCAGCTCTTTGCAGGATACCCTTCGACTGCTGACCTTGTGGTTCGCTCACGGGGGAGACCACGAAGTCAGTGCAGCAGTCACTGAGGGGTTTCAAAGTGTCAGCATCGACACATGGCTCGAAGTCATCCCACAGCTGATTGCTCGTATCAATCAGCCGAACAATCGGGTCCGGCAGTCGGTTCATCGTCTCTTAGCTGAGGTTGGTAAGGCACATCCGCAGGCGCTGGTCTATCCTCTTACCGTAGCGATCAAATCGAACGTAGCGCGTCGTTCTGCGTCGGCTGATCAAATTCTGGGGAGCATGCGTCAGCATAGCTCGGACCTAGTTGCGCAGGCTGATACGATTAGCCACGAGCTCATTCGAGTTGCGGTTTTGTGGCACGAACTTTGGCATGAAGGGTTGGAGGAAGCATCAAGATTGTACGAATACCACCCAGGACTGCGCGAATTGCGTAAGTACTCTGATGAACAAAAAGCTTACTGGGCCAGGTATTTCGGGGACCACGACATTGAGGGAATGTTCGCGACGCTTGAGCCTTTGCATGAGCACATCAACAAGGCAAGTAGCGTGCAATATAGGTGACAACGTTTACTAATTACAGTAGGGCACCGAAACACTACGAGAAATCTCCTTCATGCAAGCATTCGGGCGTGATCTCCACGAAGCCCGTGAATGGTGCGAGACCTATCGTACTACTCATGAAGTAGGCGACTTGAACCAAGCATGGGACTTGTACTACTCGGTCTTCCGTCGCATTGCACGACAGTTGCCACACTTAATGTCCCTGGATCTGACCTACGTCTCACCCAAGCTCAAAGAAGCGAAAGACCTAGAGCTGGCAGTTCCAGGGACGTACCAGAGCGGCAAGCCTGTTATCTGTATTTCGAGCTTCGATCATGTCTTCACCGTCATTCCATCCAAACAACGACCCCGCAAGATGACTTTACGCGGCAACGACGGTGTAGCCTATGCGTTTGTTCTCAAGGGTCACGAAGATATCCGCCAGGACGAGCGTGTGATGCAGCTTTTCGGGCTCGTCAATACTTTGCTGAACAATGACAGCGAGTCCTTCAAGCGTCATCTCAATATTCAACAATTCCCCGCTATACCTTTGTCTACGCAGTCCGGTCTTCTAGGCTGGGTCCCCAATAGTGATACTCTGCACAATCTGATCAAGGATTACCGTGAGAAACGCCGCATTCTCCTCAACATCGAGCATCGAATCATGCTACAGATGGCGCCCGATTACGACAACCTCACCTTGATGCAAAAGGTCGAAGTATTCTCGTACGCCATGGACAACACCACCGGCAAGGACCTCTACCGCGTCCTCTGGCTCAAATCCAAGTCCTCCGAGTCCTGGCTCGAGCGTCGCACAAATTACACCCGCTCCCTGGCGGTCATGTCCATGGTAGGCTACATCCTCGGCCTCGGTGACCGCCATCCAAGCAACCTCATGCTCGACCGCATCACCGGCAAAGTAATCCACATCGACTTCGGCGACTGCTTCGAAGTCGCCATGCACCGCGAGAAATACCCCGAGCGGGTCCCCTTCCGCCTCACGCGCATGCTGACCTTCGCCATGGAAGTCAGCAACATTGACGGCAGCTACAAGCTCAGCTGCGAAGCCGTCATGCGTGTCATCCGCGACAACAAGGAGTCTCTGATGGCCGTGTTGGAGGCATTCATCCACGATCCCCTTCTCAACTGGCGCCTCGGCAACCGTGAATCCCCGCCCGAACCGTCGTTCCCCTCCGAGCGCCGCCAGAGCATCATCGGCGAGCTCGAATCCCCACAGCAGCAGCAGCCACGCACGAGCGGCAGCTACATGCGCGCTCGACGCCCATCGGTGCTTGATGCGACGGCGACAGAGACACAGGGACCGAGCGAGGCCAAGGAGGTCCAGAACGCGCGCGCGGTGCAGGTGCTGAGCCGCGTGAAAGAGAAGCTGACGGGGCGGGACTTCAAGAGCGGCGAGGAGCTGGATGTGGAGCGGCAGGTGGCGAAGCTGATTGCGCAGGCGACGAGCGTGGAGAACCTCTGCCAGCATTACATCGGGTGGTGCAGCTTCTGGTAGGTTGCGAGCTCGAAGGAAGTTGCGAATTCATGCATGGGGCGGTGGCAGGAAGTGGAATGGTTCTGGCGTCGGCAGGTAGATGGACGCATTTGACGGCTTTACGATACCCCATGTGCCTGCATGAGCGAGGGCGCATGGGTTATATGTTCAAGTGATTTCAAGCGGTTCTTCTCATAGGATGTTTAGTCACACCATGGCTCTTCGGCATATCCTACAATGCATATCTCTAATAGTTCCATTCAACCGATACCGTTGAGGGTGATGATGGTGTTTTGAATGTTGGAGGGGCCTCTTCTCTCGTTGCTTCTTCCGACTATGTCACTGAGATTCTTTGACGTCTTGCCGCTTTGGCAATGGATCCTCAGCGGTCGTTTATTTTATAATCACATGCTTCAAGAGTACAAAGCATTTCGTACTTGATTCAGCCAACCATGTATTTAGTAGCCCTGCCAGCGCATTTAATACAGTTGGCTCGAAAGCTCCTTCCCGCCCTTGCCCTCTGGCCCTCTGGCCCTCTGGCCCCCTTCTCCTCCCCTCCACCCACCCTACCGCCCAAACCAGCTCCCCCAGCCCTCAGCCTTCTTCTTCCCCGCCTCCGCCATATTCTCCGCCCTCCGATCCAACGATCCGCCAACCGCACGCTCACTACCTTCCGTGTCCCTCCTCGCTTTCTCGAAACTCCCCAAGACCGCAGCTTCGGCCTCTTGCCCACCACTGCCCAGATTCCCTCTCACCGTCTCTTGCAATCCGCGTTCAACCTCCTTCTCAGTATGCCTCACCGCATCCACCACCTCCCCTCCCTTCCTCTCCACCCCCTCCACAAACGCCTCAACCTTCTCCTCCACCGCGTGCATCATCCCCTCCCCCTCACCAACCACCTCCTCCACCACCCTCTCCCCCTCCTCCTCCCCACCCAACCGCCCCACCACCGGCTTCATCAACCTCCCCACAAACCCGGGCCTGCGCTTCCTCTCCTCCTCCGCCTGAAACCGCGCCTTCTCCCGATTCAGCATCAGCTGCTGCTCCTCCGTCATCGGCAAGCCGGCCTTCTCGGCCTCGATGGCCGCCATGACGAGCTCCTGCTGCGTGCGGATCTGGTCCGCGTAGAAGGCGTTGCGCTTCTTGCGGTTGTAGGTTATCATGGAGATTACGCCGTAGGTGGTTACGAGGCCGGCGAGGACTGGTGGGGGGGGTAGGGGGTTAGCTTTTGTGCTTTAGGGTTTTTGGGGGGTGGAAGTGTTTTGCTTGGGGTTGGGGGGTGGGAAGGGTGTGTGATGTGAGGGATAGGTGGGATGGGATGGGATGGGAGCGGCGGGAAGAGTAATGGGGGGATTACCGGTGAGACCAATCAAGCCCACGGCGGTGAAGCGATGTATTCGATCGGACCATACGCGCCCCGTCACGACGATCCGGTCCCACGTCCCGATCTGCACCTGCGACCTGGCGGCTGCTCGTGCGGCGCGAAGACGGGCGACCTTCTCGGCTGGCGTCTCGGTTTTGGCAGCTCCTCCTTCTGCTCCTCCTCCTCCTCCAATGGCTCCATTAGCAGCAGGACCTGAACTCAAGGTAGTAGGGCTTGATGTCGGCGCGGTGTTTAGATTCGGATTGGGACTTGGTTTCAGTGGAGACGGTCGGGATGAGAGCGATGGTGGAGGTCGTTGTGGGGTATGGGAGGGGAAGAAGGTTGATGCTGAGGGTCGAGAGGAGCGCGCGGCGGGTTTGGAGAAGGCGTGGGGGGAGGTGGGTGTGAAGCGGGTGGCGTCGATGGCGGAGGAGGGGGGGCGGAAGAGGAGAGGGGATCGTCGCATTGTGTGATTGTGGTGAGTGTCAAGGCTTGATAACTAGAGCGGATTGGACAAGGGGTCGGGATAAAGATTTTGGATGAGCAGTTGGAGAAATAGGTTGGTGATGACGCAGAAGGGAGGTTTTTTACCGCGGGCTTGGCGCGGCGCGTTCGGGCGCGGAATTGAGGCAACTTAATCGAAACGTACATCCATCGATAGATGGACTTAAGAACCTTCTTTCAGCCTTGAGACCGATAGCATATCTTGTTGGCCGATTCCGTGTGAGAGCTTCATGTTCCCTGTCAACTACAAAGAACAACACAGATCCATTCCCACTAAGTCACTCTGTTACTTCCACAGTCGTTCATTCTTCTCTCCTCGCTATTATATCTTAAGGTAGCCAGTTCTCGCACACCCATTTTCGGTAATTGCACACCCAGTCCTAGGGTTGGTTTTTAGGGTTGATCGGATAAAAGTTGATCAAATCCGAACCGCGCGAAATCTTCAAAGTCCTGCCTCAACCACCTTACATTTCTACCTTATCGTTGTCAACATAATAATGCAATCATCGTTTGCGACAAACTATTCTTTACTTGATGCTCTTATTAAAAGTATACAAGCATACGCAATAGTAAAAGAATATGTTATTGTCAAGTTGCGATTGAAAGCAAGATACAAATTTAATATAATAACAAAAGTCGATATAATTTGCGAACGCGACAACGAACTACGACGTAAACTTAAACTTAAATAAAAAAAGACTACTAGCATTAAATGCAATTGTTTGCTCAAGATAAACGTCTTGTACAAACAAGATCTAAAAATATAAATAACAAACGTACTACAATAACTAATATTCTACTTAAGATTAAAATTAAAATTTTTTAGAATTTGGAAAATTAAAATTGAAATTTCTAGCAATATGTGAGACACAACTTGATTATAATAGCATACACAATTGTACAATCTTTATATTGTTCAAATATACTATAGTAGTATATTATCTTTATAATTTGAGAGACTTAATTTCGAATTTAAACAAGATTAACAATAATTATTCAAATGCAAAAGTTAAAGAATTCTTAATCTTTTAGAATCGACTTGCGAAAAAAGTTTAAATCTATTAATAGTAATCTTTTTTTTTTAGACAAGAAGTAACTAGCACAAAGTTAAATTTATCGACGTGTTAACAACATTTACAACATAGAATAAACTCTTAGACTTAATATGTTAGATTAATAATAATAGACTTGTGTTAACTTGATATACAATTAGAGAAAATTGCAAGAATTGAACGCAAATATAAGTGCAAATTTCAATTTTCGTTTTTCGATTTTCGTTTTCCTAGGAATTTTTAATTTTGACTCTAAGCAAGATATCAACTATTGTAAACATATAAAATGCAAAACATAATTATAAGAAGAACAAGATATTAAACGTCTTCGCGACAACTCGAAGAAAAAACAAAACAACAATATTACTAGAATATATTAATGTTGCAACTAGATTAAATAAAACAATCATTATCTATCTAGTTGCTTTGCTAATTATTCTTTAATAGATACAACTTTTTGCGAAATTTTTAGCAAACAACGCTTGCAACATTTTAAGTGTCTTTTTATTAATCAAAATATTTACAATCTTAAAAAGAAACTTTGTCGCAATTGTTTAAATATATATATCTTTACTTAGATTCTTCTTTGAGCTCTATTATTGCAATTGCTAGTTTGTAAAGATTAATTTAAAAAAGAAAATCAAAAAGATAAAAAAGCTCTTCTTTGTGCATAAAGAAATGCTAGAAATTCTATGCAAAAATTCAAAGATATTTATTATAAATTATATATACAAAATAAACAAATACAAAATATTGCTACTTATTATTTGCGAGATTATTTTCTTAGACACAACGTTTATTGTCGATTTCGTCTTTCTAAACAAAAAGATCAAGAGCTATTACGATTAAGTATTATATTACTTAATACAATTATACAACAGTCTAGAATTGTTTCTTTCTCGCGTTATTGCTATTAATCGAGATCTAACTTTAATAAAAGCTATTAACAATTGTCTTTTTAAACGATTAGAATCTTATAACAAAGAAACGAGTTATATATTGTGTCTTTAATATCTATATCGCAATGTAACAAAGAATTACAAAATCTTCTTTGTAATTAATAAGAAATAAAAGATCTTCTTAATTGTCTAATACGCAATTATCTATACTAATACTTATACTCTATTTAAGGCAACTTAAATTTAATTTATAATCAATTATTACAAAAATTATCGCGATAATATTAATTATCTTGTCGATACTTGATTAAAGTCTTGAAGAAATTGTCTCTACAAATAACAAACTAATAAGCTTAGACATTACAATATTACTATTATTTCTTATGTAAAAGACATATATCGAGTCTTAAAAAGCAATCTAAAGTTTTCTATTAATAAACTATTAACAATAATAGATTGTATAGCAATTATGCTAACAAATTAATTAAAGATCTATTGTACTAATCTTTCAAAAACAAAGAGAAGCACTTTGTACGTCTTTTTATACGCAATATTTCGAAATTTAATCGATCGAGTTACTTTATATGCTCTTTGAATAATTTTCAATTAATACGAGCGATTAATTATATTACGCTAGTACTTTCGTAAGAAATATTAGAGAGAGTTATATTATCGAAAAGATTTGTAGACGTCTTTAGACAATACAAGCAATTACTTAATAACAAGAAAGTACAACTTAGTAATTGTAATAGTAAGTCAAGACTTAAGATAAATTGAACACAATTTATAAGAGAATTGCGTTCGAAAGCTACATATCTTTTTATTATTTGAAATTTAAGATGTTTAAGATATTAAAGATCTTAATTATCTTAATTATCTTAATTCTAAATTTAAGATATACAAGAACTAAGCTATCTTAATTATCTTGATCTTGTCAATAGATTTTTTCTTTCTAATTATCTTGTAAAGAGCAATACGCAACGAATAGTATCTATTAATACACAACTCGTAATACTATCTTCTCTCTTTAAGAATTTTTGTCTCGAAATTATCTATTTTTTCTTATTATATTAATCAAGCTAACTATTGAACAATATCGCAATTTTGTTATTAATTGTTGCTATAAGTATGCTCTTCTTACAATACATGCTTGTCAAGTTTATCTTTCTTTTAATATATTTTGTTAAGTAAATAAAGAATATTTTAAGTGTAAAAAGTATTATCGAAAGAATTGAAAATGTAACTTGACTTCTAATTATTAAGAAATAAATAAAGTTATTTAGAAAACTAAAAAGCTAGATAATAAAATAACAAAATGGCGCTTAAGAATTGCGCGAAAGACGAAACAAAAAAAATATTAATTTTGTTGTTTAAAAAATATAAATAATACAAAGTCGAAAAATATTCTAAAGATCAAAAACAACAAAAAAGAGATTAAATATATTAAAAAGATATTCGAAGTCTTATTTAATACTATTTTCGATTTTTTATTGTTTGCTCTTTTGTTCTCTAATGCTTTGTTAATTTTTATAAGTAATTTTGTTGCTAACAAAATTGTTGTAGTTTGTTAAAATACTTCTTTAAATTCTTAAGTAACTTCAATATATTGTTTCTCTTTTTATAAATAGAAATAAAATATATTCTATAAAGACGTAATTGAATTTGCTAATTTTAACAATAAAATATAAAATACTAAAAATACTTTAACGTTTTTAAGTAAATCGAATTTGTAATTGATTGATTTCTTTGTCTTCTTAACAAGAACCAATTCGACTTTAATATAATATAATTTCATGCTTAACTTTCTTATTTTAAGATTTTTTGTAAAAAAATATATTTCATCTCTTTTCTTTAGTTAAGATATTGTTTTTTGTTTTTTGTTTTAATACTTAATTAATTTTTCTTGCATCTTTAAGATATTATTGTGTATTTTTTTTAATATTGTTACTCTTTTAATAACTAATTAAGTTAATAGATACTTTTGTTCGTTTTTAAAGAAATTAAGTTTCTTGTTATAATTGACGAAGAATAAAGTTATTATAGTAATATTTAAAATCTTTGCATTTAGTGTTAATTATATTATAGATAAAAGTAATACTTAATTATTGTAAGTATTATTGACGTAATATCTTAAATATTGCTCTAGACTTTAGTTTATTTGCTTTATTTAATTATTTGTAATCGAATAATAAATAGTAAATATTCTAAGTCTTGTTTTTAATATTAATAAAAATATCTTTTAATAATTAGATATAAAGAGCTTGTCTCTATTACTAGTTAATTCTTTGAGTATATTGTAATATTATATAAATTAATTTAATACAATATATTTTAGTTGTTTTGCTATAAACTTCTTTTTACATGCAATAATATATAAATACTTAATAAGTTTGTCAACTATTATTAGTATCAAGTTATATTTATCTTTAGTTACTAGATTTGTTAATTTAAGCAACTTAATAATAAAGTTTATTGTAACTTTATTTTATAAAAATTCAAGTAATTTTTAATATTAAATCTTGCTATAGTTTATATATATATTATATTTATTTTGCTAATAGTTAAGATATTGTTTAATATATATTTTGACAACTTGTCTTATTTAAGAAAACTAACAATATTAATGTAAAAGCTAAAATTTTTTAACTATTCTTGAATATTTTTGCAATAATTTATTATAATATTCTTTTATATATCTATTAATTTTGTCGATAGATATTTGAAGTTTTTCTTTTTTTATTAATTTTTTTTTCTTATTGTCTCTAAGTATTTGTAAGATAGTATTTAGCTTGTATTTATTTACTAATAATAATTTGTTTTTGTTAATCTTAAGTATATTATAATTAAACAATTTCTTTGTTTTTATATAATTATTTTTTTTGTTAAATACGTTTGCTTTGTTGTTATTTTTGTTTAATATATATTGTATTTTAAACTTGTGTTGTTCGAGTAATTCTAATTATTGTATTTATTTTTTGTTAAGCTATTTAATAGTAGTAAAGTATAGAAGATTCTTGTAATTTGTAAGAATTGTAAATTTTAATAATTTTTCGATATATACTTTTTATAATTTTAGAGAGATTACAATAGCAAATAGTTTTTTATTGTAAATATTATAATTTTATTTAACTAATAAAAGTTTTCTTAAGAGATATATTATTTAATATTAAATATTTTTATACTTTTAATTAAAGTACATATTAATAATTAGATTTAATATATTGATTTTAATTCTATTTAATAATTGTAAGTTATATTTTTTTAATACTACTTTCTTTAAATATTTTAGCTTAAGATTTTAAAATAATTTCTTTTTTATTAATTTTTATATTTATAACGTCTTCTTCTTTGTAAGATTTGTTAATAATATTATATTAGCAAAATAATTTTTAATAAATTTTTTATTATAGTTTATAAAATTTAGAAAGAATTAAACTTTTTTAATATTAATAGATAATTTTTATTTTTTAATTGCTTGTAACTTTTTAAGATTTATACGTACTTTATATTGTTTAACAACAAATTTAAAAAAATCAACTTCTTTTTAATAAAATTTGTATTTTTTTAATTTAAAATATAAATTTTTTCTATCTAGATATTCTAGTATTTTAAAAATACAATTTGTATATTTTTTAAAAATATTTAAGTAAACTATAATGTTGTTCAAGTATATTATAACAAATCGATTTAAATATTAGCGTAATCGTCAAGTTGAATTTCAATTCGATCGAGTTAATTTGTTCAATTTTAATTCTAAGATTAGGCAAATTTCCTAGCTTAACAGAATAAGACGAGCGAAGAATGCGCGTCGAATGTTCAACTCGACTTATTCGATTATGTGACGTTACGTAATGCGCTAATTATATATAATTAGCGTGAATTCTACGCTAGTTTAATCGAGTTAGCGTATAGATAAAATAAGATAAGATAAGCGAATGTTAACGCGATGAAGTTAGCTTAAATTCTTGACATTAATTCGACGAAATTCAATTCTAGAGTTAGATTTGCGCCTTAATTCTAATTCAATCCTACGAGATTTAAGAGAGTAAATCGAATTGAGAAAAAAGTGTTTAATTCGATTTAACAATTACATTATCAAATATTATTGTAATATATTATTAATTATCTCTTAATACATTGTTAAGACATTTGTAAATTCGAACAACATTATTGTATATTTGTATAATTTATATTGTATACAAAAAGCTATCTTCTACTTTTTCTTTATTTTTATCTTAATTTAATTATACGTTTCTTGTAAAGTTAATTTAATAAAATACTTTACTTTAGACAATTAATTTTAAAACTTATTAATATTAAATAGTAAATATTGATTTTTTATTATAATATTGTTTAGCTTTCATTAATCGATATATAGATAAAAAATTTCGTTCTTTTTAAGTACAAAGAAAATCGAATATCTTATTTATAATTGAGATTTTTTTATAATTCTTTTTTTTTCGTTTTTTGTCAAGTATTTGCGAAGCGTCTTTAACTTTTTTTTGAATAAAATATATATAAGTTTAAATGTAAATTGTTTATTTAATTCAAATTTAATCTCGTAATTTTACAATCAATATTTAGATAAAATCTTGATTGTTTTTTCTTTCTAAAATAGATACTCTTAACTATTATATATTCGTAATATATATTTTAGCAATTTTCTTACTATACTAAATAATTTAGAATTCTTAAAAAATTTGCAATCTTTTTTACTTATTTTAACTTTATAGTTTAGCTAATTTTTGTTAATATTTATGAAATTAAACTTTATTAAATTATTTTTTTGCAAAAATGCAAACTTGCTATTTGCAATTAAATTTCGATTTAATCTTTTGTTTATTATTTAATATTATTAATATATAGATTAAATATAAACTGCGTAATTATATTGCGCAAATCTAAGTACTTGTGTATTTTAATTAACTTTTAAATTGTGCTACTTTAATTAAGATATTTCTAGAATAATATTGTAAATAATTATTCTTATTATATTAAAGATTAGTTTCTTGTAATATTGCTAAATAGCTATCGATAATAATTTTGTTTCTTTGTTTACTTTTTTATTTCTTGCAAGTAATAAGTTTTTATTTACAATTATTAGATTGTAAATATTAGACTTCTTTTAAATAAAATACTTTTCTCTCTTTACAAAAGCTTTAGTTATAAATTTACTTATTATATTAAAATCGATTATTGTTATAAGTTAACAATTGTTAATCTTAACTAATATAATAAAATATTATACGTATGCTATTAAATTTAGTTGTTGCTATTAAGCTAATATATTGCATTTCTTTAATATGCTTTTTATTAAGAAATTTGAACTTTTTGTTGCTTTTATATTGTAACTTCTACTTTAAGCGTTTGTTTGCGCTAAGTTTTCTTTTATTGCTAAATTGCTAACTTTAACTTTCTAAAGAATTAATTAATTTTTTGCTTGTCTTCTAAGTAAGTCTAGTATAAATTGTTATAACAAACTCTTTAACTAAGACTTGCGTATACTATAAGATTCAATTGTTTTATAATAATATCAAGTATACTCTTTTCTATAGTAACATTGCTTTTTAGCTTTTTTTTATAATTGTTTACAATCTTCGATAAGTTAAGTAAAGTCTTAAGATAGTTTGTAATATCTTTTATATATTTGTAAAAGTTCTTTTAATTATACTTCTTGTTTAAATTAATAATTAAACTATAAAATTTAATAATTTTCTAAAATATTTAATTGACTTTTTGCGTAAATGCGAATGTTTTGTCTAATAATATTTTATCTAGAGCTTTTTATAATTAATTTAAATTCTTTACTAAATAATAATTGTTATTTAATTTAGTTTTAAAAGTGTTTATCTTTGTATTAATTTACTTTCTAATATCGTTCTAACTATCAAATATTTCTCTTAATATAATATTGATTTGTTAACAATTTATTAAGTTTTGTAATTAACAATCTCTTGCAAAGTAACTCGATTTGTTATATAAATAATACGTTTTTTAAAATTTGTTATTTTGTTTTTCTTAAAAATTCTTCTCTTTGCGTTGTTAGATAAAATTCAATTTCATAAATGCAAACTTACGATAGTTTGAATTACTATATAATTGTTAACTCAAAGAAGATTTTTGTCTTTTTATAAAATTAATTATATTGTTTTTTTATAGCTCTTTTATACAATTTGTTGTTAAGATCGATAATTACTTTAATAAAATCAAACATATTACTAATAGATTTGTTATTGCGCATAATTTTATTCTTAAGATTGTTCCTAAAATCTTGTTGAAATATTATTATAAGTACAACATTGTTTTATTTAATAAAATTAATATACTTTTAAAATCTTATTACTTAATTTATTGCAAAAATTTGTTAAATTAAATATTAAATTACTCTTTTTGCAATTTGTTTTTAGTTAAATATTTCGAAGATTCTTCGAAACTCTCTTTTGAAGTTGTTAAAATTCGTAAATATTGCATAAGAATTTTCATTATAATTTTTCAAGTATTTGCGTAAATTTGACTTAAGTTAATGTTAAACTCTTTCTTTAAAAAATGTTAATACAAAAATTGTCTTTTAATTTGTTAGAACAAGATAGAAAATAAAATAAATATTTATTTATATAAATTAATTCTCTAGATCAATATAATCTTTATAATAGATGTTAGATTTATTAATTCTTATCTTGTCGTCTTTATTAAACGTTGATCGATGTAATATTGTTAAGTTAGTGTTCGAGATAGAAGTGTGTTAATCTAATACAAATATTCTTAGAGTATTCAAAGTATTACGCTAATACTTTCGTAAAAAATATAAGAAAAAGTTATATTATTAAAGAGATATGTAAACGTCTTTAAACAATGCAAGCAATTATTTAATAACAAGAAAATGCAACTTAGTAGTTGTAACAATAAGTTAAAACTTAAGATAAATTAAACACAATTTATAAGAAAGTCGCGTTCGAGAGCTATATATTTTTTTATTATTTAAAATTTAAGATGTTTAAAATATTTAAGATTTTAATTATCTTGATTATCTTAATTCTAAATTTAAGATGTTCAAGAACTAAGTTATCTTAATTATCTTGATTTTATTAATAGATCTTTTTTTTCTAATTATCTTGTAATAGTCTAATCGTTGGACTCGATTTCGCGAGAGAATCGCTAAGTAATTGGGCTCGAGAAGCTTAACTTTAAAAACCCTTAAATTTTAAAAAATTCATAACTTTCTTGTATTTTATACGTATTTTATTAAAATTATGTTGTTCTATAGAGAGTTTAGCGTGCTTTTAAACAAAAAAGAAATTACTCGATTTAAACTAGTTTGCGTAGCGCAATTAATTAATTTAGCTTCGAGTTAAACAAAGAAGTCTATCCAAATCCTTGGATTAGACAAAAAAAATGTTCGATCTAGTCTAACGATTACACTATCTTGTAAAGAGCAATGCGCAACAAATAGTATTTATTAGCATTCAACTCGTAACAAATTGAGACGACAACAAAGAATTCTTTGTCTTTATGCACAAAGATATTTACTAAAACAATAAAATTACTCTGCAATTATATAATTAAGACTACAATAAAGAAGATAAACAACAATCTAGAACGCATACTAATAAGTAATATAGATTTGCATTAATATTTTATAAAATCTTTAGATTGATCGCGTCGAGTTGGGTCATCGAGTTCGAGCTAGATTTTCGACTCGTCAAAACTCGATTTGGGTTAAAAATCTTGGTCCAAGTATTTAGATCGAGTCAAAGAGTAGATATGAAGTACTTAGCGTATAACCTAGTTCGACTCGTCAAAACTCGAAAAATTTAGATTATTTTTAAAAAAGTGCATTAATCAACTTAATCAAGTTGATTAATTTAATTAATTTGTTTATAATATTATATAATAATGCATTTAGGTAATGCATTTGTACGTTATTTGTGCGTTATTATTTTTAAACTATTTTTAGTAATTCAAATAATGCGAATTTTTTTAAAAATAGAAAATCTTGGCATTTTGACGTCATTTTCGA